>Ga0070741_10013746_pt1 | contig 14192 bp, 13 predicted proteins | sample Coa_R1_4_FD_66440 | JGI IMG/M metagenome (GOLD analysis project Ga0070741, IMG submission 66440) | Surface soil microbial communities from Centralia Pennsylvania, which are recovering from an underground coalmine fire - Coalmine... | ecosystem: Environmental > Terrestrial > Soil > Unclassified ... | reverse complement strand
CTCGGCCGACTCTTCGCACTCCCTGGCGCGCTGCGCGGTCGTGTGGCCCACGAAACGAGTGGCGACGCGTACGACCTCGGCTCCCAGCGTCCGCAGCTGCAGCTCGACCGCCTCGTCCGTGATCTGTCCTTCGGAGTCGAATACGCGGAAGGCGGAGGCGACCGGGATCACATAGGGGACGGCCCAGCCTCGGAGCGCCCTGACCGCGAACTCCATGGTGTTGATCGCCTGCAGCCCCTGCGTGCCGCCGGCTGCGCTGATCAGGCCGATCACCTCGTCGTGCAGGAACGGCGGCTCGCGCGAACCGAGCGCGTGTAGCCAGTCGAGGGCGTTCTTGAAGGCGCCCGAGATCGTCCCCTGGTACATCGGGCTGCTCCAGAGCATCCCGTCGGCGGCGTAGCAGGCTTCGATCAGCGTCGACGCGGCCGCCGGTGGCTCGCGCTCGTCGTCCGGGTTGTACAGCGGCAGATCGAGCTCGCGCAGGTCCAGGAGGGTCGTGGCCGCTCCCGCTTCGGAGGCGCCGTCGAGCGCCACCCGCAACGCCGCGAGGCTGCGCGAGTTCCGCGCCAGGGAGCCGCCGAGACCGACGGTCGTGAGCGGCTCGGTCATCTCGTCACCGATGCGCGGCCGCCGATGTCGCCGCGAACGCCGGCCGACCGAACTCGGACGCAGCGGTTGCCTGAAGCTCATGAAGCTGCGTCGGCGTCGGGCACCACTTCGATTCGAAAGTGCTCGTGTCCCAGCGGGCGAGTCTCGCGCCTGCCTCGTAAGCGCCTTGCATGAACGCGAGCAACGTGCCGCGCGGGTCGCGCGCGGTGCGAACCAGGTCATAGGGGAGGATCGCGAGCGATCCGCTGCCGGACGCGACCCAGTCGCCGACGGCCAGCGGTTGGTCGCGCAAACCATCCGGTTCGGGAGCCGTGTAGGAGTAGTAGGCAGCGTCCGGGACGTTGTCGTCGCCCGCCCAGAAGCCGAACGAGATGACCTCGTGCGAGTACGCCTCTCGCGTGACGGCATCGGCCTCGATTGCCGGCGCCGGCCGTCCCGAGAAGCGCGTGACGGCGAGGTCGAAGCTGTGCCAGAAGAGGTGGATCGGGCTGGTCTTTCCGTTGAACCAGCCGCTGAACTCTTCGAACACGCCGTCGGACCAGTCGAGGATCCGGCCGAAGCGTTCGATCGCAGAGCGATCCCAGGAGGCGTGGTCTCGGTCCTCCCGGAACGGCGTCGTCATCGGCACCCCGAACGGCTCCTCCTTGATCGCGACGTCGACTCCGAGCTCGCCCAGCGCCTCATGGAGACGAGTGTCGAAGTCGGCGACGGGGACACCGTCGGCAAGGGCGAACGACCGCGTGCGGCCGTCGTGGGTGCGCACGATTAGCGAGTGGTCGATGAAGTCGAAGTCGATCTCGAATGTCGTGTCTCCCCGATGCAGCCGTCTGGTCGTGAGGCCACGCGTGGCGACGTAGAGCGGAACGTTCCACCACTGGTTGCGCGGCGGCGTGCTTGCCAGGCGGACTTTGCCGACGATCTGGCAGTAGAGGTGCAACGTATCCTTGGTCGTCCGCCAATCGGCGAGGTGCAGCTCGGGCAGCGTCATCGCGCCAGTGCCTCGATGAACGCGGCCGGGTCGTAGCCGGCCTCGTAGAGGACGCCGTCGACGAAGAGTGTCGGCGTGCCGCGAACGACCCCGGTGGCTTCTCCGCTCGCGACGTCGCGGGCGATCCGGTCCAGGACCGCGGCATCCGTGCGATCCCGGTCGAAGCGTGCGAGCTCGAGTCCGATCTCGTTCGCATACGAGCGCAGGTCGTCGTCTTCGAGTGCCTTCTGGCGGTGGAACAGCAGGTCGTGCATCTCCCAGAAGCGACCCTGCCGCGCCGCCGCCTCGGCTGCTGCCGACGCGGCGAGGGCATGCGGGTGGATCCGCGTGAGCGGGAAGTGGCGAAAGGCAAACTGGATACGGCCGGAGAGCTCGCGCTCGACCCGTTCGATCGCGCGGAACGCCTGCCGTGAGTACGGACACTCGTAGTCGCCGTACTCGAGGATCACCGCGGCACCCGGTTCTCCGCGCACGTGATCGACCCGTTCGTCGAGGGCCTCGACCATCGGCGCCCTGTCGGTGGCGTCCATCTACGTCCCGTCCTGGTACTCGGACGCGAACAGGTAGCTGACGGCGAGGCTGCGGTACGGCCGCCACCGATCGGACACCCGAGCCACGTCGTCCTCGGTGGGAAGGTGGTCGAAGCCGTAGGCCCGCTGGATCGCCCGCCTCAGCGCCAGGTCGCCCGAGAGGAAGACGTCGGGCCGGTTCAGAGCCACGAGCAGGAAGCCGCGGGCGGTCCACAACCCGATCCCGGGCACGTCGGTCAGGGCGGCCTCGACGTCCTCGTCGCTCATCTGCGCCAGCGCCTCGTCGCTCAGTCGCCCGTCGACGAAGCGCTCGGCGAGTGCGCGCAACGTCTGACCTTTCCGCGCCGAGAAGCCGCTGTCGCGCAGGACCTGCGGGTCGACTGCGAGCAGCTCCGCGGCCGAGGGCATGCGGCCCCCGAATCGCTCCTGCAGGTGCCTGACGATCGCGCGGGTCGAGGCGACAGACAGCTGCTGGCCCGCGACCTGGAAGACGAGCGTGCCGAAGGCGTCGAGAGGAGGCAGCTCGTCGAGCCAGGCCCTCGGACGGAAATCCGGCCGGGCGTCGATCAGCTCCGCGAGGACCGGGTCCGCCTTGCGGAGGAACTTCTGCGCCTCGGGGTCGGCGACCGCGGCTTGCGTATGTGGGCGGCTCTCGGCGCTCATCTCCGGCATCACCCGTCCTCAACTCTGTGCGGTCAGGAGCGTATGCAACACGGCGATCTGTCCGTCGCGGACGATGGCGACGTCGATCCCGCTGACAGCAGGCGGCTGCTCGGGAAGGCCCATGTTGAAGGCGAGCAGGCCCAGGTCCCCGCTCACGTGGACCGGGCCTCCGGCGGCGAAGACGAAGCCGGGCAGGCCGTCGAGTAGCTCCGACGCCCGCTCGTTCAGCTCTTCGCGTCCATGCGTCGTCGCGGCCGGGTCGGTCCAGATCACGTCCACTGTGTAGTTGCGGACGATCGCCTCCAGGCGCCGCACCGGATCGCGCACGTTGAACACCGCGAAGAGATTGTCGAGCAGCAGCTCGCGGATCCGCTCGGGGTCGCTCGCGGAGGCAGTCATACCGCCGAGCCCGCCGTCGTCGGCTCCGGGCAGAGCGGGGTGTACTGCGAGGCAACGGCGACCCGGGGCTCGTCGACTTCCGGCTCGTTCTCGGCCCCGGACCGTTGAGGCTCGATCAGCAGTGCCGCGAGCACGGCGCCCACCGCGGCGGAAGCTGCGAGGACGTAGAACGCGATCCGGAAACCATGCACCAGCGCCGGCCCGCCGAAGGCAGTGGCCCCGGAGTGTGAGTTCACGTAGTGGCTCGTGAACGTCGTCGCGATCGTCGTGGCAGCCGCCACGCCGATCGCCCCGCCGATCTGCTGACTTGTGCTGATCAACCCTGAGGCGATTCCCGCGTCCGCGGGGCGGACTCCGGTGAGGGCGCCGATCGACACCGGGATGAAGACGAAAGCCAGCCCGAGCCCGCTGATAACGAAGGCGGGGAACAAGTCCCAGAAGTAGTGGCCGTCGACCGGCAGCTGTGCGAAGAGCAGAAGAGCGACAGTCGAGAGCGCGAGCCCGACGGGCAGCACTCTCCTGACTCCGAGCTTCGTCACCAGCCCTTGTGCGACGGCCGAGAGGGCGATGGTCGTCACCGTCAGCGAGACGTAGGCGACCCCGGTCTTGAGCGCCGAGTAGTGCAGGACCTGCTGCATGTACAGCGTGAGCAGGAAGAACTGCGAGAAGACCGATCCGGTCGCGATCAGGGCGCTCAGGTTCGATCCCGTGAGCGTCCGGAGCCGGAAGATCCGCAGCGGCAAGAGCGGCGCCTTGGAGCGCGACTCGATCAGGAAGAACGAGGCGATCAGAACCGCGGAGGCTGCCAAGAGACCGATGGTCTCGGCTGTGCCCCAGCCGTGTTGAGTGGCGTGCGTCATCCCGTAGACGAGCAGCATCAGCCCGCCGGTGATCGTGGCGGCACCGGCGATGTCGAAGTACCGAGTCGGCAGATCGGCGCGGCTCTCCCGCAAGAGCCAGGAACTGACTGCGACGACCGCGGCACCGACGGGCACGTTGACGTAGAAGATCCACGGCCAGCTGAACGCGCTGGTCAAGACGCCGCCGAGCAGTACGCCGACAGCCCCACCGCTGCCCGCGACGGCTCCCCAGATCCCGAGTGCCTTATTGCGCTCACGACCTTCCTGGAAGGTCGTGGTCAGGATCGACAGCGCGGCGGGCGACATCATTGCCGCGCCGAGGCCCTGCAAGCAGCGAAACGCGATCAGGGAGCCTTCAGACCAGGCGAGACCGTTCAGCAGCGAGCTGACGGTGAAGAGGCTCAGCCCAGCCATGAACAGGAGCCGGCGTCCGAGCAGATCCGCGAGCCGTCCACCGAGCAGGAGAAACCCGCCGAAGAAGATCGAGTAGCCGGTGAGCACCCACTGCAGGCTCTCCTGCGAGAAGTGCAGATCGGTCTTGATCGACGGCAGGGCCACGTTCACGATCGAGATGTCGAGCACGACCATGAACTGCGCCGTCACGATCACCGCGAGTGCGAGCCAGCGGCGACGGTCCTCGAGTTCGACCGCGGGATGGGTCACGACTTCAGCGGACATCTCTGCTCCTTTCAGGCTGCCTGGGGCGAGCTCCGCGGCCGGCGGCCGAGCAGCCCCCAGCCGGCGGCGGCGACACCGAGACCGACGAGGACGGCGAAGACGAGGACGGTGTTCGGTGGGCTTGCGCCCTGGTCGAGGGCGACTCCGGCTCCGATCACCGGAACCGAGAGCCCCACGAAGAGCACGATGAGCAGCTCCGCGCTCATCGCCACGCGGTTCTCGGGAGCGGTTCGGTCGAGCACGAGGCCCGTCGTCCCCTTGTAGACGGCGCCGGCGCCCGCTCCGATCAGGCCGCCGCTGACGAGGAACATCGCGAGGCTCGGGGTCGAGAGGCGCACAGACGTAACGAGGAGCACGAGACCGGCGAGCATCGAGAGGGTGCCGAGCGCGAATACGCGCGACGCGCGCAGATTCGTCGTCAGTAGCTGGGAGAGGACCCCGGCTGTAAAGACGATGAACAGCGTCGCGCCCGCGAGCGCGTGCGATGTGTGGTGGAAGACCGTGGTGAGGAGCAGCCCGGATAGCCCGGCGAAGAGCCCGTTGGCCGCGAAGGCAGCCAGGCCCGCAGCGCCGGCCGGGACGGGAAGCGTGACCCTGAAGGGATTTCCAGCTGCCACCGGCGCACCCGTCTCCGGCGCGACCGCGAGCCCGACCAACGCCGCCGCCCCCAGCGCGATCCAGACGAGGTAGGGCACCGTCAGCGGATGGCTGACCCAGGCCGCGAGGCAGCCGGCGACGAGCGGACCGAGGCCGAGCGCGCCGACGTTCACCGACGTGCCGATCGTCCGGGCTCGGACGGGCGAGGCCGTCGGATCCGCGCGCAGACGGAGCTCGATGAGGTACACGATCGCTGTGCCCGCCGCCATCCCGACCGCGAGCCCGGTGAGCAGGCGCCCAACGAGCAAGCCGGGGAGCGCCTTCCAGGCCGCGAGCTCGGCGGCGGCGACCATCATCGTCGCCACCGCTGCGAGCATCACGCCGCGGCGGCCGATGCGCGCGGAGATGTACGGGACGGCGATCAGCGCGGCGATCGTGCTCGCCGCCCAGATCGCGTAGACGATCGTGATCGTGAGCGCGGAGAGGCCGTCGCGCTCCCGGTACAGCCCGTAGAGCGGGCTCGGTAGGGTCGCGAAGGCCATTACGACGAGGAAGGCGAACGCGACAGCCCAGAAGCCCGAGCGACGCAGTCCGGTCACCAGACCTTCATCCCGCCGTCGATGACGACGTCGATGCCGGTGATGTACGAGCTCTCGTCGGAGGCGAGAAACAGCGCGAGATTCGCGACGTCCTCCGGCTCGCCCAGACGCCCCAGCAACGTCCTCTCGACCATCTCGCGGGCGAACCCGCCCGGGCCGTCCTCGAGATGGGCCCGGTTCGCGCCACTCTGGATCAGGCCGGGCGAGATCGAGTTGACGCGAATGCCGTGCTCGCTTCCCTCCATCGCGAGCTGCCTCGTCATCCCGATGATCGCTGCCTTGTTCGTCGTGTGCGACAACGAGGCCAGGCTCTTGAAGCTGAGCTGCCCGTTCAGCGACGCCATGTTGACGACCACGCCACGGCTGGCGATCAGGTGCGGCCACGCTGCGCGGGTGGGGTAGAAGATGACGTCGACCTCGTCTCGCCGCGCCGCGTCCCAGTCGTCGTCCGTGACGGCCTCGACCAGTCCGAAGTGCGATCTGCCGGCGACGTTGAAGAGCACGTCGATCCGACCGAATGTCTGGATCGCGAGGTCGGCGAGTGCCGCGCAGTCGGCCGGTTCGTCGAGGCGGCACGGCTGCATGGAGACCATCTCGCCGCCAGCGGACCGAACCAGCTCGACGGTCTCCTCCGCCGGTTCGACCGCTACGTCGCAGCCGACCACCGACGCGCCCTCGCGGGCAAAGGTCAGGGCGGTAGCGCGGCCCATGCTGCCGCCCGTGCCCGTGACGACGCACACTTTCCCGGCCAGCCTCCCCGGCATCAGTCAGTTGCTCCGACAGCCTGCTGCTCCAGGTAGGCCGCTGCGGCTGCCTTCTCGGCATCCGCAACACCCACCTCCTCCGTGAGCTTCGGGATCTCGCGGAAGTACCAGTAGATCGTGTCGATCGCCGGCGCCGCGAGCGGGCCGGCCCAGTTGCGGAACAACTCGGTGGTCACGGCCAGCGCCGTCGTCGGCACCGCGCCGGCGTGCGCGAGACGCTCGATCGCGGTCCGGTGCGCGACCTGGGAGCGGCCTCCGACGGCGTCGGTGACGTGCATGACGTCGTAGCCCTGCTTCAGGGCCTCGACGGTCGCGAAGGTGAGGCAGATCTCCGTGTGGAGACCGCCGATGATCAGTCGCTTGCGGCCGGTCGCCTTGACCGCCCGGCTGAACGCCTCGTCCTCGAACGCGCTCATCGAATACCGGTCGATCGGATCGACGCCGTCGAGCTCGGCCACGATCGACGGAAGGTGGGCCCGTTGAAGCCGGCGCCGACGCCGACGGTTGTGAGCACGATCGGCAGGTCGAAGGCCTTGGCTGTCCTGGCGAGCAGGCGCACCTGCATTTCGACGAGGTCGCGGCTCGTCTCCGAGCGAATTACCTCGAGCATGTTGTCCTGGTAGTCGATCAGCACCAGCGCGCAGTCCTCTGCTTTCCAAACTCCTTGATCGTTTGCCACTTCCGTCTCCTTTGCTTACGGGTGGACCTGGGCGCCGTAGCCGAGGTCGAGGCGGATCGACTGCATGACCTGGAAGGCGACGTCGACGGTGAACACGTCGGCCGCCGCGAGGACGCCGGTGTATTTCTCGATCACGGGCGCGGCCGTCGTGGCGGCGCACTCGTCGAGGTAGCCCTTGAGCGCCGCCCAGAAGTTCTCGCCGTACTTGACGAAGTAGGGCGTCGGGTCGACGGTGTCGATCGCGTGCCGGGAGCTCTCGGCGAGGTCCTGCATGTACTGCTGGTGGAGGGTGAGGTCGTCCCGCGTGCCGAGCCGGCCCATGTGACCTCCGATGAAATGTGTCCACGAGTAGGCGAGCGCGTTTGCCGGCGCCTCGAGGTACCCCGGGATGTCCTCGCTCAGGTTGGACTGGTAGATCGGCACCCAGCCCGGATTGACGATGTCGACGAGCATCAGCGTGTCGTGGTCCGGGAGGTGGATGAGGATGTTGTCCGGCGAGTGGTTGGGGCCGTGCCAGGCCAGGTCGATGCGCTCGCCACCGATCTCGAGAGTGCGGTTGTCCTGGAAGGTCTCGTCGTTCGGCGGCCTGGCCGGGTCGTCGTCGCGCAGCAGCAGCTTGCGCGTCTCCTCGTGACCGATGCGCGTCGCGTTCCTGGGGAACAGCGAGGCCGCGCCGACGTGGTCGGAGTGGTGGTGGGAGTAGACGAGGTACTCGACCTTGTTCGAGACGCCGTTCGCGGCGGCGATCTCGTCGATCGCGCGCTGGATGTTGTTGCCGAGCGTCGGCGGGGCGTCGAGCACGACGACCCCGTCCGAGGTCGTCAGGAACGCCGACATGTACGTCCCGTCGGTGACGTAGTAGAGGTTCCGCTCCACCCGGCCGACGTAGTAGCCCTGCTCGTTCAGCGCCGGCCCGAGCGCCGCGCGCGGGATCGGCGCGTAGTCGGGCAGGACGGTCGTGTCGGTTGCGCTCATGCCCTCACTCCTTCCGATGCGACGATGGCCCGCGCCTCGTCGAGATCGAGGATCCGGCCTTGGAGCTCTCCGTCCGGGCCCTCGATCCGGCCCGCGTCGGCGGCGCCTCCCACCTTCAGCGGGGCAAAGCCGGCCGCGCCGATGAGACGTTGGGCGGCTGCCTCGGCAACGTCGTCGTCCGTTGCGTAGAAGAGGACGACCCGCGGGTCGCGGTTCGCGCTCGTCGCGAGCTGCTCGACGGCGCCGAGAGTCCCGAACGCCTTGACGTAGTGCGCGCTCGCGGGCAGAAGTCCGGCGACAACCGAGCCGGACGACTCGCCTTCCGGCAGCGTCCGGATCATCTGGCCGTCCTCGAAGCCGATCGGGTTCGAGGGATCGACGACGACCTTGTTCTCGAACAGCCTCGCCAACGGCGGGACGAGCTCCCGGGTCTGGGCGAGCCAAGTCGCCAGCACAACCACGTCCGCTGCGGCGATGGCGTCCTCAACCGAGGCAGCGCTTGCGTTCGGCCCGAGCTCGTCCGCCAGCGCCTGTGCGTGTGCTTCGTCCAGAGCGGCCAAGACAACGAGCTCGCCGCCTGCTACGAGGTGCCGGGCAACCGTGCCTCCGAGGTTCCCGACGCCGATGATTGAAGTAGTCATGGCACGGATCGTGGCTTCCGCGGCCTGCCGATCGCATCCCGGAAATCCGTAGTCCGCGGCCCCAGTGTCATGCTTGCGGGGATGGTCACGAGGGTTCCCGCGGTACAGCTCCTCGGCCGGCAGCGCGAGCGCGAGGTGCTCAACCGCGTTCTCGAGGCGGCGCGCAACGGTCACGGCGGCGTGCTCGCCCTCTACGGCGAGCCCGGGGTCGGCAAGACGGTGTTGCTCGACTATGCGGCCGAGGCGGGAGCGGACTTCACCGTCGTCCGCGCAGTCGGGGTCGAAGGGGAGATGGAGCTCGCGTTCGCCGCCGTCCAGCAGCTCTGCTCGCCAAGCCTCCACCTGATGGAGCGTCTGCCGGAGCCGCAGCGAGTTGCGCTCGAGGTAGCCCTCGGCCTCAGCTCGGGGCCGCCTCCGAATACATTCCTCGTCGGGCTCGCCGTCCTCAACCTGGTGTCGGAGGCTGCCGACGAGCAGCCGCTCCTCTGCCTCGTCGACGACGCCCAATGGCTCGACCGGGCATCGGCGCGCGTGCTCGCGTTCGTCGCGCGCCGCCTGTTGGCGGAGAGGATCGCGATGGTCTTCGCCGCGCGGGAGGCGATCGACACTCTGAGAGGCGTCGCGGAGCTTCGGGTCGAGCCGCTCAACCGCCGCGACGCGCGGGCGCTGCTCGAATCGGTGCTGCCCGCGCGCCTCGACGAGCGCGTCCTAGAGCGAATCGTCGCCGAGACGCGCGGCAACCCGCTCGCACTCCTGGAGCTGCCGCGCGGGTTGACGCCGGGCCAGCTTGCTGGCGGCTTCGGCCTCCCAGGGGCGCTGCCACTCTCCTCCCGGATCGAGGAGAGCTTCACACGGCGGCTCGCACAACTTCCGCGTGATGCACGGCGGCTGCTGTTGCTCGCGGCCGCTGACGCAACCGGCGATGCCGCCCTCTTCTTGCGCGCCGCGCGGCGGCTGGGTATCCCGGAAACGGCCGCAGCGGCGGTCGAGTCGGAGGGACTGCTCCTGCTGGACGGCTCGGTCGTCTTCCGCCATCCGCTCGTTCGCTCCGCGGTCTACGGGGCGGCCGAGCCCTCCGATCGGCGCGCCGTTCACCGCGCGCTGGCGGACGAGACCGATCCGGAGGCTGAGCCGGACCGCCGTGCGTGGCATCTCGCGCAGTCGGCTTCGGCGCCCGATGAAGAGGTCGCCGTCGAACTCGAGCGCTCGGCAGAGCGCGCTCAGGCTCGCGGAGGCTTCGCCGCCGCGGCCGCCTTCCTCGAGCGCGCGGCCGCACTGACGCCCGCGCCCGTCCAGCGCGCACAGCGGACACTGGCCGCAGCTCAGACGAAGTTCTCGGCGGGCGTGCTCGACGATGCACTCTCCTTACTCGCGTCGACGGAGGTAGCCGCGCTCGACGAGCTCGGACAGGCCCGAGTCGACCTCCTCAGTGCGCAGATCGCGTCGGAGCAGTGGCGCGCCGCCGACGCCGGCCGCTTGTTCATGAACGCGGCGAGTCGCCTCGAGCCACTCGATTCCGAGCAGGCCCGCGAGACGTACCTCGAGGCGCTCGCGGGCGCGATGGCCAACGACATCGAAGTCGTCGGCGGCGCGTCGGCTGTCGCAGCCGCCGCGCGAGCGGCGCCTCCGGGCGCGGTTCCGCCCCGGATGGTCGACGTGCTGCTCGACGCGTTCGCGATCCGCCTGACCGAGGGTTATGCCGCCGCTGCGCCGGCATTCGCCCGCGCTCTCGAGCATCTGCTCGCCATGGATCTCGCTGACGCGGAAGGCAGCCGGTGGCTCTCACTCAGCGGGGCGAGGAACGACCACATCGTCGCCCTCGAATTGTGGGACGACGAGGCTATGACGCTCCTGGAAGACCGCCAGGTTCAGGCCGCCCGCGACACGGGCGCACTCGGTCACCTTCAGTTCGCGCTCGGTTTTGTCGCGCGGAACCACATCCTGGCCGGCGAATTGACCGAGGCAGCGCACCTGATCGACGAGGCCGACGCCATCGCGAAGGCGACGGGAAACGCGCCCTTCGTGAACGCTCCGATGGTCCTGGCCGCCTGGCGCGGCGACGAAGCCGAAGCGTCGGGCCTCATCGAGGCCACGTCGGAGGAGTCGTCCAGACGGCGCTGGACGTCCAACAACTACGCGAAGGCCGTGCTCTACAACGGGCTCGGCCGCCACGACGCCGCTCTGGAAGCAGCTTGGGAAGCCATGCAGCCCGATCCGATCGGATACGGAACGCAGCTCGTGCCCGAGCTAGCAGAAGCTGCAGCCAGGACCGGCGACCGCGCGCGTCTCGAGTTCACGCGCGAATGGCTCTCGGAACGAACCGCGGCGATCAGCTCCGCTTGGCTGAACGGGATCGACGCACGCGTGCGAGCACTCCTGAGCCACGGCGACGCCGCCGAGGCCCTCTATCGCGACTCGATCGCGAACCTCTCGGGCACGCGCATGCAGATCGAGCTCGCCCGCACTCAGCTTCTCTATGGGGAGTGGCTGCGTCGCCAACGTCGCCGCGCTCACGCCCGAGAGCAGTTGCGAACTTCCCTCGAGGCCTTCACTGGCATGGGCGTCGAGGGGTTCGCGCGCCGCGCCGAGCGCGAGCTGCTGGCGACTGGCGAGCGCGCCCGCACACGCGCGATGGGAACCCGCGACCAGCTCACTCCACAGGAGGCGCGGATCTCCCGCCTCGTCGCGGAGGGACAGACGAACCGAGAGATCGCCGCGCAGCTCTTCATCAGCCCGAGCACCGTCGAGTACCACCTGCGCAAGGTGTTCCGGAAGCTTGCCGTGAAATCGCGGACACAACTCGCGAACCGCATACGCGCCTAGCGCGGCGCCGCGCACCACCTCGGGTCGTTGGGTCGCTTGCGCTGCAGTCGCACAAATAGAGACGAGACGGCACGCGGGTCCATGGGACTCGAGCGCTTCGAGGATCACCCCCAATCGGCCTCCGCACGAAGAACGGCACCGCGCGCCTCATGATCTCGCGCTCGTCCTCGAGCTCACGGACACTGCTTCGCAGCCGGCGGAGCTCGTCCAGCCCGTCGCCTGCCGGCCGTTCCGGCTGTCTTCTCGTCCGCTTTAGCAGCCTCAGAAACTCATTGGGATTCGAGTCTTAGGCCGATTTGCGAGCAGGCTCTCGCGCTCTCGTCAGTGACAGACTGCGTGGCTTCGGCGAGCAAGGTGATCGAGTGCAGGCGGTCTTCGGCAGTGGGGGCGGGGTGCACGGTGATCAGTTCGTCGGCGTTGGTGAGCAGACGTCGCCCGCGGTGGCCGATCTGAGTCCTCGTCTTCGCATGGAGGAACGAGCGCCTCCGGTGGTTCGTCCAGGTTCGTAGGGACCGATTCCGGACGCTACCCTCGCCGCCGTGGCCGACTACGTCTTCACGATGATCCGCGCCTCGAAGTTCTATGGGGCGGAGCGCAAGGTGCTCGACGACATTACGCTCGCGTTCCTGCCGGGCGCGAAGATCGGCGTGCTCGGGGCGAACGGCGCGGGGAAGTCGACCCTCCTGCGGATCATGGCCGGGCGCGAGGAGCCGTCGTCGGGCCTTGCCGAGCTCGCAGCGGGCGCGACGGTCGGGCTGCTCGAGCAGGAGCCCCAGCTCGATCCGGGGAAGGACGTGCGCGGGAACGTCGAGGACGGCGTCCGCGGCCTGCGCGACCTGCTGACGCGCTTTGAGGAGATCTCCGCCGCGTTTGCGGAGCCGGACGCGGACTTCGATGCCCTGATCGCGGAGCAGGCGGCGGTGCAGGAGCAGATCGACGGCGCTGGGGCGTGGTCGCTCGACGCGACGATAGGACGCGCGATGGACGCGCTGCGGCTACCCGACGGCGACCGGGACGTCACGACGCTCTCGGGTGGCGAGCGCCGGCGCGTCGCCCTCGCACGGCTGCTTTTGTCGTCGCCGGACCTGCTGCTGCTCGACGAGCCGACGAACCATCTCGACGCCGAGTCGGTCGCGTGGCTCGAGCGCTCGCTGGCCGACTACGCGGGAACCGTCGTCGCCGTCACCCACGACCGCTACTTCCTCGACAACGTCGCCGGGTGGATCCTCGAGCTCGACCGCGGCAAGGGCATCCCCTACCAGGGGAATTACTCGGGCTGGCTGGAGCAGAAGCAGGCCCGGCTGGCCGGCGAGGAGAAGCACGAGTCGGCCCGCCGACGAGCACTCGCGCGCGAGCTGGAATGGGTGCGAGCCTCGCCGAGAGCGCGCCACGCAAAATCGAAAGCGCGCGTCGCGGCATACGAGACGCTCCTCGCCGAAGAGAAGAACGTGAAGCTCGACCGCGTGGAGATCCACATCCCCGCCGGGCCGCGCCTCGGCGACCTCGTCGTCGCAGCCGACCGGCTCGCGAAAGGGTTCGGCGACAGGCTCCTGTTCGAAGACCTGTCCTTCTCGCTACCGCCCGGCGGCATCGTCGGCGTCGTCGGACCGAACGGCGCCGGCAAGACGACGCTGTTCCGGATGATCGTCGGCGACGAGCACCCCGACGCCGGCGAGCTGCGGATCGGCGACACGGTCGAGGTCGCCTACGTCGACCAGTCGCGCGCCGACCTGACCGCGTCGAACTCGGTGTGGAAAGAGATCTCGGGCGGGCACGACACCATCGAGCTCGGACCGCGCGAGATGAACTCCCGCCAGTACGTCTCCTGGTTCAACTTCAAGGGCACAGACCAGCAGAAGCCCGTCGGCGACCTCTCCGGCGGCGAACGAAACCGCGTCCACCTCGCGAAGCTTCTCCGCAGCGGCGGAAACCTCTTGCTGCTCGACGAGCCGACGAACGACCTCGACGTCGACACGCTGCGCGCCCTCGAGGACGCACTGCTCGAGTTCGCGGGCTGCGCCGTCGTGATCTCACACGACCGCTGGCTCCTCGACCGCATCGCCACGCACATCCTCGCCTTCGAAGGCGAGTCCCGCGCGACGTGGTTCGAGGGCAGCTGGGAAGCGTACGCCGCCTGGGCGAAAGAAACGCGTGGCCTGGACGCCCTCGAGCCCCACCGGATCAAATACAAGCCGCTCGTGCGCCCGGGCGGCGCATGACAAAGCGAGTACGCGGCTGGCAGGCGAGGCAGCTGCAGTCGAGACCCTGACGGGTTCGCCCTCGCCCTCGACCGTGAGGTGCCCGCACGAGCATGACCCGCCGCGTTGCCATGCTCGGACGGCACCAATCGGAGCCGAGGCCGAGATTCGGCGTCCGCTGAGAGGTGG
>Ga0070741_10013745_pt1 | contig 14193 bp, 10 predicted proteins | sample Coa_R1_4_FD_66440 | JGI IMG/M metagenome (GOLD analysis project Ga0070741, IMG submission 66440) | Surface soil microbial communities from Centralia Pennsylvania, which are recovering from an underground coalmine fire - Coalmine... | ecosystem: Environmental > Terrestrial > Soil > Unclassified ... | reverse complement strand
TGCCTTGTTGGCCGTCTGCCCGTAGGCCATGGTCCCCATGTACAGCCCCGTGCATACCGCCGTAACCGTCAACCACCTAAGCCGGTTTTTCATCTTCTCTCCTCCAAAGCAAACTACAACCTCCACTTATTGATGTATATAGCGAATGTTTGGTGACGTCAAACTGTTTTATTCGACGATATAAATGTGAAAATATACAGGAGGACTACGCACGTGATACGTGCGCCTAGCCCAATGTTGATCTTTATTAAACGCGATTAACGCGGACAGCCTAGTGTTTTCACTTCCTGTTCTGGAAGCGATTTGATTTGCTTAACCGCCGGCGGCATCGCCGCGCCGCGGGGTACAAGATAGACTTCTACCCGCCGGTTCTTATCGGCTTCGGAGACATTTGCTCCACGCCGTTCGCCCCGTTCCGTCTTCGGATGGGTGGATGTACCGCAAAGAGCCGGCTCCGGTGTTGATGTTTGATCTGTTCCGACCCAATCTATCTTGACACGCGAAAGGTCGACATTCGCACATCGTCCTGTTCCACCCGTCAAGACAGCAGCGGAGTTCAACACACGCGCTTCATCGAGCGAATGGGTCGCCTCCACGTTGCCGTGGTGCCTTTTCGTGGGATGCGTTCGACCAGGTACATTCTCCCGTTCATCCGAATCGCGATGGCCGACCAGCACTACGTCATAATCACCGCCTGCAAGGCGACCCGCGTCCTCGATAAGAACCCGCTTACCACAGTTATTCACGCGGGCGCTGTTTTTAGCAAAAACGATGTCGTCGAGCCGCACGAAGGGAATTGGCGCGCAATTAACAGTAATTGGCGTGGACTGCGTGGCGGTCTTACCATTCTGATCTGTAACCGTAACCGTAGCTGTCACGGTCTGAGTCTGCGTTTGGGTAGCGCCTGTCGCAAAGTTAAGTGTCGCCGTATCGAAAGCGGCCGTTGAATTCGTGTCATTGGTTAAGCTTCCCGCGCTAACCGTCCACTTATAACTCAAATTGCCACGACTACAAGCGCCCGCGGATGCACTCGCCGTGAGTTGCGCGGTGTAAGGACCGGCGTTGGGCGGATTCGGCTGGCGGCAAGTCAGGGTATTCGGTTCCGCGGACACGTTCGAAATAGTAAGAGTCGAATCGGTGACCGTGACGGATGCCGTAGCGGAAACGGGCGTGCGCGGCAATGGCGGCGGCGTACAACCTTGCGGAGTTGCAGCCACGGGAGTGGTGTCCGTCACTGTTACTTCCGCCGTAAACGTGCCGGTGTTATTCGGCGTAAACGTCAGATCCGGCCCGCTTGCACTTTGTAATTGACCGTTTAAGGTCCACGCATAAGTGATGTTGTCACCCGCCGGGGCTTGAATGTTGGCATGGAGCGTTACGGGTTGACCCTGGCAAATAGTGCCTTCTCCGCCTGAGATTGTCGGCGTTGGAAGAGGAGTTGCCGGTTGACACGCGGGGGGCGGCGGAGGCGGAGCCTTGCTGCCAAGATAAAGCACCAAACCAGCCGTGGCCTGAAAACCATTTATGTGCCGCTTGGACACGATGTAAATGCCACCGTCATTGTAGTTCGGCAAGCCGAACGTTGGGTTGCGCGACCAGAACCCTCGCGCGTCGAAGCGTAAACCAAAGTGTTCACTCAGGTGAAACTTGATGCCGCCGCCATAGTTCAGGGCAACTTGTAGATTGTCACTAAGATTCGCCGAGTGGTAAACCGCATCTACGGCAGGCAGGTCAGCGTGTTGTTTGGCCTGCTTGGTGGGATTGAACTGCGCCGGACCGACACCGACGGTGACATATGGTTGCACGCGTGAACCGCGAGGCGTGAAATTAAACACCGGGTTCAGGGCGACGTATTGAATCTGATTTCCAAAATCGTAACTGGGCAAGCCCGGCTTTATAGGAGTGACCAGCCGGACGTTGTCGACCATGAAGTTGTAACCTACTTCGAGGCCAACATACTTGCTGAAATTGTAGGCAACACGGCCGCCCGCAGTGCCTCCGTCGATAAGCTTTTCACCGAGGCCGCTATTTACTGAGCCAAAAATGCTACAGCCGCCAAATGGGTCCAACTCGACCATATCCGGATATTCATCTGTTGACGTAACACTATTAGACGGTTTGTTTGTGCCTTGCGCATAAAGAGAGACGCAGGCGAGGGCGGTGCCGAGAACTAGCGATCGGGCTTGCCGCAACGCGAGTCCACAATTCATCCTTCCTCCCCAGGCGAGAGTTGTGAGCAACACTAATACCTGATCTTAACGGAAAAGCAGCTAATTACGAAAGATAATTCCTAAGTCGCTAGTAATTCCGTATAAGCGGTCAGATTTTAGATCGGGCGTCCAGAGCCGCCGGATTCGAGTGGATTGTAACGTTGTAGGTATGGCCTTCCAAGATTTCGCGCCGTCCGAAGTCTGAAATAACTGGCCGTATTCGACAGCGTAGGCAGTCTGGGCGTCACCCTTGTAAAGAACGGTTGAAACGGTGGACGCCGGAATGCCGCCGACGTTGGGATACCATTTCACACCGCCGTCTGGAGACGAATAAAGACCGAGCCGAGTAGCGACAAGCAGCGGATAAGACGAGTCGGGCGGAATAGCGACGCTGTTGATGTCGGATGGAGGAAGCGGGAAAGAGATCAGCGACCAGTGATCGCCGTAGTCTTTGGTCAGGTATAAGCCGGCGGCCGCGCGGGCGATGAGCGTGCCATCGAAGCTTTGCGCGAAATAGAGTGCCGTGACCGCATTTGAGCCTGGAATGCTGGCGAGCGTCCAATGCTCGCCCATGTCGTCGCTTTTCAACAAACCGAGATCGGTAGCCGCAAAGATGACATCTTTGACGCCGCTCTTCGTCGCATAGAGGCCATTAACCTGGGACGGAGAGATCTCGCGGATAGTAGGTTTTGGAATTACCGGCTTGGTTGCGCGCGCGCGTGTGGTGGTTTTGCCGTGTACAGGTTTCGGAGCGGGCTTCTCTACTACAACAGCCGGAGGCGTCACGAGCCGCACGGGCAGTGTCTTCCAGGTTAAACCTGCATCGAGGGACTTATACATCTGATGAGCGCTAGCACCCAGCAGAATGCGATCGTCACTAGCTACTCCGGTGACAGCGCCGAGATGAACGCCGGCCAGTCCTTTGGGATTACGAATCTGCGACCAGGAATCACCTTTGTCGCTGCTGATGAAAATCCCGGACGTTTCGCCGTCTTGCGTTTCGAGGGCTATCAACTTGTCGCCACTAACTGCGAGCGAACTGATTACTCGATCGACAAAGCCGTTATTAATCAGATCGATATTCTCGCCACCATTGCGGCTTTTTCCAACACCTTCATATTCGAGAGCCAGATAGACATTGTTCACCTGCGACGGATCAAAGGCAAGTGAATTTACTTGCGTGTTAGTGAGCGTTTTCCAAGAAGTTCCGTTGTTCAAAGAGCGGAAAAGTCCTGTAGTAGTGCCGGCGTAAACAGCACCCGGAAGGGTTGGGTCTCCGCAGCAGGTTGCGGGCTCGAAGCGAACAACATGAGTACGCCGGGAGGTGTTCGGGATGCCCATCAGCTTATGCCAAAGCTCACCGCGGTCGTCACTTGCGTAGATTCCACTGCAGGCGCTGGCGAATACTTTGGTGGGCGTCTGCGGGTCGACGTAGATAGAGAAGACATCGGAATCGTCGATCATGCCCGTGTGAATGGAATCCCATGTCTTGCCGCCATCCATGGTGCGCCATGGCAAATGAGAAGTTCCGGCATAAATGACATCTGGATTTTTCGGATCGATCGCGACCGCAGTGATACCTTCCATTTCGAGATTTTGCGGATCGGAAATTCGCTTCCATGACTTGCCTGAATCGTTACTCAACATCACGCCATGTTGAGTTCCGGCAACAAAACGGGAAGGATCACTGGGAGCGGCGGCCAAAGCACGAACTCCGAAACCGGAAATATCTTTTACATGAGCCCAGGTCTTGCCCCGATCCATACTCTCGAACAATCCAGCGTCTTCAGCGGCGATCATGCCGACAAGATAATGGTCCGAATTGGACGGATCGACTAAAATCGAGGTCACCTCACTTAACGTCCGTTTGGGAAAATCCAGCAGTTGCCAACTTGCGCCGGCATCGTTGCTCTGGAACAACAGCGAACTCAGACCGCCCGCCAGCACGGTGCTCGTACTTTTCGGGTCCACCGCCACGGTGGTTGCAGTCCCGCCGAAGGGACCGGCAATTTTCCAGTCATTGGCCGGTATTGACCCCGAGAGAACAGCGGCGACCGCCGCCACAGCGGATGCGCACACGAACAGACATGAAAGGCGATTAATCATTTTGAATGCGTTCTGTTTGAACCGACACTACTATTGTTAACTGGTTTTTTCGAGGATCTCAGCATCCCTTGCAGGCAATTTGCTTCAGAAACGAGTGTCAGGTATCCTTAAATAGTAAATTCATATAGAGATCGGTACGTAAAGAGTTAATGGCAAATACAGTTTCCGCGTTGAAGCGCGTCCGCATGACAGAACGCCGGACGGCTACCAACCGCATGCGCAAATCCAAACTGCGGCATCAGATTCGGGCTATGCGCCGGCTATTGGACAGCAAAGATAGTTCCGCAGCAAGTCAGATTGTTCCTGCAACATTTTCTATTGTTGACCGTGCAGCCAAGTGGGGCATTATCAAAGCCAACACGGCGGCGCGCTACAAAAGCCGTATCACGTTGCGGCTGCGCAAGCTGAGCGCGGCGTAGAAGACGCCTTCCAGCGTCCTCGCCTCTTCTTCCGATTCACTGTTAGACTGGCTTGCATGCCAAGCCGTAAGCTCTCGACGGGCGTTTTGTCCGTCATATCACTCCTTCTTTCGACAGTTCCGCTCTCCGCGAAAGAGCCCGTGACCGGGAAACACGGCATGGTTGTTGCCCAGGAACCGAATGCAGCGGATGTGGGATTAGCCGTTCTCAAAGACGGAGGCAACGCAATTGATGCGGCCGTCGCTGTTGGATTCGCGCTGGCAGTAACTCATCCCGTTGCGGGAAACATTGGCGGCGGGGGATTCATGCTGATCCGTATGGCCGACGGCAAAACCACATTTCTGGATTTTCGCGAGTGCGCCCCCGGCAAAGCGTCGCGCAACATGTACATCGGACCGGATGGAAACCCGACGCGCGACAGCATTGTTGGTTGGCGATCTTCCGGTGTGCCGGGTTCAGTTGCGGGATTCGAACTAGCTAACAAGAAGTTCGGAACAAAACGCTGGGCTGAGTTATTAGCGCCCGCGATCAACCTGGCCAGTAACGGGTTCACTGTTACAGATTCTTTTGCCGCGACATTGCATGCGCGCTCACTGCAGACAGATCCGGAATCCAAGCGCATTTTTACTCGCGATGGCGACTATTACAAAGCGGGCGATGAATTAACCCAGCCGGATTTGGCAGCGACGCTGCAGCGTATTGCGAAGTCTGGAGCCAAAGAATTCTATTCGGGGGAAACCGCGAAAAAACTGGCGGCGGCGATGTCGGCCCATGGAGGCCTCATCACGCTAGAAGATCTCCAGAAATATAAAGTAGCGGAGCGGACGCCGCTTACCGGGGATTATAAGGGCTTCCACATCATCACAGCGCCTCCGCCGAGCGCGGGCGGAGTTGGGTTGCTACAGATAGTCGGAATGCTGCAGGGAACCGGGTATGACAGCGAGGGCGCGAACTCAGTGAAAGCAATTCACTACGAGGCCGAGGCCATGCGGCGTTTTTATGCCGACCGGAGTGAATATCTGGGCGACCCCGATTTCTACAACGTGCCAGTGAAATCGCTGCTGGAGCCGAAATACATCGCCTGGCGCCGCGGAACGATTGATCCCGATCGCGCCACGCCTAGCGATATTGTTGCGCCGGGGCTACCGAAATCACTGGCTGCACATGTTTCCTGGTACGAGAGCGCGGAGACGACTCACTACAACGTAGTGGACGCGCAAGGCAATGCGGTGGCAGTGACCTACACGCTCAATAATTCGTGGGGGAATGGAATAACCGCGCCGGGTCTGGGATTTTTATTGAACGATGAAATGGACGATTTCGCGGCCAAGCCAGGTTCGCCAAATATGTTTGGCATGCTGGGCGCGGATGCAAATGCGATTGAACCGGGCAAGCGTCCTCTTTCGTCGATGACGCCAACGATCATCACGAGAGACAATAAGCTGGCCATGGTGGTGGGCGCGCCTGGCGGATCGAGAATCACAACCGGTGTTGCGGAAGTGATATTGGACATTCTCGATTTCCACATGAATCCACAAGATGCGGTCGATTTGCCGCGTTTTCATGAACAGTGGAAACCGGATATTCTGTACCTCACGGCTGGGTTTGCTCCGGTGACGGAACAGGCATTGCAAAAGATGGGCTATGACATTAAGCCGATCGAAGGTGTCGCGCGGGTCGAAGCTGTGGTGAACCACAATGGCATCCTGGAAGGCGGGACAGAGTCTCGTTATCACGGCAAGGTTGCCGCATATTAGCTCGGCTCGATCAACGATCGAGGCCATTTCACTCAAGAACTTTTTAAATGCAGCTTGTACTCTCGACGCATCTCTTCGTAAAACATCGTTTGACGACAGTTTGGCTGGAGCGGGTTTGGGACGCCGGCTTTCCGGCTGTCGAAATTTTTTGTGCCAGGCAACACATTGACTATCGCGATAACGCGCAAATCACCGAATTGGGACATTGGTTTCGGGATTCGCAACTGAAACTACATTCATTGCACTCACCGATGTACAACGACGATTTCTGGGGCCGGTCCGGCCCGCAAGCCATCATCGACATTACGGAGCCCGTAAAGGGAAAACGCATCAAGATGGTGGACGAGATTAAACGAGCGGTCGAGATTGCGGAAACGGTTCCTTTTCGCTATCTGATCCAACATATTGGCGTGGCCGGCCAGGAGTTCGATGAACGCAAGTTCGACGGCGCTTTTTCTTCGCTCGAAGAGATCAAAGTGTTTGCGAGCCAGCGCGGGGTGGAGGTGCTGCTGGAAAACACACCGAACGCGCTTTCCACCGCGGAACGCCTGAATTATTTTCTTGGGGAAACGCACCTAAATCTGAACTACTGTTTCGATATCGGTCATGCACATATGACCGGCCAGATGTTAGATGAATTCGAATTGATGAAGCCGAGAATTCGTTCTACCCACATCCACGACAACAATGGCGAAGAGGATCAGCATCTTTTTCCAGGCAAGGGCACTATCGATTGGTCTAAGGCGATGCAGACGCTGGCTTCGCGCGCCGAGCAGTATCCGCTGATGTTGGAACTGAGGGAACCGCCGGATATGGAGCATCCGATTGAAGAAGCGAAACGCGCAGCGGAAGACTTACTAAAAAAAAGTTATTCACACCTACATGAGTAGTGAAATCGAAACAACGGAAGCAGCGGCGAGTCATAAAACCGACGATTCGGCTGCGGCTCCTGTGTCAATTGAGCTGAGAGACATAAGCAAATACGAAGGCCAGTTAGTTCAAATTCGCGGCTGGCTTTATAACCTTCGCAAATCGGGCAAAATTGTTTTCCCGATCATTCGCGACGGCAGCGCGATGATTCAATGCGTGGCCCTCAAAAGCAGCCTGCCGGAGCAGTTGTTTGACGCGCTAAAAAACCTGACGCAGGAAAGTTCGGTCATTGTCACAGGCAAGGTTCGTGCAGAGGCCCGGGCAGCAGGCGGCTACGAATTGGACGTTACCAATGCCGAGGTAGTGCAACGAGTCAGCGAAGAGCATCCTTATCCAATTACTCCGAAGGACCATGGCGTCGATTTCCTGATGGACCACCGCCATCTGTGGCTTCGCAGCAGACGTCAACACGCTGCGATACGCATTCGCCATGAGGTGGTTAAGGGCATCCGCGACTATTTCGATTCCCACGGATTCACGTTGGTGGATACGCCGATTTTCACGCCGGCCGCATGCGAGGGCACAACCACTTTGTTCGAAGTGGATTATTTCGAAGATGAAAAGGTTTACCTGACGCAGTCGGGACAGCTTTACAACGAAGCCGATGCGATGGCGTTCGGCAAAGTGTATTGTTTTGGCCCGACATTTCGGGCCGAGAAATCAAAAACGCGACGGCACCTGACCGAGTTTTGGATGGTTGAGCCAGAGATGGCGTACGCCGACCTGGAAGAGGTAAAACGCGTCGCGGAAGAGCTGATTGTCTTCGTCACCGGACGCGTGCTGGAGAACCGGCAGGAAGAGCTGAGAATTTTGGAACGGGACGTCTCGAAACTGAGCAGCATTAAGGCGCCGTTTCCGCGAATGAGCTATGACGAAGCCGTCAAGATTCTGCAGTCAAAGGGCAGTGAAATTCAATGGGGCGGCGATTTCGGGAATGCCGATGAAACCCTGTTAACTCAGGATTTTGACCGTCCGGTGATGGTGGATCGTTATCCCACCGAGATCAAGGCATTCTACTTTCAGCCGGACGAGCAGCGGCCTGAGGTGGCGCTTGGCGTCGATATTCTCGCGCCGGAAGGGTATGGCGAGATCGTCGGCGGCGGCCAAAGAATACACGATCTGGCATTGTTAGAACAACGCCTGACAGAACACAACCTACCGCCCGAGGCCTTCAACTGGTATCTGGATCTGCGCCGTTTTGGATCTGTACCGCACGGCGGGTTCGGCATGGGTGTGGAGCGGTTTACTGCCTGGATGACCGGCGTCGAGCACCTACGGGAGACGATTCCGTATCCGCGCATGTTGTACCGAACGCGTCCCTGAAAACGTACGCTGCCAGCGAATGGTTCATTCCGAAATATCGATATTGGGCGCGCCACTTGATTTAGGAGCAGGACGGCGCGGAGTCGATATGGGTCCATCGGCATTGCGCTTGGCTGGATTGAACACCCGCCTGGCATCTCTGGGCTATCAAGTAGAGGATTTGGGGAACGTCTCGGTTGCACAACAAGAAAGCACGCCCACTGGCGCCGAGAATGCAAAATACCTTCCTCAAATTGCAAAGAGCTGCGCGAAGCTCGCGGCGATGGTAGAGAGCGTACTCTCCAGTGGAAAATTTCCACTTGTTTTGGGAGGGGATCATTCCATTGCGGCAGGTACCGTCGCGGGCGTCTCGCACCATCACCGCCAACGAGGCGAGAAACTCGGGTTGATCTGGATCGACGCGCACGCGGACATGAATACACCCGAATCTAGCCCTAGCGGCAACGTCCACGGAATGCCGCTTGCGTGCTGCATAGGCCAAGGACCTCCCGAACTGACAAACATATTTGACTATTCGCCTAAGGTGAATGGCAACAATGTTGCATTGATTGGAATTCGCGATGTGGATGAATGCGAACGGAAAGTAGTTCGAGCGTCGGGCGTGACTGCATTTACGATGCGAGATATCGATGAACGAGGATTGCGCAACATAATGGAGCGGGCCATTGCGGTTGCGTCGAACGGCACGGCCGGGTTTCACTTGTCGCTGGATATGGATGCCGTTGATCCCGACGAAGCGCCAGGTGTGGGAACGCCGGTTCGCGGCGGCATGACTTACCGGGAGGCGCATCTAGCGATGGAAACAATTTGCGATTGCAGCCGGATGTTATCGATGGAAGTTGTCGAAGTAAATCCAGTGCTCGATTCAGCAAACCGCACGGCGCTCCTCGGCGTCGAGCTGGTGATGTCGGCGATGGGGAAAAAGATCTTGTAATTGCGACGTTGACGATTGCGGCAAGGCCGATTTTGGCATCGGCCGGCAGCTTATCAAACTGCCCACAAGCCCAAGTCGTTCCTAGCTAGTTCTGCTCTCGCCACCGTATTTCGTGACTGGATCTAAGAAGGCGGACGCATCGCTCGTTGGTTTTACTTTACCCGTCAGAATGTCGGCATTGTTTTCTTTCTGGCCGTAGAGCGCCTTATTCGCATCGTCGTCGGCGCGCAATGTACCGCCCTGCAAAGAGAGCCCGCCGAACACGCCGCGAGAGCGCGACCATGAAAGGATATCGGCATGCATTGTGGCATCGGTCTGCGCGGTCGCATCACGGCCTACTGGTCCCGCTGCAACCGACGCCTCGCCTCCAAGTGTGAACTTGCTGGAAAGGATGCCTTGCATGCCTTTATCGCTCATCACGAGCATCACGATATCAGCCGACTCGCCACCGGCCTGCAGCCCGAAGCCGCCTCCTTCCACGCGCATAGCGGCAGGAGCGGTCCACCCGCTTCCCGAAGGATTCCGGCATGTCGCAAACCCTTTCCCGTACTTTCCGGAAACGATGAATCCTGCCTTTTTCATGTTAGGAATCACTACCACGCAATACGCTTTGTGGAACAGATCGCCTGGAATCGCCTTGTCGCCGGCGGCCATGATTTCGTTGAGAATTTGACCTGAGGCGGTCAGCCGCTGCGTGTCTGCCTCGTCCGCAATTGCGGGCAGCGCGGCAACTAACAATGAAACTATCCAAAACTTAGTTGACATATGTCGCACCTTCCCTTATCCGGTAAGATCCCAGGTCAGGGCACTACACCGGTAATGTTCGATGCCTGTTTTGCTTATTTGGTTTTAAATTTCTAAGAGTGTAATTTCTGTTCTGTCGAGAACATCATCTTGACGACATTTCAGATATAACTCATTGTTTACCGACAGGGAAAATAGTTTTCCAGTCGCGCTTCATGTCCACAACGACCCAGGATTTTGCTTTTGCTTCATCAAGCGCTTTATCGAGCTTGCCGATCGAAGACTGCCGATCATACGCATATTCGCGCGCGGCGTCAGTATGGTGGACAAGCAACATAAGCCGCTTTCCCGGTCCCGCTGCGGTCCATTCCAGCATCTGCTGGTCTCCATCGGAGTTACCAAACGCCGCGATAGGGCGGCGACCGATAAATTTGTCGATGCCCACCGGTTTGCCGGCCTGATCGTCGACAAAATCAATAGCCGGCAGGCGCATGAGAACCGGACCTCCATTTTTCGTTTCAAGCTGAGTTTTCATCGTTGAGCCAATAGTCTGCTCAGGCGGTATCCCGTACACCTGTTCTGCCCAGGGCCGCATGAACTCAACCTCGCCGCCCGAAACGATGTAAGTTTTGAATCCGTTCGCTCTTAAATAGGCCAACAGTTCGAGCATTGGTTGATACACGCATTCAGTATAGAGCCGATGAAAACGCGGGTGCTGCGCGGTGTGAATCCAGTCTTCGACGGACTTTTCAAACTCAGTCGTTGTCATGCCCGCGTGCGTTGCCATAATCAATTGGACAACGCCTCGTTCTCCGCTGGCAGCAAAGGCTTTCATATCTCCGTCCAACACTGCCTTAAACGGCTCCTGCTGTTTCCACTCGGGATGCCGCGGCGCCATTGCCTTCACGCGGGCGATGGCGAAAGCAAACTGTGTGTACATGGGCTGTTCCACCCACAAAGTGCCGTCGTTGTCAAAGGTCGCGATTCTTTGGTCTTGCGGCACAAAGCTGCTGCCTTGGCGAGTAACATCGGTGACGAATTGCACGAGGGCCCGCTTGTTAGGACCGTCGTTCCACGAAGGAAGCGCGTCCTGTGCAGTGGCACACAGACAAGTTATTAGGCCCAGGGCCAAAAGCGAATGGAAAGACTTAGTCGACTGGACAAACTTCATGCTTGATGTCTCCGCATAAATTCGCGCAGCTTTGACGACGCGAAAGTAAAGACGATTTATTTTCGTAGGATCGATCGCGGCCGTTTTTACTCGTATCGCAACGCGATCATCGGATCGATGCGCGAAGCGCGATGAGCGGGAAAATAACTTGCCAGGATGGCAATGACCAGCAACAGGATGACTCCGGTTGCAAACGAAATTGGATCAAGGGCCGGTGTATTAAACAACAATTTTGAGATTGATTCAGCAGCAATCACGCCCGTTGCCGTTCCAACCAGGATACCCAGCATGACCAAACGGAGCCCGTCGGTCATAATGAGGCCCAGAACAGCGGCGGGTTTTGCACCCAACGCAAGCCTAATGCCCATTTCGGGCGTCCGCTGCGCAACAGCTTGCGATAAAACTCCGTAGATTCCAATTAGCGATAGCGTCATGGCGAGCAAAGCAAAAGCGCCGACGAAAGCAAGCATAGCCTTCCGAATGGCGAGCGAAGCCGACACAACCTGGTGAAGGGTGGTGAACTCTATGATGGGCAGGCCGTGGTCGACAGACCAGATTGCGTTGCGAGCAGGCGCGGCTAGCCGCATTGGATCAATTCCGTTCTTTGTCCGAAGGATAAAAACCGCGCTAGTTGTGGCGCCGCTTTCAACCTGATACACAGAATTGTAAATATTGGGCGCGGTGGGCTTATCCAATCCCTCGACGTGAACGTCCGCCACAACCCCGATCACAATCAGATGGCGGCCACCCCATTTAAATCCTTTGCCAATCGGGTTCTCTTTGCGCCAATACTGCCTCGCCGTTGTTTCGTTAATCACAGCGCTTAAAGCCGACCGCGCAGTATCCAAGCTGGAAAAAGTACGCCCGGCTAGTAGCCGAATGCCCATTACCTGAAAGTAGTTACCATCGACGAGCGCGTTGTCTGCCCAATGTGTTTCATCGGCGGGCCGCCCATCAACGACAAAACCAATCTGGCGCTCATCAGCAAGCGGCACATGTGTTGTCAAAGCGACTGCAGCAACGCCAGGCAACGCGCCGAGCCGGGTTTCAATGGCGCGTTCTGTTGCGTGGCGACGATCGGGCGCCGCGTATCGTTGGCGATTCAACGTAGTACGCACGAGCAATGCGTGCTCCGGATTGAATCCAAGAGGAACCTGGACGGTGCGAATAAAGCTCCGCAATAGTAAAGAAGCTCCGATCAGCAGGACGACTGAACTAGCCACTTCCGCCAGGACAAATAAACGCGCGGTGCGCCGAACAGTACGTCCGCCTCCCACTTGTCTGGCCGACTGCTTAAGGCCAATGTTGATATCAGCCCGCCGAAGGGTCCATGCCGGCATGACTCCGCACAACAGGCACGTAAAACCGCAGAGGAGGAGATTGAAGATGAGCACGCGTCCGTCAACGGTGGCCGCCGCAAGATTAATCTCGCCGATCGGGAGCCGGCCCATTAATCGCAACAAACCATATGCCAGTGCACAACCCACAATGCCGCCCAAAAGGCTCAAAATGGCGGTTTCTGTCAACACTTGCCGGATAATCCTCGAAGACTCTGCTCCAAGCGCCAGCCGTATTGAGATTTCTCGCCGCCGCGTGGCCGCGCGAGCCAGCAAGAGATTTGCAATGTTTGCGCATGCAATGAGAAGCACAAAACCGACCGCACAGCAAAGCATTGGGAACATAATTCGAACTTTGGGTGCAAAATCGGGCGCCCAGCGCTCGGCCGTGGCGTCAAGGCGAATATTTCCTGAATAGATATCCGGATGCTCCCGCTGAAAATCGGCCGCAACCCGTTTTACATCGTCATTCGCTTGGGCAATAGAAACCCCATTTCGAAGACGGCCAATCATGCTTGTATCAAAACTACTAGCCCAATCGGCCATGTCCCTGGCGCTGAATGAGAGGGGCGTCCATAAATCGGGAGGCTCGCCCGGAGTTGCCTCGGTTGAAGGAAAAGTAAAGCCTCTCGGCATCACGCCAATTATTTGGTAATTCTGTTCATTCAGCCGGATCAGCTTTCCGACAACATGCGGATCTTCGGCGTACTGGTTTTGCCAATAGTTATAGCTAAGGATCGCGACTTTGGCGGCGCCAATAATTTCGTCCTGAGGAGCAAATGGGCGACCCAGCAGAGGCGCGACGCCAAGCGTTTCAAACAGGCTGCTGGTTGCCTGACAAGCCGGAATATGCTTCGGTTCAGGGCCACTCGTTAGATCGAAACTCAGGCGTTCAAAACCGGCGATACTCGAGAACGCGCGTGTGCGATCCCGATACGCAATAAATTCCGGGGGCGCCGCACCGAGATGCCCTTCCCCCATCCTGGGCTCGCTTTGCCATATCCGAATAATTCGATTCGGCTCGGGGTATGGAAGCGGTCGCAGCAGCGCAGCATCCGTAATGCTAAATATCGCAGTGTTCGCTCCAATGCCCACTGCCAGCGTGAGTATCGCGATGGTTGTAAATCCCAGGCTCTTCCGAAACATTCGCAAACCGAAGCGGATGTCTTGTAGGAGGAGTTCCATTGCCTACTTATACGTCACTGAGCACGTCAGGTTAGCGCCCAACCGGTGCAAACTAAATCGCCGGCGGCTCGATCTTC
>Ga0070741_10013744_pt1 | contig 14194 bp, 5 predicted proteins | sample Coa_R1_4_FD_66440 | JGI IMG/M metagenome (GOLD analysis project Ga0070741, IMG submission 66440) | Surface soil microbial communities from Centralia Pennsylvania, which are recovering from an underground coalmine fire - Coalmine... | ecosystem: Environmental > Terrestrial > Soil > Unclassified ... | reverse complement strand
AGGATGTGACGGCGCGGGCGGGAGTCGGGGCGCGCGGGCGCTATGATGTCGCGCTGGCGGCGGCGTTCGTAGACCTGGATGGCGACGGCAGGCTCGATCTGTTCGTCGGGCGCTATATCAAGTTCACGCCGGAGAGTATGCAGTTCTGTCTGTATCAGGGCGTCAAGGCGGGCTGCGGCGTCAAAAACTACGATTCCGACTTCCCCAGCGTCTACCGCAACAACGGCAACGGCACGTTTTCCGACGTAACCAAAGCCTGGGGCTTCGACAAGGCGCACGGCAAGACACTCGGCGTCACCGTGCGGGCGATGGACAACGGCAAAGGCGTCGCGCTCTACGCCGCCAACGACGAGCAGCCGTGCGATCTCTTCGTGCCGCAGGGCGGAAAATACGTCAATATCGGCACAACGAGCGGAACCGCCTTCAACCGCGACGGCCTCACGCAGGCGGGCATGGGGTCGGACTGGGGCGATTTCAACAACGACCAGCGCCCCGACCTGGTCGTGGCGACCTTCCAGACGGAACCAAAGACCCTCTACCGTAACGACGGCAAAGAGATGTACACCGAGATGAGCGGGCCGCTCGGCATCGCCGCCGGAACGACCGGCTATATCGCCTGGACCGCGCGGTTCTTCGACTACGACAACGACGGCTGGCTCGATATTCTCTTCACCAACGGCCACACGCAGGACAACGTCAAGCAGATACAGCCCGATAAGACCTACGCGCAGCCGATGCAGCTCTATCGCAACGAGCAGGGCAAGCTGTTCCGTGAGATAAACGCCGAGGCTGGCCCGGCCTTCGCGCAGCCCATCGTCGGACGCGGCGCGGCCTTCGGGGACTACGATGACGACGGCAAAACGGATGTGCTGGTCATAGACGAGGAGGGCGCGCCGCTTCTGCTCCACAACGAAGACAAGTCCGACAATCACTGGCTCAGCATTCGGCTGGTGGGAACGCGCTGCAACCGGGACGCTATCGGGGCGCGCGTGCTGGTGACGGCGGGCGGCAAGACCACCCTGCGCGACCTGCAACTCTGCGGCGGCTACATCTCCGCCCACGATCCGCGCCTCCTCTTCGGGCTGGGCAAGGCCGCGAAGGTGGAAAAGATCGTTGTGCGCTGGCCCGATGGTAATGTCACGACGCTCAGTGACGTGCCGCATGTGGATACCCGCCTCGCGATTATGGAAGGGAAAGCCCGCACGGGAAAGTAAGGTCAGGAGAACGGTTTTGGCCCTACCCGCCACCCGCTATGGCGGTATGAAGGGCTACCAACGGCTGCTGCCCGTTTTCCTGGGCCTGAGCGTCGGCGACATGGTGCATGAAGGCATCTGGGGCTTTGTAGCCTGGGGCGTGCGGCGGTCTTTATAGCCCTCACCCCCGCTGCGGGAGAGGAGGACGGAAAGCGCCAGCCTGTGCCTCTCTTTCCACTCTGAGACGCGAAGGAAGGAACAGAAAAAGCCGAGAATTTCGCTCTCCCCCTTCTCCCCCGCTGTGGGAGAAGGGGGCCGGGGGGATGAGGGCGAAATATCGTGCAATGAGCGAGCTATTCCAACTCCTGCCCTCTTCCTATGCCACTCTGCCCCTCGTAGCGGCGCACGCCTGGATCGCGCCCTCGCGCTCGCCTGTATTTCGGCTGGGCATGACAGGCGGCGTGGCGATAAAGGCGGGAGATGCACCGACACTGGCCGATCTGAACGCGCTGCTGATTCCGGGCCTGGCGGCGTTGGGAGTGCGCGCGGAACTCCTCCCCCTGCCGGAGGGGGAAGCGGGATGGACGCGCGTGCTGGCCGAGCGGCTGCGGCGCGGCGTCTCGGTTCCCGTCTACGCTTTTGCGGCAGAGGAAACGCCCGTGCAGGAGTCAGGCAGCGAAGAGGAGGACGAGGAGGCCGAAGCGAGGAAGGACGATGAACGGGCAGTCATGCGGCAGGGGATTGTCACTGCCCTCGACGTGAGTGGCACGGGCCGGATTGCCTGGCATGACATAGCAGGGCAGGAACATGGAGCGATCCTGGCGGCATTCCGGCAGGAGTTCTCGCACTACTTGCGCCTGCGCCACGCGCAGAGTAAAGGAGGCCGCCGCGCCAACCTGCTGGCTGCGCTGCGCCGATGGATCGCCTTTGCCGCCGCCTATCCCGACCGAATCGTCACAGCCGGGGCGGAAGATGCGCCGGTGCGGGCTGCCGCCACCGCGTTTCTGCGGGAAATCGCGGGCAAAAGCCGCACGCCGGTCGCGAACCGGATGCGCCGCGCCGCCGCGCGATTTGAAGATGCCCAGACGGACGCGGACATCGGAGCCGCGCTGCTGTCCTTGCGGGAGGCCGCTTTGTGGGAGATGCGGCTGCCCGCTCCGGCGCTGGACGCCCTGCTTTTGCCGCCCTCTGTCCCGCTGACCGACGTGGAGCGCCGCGAGATGATCTATCTGGCCCGCGCCGGAACCCGCGATCTTCGGGTACTGGCCGCGCGCCGCCTGGCTTCCGAGCGCCACCATGCCGACGCGCGCCGCACGCTGGAACAGCTTGCCTACGCCCCGGACGCCTGGGTGCGCGCCGCCGCGACCCCACATTGACCTATCCCCCAACCCCCTCCCTTATACCGGTAGGTTTCGCGGGCTTCCAGCAGTTCGAGGAACTAGCACGCGTCGTCGCGCCGGGCGCGTGCGTGCGGCGTGCGTGCAGGCAGAGGGGCTGGCGCTCGCTTGCGGAGCGGTCGCTGTTCTTGGCAAAAAGCGTCTGGCCGTGCTTCGTCGCATTGGGCAGCGCGACCATCGTATCACAGCTACGTAGCGTCATGATTCCTCCAGTCTTCCAGAACGGCGTGCGCGGCGTTATAGCCTGGAGCGCCGAAGACGCACCCGCCCGGATGCGCGCCGGAGCCGCAGAGATACAGACCGGGAAAGAGCGTGCGCGCGCCGTTGCTGCCGGGCATCGGGCGCGTCTTCCAGAGATTCGGCGGCAGCAGATCGCCATGAAAGATGTGTCCGCCGGTCAGCCCGAAACGCGCTTCCAGGTCGCGGGGCGTGAGTATCTGCCGGTGCAGGATGGAGCCGGGGACATTCGGCGCATAACGCCCCAGGATTTCGATGACCCGGTCGGCGAACTTTTCGCGCTCTATATCCAAATCAAGGCCGGGAGCCAGGTTGTATGGAAAATACTGCACGAACAGCGACAGGATATGCCTGCCGGTCGGCGCAAGGCTGGCGTCGGTGGCGGTCTGCAAGTAGACTTCGATCATCGGCGCGGTGGAGGGGAGGCCCTGCCGCGCCTCCTCCCAGGCCCGTTCCAGATAGTCCACGTCCGGGCAGATATGCACCGTGCCGAGATGTTCCGGGCCGACCTGTCCGCCCCTATCGGGCAGACAGGCGAACCGGGGCAGTTCCGAGACGGCCAGATTGATCTTCGCCGACGCCCCGCCCTGCGTGACGAGTCTGTTCCAGTATGGTTCGCCATCCCCGGATGGCAACCCTTCCCCGACCAACTGCGCAAAAGTGCGATATGGGTCCGCATTGGAAAGAACCGCGCGGGCCTGTAGTTCTTCGCCTGTTTCGAGGCGGAGGGTGAAATGGCCCCCCTCCTCGACCCTCCCCCCAAGAACAGAGGGAGGGAGAAGCGAGCGCGCTGCCGCACCGGTGCGAATCTCGCCGCCATGCGCCCGCACATCCTCCGCCAGAGTCTGCGTGATGCGGCCCATGCCGCCGCGCACATAGCCCCAGGCCCCCCGCAAACCAAGAACCGTTCCCAGATAGTGATGCAGCAGGACATAGGCCGTGCCGGGCGTGGAGGGGCCGCCGTAGGTTCCGATCAGGCCGTCGGTAGCGAGAACGGCCTTCAATCGCTCACTGCGGAAACGGGCGTCGAGCAGGGCGCGCACGCTGCCTTCCATAAAGGGCGCGTAGAGCGACTCGATCCCGTGACTTGCAAACGCGGCCCGCAGGTCGTCTTCCGTCGGCGGCTCGCGCAACATCCAGGCGTCCACGACCTCCGCCGCGCGCTCGATGTCCGCCTCGAACTGAAAATAGGCGTCCACGTCTTCAGGCGTTTCGGCGCAGAAGGCTTCCAGCGCGGCGCGCGTGCGGTTGGCATCGGGATAGAGGAAGAGGAAGCGGCCATCGGGGAAGGGTGCAAAGCCGGACGTTTCGCGGCGATAGACCTCAAAGCCATAGCGAGTCAGTTCCAGGTCGCGGACGATCTCCGGGCGCAGGAGGCTGCACAAATACGCTGCCGTCGAGATGCGATAGCCGGGCCAGACCTCCTCCGTCACGCACGCCCCGCCGACGATCTCGCGCCGCTCCAGTACCAGGACGCGCTTTCCGGCCCGCGCCAGATACGCCGCCGCAATCAGCCCGTTGTGTCCCGCCCCGATGACGATGGCGTCGTAGCTCTGTTCCGGCACAGCGGTTTCTCCTGGCCCCCCACCCTGACCCTCCTCCCAAGAACAGGGGGAGGGTCAGGGTGGGGGGCCAAAAATTACCCCCTCTCCCGCAGCGTGGGAGAGGGGGCAGGGGGTGAGGGTACAGGCGCTACGGCGTCGTGTAGAACTGCGGCGCCAGCGTCTGATAGAACAGGTCGGTGGTTCCGGCGCGCGTACTCGTCCAGAAGACCCACAGCTTGCTGCCGAACGGGTCTTTGAACGCCGAAACCTGGCCTTCGTTCTTGGCGTTGCCGACATCCATCGCCGTGTCATGGGTCGTCTCGCCCTCGCCGGTCACGGTGATCTCATCGCCCCAGGCAATCGGAGCCTGGTTCAGCGTGTAGGTCTGGCCGTCGTCTCCCATATAGCTGATGTTGACGATGTTGCCTTCATCGGCTTCGGTGAAGTAGATGCGCCCGCGCGCCCAGTCTACTTCATACGGGCCGACCGCATGGCCCAGGACCGCATCCGGCTGCACCGTAAGCTGTGCGATCTGCTGTCTGCCATTCGCATCCGGGGCGGTCAGCTTGAACGGACGCGGCAGGCGCACCATCAGCCGCAGGGACTTGTAGTAGATGGAGGCGGCCGCAGGCGACTTTATATCCAGGCCGCTGCCGCGATAGAGGACCCACAGGCGATCTACCGGCGGGCCGGGATGGTTATTGTCCGGCGTGAAGTTGAAGATGACCGACGGCGAGTTCTGGCTCCAGCGTGGATTCACGCCCGTATCCAGCAGCGCGATCGGGTTCGTGCGATTGCCCTGCAGCGGCATAGCCGCGCCGGTCAGCGTGACGCCGTTGCTCAGCACCGTCGTCTGGTCGCGATTCGTGTTCAGCCGCATCACCTGCGGGACGTAGGTTGCGATCACCCGATCCTGCGGGCCGGGCGGCACGTTCGGGAAGCTGACCGTGCCGGAGCGGACATCCACGACGACCTGCCCGCCGAGCGCGGAGTCGAAGTAGACCAGCCCGGAGGCCGGGTCCAGCCGTCCCCGGCCCGAAGCCAGCGGCAGCAGCGCCCCCACGCCGTTCTTCTGGTAATCCAGCGTGATCGTTCCCTGACGATACCAGGCGGCATCCCGTGCGGCCCAGGTCGCCGTTTTGCCGACCTGCGAGAGTATCTCTCGTTGGACTGCGGGCAGTTGTACAGCGGTCAGCGCGCCGAGCGGCGGGTCGTTTGCCGTCTGCGGCGGAACGCGGTTGATGGCATAGCGCGTCAGCAGCACCTCGACCGCCTGCCGGTTCTTCAGGACGCCCGTGTAGACCACGTCAATCGCGTCCATCACGGTCGGCGTGCCGTTCACGTTCGTCACGATCCGGCGATAGACCGGGTACGGATCGCTCTGCCAGGCCAGCGCGCCGGGCGTCGGCAGTTTCTGATCCTGGCTCCAACCGTTGGCCGGGAAACCGGCCGTCGTGTTGACGTTGTAGTAGAGCGTCGTCTGCGACTGGTTGCCCGCGTGCCAGAACAGATACAGGAACGTCTGTCCGTTATCCAGCTTGAGCAGCAGCGGCCTGGGGCTGAGTTTGGTCAGCGCCGGGTCGTTCAGGAATGAGCGCGGCTCTCCCGGTACGCCATTCACCAGAGGGGCGTAGAAGGTACGCGAGTCCTGCTGGCTCGATTGCAGGGAGGCTTGCGTGGCTCCCTGCGCCAGCTTGTCTACCACGCCCTGCCAGAACAGCCAGGCTTCGCTATCCAGCGCGCCATCCGAGCGCACGGCCTGCGCGACTGCGGGGCTGGCGTAGCGCGTCGTCTGCGGAACCCGCTTTCCAGGCAGGATCGGCGAACCGTTCGACTCGGCGGCGGTAGATGGGAAGAACCTGTCCAGATTGAGCGGATCGCCGTTCCCAGCATAGCCCGGATAGGCCGTCGGCGCGGTCCACCACTGCGCCGTTGTGTCGTTGCCCCGATTCGCGAACTGGTAGTCCAGGAAGTAGAACGGCGCGTTCGGGTCGGGCTGCGTGACGGCGCTAGGCAGACTGCTATAGGCCAGTTCAAAAGGCGAATTCGCCGTCGGCGTGCCGTTCGGCTGCCGGTTCGTCGTCCAGTACAGATGGATGTTGGGTGTACTGGCATTCGCCTCGCGGAAGGCCGCCGGAAGCAGGTCGGCCCCGAACGTCTGCTGCGTGAGCGGATCAATCTGCGCCACTGTCCCTGGAGTCACGCCTTTCGTCAGGCGGGCCTCGCTCACGCGCACCTTGAGCGTTGCGGACGGATCGCTATAGGCTTCGATGGGCCGCGCCGCGTTCGGATCGGGATTGGCCGGGTCAACGTTCAGAATGCCGTCCCCATCCGTGCCGAGCGCCGCGCCGGAGCCGGAAGCTTGTACCCACTCGCGCCACTGTATCGGCACATTGTCCTCGTAGGCGAAGACCGGATTGGAGTAGGTTCCGATAGGCGTTCCGAGCGGGATTGCGACGCCGATCTGTGGCGGTTGGAATTGCTTCAGCACATCCGGGTCCGTAGGCAAGAACGCATACGGCTTTGCCGGAACCGTGACGGTCGGCCCCTGCGTATCGCCGGGGCGCGGCTTGATGGCGACCGGGCGCGGCTGGAAGCCCGCCGTCCAGCCGTCGCTCGTCAGTCCGGCGGCGTTGATGCCCTCCGCCGTGACCGCCGGGTTGGCAAGGCCGCTTCCCCATAGATCGCGCTCGACCTGGCTTGGATTCGAGTTGGTCTGGTTGGCATGGTCGAACGAGGTGACGATGCCGATGTTGCCCGGATACCCGTTCTGCGCAAACGGCAGCGCGAAGAGGGGCAGGTTATCTGCCGCCTGATCGCTTGCCAGCCGCGCCGACGCCGCCACGTTCGCAGGCGGGTTGTCGGTGAGCGAAGAGATATTGACCTGGGAACCGGGGATGCCTTTCGCCTTAGCGATGCGCAGGTTCACCAGATTCACGTTGCTCTCGCTGATCAGCGTGAAGGGCCGGAAGAAGTCGCCGAACCCGGTCTCGCTGTTCCAGGGCGAAGCCTGGGTGGTATACGGCCCCACACCCGTTGGCGCGAAGATCGAGCCGCCGCTGGCGGTATCGCTGTAGCCGGTTCCGTGCGGCTCGCGGCCGAGGTCTATCGTCTGCTCCGTCATCCGCAACCGGAAGGTAGGCGGTACGGACAGGCCGACCTCCACCGCACGGTACGCCTCCGGGATCGTCGAGGCGCCGACTTCCGTAGAGTCGTAGAAGGCGTACTCCTTGCTATAGGCGGGCGGCTTCGCCGTCGTGTTGGCGGGCCGCGCCACCACCAGAATCTCCGAGGTGTAGCCCGCCGCCGGGAACGCCCGCGCATCGCCCGCCGCGACCGGCTGGCCGGAACTCATCACCATCGGGCCGATGATCGGGTCCGTATTGCCGTTCGCGCCGCGCACCCTGCCGCTGATGTCGGTCAGGCTGCCGCCGAACGTCTTGCCGCCGAACGTCACGACGCCGCGATTGATGTTGGCGGGCTGGTACTTCGGTACGGAGACCGTCAGTTCCGCCGGAGTCGGGTTCGCCAACCGGTTCTGCGGATTATCCATGTCGCCGGTCGGCGGATTCAGCGGCACATCGGCCTCCGTCGCCTCCGAGCCGTTGATCTTGACGCTGAGCGCGCTCGACGGGATACTCGGATAGTCCGGCGATTCCTGATCGTCGGTGGGCATCGTCTCCCAGGGCAGCGGGTTCAGGACAGACGCCGCGCCGCCGCGGAACCGCAGCGAATGGGCGAAGATAGTCGCGCTCACCTTCCTGCCGATCGTCCACATGTTGCTGCGGTCTATCAGGTAGAAGGCTGGCGCGCGGTTGCCGTTGTTATCCAGCGCCGTATAGGAGGCGGAAGAGCCGTCCTGGATCATGTCAATCGGCGCGAACAGCGCCTTGATCGCGTCGGCGACGGTGGAGTTGTAGCGGAGCAGGCGGTTGCCGTTGCCCAGGACTTCCCGCTTGTCCGCCAGCGTATTGACATCCGGCCTGTTGCTCCAGCCGATGATGCCCGGCTGGTTCTGCGTCATATCGCTATCGTACAGGCCGCGTATCGAGAGCGCCAGCGGATGTGTCATGTAGAAGGTGCGGGACGGCTGCGCTTCCAGCGTGTTGCTCGTGTCCGCGTTCGGCACGCTCAGACCCTCGTAGTCGCGCTGGCCGAGCGCCAGCGTGTTCGACTCTTTGCGGTCGGTCGTGAAGCCGCCTGCGGCCCCCAGCGGGATATTGGGCTGCTGTATCTGCGCCCGCGCCGTGATCTGGTAGCCGGCGCTGCCCGGCAGAAGCGCGTTCTGCGCGTCCGGGATGATCGGTATCTTGACTTTGGCGACCCAGGGATAGGCGCCGTTATTTCCGGTAAATACCTGCTCCGTGCCTCCCGCATTGAAGCCGCGAATCCGAATCTGACCAAGTTCCCCGTCCGTGATGCCGAGGTCGTCGGGCATGGGGAAGTTTCGGCCCGGACGCTCAAGAACGGCAGGAACCGTGACGGTAAACGGCTGGGTCGTCTGGTTAGGCCGCGTAAACGTGAAGGTCACGGTCACGGTCGGCAGTCCCGGCGATCCATCCGCTTCCGGCGTCTGCGCATGGTAGACGCCGTAGGCCGCCACGTAGAGCTGATCGCCCCAGTCGGAGAAGATGGGTTCCAGGTTCAGCGCCCCTGCCGTCGGTTCTCCCAGCAGCGGGTTGAGCGTCCGTATGAACCCTGTGCCGTTCTCTTTGTGCGCGGGAGTCGCCTGGTTGCCCCAGTTCGGAGAGGCGGGCGTCAGCATGAAGCGATCCCAGTCTTCCTTCTTATAGATGTCCAGGCCGCGCAGGTCAATGCTGGTATAGCCGACGCCGAAACCGTATTCCGGCGGTTCACCCGACCCGACAGTATCCGTACCGGTGCTATAGGCCCGCAACTGCCCGCCTTCGTCTCCCTCCACGAGAACGCCATTGGAGAGAATGGCGGAGGCGCTGCGGGGCATCGTCGTCTCGCGATGCCGCCACAGGACTTCGAGGAAGTTCTGCGGCCCGCCTGCGGTCAGGGCGATAGGATCGGCGCGCAAGGCCCAGATCGCGCCGTCGTCATCGGCAAAGATGAGGGCGGGATGCTGCGCGGCCCCGTTATCCGAGGCCAGCCCTCTCATGCCGGTGATGAGCGAGAGAATGGGCGTGCTGCGGGAGTTGGCTCCTGTTGAGGTCGTGCCAGAGGCCACGAGCGTCGTTTTGCCGTTCGCGCCCGTCGCGTTGAGGGCCAGTATCTTGCCGCTGACCCCTTGCAGCACATAGCACATATCCGGCAGGCCCGTCCCGATCTGCGTTCCATCCACGACGACCGGCGCGGTTCCGTTGAACCCGTTCGTCAACGGCTGTGTCGTGTCGTTCGGATCATCGGAGTTGGCGTTCGGCGGGTTTGCCGACGGGAACGGCGGATTGTCCGTCCAGGGATAGACCCAGGTGAGCGTGTTCGTAATCGGGAACGTGCCGGTCGCCGGGGTCTCGTTGACGGCATAGACGCGCCCGCCGCAGGTGAAATAGATGTTCCCCTTGAAGATGGCCGCCGTGCTGAGCGCCGTGCCGAGTGACTTGCCGGGGCCGGGATAGAGCCAGTTCAGACGCTCCGTGAAGTTGGGAACGCCGTTGACGATCAGCGTCGCGTTATCGTGCGCCGGGACGACCGCGTAGAGATGGCCGTCCGCCGAGCCGATGATCACCGGCGCGTTCGTGGCGGCAGGATTCTGCGTGGGCGATGATGGGAACGCGCCTTTGGCGGGATCGTCATCAGGAACCGGCGCTTGCGTGTTGGCAGCGGAGACATAGCGCCACTTGTCCGCTCCGAAGCGCGGCCACGTCCAGATACGTTGCGTCGTTCCCGGAATGTTCGCAACGCCGTTGAACGGATTATGGTTGTCGGTCGCATTATATGTGAAATCGCCGCGGCCGCCCGCATCGAAGGCGTAGATACGCCCGTTCATGTTGCCGACGATGAGCAGTTGCGCCCCGTTGGGATTGGTCGGATCGTCCGTAATCAGCGGCGAAGCCTGCACGCCGCCGAACTCCGGCAACTGCGTGTTCGCCCGAACGATGAGCGCATTGTTGTTCAGTTGCAGGTCGCCGTCGTAGTAGGTGACGTTGCTGGTTCCCGTGCCAACGGCGCTGTCCGCGCCGTACCCAAAGGCCGGATATATGCTTGTACGCGCCGGGTAGGTGTTCGGCAGGTTGTTCGGCAGCGTATAGTTCGGATCGTAGTACTGCGGCGCGGTGTTGGGCGGCAGGTTCGTCGCCAGCGTCGTGTCGTTGCGCGCCGGGCGATAGGACGGATAGACCCAGTAGGCCCAGGTGAACTTGGTAGCCTGGTTGTCGAAGGTGGTAAAACCGCCATGCGGGTCGAGCGCGTAGACGCGGCCCAGCGAGCCGTCCAGATTGGTCGTCACGAAGAAGACCATCGGGCGCGTGACACCGTCGCGGCAGCGCACGTTCGCCAGCAGCGGAGAGGCGCTGGCGGTTCCCGCGTTGTCGTCGGGGACGCCAACATATCTCCATCGGAGGCGGTCGGCGGCAGGCGTCGCTCCGCCAGTCGTGTTGCCCGGCCGGTTGTCCACGCAGTAGAAGACCGGGGCCGTCGAGGTCGCGGTCGGATCGGCGATAGGCGGATTGGCGCCATTCGCATCCGTCACCGGCAGCGTCGGGTTCTTCGCCGAGCGGATGGTCGTATCGTCCACCACCTGCTCGCGGGCGAAGTAGAAGACCGGGAAGACGCCCGGAGCCACCGGCGGGTTCTGCGTCAGATTGGACGTGCTGACGGCAGGGCCGAGAATGCGGCCCTGGTTGGTCGTCGGCGTGAAGCGCACGGCGTCCGCCGTGACGATGGGCGTCTGCGTGTACGGGCTGTTTGCGCCGAGCGTGATGTCGTCGGGCGTCAGCGAATAGAGCGTAACGGTGATCGGGTTCGTACCGTCGTAGGGAACCGCCGCCGGGCCGAGGCTGCCGCCGTGAATGCGGATCCAACCCTTCTGGCTCAGGTCTACCAGGAAGATGCGGCTGGTGACCGGGTCGGTCGGGTTCGCCCCCCAGCTAAGGCGCACGAAGGCGCGCAGCACGTTCGGATGCGCGACGAGGTTGCCGTTCTGATCCGCGATCTGCGTGCCGTCGCCGGGAGAGTAGATGTCCACGAAGTAGCGGCCTACCGGCAAGGGGACGACATTGTTGTTTGCATCCGTGTACTGCGTGCCGGAGGTCCAGACCGCCGTGGGCTGCCCCCCGATGGCCGTCGTGTTGAGCGTCTGGTGGACGGCGTTGTAGACGTAGGAGGGCGCGTTCGGCAGCTGAGCCAGTTCCGCAGGAGTGGCCGGGCCGGTATTGCCCGTGCCGCGCGTCACGATGAAATCGTTGTGCTTGGCAAAGACATAGGCATAGTCATTTGTATACGCCTGCGTTGTGTCCGTCGCATACGAGTAGCCGGGGAAGGGCGCGCGGTTGGCCGGGGCCGGGAATGTCCACGTGCCGATATTGGGCCGCAACTGCGCGGTCGAATTGGCCGGCTCGACCGGGCCGGTCGGGGCCGCCGTCGTGACGCCCACCGGGCCTTTGGGCTTATTGCCGTCCGGATTCGGGTTGTCTACGATGACCACCACGCCCAGGTCGCGCGTCGGCGGATAGACCCACTTGCGCGCTGCGTTGCCGGGGCTGTTCTTGAAGGCCGCGCCCTGCTTGGCGAGGAAATCGTTGTAGCCCTGGCGCAGCGCCGGCGGGTTCACGCCAGGAGCGGAGTTGATCCCGCCCCGGTCGAGCAGCCAGTCTATACTGGTAATCGGGAGTTGCGCCTGTGCCGCGAGGCCCAGCAGCAGGGCCGCCGCACACAACATCCCTCTCAACATAAAGAGCGCACTTCGGTGCCTCATGAACGTATCCTTCTTCTGACGAACTTGACTGCGTGCATTGGCCCCCCTCCCTGTCCCTCCCCTGTTCTGTGGTTTTGGCAGGCAGAGTTGGCGATAGAATCCAGGTTCATTGACAAATAGTGTGGTTGGATTTGTGCGCGGCCTTAAAAGGCCGGTCTGAAGTTGCGAAGCCTGCGAAGGCCGGCTGGAGTCCGCGCAGGCGGACTCGGCACCTCCAGACCGGGGTTTCAACCCCGTGTCCAAAGAGAACCCCTTTTCATCAATGAACCGGAATTCATTCCGTCATAATTCAGCTTGAGGGCGGGAGCCTAAAACGGCCTGTCCGCAAACGAGGGCTGGTCGAACAGATAGGTCGAGGTCGCGTCGGTCGTCGAGCCGATACTGCGCTTGAACGGCCTGCCCGCGCCCTGGAACGTCTCGTTCGGAGCCATCCAGACGATAGAACTGTTCGGATTCCGAATGAGTGTCGTGCCGTCGTTGATATAGAGAGGCTTGTAGCCGCCGTTATAGAAATCTATGCTGCGCACCTCCACGACTTCGCCGCGTATCTCCCCGTTCACTATATTAGACGCGCCAAAGACCTGCGAAAGACTATCCGGCCCGGAATATCCGTTGGTAATCAGATAGTGCGGATAGAACTTATCCGTCGCCGCCAGGTAATCGGACTGCGGCAGCCGCTGAATGCTGGTCGCGCGCAGCGGACGCCCTGTCATCTTGAAATAGTCGTCGCTGGACAGCATCCACTCTACTGCCGCCTCGATCTTGCCGTTGACCTGCTGCGGCGCGAGGACGTAGACGCCATTCGCATCCGCCAGCAGGTAGCGCGCCTCGTTGATCCCGTTGGTCTGGACGGTGAACTGCTTGAACCAGGTCGGGTTGCTGATGGGCTGCCGCGATACCACCGCGCCATTATTGACGAACGCGATCGTGTTGATGACCGCCGCGAGATCGCCATCCTTCGCGCCGGCCTGCTGCGGATACCGGTAGATCACGACCAGCGATCCGCCCGGCCCAACGACGTTGCTGTTGGCATCTGTGCCGACCGACCGGGTGATATTGGGATTGACCACGCCCGTCGTCTCGTTATCCACCGCCGAGATCAGATAGAACTGATTGTTCCCGTTCGTCGTAGGGTCGAGGAACTGCTGTACAGTTCGATAGCGATAGCGCGCGTTTTGTTCCGCGAGAGAGCGCGTCACGAAGATCACCTGGTTCAGCATGACCGGCCCCGGACTGCCGTCGCTGGTCTGCATCGTGATGGGATTCCCATCCGGGCCGTAGATGGAGACGACCTCGACGATGCGGTAGTTACCGCTGTCCGCGATGACATGATGCACCGCGTAGTACGGCCCGGTGTAGCGGTAGCTCGTGCCGGTCTCCGTATTCGGCAGTTCGATGGTGCCAGTCTGGTTGTCCACGAACGTCTGCACATCGGTCGGATGGTTGAGCGTCATCGGGTCGCCGGGCCGCAGGAACCGCAGGTCATTGCGCAGGCTATGGATCTCCTGCGTCACGTTGCCGCCCTTGTCCACCTGCAGGATGCGGTTGTTGCCGGTGTCGGCGATGATGAAATCGTTGAGCGTGTAGCGATAGGCCACGCTGGGCCGCGCCAGCGTCACCTTCTGCGTCACGATCCGCCCGGTGGCGTCCGTTCCGTTGACGGGAGCATCGCCGCCCTCATAGATAGGCAGTTGCCCGCCCGCGACGCGGCTGGACCGCGTAGCCGTCAGTTCCCACACCGCATTGCCCGCCGAGTCCACTTCCAGCAGGCGCGAGCCGTCCGCAATCAGCGTCGTCTGGTTCTCCAGCGCGGCCAGTCCCTGCGGCGTGCCGACCGCGACCAGGTTGGCCGTGCCGACCGGCGGGTTGATGATGGCCTGCGCGACCGGCGTGCCGTCGGTTGCCGAGGCGAGCGTCGTCTGAACATGGACACGCGGTTTCGAG
>Ga0070741_10013743_pt1 | contig 14194 bp, 12 predicted proteins | sample Coa_R1_4_FD_66440 | JGI IMG/M metagenome (GOLD analysis project Ga0070741, IMG submission 66440) | Surface soil microbial communities from Centralia Pennsylvania, which are recovering from an underground coalmine fire - Coalmine... | ecosystem: Environmental > Terrestrial > Soil > Unclassified ... | reverse complement strand
GGTGCCCACCCGGTGGAAGGTCCCCCGCTAACCCGAAAGTGCTAGCGCCCGCCCGAGCCCCCGGCTGACGAAAGATTGCGGACAGTTACCCCCCCGAACTGGGTGGGTAACTGTCCGCAATAATCGCGCCAGCCTGATGCGTGCCCGGAATATGCGGATATATCCGGCGCGGGGCGGGTGCTGGGGGATGGGGCGGGTGCTGGGGGATGAGGCGGGTGCTGGGGGATGAGGCGGGTGCTAGGGGAGCAGGCCGAGTTCGCGGGCGCGCGCGGCGGCTTCGGTCCGGTTGGCGGCGCCGAGCTTGCCCAGCACGTGGGTCACGTGCTTCTTGACCGTGTCGAGCGCCACCACCAGTTCGTGGGCGATGCGCTGATTCGACCTGCCCGCGGCGATCAGCCGCAGCACGTCAAGCTCGCGGTCGGTGAGCGGTTCGGCCAGGCCGGGCGGCGCCGTGGCGGCTCGCCTTGGCGGTACCTGGCCGCAGGCGCGCCGGAGCGTGTCCAGGTAGCCGGGGTCCACGCGGTCGGCCGGCGCGGCGGACAGCAGTGCGTGCATCGGCGCGCCCTCGTCGGCGAAGACCCGGACGTAGCCGGGCCGGCGGGCGAGCGTCACCGCCTCGGTCAGCGCGTCGAGGGCGTCGGTGCGCTCGCCGTTGGCGGCGAGGGCGAGCGCCCGCAGCGCCTGGATCTCAATGATGCTCGCGGTGCGTTCCTGGCTGACCGCGGCGTCGAGCAGCCGCCGCAGCAGCGTCAGCGCCTGACCGGTGTCGTGCTGGGCGAGCAGCACCCGGGTCAGCACCAGGTACTCCGCCTCCCGCCGGTAATCCGGCTCGTCGTCCGGGCTCAGGCCTGCCGCCTTCGCCCACTGGGCGGCCGCGGGCACGTCGCCCTGGGCCAGCAGCAGCCGCGCGCGCACCGGGTTGAGCATGGCGATCACCTGCGGACTCAGCTCGAGCTGCCCGGCCTCGTCGAGCGCGGCCAGAGCCCCGGCCGGGTCGCCCTGCGCCTGCCGGATCCTGGCCAGCGTGGCCAGGCCGGTGCCCAGCGGCGTCTTGTAGGCGAGCTGGCGGCACAGCGCGATCCCCTGGGTGGCGTGGTCAAGGGCGGCGGTCAGCTCGTTCCGCTCGTACCGGATCTGAGCCAGGCCCACATGGGCCATGCCGGCGCTGCTCTCGTCGGCTGCGGCCAGCGCTTGCTGGCAGGTCGCCAGCGCCGCGTCCAGGTTGCCCAGGGCGCGCTGTACCTCACCGAGGTCGTAGCCGGCCCGCATGGCGAGAAAGCCGGCGAAGAACGCGTCAGCCTCCCGTCGTTCGGCCAGAACTTCTGAAAGGCCGCGCTCGGCCGACGCGAGCCGGCCGCACTGCCAGTCCGCCACCGCCTGGTTCCAGCGCACAAACGAGCGCATCAGCCAGTCGTCGTCGCCCAGCTCGGCCAGCGCCTGCCGGTTGCGGTCGGCGGCGAGTGCGGTGTTCCCCCGAAGCCGCGCGAGCACGGCGCGCAGCAGCGCGATCGCCGCGGGAACGTTGGCCAGCACGCTCGCCGGCCGCCCGCCGGGCGGCTCGAACGGTTCGTCGCCGCCGTCCGCGAAGGCGCGGTCGGCGCCATCCACCAGGGCCTCGAGGGCGTCCAGCTGGAATCCCATCGCGGCGCCGTACGCCTGGGCCAGGTATATCCGCGGGCGGTCGCGCACCGCCTCGGCCGGCAGCGCGGAAAGCCAGCGGCGCAGGGTCACGCCCTCGCCGCGGCCGAGCAGGATCTCAACGTTCCGCTCGACGAGCCGGGCCGCCCAGACGGCGTCCTGCGCCGCGAGCGCGTGCCGCACCGCGTCGTCGGCCAGGTCGTGCTCGTCGCACCAGGCGGCCGCGGCCCGGTGCAGGGCCAGCGCACGGCCGGGCTGCTCAGCCCGCAGCCGGACGCGGAGCAGGTCGGCGAACAGGTGGTGGTACCGCCACCAGCCGCGCACCTGATCCAGCGGCACCAGGAACAGGCCCGCCCGCTCGATGTCCTGGAGCATCGCCTGGCTGCCGGTGCGGCCGGTGACCGCATCGCACAGCTCCCCGGACAGGCGCTCAAGCACCGAGGTCTCCAGCAGGAACGTGCGCACCTGCTCGGTCTGGCCGTCCAGGACCTCGTCGGCCAGGTAGTCAAGCACAAAGCGGTGGCTGCCGCTGAACGCCGCCACGAAACCGGCCGGATCCGCCTGTCCGCGCAGTGACAGCGCGGCGAGCTGCAGTCCAGCGGCCCATCCTTCGGTGCGGGCCGTCAGCGCGGCCACCGCCGGGCCGGGCAGGCCCGGCGCCGCCGCCTCGGCCAGCAGCGCGGCCGCCTCCTCGGCAGTGAACCGGAGCTCGGCGACGCGCAGTTCGGCCAGCTGGCCGCGGGCCCGGAGCCGCGCCAGCGGCAGCGGCGGGTCCGCCCGGCTGGAGACCACGACGCCCAGGGTCGGGGGCAGGTTTTCCAGCAGGAACGCCACGGACTCGTGCACCGGCGCGGAATCGACGAGGTGGTAGTCGTCCAGCACGAGCAGCAGCTCGCCGTTGTCGGGCTGGGCGGCCAGCTCGTTGATCACGGCCGTCACCAGGGCGGTAACCGAACCCGGGGCCGACGGTCCGAGCAGCGGGCCCACCTGGGCGGCCAGCCCTGGCCGGACCCGGTCCAGCGCGGCCACCGCATAGCGCCAGAACCGCGCCGGGTCGCTGTCGTCGGCATCCAGACCCAGCCACGCCACCTGCCGCTCGCCACTGCGGGCCCAGTCGGCCAGCAGCGCCGTCTTGCCGGAACCGGCCGGAGCGCACACCAGCACCCGGCCCCGCGCCGCACCCTGGCTGAGTGCCCGCACCAGACGCGGGCGCGGCACGAAACCCGGCGGCGGCCACGGCAGGTGCAGCTTGGTGGCCAGCAGGACGTCCTCCACAGCACGACGGTACCCCGCCGGGCGGGTGCACCGAGATTCCACCGTGATAGCACCTTCGGGTGACGCGCCGCCGCCGCGTCCGCGCTTACCGTCCAGAGATGACGAGAGCACAGCCGGCCTGGTATGAGATCCGCGTGGCGGGTGCGCTGGACGACCGGTGGGCCACCTGGTTCAACGGCCTCCAGGTCAGCGGCCATGGCGACGAGACGGTCATCCGCGGCCTGCTGCCCGATCAGCCCGCGCTGCACGGGCTGCTGACCAGGGTCCGGGACCTCGGGCTCGACTTGATCTGCGTGCGCCGGCTCGAGATGGAGGGAACTGGCAGTGACTCTTGACGTAACCGGGCTGGTGGCAGTCGCGGAGGAGGTGGTCGCCGCCAGTCCGGAGCAGGTGTGGGACATGGTCGCGGACGTCACCCAGGTTGGCGGGTGGAGCCCGGAGTGCATCGGGGCGGCCTGGCTCACCGAGCCCGGCCTGCCGCGGCCCGGCGCCAGGTTTACCGGGCGTAACCGGTTCCCGGACGGATTCGAGTGGCAGGTGACCTGTGTGGTCACCGAAGCGGACCGGCCCCGCACGTTCGCCTGGGTGGTGCTGGATGACGACAGCGCTGACCCGGCCCGCCCGTCCTCGCTGTGGCGGTACCGGATCGACGCGCTCCCGGGCGGCGGCAGCTTCGTCCGGCAGCGCTTTGTCCACGGACCAGGCACCAGCTTCCTGCGGATCATCGCCGGGAAGGCGCCGGACCGGGCCGATGAGATCATCGCCGCCAGGCTGGACGCGCTGCGGGCCAACATGAGCGCCACCCTGGGCGCGATGAAGGCCGCCGCGGAGCGCTAACTACGCCCGAATGGTGAGTGAATAGCGATTTTGGGCCCTTGTGTTCGGCTTGGTCCGTGGGACGATACGGGTGAGTGGTTATCCGTGTACCACGCGTGAGCTTCTCTCAGGGCCTGGAGGGTTTCATGATCGGGTGGAAAAAGCTATGCGCTGCCGCCATCGCCATCGTCGTTCTGACTATCCCCGGGTTTTTGCTCAGCCCGGTAAACCCGGCCTCCGGCGCGGGACACCCGGCTTCGGGCGTCGGCTCGTGCACGCTCAAGGGCTGGAACCCCGGCACTGACCCGGAAGACGCCAAGGACCTTCCCGTCGGCGACCGGCACCAGACGTACATACCCGACAACTACGACTGCAACGGCGCGAAGTTCGCCGCGCCGGGCGTCGAATTCGCCAAGTTCCCGCAGCCGCGCAACTTCCACGTCACCGACGTGCACACGTCCCAGCAGACGCGCGTCTGCCAGGCGGGGGCCTGCACCATGCAAAAGCAGGCAGTGTGGCGGCCCGCCGCGGCGACCAATCCGCTGGCGCCGTACTTCCCGCCGTTCACCCACTTCGTGATCCTTTACCGGGAGAACCACACCTTCGACGACTACCTCGGCGACTGCGCCACCACGGTCCAGGCCGGCTGCAACGGCCAGGTGGAGAGCACGAACCACATCAGCTCGGTTCCCCAGCTGCACGCGCTCGCCAAGCAGTACGCGCTGGACGACTCCTACAGCACGGGCACCCAGCCGCCGAGCGGCCCGAACCACTGGTGGCTGTTCTCCGCCCAGTCGTCGTCCAGCTCGCAGCAGCAGTCCTACCCCTCGGCCACCGGCACGGCGTTCGACCGCTTCCTTAACGGCGACACCGGCCCCTCCGGCGGCGAGGGCACCAACGCCTGCACCGCGCAGACCAGTTCGGGCAGCGGCAGCAGTCCGTACACGATGTCCCTGAACGGTGACTTCTACTGGATGCTGAACAGCGGCAGCGGGTACTGGCGCGACCCCGCGACCGGCAAGCTCGAAGTCCTGCCGGTCGACCGCCCCGGCACGACGATCCCGGAGGAACTGCACTACAACGAGTACACCTGCTCCGGGCAGAACATCCCTGACACAACCGTCGCGAACGACTATCTGAGCTCCGTGGCCGCCAACGGCCTGCCGGCCTACTCGTACGTGGAACTGTTCAACGACCACCCGGGCACATTCCAGGACATCCCGACCAACGACTCGGTGACCAAGCAGATCGTCGACACGATCATGGGCAACTCGGCCTACGCGAACAACACGCTGATCATCGTGACCGAGGACGACACGCAGAACGGTAACAATGGCCCGGACCACGTCAGCAACACCTTCCGCGTGCCACTGGTCGTCATCGCGTCGCCGACGTACATGAAGCAGCACTACCTCTCGCACGTCGCGTACACGACGAGCAACGTGCTGGCCGCGATGGAGCGGGTTATGCAGAACGTGCACGCCGGCGCCATCGACCCCAACGACAACCTCGGTCTGTCCACGTTCCCGATGACGACCGCGGACCAGGCGGCCCTCGGCGACCCGCTGGAGGACTTCTGGATCCAGGGCTCCACCCCGCTGACCGCCGCCGCGGGCGCCTCGCCGACCACCGGCAACGCCCCGTTGAGCGTGTCGTTTACCGGATCGGCCACCGGCGGGACGGCGCCGTATTCGTACAGCTGGAACTTCGGTGACGGGTCGTCGAGCACGGCGCAGAACCCCAGCCACACGTACAGTTCCGCCGGTACCTTCACGGCGACGCTGACGGTGACCGACAGCTCGTCGCCGGCCAAGACGGCCACGGCGACGGCCACCGTCACGGTCAGCGCCGTCGGCAACCCGCTGGCCGCCACCGCCTCGGCGGTGCCGACCTCGGGCCAGATCCCGCTGGGGGTCGCCTTCACCGGCACCGCCACCGGCGGGAATCCGCCGTATTCGTACAGCTGGAACTTCGGTGACGGGTCGTCGAGCACGGCGCAGAACCCCAGCCACACCTATAGCGCGGCCGGTACCTACACCGCGACGTTGACCGTGACCGACAGCTCGTCCCCGGTCAAGACGGCCACGTCGACCGTCACGATCACCGCCTCACCCGTGCAGGGGACGCCGCCCGGCGCGCCCACCGGGCTGACCGCGACCGCGGGTACCGGCCAGGTCTCGCTGAGCTGGACACCGCCCGCGAGCAACGGCGGCGTCAACATCACGTCGTACCGGGTGTACCGCGGCACGTCGAGCGGCACCGAGACGCTGCTGACGTCCGGTGGCTGCAGCGGCCTGGGCGCGGTGACCTCGTGTACCGACACCGGCTTGACCAGCGGGCAGGCCTACTTCTACAAGGTCAGCGCCGTGAACGCGATCGGCGAGGGCACGCAGAGCAACGAGGCTAGCGCCACGCCGGCCGGCGGTGGCTGCACCGCGGCGCAGCTGCTCGGCAACCCCGGTTTCGAGAACGGCAGCAGCAACCCAGGACCGTGGGCGGTGACCTCTACCCACACCCCGGTCGAGGTGATCAACAGCAGCTCCTCGGAACCGCCGCACAGTGGCACCTGGGATGCCTGGCTCGACGGCTGGGGCAAGACGACGACAGACACGCTGTCGCAATCGGTCACGCTGCCCACCGGGTGCACCAACTACAACTTCAGCTTCTGGCTGCATATCAACACCGCGGAAACGTCCACAACCACGCAGTTCGACAAGCTGACCGTTCAGGTGCTCAACAGCTCCGGGACGGTGCTGGCCACCCTGCACACATACTCCAACCTCGACCACAACACCGGGTACACCCAGCGCAGCTTCTCGCTGAGCGCGTACGCCGGACAGCACATCACGCTGAAGTTCACCGGCAGCGAGGACTTCGAGCTGCAGACCTCGTTCGTCATCGACGACACCGCCGTCAACGTGAGTTAGCGCTCTTGTGTTTGAATTCTGACAGGGTCCGGCGGTCGTCCTGGGCAGTGGCCCAGGGCGACCGCCGGTCCGTGCTGTCCGCACGCGGTATGGAATGATCAACACGTAAATCGGGGGAGAAATCGGGGAGAAAGGTGGCAATGGCCGAACAGGACGAGCTGCGCCGCCAAGACCATTGGCAGGCGCTCGGCATCCGCACGGACATACCGCATCCGGCACGGGTCTACGACTACCTGCTTGGCGGCAAGGACAACTTCGCCGCCGACCGGGAGGCGGCGGATATGTCGCTCAGGATCTCCCCGGAGGTCCTGGACAGCGCGCGTGCCAACCGCAAGTTCCTTATCCGCGCTGTGGAGTTCCTGCGCGACAGCGGAATCCGCCAGTTCCTCGACGTGGGGACCGGGCTGCCGACCAGCCCGAACACCTACGAGGTAGCCCAGTTGGGGCACCCCGAGGCCCGGGTCGTCTATGTCGACAACGATCCCGTCGTCTTCCTGCACGCCGAATCGCTGATGGCCGACAACCAGACCACCACGGTAGTCCGTGCCGATCTGCGTGACGTCTCCGAGGTTCTCGCGGCGGCTGGCAAGCTGCTCGACTTCACCAAGCCCGTGGGCTTGCTGTTCGTGGCGTGCCTGCACAACATCCCCGATACCGACGACCCCGCGGGCATCGTCGCCCGCTACCTGTCGGCGCTCGCGCCCGGGAGTTACCTGGTCATCTCCCACGCCACGGACGAACTCGCCCCCGACCGGATGCACGAGATCACGGCGGAATACGAGAAGCGGGGCACGGTCTTCGTCGGCCGGGGCAAGGCGGCGATCCAGCGGATGTTCAACGGCTGGGACCTGATCGATCCCGGGGTCGTGATCGCGTCCTACTGGCGCCCCGACTCCGGTCAGCCGGACCACAACGCGGATCGCGTCTGGGCCTACTGCGGTGCCGCCCGCAACCCCGGCTAAGGGATCGTTCGGCGGTCGCCCCTCGGCGTCCTGAGGGCCGTGCTTCCGCTGCCCGCGCCGAATGAACCGGAACATTTAGCCCATTCCGGGCGCGCCGACAGGCGGGCCAGATTATTGCGGACACTTACCCCCCCGAAATGGGAGGGTAAGTGTCCGCAATAATTTCGAAACGCCTTCTAGATCGAAAGCTACCGCCGAACGTACCGGGCGGAAACGGGTCGCGGGGAATCACCACCGAGATGGTGAGGCCCCCGGCAGGCTGGCTCCGCGCGGTGAGGGCCGCATGGTGTGCGGTGCCGACCGACCTCGCGATGGAAAGACCAAGGCCGACACCGTCACGGACACCGGTCCGAGCCGTCATGCGCCGGAACGGCTCGAACAGCGAGGGCACGGCCTCGTCCGCGATGAACGGGCCGCTGTTGGCGACTTCGAGGTAGACGGACCGATCATTGCTGCCGGTGCGCAGCCTGATCCAGCCGCCGGGTTCGTTGTGCCGGACCGCGTTGTCGATCAGGTTCGAGATCATCCGCTCCAGCAGCTGAGGGTCTCCGGTTGTCTCGGCCGGGTCCAGCTTCGAATCGATCCGCAGATCCAGGCGTTCGATCTCCGCGGCGGCGGCGTCGATCGCGTCCTCTGCCCAGGTAGCCAGGTCGGTGAACTCGGTGCTGAGCGTGCCCTGGTCGCTCACGGCCAGGGTGAGCAGCGCCTCGATCATGCTCTCCGCCCGGTCGACCGAACGCCGCACCCGCACGGCCATGTCGGTGAGCTGTCCCGCCGTCGGGGATGGCTTGGCCAGGGCCACGTCGATCGCCGTGCGCATCACGGTCAGTGGCGTGCGTAGTTCGTGCGAGGCGTTGGCGACGAAGCGGCGTTGGGCGGCGAACGCCGCGTCGAGTCGCTCGAGCATGTCGTCGAAGGTGTCGGCCAGCTCCTTGAGCTCGTCCCTGGGCCCGGTCAGCGCCAGCCGCTCGCCGAGGTGCTGCTCGGAGGCGCGGCGGGCGGTTCCGGTGATCACTCGCACTGGGCGGAGCACGCGGCCGGACATGAACCAGCCCAGGCCGCCCGACGCCACTGTCATGACGCCGAGACCGGCGAGGGAGAACGCCAGCAGGCTGCTCAGCGCGCCTTGGCGCTGCGCCTGCCAGCCCGAGGCGGTGCCGGCGTAGTAGGCCCCCATCAACTGCTTGCACGCGAACATAAGCTGCGTCGGGATAGAGATCACGTGCTTGGGCGTTCCGATTGGCGCGAACCCCGCCGGTTGGCACGCCTGCCTCAGGTCGTTCAGCTCCTGACTGCTCACCGTCGCCGGGGGATGCGTGGGAAGGCTATTCGCGACCAGCGCATAGGTGAGGGCGAGCAATGCCGACCCGGCGGCGAAGAACAGCATGGCGTACAGCAACGTGAGCCGGGTCCTGACCTTCTGCGGCCAGAACCTGCGGACCGGGCGCGGGGTCACGGCAGCCGGTAACCGCAGCCGACCACGGTGTCGATCGGGTCGGGTTCGCCTAGCTTGCGCCGCAGCCGGCCGATCGTCACCGTTACCGTGCGGGTGAACGGGTCGGCGTTCTCGTCCCAGACCCGTTCGAGCAGGTCCTCGGTGCTGACCACGCCCCCGTCGGCGACCAGCAGCTCCTCGAGTATCCCCATCTCCTTGCGGGTGAGTGACAGCGGCCGGCCCGCCCGGCTCACCCGGCGGCGGGCCCGGTCGAACACGATGTCGCCGTGCGCGATCACCGGGGCGGCGGCCGGGGCACGCCGGGCCAGCGACCGGACCCTGGCGACAAGCTCCTCGAACGCGAACGGCTTGCCCAGGTAGTCGTCGGCGCCGAGGTTGAGACCCTGCACCCGGTCGCCCACCGTGGCGGCCGCGGTCAGCATCAGGATGCGCGCCGCCGAGCGGGACCCGATCAGCGTGGCGCAGACCGCATCGCCGTGGATCTTGGGCAGGTCCCGGTCGAGGACCACCACGTCGTAGGTGTTCATCAGCGCCTTCTCGATCCCAGTCGGCCCGTCATAGGCCACGTCCGCGCCGATGCCCTGGTCACGAAGGCCGTCGGCGATGTCGTCCGCCAGCTCGGCCTGATCCTCGACCACCAGCACACGCATAGGGTCATGATGCCTCGCAGGGGATCACACGTGCATCACATGACGCCGTCAGGCCGCCCCAGCCGCCAGCTCCCGACCTGGCCTTTCCCGCGACGCCGTTCCCGCGGCGGGCCGCGGGAACGGCGCCGCGCTTGATGTCCGTGTGACGCCCGGCGGCATATGCCTTGTCGCATGAGCATGAACATCATCGAAGCCAGCGGCCTAGGCAAGCGCTACGGCGGCACCTGGGCGCTGCGCGACTGCACACTGGAGGTCCCCGCCGGTCACGTGGCCGCGCTGGTGGGGCCGAACGGCGCGGGCAAGTCCACGCTGCTGAACCTGGCCGTCGGCCTGACGGCACCGTCCGCGGGCGGGGTGACGGTGCTCGGCGGCCGGCCCGCCGGATCGCCGGCCGCTCTGGACGGCATCGCGTTCGTCGCCCAGGACACCCCGCTGTACAAGAACCTGTCGGCCGCGGACATGATGCACCTGACCCGCAACCTGACCCGGCATTTCGACCAGCACTACGCGCAAACCCGGCTGGACGAGCTCGGTATCCCGGTCAAGCGGAAAACGGGGAAGCTGTCCGGCGGCCAGCAGGCGCAGCTGGCGCTGACCCTTGCGCTGGCCCGCCGGCCGCGGCTGCTGGTGCTGGACGAGCCGGTGGCCATGCTCGACCCGATTGCCCGGCACGACTTCATGGCCACGGTGCTCGCCGCCGCCGGCACTGGCGTCGCGGTGCTGCTGTCGTCGCACGTGCTTACCGAGCTGGAGCGGGTTGCCAGCTACCTCATCCTGCTGTCGCGTGGACAGGTGCGGCTCGCCGGGACGGTGAGCGACCTGCTAGCCAGCCACCGCCAGGCAGGTCTGGAAGAACTCGCCCTGGCTTACCTGCGCGAGAACACGGCCGGGGTGACCAAATGACCGCGCTGGCCGGGCCGGCCCCGCTGCCGTGGCGGCGGATGGCCTGGGTCACCTGGCGGCACCATCGCGTCGCGCTGGCCGGGGTGGCCACACTGCTGGGCGTGCTGGCGGTGTACTTGTGGGTGGCCGGCCTGCAGTTGCACCACGCCTACGCCGTAGCGACCGCGTGCCAGCCGGCCAGCTCAGTGGCTTGCCAGAACATGATGGAGAACTTCGATGGCAGCTATAGCTCGCCGGCGCAGACGATCGTGGCCCTGCTGCACGTGGTGCCCGTGCTGATCGGGGCGTTCGTCGGGGCGCCGGTGCTGGCCCGGGAGCTGGAAACCGGTACGTTCCGGTACGCCTGGACGCTCGGCTTCGGCAGATGGCGCTGGACACTCGCCAAGCTGGTGCCGCTCGCGATCGTGGTCGCGGCGGCCGCCGGGGTGTTCAGCCTGCTGTTCTCCTGGTACTTCCAGCCGTTCTTCGCCGAAGGCTCGCGGATCCCGCTCGATCCGGAGCTGTTCGGGCTGCGCGGGGTCGCGTTCGCCGCCTGGACGCTGGCCGCCTTCGCGACCGGCGCCCTGGCCGGCATGCTGATCCGCCGCGTCGTCCCCGCGATCGCCGCCACCCTGGCCGTCTACGCCGGCCTCGTCCTCACGACCGACCTGTATCTCCAGCAGCACTATGCGAGGCCGGTTGTCACCAGCCAGCTCAACGTGCCCGCTGACGCGTGGATCATGAGCCAGTGGTGGACCAGGAGCGGCACGACTGTCAGTCAGGGCACGATGAACCAGGTCATCCAGTCCACGTTCGAGCGGATCGCGCCGGTGGTGCACAGCAGGGCACAAAAGACGCGGGTAGTGACCGTCGACCTGCCGCACTACCTCACCCAGCACGGCTACACGTCATGGACCAGATATCAGCCCGGCAGCCGGTTCTGGCTCTTCCAGTGGATCGAGGGCGGCTGGCTGCTCGCGCTGTCAGTGCTGCTCATCGCGACAACGGTGTGGCTAGTCCGCCGCCGCGCCGCCTGAGTTGACGCCGGACCTTCCAGTTATCTAAAGTACTAGTTACCTAAGACACTGGACGGATAAGACATGATCAGCTTCCGGGTCGACGGGCGGTCCGGGGTGCCGCCGTACCTGCAGATCGTGCAGCAGGTACGGCAGGCACTGCGGATGGGCGTCCTTGACGTGGGTGACCAGCTCCCGACCGTGCGGGAGGTGGTGGCCGCGGTTGCGGTCAACCCGAACACGGTGCTCAAGGCCTACCGGGACCTGGAGCGCGCGGGCCTGGTCGAGGCGCGCGCGGGCCAGGGCACGTTCGTCAGGAGCCGGCCGCCGGGGCCGCCCCCCGGCACCCACTCCCGGCTCGGCCGGAGCCTGGCCCGCTGGGTCCGCGAGGCCCGCGACGCCGGGCTTGACGACGAGTCGATGGAATCGCTGCTGCGGATCACGCTGCGGGCGGATTCCGGATCGGAGCAGATCGCTTGAGCGCCGCGATCGAGACACGTGAGCTGTCCAAGCGTTACCGGCGGGTCGGCGCGCTGACCGATTGCACGGTCGTCGTGCCCGAGGGCCGGGTTTCCGCACTGGTCGGGCCGAACGGCGCGGGCAAAACCACCCTGCTCCGCATGCTCGCCGGGCTGGCCAGCCCGACCGGCGGCACGGCGTCGGTACTGGGCGGCACGCCGCGGCAGGATCCGGCCTTCCTCGCCGAGATCGGGTACCTGGCTCAGGAGATCCCGCTGTACCGGCGGTTCACCGCCGAGGATCACATCCGGATCGGGGCGCACCTGAACCCGCACTGGGATGCCTCGCTGGTGCGCACGCGGTTGAAAGAGCTGCGTATTCCGCTTGACCAGCGCGTAGGCACGCTGTCCGGCGGTCAGCGGGCTCAGGTGGCGCTTGCGTTGACATTGGCCAAACGGCCGCGGCTGCTGCTGCTGGACGAGCCGGTCGCGGCGCTGGATCCGCTGGCACGGCGGAACTTCCTCGCCACGCTGACCGCGGCGATGGCGGACGCCGAGGGCGGCCTCACCGTCGTGCTGTCCTCGCACCTGATCACCGACCTGGAGCGGGTCTGCGACCATCTCATGCTGCTGGCCGGATCCCGCGTCCAGATCTGCGGTGACATCGACGCGTTGCTGGCCGAGCACAAGGTCCTGATCGGTCCGCGCACGGACACCAAGCCGGTCGAGCGGACGCACACGGTGGTGCACGCGGTGACGACAGCCCGGCAGTCGACGCTGCTCGTCCGCCTCAACGGGCCGGCCGTTGACCCCGCGTACCAGGTCGAGGACGTGACCCTCGAGGAACTGGTGCTGGCGTACATGGGTGCCGATGAGGCGTCCGCGGACAAGCACCTCACGGCGGTTGGAGAGGAATCATGACCTGGCTCGTCTGGCGCCAGTACCGCGCGCAGGCCGCGATCGCGTTCGCGTTGCTCGCGGCCGTGACCGCCGTGATAATCGCCGACGGTATCCAGATCGCGTCGCACTGGCACTCGACGATCGCCGCGTGCGCGGGGAACAGCACGTGCCTGCAACAGGCGTCACCGCTGGTCAACGGCGTGGTGAGCGATCTGCCCTACCTCAGCATGATCGTGCCGGTCGTGCTCGGCTTGCTGTGGGGCGCCCCGCTCGTGGCGCACGAACTAGAGGCCCGCACCAGCGATTTCGCATGGACGCAAAGTGTCACCCGGACGCGCTGGCTGGCCGCGAAGGCGGGCGCGCTGCTGCTCGCCGCGGCCGCCTGCGGCGGCGCGGTCGCCGCCCTGGTCACCTGGTGGTCCGGGCCGATCAACGCGAAGTTCGCGAGCGCGTTCACGCCAGGCCAGTTCGACACCCAGGGCATCGTCCCCATCGGGTACGCGGTGTTCGCCATGGCCCTCGGCATAGCCGCTGGCACCGCGGCGCGCCGGACCCTCCCCGCGATAGCCGTCGTGCTCGGCGGTTTCATCGGCCTGCGCCTGGTGATCAGCGACTTCCTCCGGCCGCACTACCTGGCCGCGATCACGACCTACTATCCCGTGACGGGTTCGTTCACCCCGCCGGGACAAGCCTGGATCCTCGCCCAGGGCGGACTCAGCCCTACCGGGCGGGTGGTGGCGGCGGGATGGGGCGACCTGTATCCCGCGCTGCCGGCCGTTTGCCAGAGTCTGCTGCCGGGGACCCCGACGTCGAAGTCCGGCTCTTCGGTTAGCGCCGTGTTCTCGTGCATGCAGGCCCACGGCTGGCGCGGTTTCGCCACGTACCAGCCCGCCAGCCGCTACTGGCCGTTCCAGGGCATCGAGACGGGTATCTACCTCCTCCTGGCCGCGGCCCTCATCGCCGCCGCGTTCGTCATCCTCCGCCGCCGCGACGCCTAGACGAGTCCCCGCACCGCCCACCCCCGCACCGCCCACCCGCATACCCGCCCCCACAGCCGTCCTCACCCTCCAGTCACACGCGCAACTCCCTTTACGCTACACGTGTCTTCTTACCCGAACGTCGACCCCATACCGGGACAAATTGGGCCGCACGGCCCTCCGAACGGGTAAAAAGACAACCGTATCGCTACACGTGTAGCCCCAGAAAGGGTGCGT
>Ga0070741_10013742_pt1 | contig 14195 bp, 7 predicted proteins | sample Coa_R1_4_FD_66440 | JGI IMG/M metagenome (GOLD analysis project Ga0070741, IMG submission 66440) | Surface soil microbial communities from Centralia Pennsylvania, which are recovering from an underground coalmine fire - Coalmine... | ecosystem: Environmental > Terrestrial > Soil > Unclassified ... | reverse complement strand
CCGATGTCGTGCAGCGTGACGATCTCGCGCATGCGCGCCGCCAGCCGCTCCTGGTTCTCGCGCACCGCGCGCGTCATCTGCGCGAACGCCACCGCCAGATCGCCGATCTCGTCGCCGGTCTCGGGCACGATGCGATGATCGAGATCGCCGCGCGCGACCGCGATCGCGCCGGCGTGCAGGTGGCCGAGCGGGCGCGTCAGCCGCCGCGACAGGAGCGCCGCCAGCGCGAGCGCGAAGATCACCGCGCTGGCGCCGCCGAGCGCGAGCGATCGCCACGCCTGGATCTTGGCCTGCACCAGCGCGTCCTCGTCGACGGCGACCGCCAGCATGCCGAGCCGGTGCCCGTCGAGATCCTGGAGCGGCGCGTAGCCGACCGAGAACGCGCGGCCGAACGCCTGCGCCTCGGTGACCAGCCCGCGCCCGGCGAGCACCTCGTCGGCCACCTCGCGCGGCGCGGCGAAGCCGACCTCGCGGCGCCCGTCGGCGGCGACGAACGACGACGCGGTGGGCGCGTCCTGCTGGTAGACCACCACGTCGGCGGAGAGCTGCGCCTTCAAGCGATCGGCGAACTCGGCGTCGAGCGGCACCGAGACCACGACCGCGCCGCGCAGTTGGTAGCCCTCGTCGACGACCGGCGCGGTGGCGCGGATGATGAGCGCGCGATCGACGCGCGCGATGGTCACGCGCCGCTCGTAGCCGAGCGCGCGGCGGATCGGCTCGGCGCCGTCGGGCAATTCGAGCGACTTCGAGCCGCGCCCGCCGATGGCGCGCCGCCCGACCACCTTCCCGTCGGCGTCGGCGATCTCGACCAGGCCCGGCTGAAGCTCGTCTTCGTGCCGCGCGAGCAATTCGTCCGTCGACGCGGGATCGAGCAGCAAGAGATCGGAGAGCCCCGCGGTCTCCGACATGCGCACGGTGTCCTCGAAGACTTCCTTGACGTGCGACAGCACGAGGTTGAGCGCCACGCGCATGGTGCGCTCGGTCTGCGCGCGCGCGCCCGACTTCAAGCTCGACAGCACGAGCCGGATCGCCACCGTCGACGCGCCGAGAACGGGAAGCAACGCCGCGACGGTCAGCATCACCGCCAGCTTGTGCCGCAGGCGCAAGCGCCCGAACAGGCCGTCGGCGCGCGCCCGCACGTGATCGCTCGCCCGTCGCCGCGGCGCGCTCACTTTTGCGTGACCTTATGGAAGTAAATATTGCTCGACGGGTGCACCATCAGATTGCCGAGCGAGCGGCGCGCGGCGACCACCACCTCCGCGTGCGCCAGCGGCACCCACGGCGCCTCTTTCGCGATCAGGTCTTGCGCCTCTTTGTAGTAGCGCTCGCGCCACGCGCGATCGGGCGACTCGCGCGCCCACGTGAGCATGCCGTGCAGCTGCGCGTTCTTGAAAAACGAAATATTGCGCGCGCTGCCCACCTCGGCGTTCTCCGGATCGAACAGCAGGTACAAAAAATTGTCCGGGTCGCCGTTGTCGCCGGTCCAGCCGAGCAGACAGAGATCGTGCTGCCCCTCCTGCGTCAGCCGCACGTGCGTATCGATGTCCTCCTTCACCACGTCGATGTCGATGCCGACGTCGTGCAGGTTGTGCTGGACGATGCGCGCCACCGTCTCGGGCGACGGCATGTACGAGCGCGACGTGTCCATCGTGTACAGCCGCGGGTGGCGCGCGGGCGGCGTGAAGTTGGCTTCGCGCAGGAGCGCCAGCGCCTTCTCGCGATCGTAGGTGTAGAGCGGCTCGTCGACGTGGCCCCACAAGGACGGCGGCACCGCGCTGGTCGCCTCGACGGCGAGGCCCTGATAGATGAGCTTCACGATCGCCGTCTTGTTGATCGCGTAGTTGACCGCGCGCCGCACGCGCACGTCGTCGAACGGCGGATGAGTCACGTTCATCGCCAGGTAGCCGACGTTGTTGCCCGCGATCCGCTTGAGCGAGAGATCCGGATGCAGCGCCACGAACTGCAGGTCCTGCGGCGACAGGTTCTCCGCCACGTCGATGGCGTCGCCCTCGAGCGCCACCAACCGCTGCCGCGGATCGCGGATGGCGACGAACACCAGGTGCTTGATCTGCGGCGCGCCGTCCCAGTACTGATCGTTGGCCTCGAGCGTGACGCGCTCGCCCGGCGACCACTCGACGAACTTGAACGGCCCGGTGCCGACGGGATGGCGCGCGAAGTCGTTCTTCCACTTCTTCACCGCCGTCGGCGAAACGATCGAGACGGGAAACATCGCCAGGTTGGCGAGGAACGGCGCGTACGGCCGCTCGATGGTGATCTTCACCGTCAGCGGATCGATCGCCTCGACGTTCTGGATGTTGCGGAAATCGGACTCCCAATAGGTGAAGTCCGACTGGTGATAGGGATGGCGCGGATCGCGCTGCCGCTCGAACGAGAACACCACCGCGTCGGCGTCGAGCGGCGTGCCGTCGTGGAACTTGACGTGCGGGCGCAGGTGGAAGATCCACGCCTTGCCGCTGTCGGTCACCTCCCACGAGGTCGCCAGCGACGGCTCGATCTCCGTCGAGCTCTGCCGGTAGCGCACCAGGTGATCGAAGATCTGCTCGCAGACCTCCGCCGACTCCGAGTCGGTGATGCGCGCCGGGTCGAGCGCAAGCACGTCGGCGCCGCGCCCCACCATCACCGTCGCGCCGCCGCCCTGCGGCTTTTCGGGCGCGCACGCGCTCGCACCTATTAATGAGAGCAGCCAGGCGGCGACGACGACGGAGCGCACCGGCTTCAGCTTACGACGGGCTTTGGCGCGCAGCAATCGGGCGCGCTAAGCTGGGAGCGTGCGGATCGCGCTCGGCGTCTTCTTGCTCACCGGCGGCTGCGTCGTCGACGAGCTGACGCAATCGCATCCGACGCCGGGCGGCATGGTGCACGCGGCGCTGGCCGGCGGCGCCGATCACGAGTGCAGCGCGCTCGGCGACGGCAAGGACGATCCCTTCACCATCAACGGTTTCTCGTCGGTGCTGACGTTCGGCCTGGTGGGGGCGACCGACTCGGCCGGCGCCAGCGTGCACGCCGACGTCAACGCCGCCACCGCGCTCGCGTCGATCACCGTGCCGCTCGGCGGCGGCTCGGCGTCGCAGCTCGAGATCCACCTCGACGGCTCCGGCTGCGTGGCGACGGGCGGCGAGCTCCACCTGCACGTCGACGCCGCGGGCCGGCTGCAAGGCGACTTCGCGGCGACGGGGACGGTGACCGGGTCGAGCGACGTGTGTAATTTTTACGGCGGCTTCGCCGACGTGCCGCTCGACCGCTGACGCTTTACATCGGCCGCGCGCTGGGGGAAAATGAACGACGGCAACTTATGCGTAGCTTGATCTTGATGGCGGTAGTGGTGGCCGCGGCGCCGCTTCCCGCGTGGGGGCTCGACGATCCCGACACCGAGGTGGCTCGCAAGCACTTCGAGAAGGGACGCACCGCCTACGACTCGGGCGACTACACCACCGCGCTCGGCGAGTTCGAGGCCGCCAAGCGCGCCAAGCCGGCCGCCGCGTTCGACTTCAACATCGCGCGCTGCCACGATCGGCTGGAGAATTATCCGGAAGCGATCCGCCACTACGACGCGTACGTGGCCGCCAAGCCGAACGCGCCCGACGTCGCCGAGGTGCGCGCGCGCATCGCCACGCTCAAGCAGCGCGTCGACGAGGCGAGCGCGCGCCCTCCCGATCAGCCGCCGCCGCCGCACGTCGACAAGCCCGAGGAGCATCCCGAGAAGCTGCTGCCGCCGCCGAGCTTCGACACGACCGACAAGCCGAACTTGATCGCGACGCCGACGGGCCCGACGCCCGAGCAGGAGGAGCGCGCGCGCCGCCGTCGCAACGGGGCGATCATCGGCGGCGTGATCGGCGGCGTGGTGGTGATCGCGGGCGTGATCACGCTGGCGGTGCTGCTCAGCCAGCCAGGCACGCCGGCGCTCACGCGCTCCGATCTCGGCCCGTGGACGGTGACCAAATGAGGCGCGCCGCGCTCATCGCCGCCGCGCTCGCGATCGCCGGCTGCTCGGGCGAGCGCACCGAGATCGTGCTGTTCATCGACAAGGGCGACGTGCAGGTGCCGCGCGACATCGACACGCTGCGCATCCGCCTCGCTTCCGACTCCGCCGCGCAGCCGTTCTTCGACGTGCCGATCGTGATCTGCGGCGGCGCCACCACCACCTGCAAAGATCTGCCGCTCACCGCCACGCTGATCCCGGGCGACAAGATGCCCGACGACAACGTGCGCCTGCAGCTCGACGCCACCTTGCAGGGCACGCTGCGCATCAGCGACGTGGCCAACTTCAAGTTCACGCGCGGCGCCAGCCTGCGCCTCGACCTGGTGCTGAGCGAGATCTGCCTCGACAACACGCAGTGCGCCAAGGCCGAGTCGTCGTGCGATCAATTCGGCAACTGCTATCACCCCGAGCCCGAGCCGCCCGGCGCCGACCTGAGCGTGCCGCTCGATCTCGCGCCCGCGCCCGATCTCAAGGGCGTCGACTTCGCCGGCGTCGACTTCTCGTGCAAGCCGAACTGCGATCCGGTCGGCTCCTACTGCGGCCCCGACAAGAACGGCTGCGGCACCGCGTGCACGTGCAACCCGTTCAACGTCTGCGCGGCCGGCTCGTGCTTCCCGTGCGGGCAGGACAACCAGGCGTGCTGCCCCGCGGGACAGACGCGCTGCATGTCGAGCGATCACGCGTGCAGCGATCCGACCGGGCCGGGCAGCTGCGTCACGTGCGTCAACCAGGGCGCCACGTGCTCGGCCGGCGGCGCGCCCTGCTGCGACGGCTCGCTGTGCAACGGCACGACGTGCGTCGCGTGCGGCCAGGGCATCGGCGATCAATGCTGCCCGGGCCAGGTGTGCAACGGCTCCGATCTGTTCTGCGACGGATCGAACCACTGCGCGCCGTGCGGCGGCAACAACCAGGTGTGCTGCAACAGCACCTCGTCGTCGCCGTCGTGCGATCCCAACCTCACGTGCGTCACCGGCGCGCCCGGCGGCGGCCCCGGCAACCACTGCACGCCGTGCGGCGACTTGAACGATCCGTGCTGCTCGGGAGCGAGCTGCCCCGCGTCGTCGTCGCTCGCCTGCGACAACGGCACGTGCCACACGTGCGGCCAGGTCCGCGGACAGATCTGCTGCCAGTTCAGCCAGTGCTTCGGCGCGTTCCTCGCGTGCGACGGCACCAACCACTGCCAGCCGTGCGGCCAGAACCTCGGCGACGACTGCTGCCCCGACGGCTCGTGCGCCAACGGGCTCCAGTGCAACGGCGCATTCATGATGAGCGTGTGGCCGAACCTCGGCCCGCCCGTCGGCACCTGCCAGAATCCGCCGGCCGACATGGCGATGGACATGGACATGTCGATGCCCGACGACATGAACTGCACGCCGAGCTGCGGCTTGCGCAACTGCGGTCCCGATCCGGGCTGCCCGTCGCAGCAGTGCGGCTTCTGCTCCGGCAATCCGTGCGACGGCGTCACCGGGATGTGCTGCGGCTCGCCGGGGCTGCCGTGCTGCACCGGTACGCCGAACTTCTGCAATTTTGGAATGTGCAACTTCGGGAACAACATGTGCCAGCCGCCGTGCGTCCTCATGGCGGGGTGCGGGCAGCCCGGTCAGCCGTGCTGCGGCGGCGGGTGCTGCCAGTCGCCGCTGGTCTGCTCCGGCGGCACGCAGTGCGTTCCACCCGGCTGAGCTACTTGACGCCACCGTCGGGGAGCGTGGGCTCGACGGCGATCGTCGGCTCGACGTCGGCCTTCGCCGTGCGGATGGTCTTGACGCCCTGGAGCCGCGCGAAGTTTTCGCGGGCGCGCTCGTTCTTCAGCTCGCTCGCCTTCGAGTAGGCGTCGCGCGCCTCCTCGAGACGATCCTGGTGCTCGTACGCCATGCCGAGGTTGTTCCACATATAGCCCTCGACCGGCTCGAGCTGCGTCGCCTCCTCCAGCGCGTCGATCGCGTCCTCGTACTTGCCGTCGTAGATCAGCGCCAGGCCGAGGTTGTTCTGCGCCCAGCTCGACGACGGGTTCAGCTCCACCGCCTTCTCGAAGCTGGCGATCGCGTCCTTGCGCTGCCCGCGCGCGAGCTGCACGCGGCCGAGCGTGTTCCACGCCGCCGAGCGCTTCGGCGCCTTCTTGGTCGCCAGCGTCGACATCTTGAGCGCGCGATCGGTCTCGCCCGACGACAGCGCCTGGCGCGCGCCTTCGATCAGCTCGCTCGGCTTCATGCCGTCCTCGTCGGCGACCTCGTCCACCACCTTCGGCGGCTGCTCGATCTTCGGCTCGATCTTGGGCTCGACCTTCGCGACCGGCGTCGCGATCGGCTGCGTCATCGGGATCGTCGACGACACCACCGGCTTCGATTGAACCTTCGCCGTCGGTGAATCGACCTCCTCGCAGCCGATCATCCCCGCGACCGCCGCCACGCCGACGAACGCCTTCAACATCATCTTCAGGTTGCGCATGTGAAGTTCTCCTTTCGCGGAGTCCCTTCAGCAGCGCCCGTGCCAGCGCGATCGCCGCGCGCGCGGCGGGCTTTCCCGTCGCTGCGGGCGAATTGACACGTTACTGTGGCGGGCGGATCTCGGCGGCGTGGGCCTCCGCGCGATCGACGCGCGTGGCGAAGTCGACGAGCTCGGGATAGCGCTCCGGCGGCACGCGCTGCGCGTTCAGCTCGAAGCGCGCGCTCAGCTTGAAGCCGTCCCTGGTGCGCTCGGCGCGCTGCTCGAACTTGCCGAACCCGTCGGCGCTCGCCGCCGGCGCGGGATCGATCTCCACGCCCGCCGGCACGTGGATGCGCGCCTCGAGCCGCGTCGGCGACGCGTAGTCGAGGTACAGCGGCGTGCGCCGCACCGCCACGCCGACGTAGCGCTGCCCGAGCGTCGCCGGGTACGGCGCCACCAGCACCAGGCCGCGCCCCACGCGCCGCGCGAACTGCGGCGAATGGAACTTGTACTCGACGGTGAACGTCCGGTCGTCGTCGTCGGCGCCCGACCACTTGAGATCGATCAGCGTCGAGCCGGGAAAATAAAATCCCAGCGTGCGCTGCTCGAACTCCGGGCGCACGCGATCCGCGTTCAGCCGATCGAGCGCGTCGCGCCACTGCAGCGCGGGCCAGCCGAACAGCCGCTCGCGCACCGTCACCTCCGCCGAGCCGTCGAGCGCCAGCACCGCGTCGAGATCCATCTTGCGATCGTCGGTGTTCTCCGCCTCGATGGTGCGCAGTCCCCACGAGCCGCCGACCAGCGGCAGCGCCGGCTGGCCGCGCAGATCGGGCGCGACGAAGCCCGCCGGCGAGTGCCGATTGCGCGGGCTCACGATCAACTTCTCCGACGGGATCCAGATGAGCGGGGTGTCGTACGCTTCCAGATCCGGCAGCGCCCCGTCGAGCCGCGGCGTCTGCGCCTTGCGCCCGAGCCACAGCTCGGCGCCGATGCCCGCCGCGCGATAGAGCCCGAGCAAGAGCGTCACGCGGTTGCCCTCCTCGCGCGCCAGGATCGACGTCGCCGGCTCGTCGAGCGTGCCGCCGTCCTTGATGTGCCGCCGCGTCCACGCCTCGAGCGCGCGCGCCTTTTCGCCGACGGTCTTGAGGCCGCGCGTCTCGCGCTCGACCAGCGCGCGCAGCTCCACGTTCGAACGCTCGCTGCCGAACGACTGGTCGCGCAGATAATCGCGCCACAGCGGATAGGTCAGCCCCGACGCCGGCCGCACCGACGACAAAAACTCGGAGAACGGCGTCGACGACGGCTCGAGGAACGCCTGCGGCCGCCGCCGTCCCGACCAGCTCCGCACCTCGAGCCCGTCGCGCTTCTCCAATTTCATCTCGGGCGCGTCGGCGCGGCGGTCGAGCTCGAGCGGCATGCCCGGCGGCGTCACCAATAAATACTCGGTGCGATCGAGCGGCGCGTCGTACGACTGAAAATAAAAACGCTCGGCGAGGAACCCGCCGGGGAACGCCGCCGGCGGCGCCGCCGGATCGACGTACTCGAACTCGACGTAGTCGCCCGGCTCGAGATCGGGCAGCGACACCGACTCCTTCTCGGCGATCTCCTCGGGTTCGCGCGTCGAGCCGTCGGCCTTGATCGCGCGCAGCGTGAGCACGTCCGCGCCCTCGGGGATCGTCACCTCGCCCCACTTGTCGATGCCGTCCTTGTCGAGCACCTGGATGATGTTGTGCGTGAGCGTCATGCGCCCGCCCGTCGGGAACACGCGCGTGATCGTGCGATCGAGGACGATCACCGCCGGCGAGGTGTACGCGCCGCGCTCGCGCAGATCGTGCTGGTAGGCGGCGATCACCTCGCGCCCGTCGACGCGGAAGGCGTCGAGCGGATGGCACGGGCCGCGCTCGCACAGCGCCTGGTACGCGCGCCCGAGGTCGGGGCTCTCGGGCGTCTCCTCGAAGCCGCGCTGCAAGACCTTGCGCGCGCCCGCTTCGTCGCCGGCGGCCACCAGCGCGTCGGCGAGCTGGCGGCGATAGTGCGCGGCGCGCGGATAGCGCTCGGCCAGCGCCTCGAAGATCGCCGCCGCCTCGCGCGCGCGTCCCGCCTGCTGCAGCGTGTCCGCGAGCCCGACGCGCCAGATGTCGCGCGACGGATCGAGCGCCAGCAGGCGCCGGTACTCGGCCACCGCGCCGTCGAGCTCGCCGGCGTCGCGCAGCGCATCGGCCAGCTCCTCCGAGCCGCCGCTGCACACCGACGCCTTGCGCGCCAGCTTGAGGCGCTTGGCCACGTCGTGACGCTCGCGCGCCATCGTCAGCTCGGCCTCGATCGGCGGGCACGCCTCGGGATCGATCTTGCGCGCCTCGGCGAGCGCCGCCTCCGCCTCGGGCAGCCACTCGCGCGCGCGCAGCGCCAGGTAGCGCGCCAGCGCGAACCGCCAGCTGCGCACCGACGGCGGCGCGTCGGCCAGCCGCGCCAGCGCGTCGCGCGGGCGATCGGCCTCGAACGCCATCATCGCCAATCGGTAGCGCGCCTCGACGAGCGACGGCTCGATGGCGAGCGCGCGCTCGAGCTGCCGGCGCGCGCGATCCTGCGCGAAGCGCGCCGGCCGCGACGGATCGTCGAGCGCCACGCGCGCCGCCAGCACGCGCCCGGCCGCGAACCTGGGCCACTTCGCCAGCAGCGCGCCGACGAGCTCCTCGCCGCGATCCGCTTCGCCGAGCGCCAGCGTGCCTTCGATCTCGGCGAGCGCGCGCGCCGGATCGTCCACGCCCGCGCCGCGGCCGTGATCGATCGGCTTGGCGCGCGCCGCCTTGCTCTCGCCGAGCGCCGGGCCCGCCGCCGCCTTGCCGTCGAAGAACTCGACCGCGCCGCGCACGCTCAGCGCCAGCTCCACCTTGCCGCCGACCGCCGCCAGCTTGACCGCCAGGAAGTGCCAGCCCTCGCCGAGCGCCACCGCCAGCACCCGCTCGCGCGGCGCGTAGCGATCCGGATCGGCGTTGTCGAACAGCACCCGCCCGTCGACGAGCAGGCGCCACGGCGCGTCGGCCTCGATCGCCACGCTCGCCTGGTCGGCCTTGATCCAGCCCATCGCGTAGACCACGCCCGGGCGGCCGACCGGCACGTCGACGCTCACCACGCAGCCGCGCGTCTGCGCCTGCGACCAGCGCGCGGCGTCCTTCGCCTCGTCGGGAGCGAACGGTTTGCCGAGATCGAGGCGGGGAAATTTTCCGTACGGGCCGGCGACGAACCAGCGATCGGGACAGCCGCGCCGGCGATCGAGCGCGCGCGCTTCGGCCTCTTTGCCGTAGCGGCGCGCGTAGCGGCCGCGCACGGCGAGCAAGCGGCGCGCGGCGGCTTCGGGGAGCTGGTCGGCGTCCAGGCGCGCGAGCTCGCCCTCGATGCGCTCGCGCTCGCCGGGGACTTCGCCGATGAGGTTGTCGAGGCGGCGCGCGGCGGCGAGCGCCAGGCGCGGCCAATCCTCGTCGGGGGAGCCGATGCCGGCGTGGAGCAGCTGCATCCAGAGCTGCTGCGCGCGCGCGAGGTCGCCGGTCTCCTGCGCGATCACCGCGCGGCCGTAGAGCGCGCGCAGATCGCCGCCGTCCTTCTCGATCACGCGCTCGAACGCGTCGCGCGCCGGCGCCGTCTTGCCGTCGGCGAGCAGCGCCCACCCCGCGTTCGCCGCCGGCTCCGGCGCATTGGGCCGCGTCGCGCCGGTGTGCGCGCACGACGCCGCGAACAGGATTCCAACTGCGGCAATTTGCCGCACTAGCGCACCGCCGCTTTGGCCGCCGCTTCGCCGCCGACGACCAGCTCCTGCGCCACCGCCGCGTCCACCTCGGCGCAGAACTTCCGGAACGCCGCGTAGTCCGCCTGCGCGATGCGATGCCGATCGATTTGCAGCGTCGCCGTGGTCACCACCTCGCCGGCGCGCGCCTCCACCGCCAGCGCGAACTTGCCGAACGGCGCCTCGACGGTGCGCGCCTCCGGCAGCCGCCGCGCGCGAAATCCCGCCGGCAGCGTCACCGTCACCCGCTCCTGCTGCGCCCACGGGTAGCCGAGGATCAAGTCGTGCTTGCGCGACGAGAGCCGCGCGAACGAGCGCAGCATGTCGGCCTCGCGCCCGAGCGCCGGCATCACGAGCTGCGCGCCCGCCGCGTCCGCCTGCGGCCGCGCCCAGTGCGGCACCTCGATCGCGGCGCGCGCCTCCACCGGCTTCTCGAGATCGTCGACCGACATCTCCAGCTTGGCGATCTTCGCGCCCGGGTGCTTGCCGTTCCACGCGCGGCCGTAGCGCTCGAGCCGCTCGCCGGGCGACTGGTAGTGGCTGCGCCACTCGTGCGCCGCTTCGCCGGCGATGGTGATCTGCTCGTCGACCGCCGCCGCGCCGCTCGCGTCGAGCCGCACGCGCCAGTCGGTGTTCACGTGGTTGCGCGCGGCGGGCAGCACCGGCGTGCGCACCAGCTTGCCCGCGCTCACCTGGAGCACCGGGATGTCCTGGTCCTGCGCCGGCAGCTCGTCGGAGCCGGAGAACTCGGCCGTGCCGTCGAGGTAGAGGCCGTACTTCGGCACGTAGGCGATCGCGTGATCGAACGGCGCCAGCGACGCGGGCTCGGGATCGAGATCGCCGCCCGAGCGCGTGCGCGCCAGCACCAGCGTCGCGTCGATGCCCGCCTGCTTGAGCATGACCACGAGCAGGCTCGCCTTGTCTTTGCAGTCGCCGAACTTGCGCGCGAAGATCTGCGCCACGCGATACGGCTGGTACCCGTGGATGCCGAACTCGAGCGCCACGTAGCGCGTCTTCTTGACGACCAGATCGTAGATCGCGCGGATCTTGGCGCGCTCGTCGGTGATCCCACGCGTCGCCTCCTTCACCGCGGCCGTGATCGCCGACGACGGCTCGAGCTGGCTCTTGATCAGCCCCTGGTACCAGACGCTCACGTCTTCCCACGTTCGATACGTCGAGACGTGCACGTAGCCCGCGAGCTCGGAGAATCCCGGCATGCCCGGCTCGCTCTCCAGCTTCGGCGCGCCAGCGACGGTGAACTTGTAGATCTTCTCGTCGCCGACGGTCTCGTCGGTGCGCGCGAGCCCGGCCATGCGCGGCGTGTTGAAATAGAGCGTGCGCGACTTCGGCGCGATCAGGACGTAGCGCTGCTCGACGCGCGGCATCTCCGCTTCCTGGAAGAAGTGCAGGTCGCCGAAGTAGTCGGCGAACATGTTGCGCCGCGCGACGTCGGCGATCACGTACTCGACGTCGATCACGTCGCCCGGCTGCAGCGCCGAGAAGCGGATCGTCTGCGCGCGGACGTCGTAGTACATGCCGTACCACGGCTCGCTCACGTTCTGCTCTTCGGTCGACACCGCCTCGATCACCTCGCCGTCGGGGCGGTGCACGCGCGCGGCGCGCAGCTCGACCGACTGCGTGTCGGGCGTGAAGCGGATGTCGAAGTCGCCCTGCTCGCGCGCGCCGCGCGAATCGAGGATCTCGATCACGCGCTGCTGAAACGTCTCGGACAGGCCGTTCGAGTGGACGCGCGTGACCTCTTGATCGTAGAGCACGCGCGCCGGCAGCCCGGACGGCGGCGGCGTTTTGTCGGCGCGCACGCGCGCGATAAGCGCCTTCACGTCCGTGGCCCACGCGGCGGCGAGATCGGCGTGCTGGCCCTTGGCGTGCGCCGAGTCGCCGCGCGCCTCCAATTCGGCGACGTAGGCGCGCAGCTCCGGATTCTGCGGGTGCAGCGCGAGCGCGCGCCGCAACTTCTCCAGCGCCTCGGCGTCGCGGCTCAAGCGATGGAGCAGGCGGCCGTCGCGCTCGAGCAGCTTGGCGTCGTCGGGCGCGAGGTCGAGCGCGGCGGCGAGCGCGCGCTCGGCGTCGGCGACACGGCCCACGCCGTCGAGGAGATCGGCGCGATCGGCGGCGACCGAGAGCAGATCGGGACGCACGCGCTCGAGGCGATCGAGCCAGCCGAGCGCCGCGTCCACCGCGCCGCGCCCGCGCGCCGCCGCGAACAATTCGGTGATCGCGTCGTCGTCGTTGTGCTCGCCGTCGAGCACGCGCGCGAGCAGCTTCTCCGCCTCGACGCGATGGCCGCGGCGAAACGCCAGGCTCGCCTGCGCGCGCAGCACCTTGAGCGCCGGGTGCGCCTTGGCCAGCACGTCGAGCTCCGCCGCCGCGCGCGCCGGCACGCCGCGATCGGCGGTCATCTCCGCCAGCGCCACCGCCGCCGGAAAATAACCCGAGTCGGCGGTCAGCGCCGCGCGCCACATCGCCTCGGCGCGCCGCTCGCGACGCGCGCGCGAGAGCAGGTCGCCGAGCCGCGCGTAGAGCTGCGCGCGATCCGACGGATCCTGATCTTTGAGCAGCAGCCCCTCGTCGAGCGCCTTGCGCTGATCGTTCGGATCCGCCTGCGCCTGCGCCAGCCGGAGAAACGCCGCCGCCGACGGCGCCAGCCGCGCCGCGTCCGCCAGCACCTCCTCGGCGTGGTGCTGCTCGGGATCCTCGGGCGTGAGCGCGCGCAGGTACGTGCCCCAGTCGGAGAGCAGCTGCGCGTCGCGCGGCGACTTCTTGGCCAGCGCCTGAAGCTCGCGGCCGAGGTGCGCGACCGCGCCGGCGAACGCGCGCTCGGGCTTCGCCGCCGGGTTCGCTTTCGGGCGCGGCGCCTCGGCGAGCCGCGCCAGCTCGGTCGACAGCTCGACGCCGTCGAGCGGCGCGCCGTTCGGCTGCGACAGGCGCAAGAACAGCCGCGCGCCGCCGCTCTCGCCCGACGACAGCTTGACCGTCACGCGATTCCACCCGGCGGCGAGCTCCGCCGGCCCCGCGTCCTGATCGAAGCGGATCGGCCGATACACGTCGTCGTCGAGCGCCAGCCGCCCGTCGACCCAGACCTTGATCGCGCCCGTCGAGCCGGCGCGCACCGCGATCTTCTGCGCCCTGGACGAGCGCACCGCGACCGTCAGGTACGCGGTCACCTGCGAGTCGGGCCGCAGCACGGCGTCGAGCGGCACCATCCCCGACGTCGAGATCTCCGGCAGCAGCCGCCACGCGACCGGCCGATCTTTTCCTTCGAACGTCGCCTTGGGATCGATCGCGGACGCGGTCGCCAGCTCGCGCTCGGGCGGATACACCGCCGCGTGGCCCGCCTTCCCCTCGTTGTCGAACGGCCCCACCATCCACCAGCGCGTGATCATCCCGAGCGCCGCGCGCGTCTTCTGCGCCTCGGCCTCGTGGCCCTGGCGGTCGTACGCGAGCGAGCGCAGGAACGCGGCGCGCGCGCGCACGTCGGGCCGCGCCTTGGCGCTCGCTGCCGCCTCGTCGAGGAACTGCACGATCGGCGCGCGATCCGGCAGCAGCTCCCACAGCTCGAGCACGTCGAGCAGCGGCACCACCGCCTGCGGCTTGCCGCCCTCGCGCTCGAAGCGCTGGCGCCGCGACTCCAGCTCGCGGCTGAAATAGTCCGGCGCCGCCGACGCGTTCGCCGCCGCGAGCACCACCCCGCACATCATTAATGATCGAAGAGACGCGTTCACGAGCGTTCCAGCATAGCACCGCAGGCTGACCGTCGCTCGCTCCTTGACCAAGGGATCCCGCTCGCGATACGGTGGCGGGCTATGACGAGAGCATTGGCGATTGTGGCGGTGACGGTCCTCGGCGCCGGCTGCGCGGACACGATGACGCGCATGGGCGTGAACATGACGGTGCCGGCGATCGCGCGCGCCGCGCAGAACTTCAACACCGAGCCCGACGTCGAGTTCGCGCGCGAGGCGGCGCCCGGCC
>Ga0070741_10013741_pt1 | contig 14195 bp, 11 predicted proteins | sample Coa_R1_4_FD_66440 | JGI IMG/M metagenome (GOLD analysis project Ga0070741, IMG submission 66440) | Surface soil microbial communities from Centralia Pennsylvania, which are recovering from an underground coalmine fire - Coalmine... | ecosystem: Environmental > Terrestrial > Soil > Unclassified ... | reverse complement strand
GAATTGTGCGGGATCTGGACATTTCCCGTTTGTAAGGAAGTATTTTACTCGGCATTACGAAACATCGTAGTTCGATGTCTCAAATTGTCGGAAGTGACGACAGTAACAGGCAATAAAAACCCCGCCATCATCACAAGGCTCGACAGACTTGCAATGCACAGTAACCCCGCCTCAGCTAGGACTATTTGGACTGAGCTGACTGCTGAAACCCTGATTTCTGCAATGTCGCAAGACGTTCTCTAGCCGCAGCGTCACCAGCAGCCCTCTCTCGTGCGTCATCCTCGCGCCCTTTAGGAACATCGGCGCTCGGGTCAGGTCAAACTGATCACCATCTGAGTCGTGTGCCGGTTGTTTCCGTCGGTCTGCCGCCGGCATTTCCTTATCTGCAGAGCCGTTACGGTCAATCCTCGCAGAACTCCGTCATGCTCTCGCAGAGAAGGGGTTACAATGGAGAGGTTATTACAGCTTGAAATGTGGTGGGGCTGTAGCTCAGATGGATAGAGCAAGAGTTTCCTAAACTCTAGGTCGGCGGTTCGACTCCGCCCAGCCCCTCCAGGCACAGTTCATTACCCGCGCCCATCTCACTCATCACCCGATTGCTGAGAGGTGCTGTTTCCGCCGTTCTTCTCAGCACGTGGGCTTCACCTGTGCGTTCTTCCTTCCGTTGTTTCCTGCACCCGCAAACCTGGGCCACCCGCCCTCCATCAACCAAAGTACTGAAAATCTTTCCAGAACTCTGGCCAACTCCGTACCAGGCCCCGGCAGAAAAAGATATCAGGATGATCGCCACTCTCCTCGTTCTTCACGTTGTAAGGATTGGAAACCTGACCAGCCAACCTGCAACTCTCGAAATTCTTTTCTACGAACTGTCTCGAAAGCCCAAGAACGATCAGAGTCTCCGGCGGAGGGTTCCCATAGCCGCGTTGCCAAAATGAATTGATGCCGCTGATTGCCGTTGGCAGTTCGTAAGCGGGACCATAAAGATTAATCGCCCCGGCCTCTCCATAATTGGCCGCAAGCACCCCAAGCCGCCGGCGATCCTCCCGCGGTAGTGAGTCACGAATTCTCGCCACCTCTTGTACCAACTCCGGCCATCCGATTTCCTCAACCAGATCACCATCAAATCGAGTAGCCATGGCCCACCAGCGGCTTCCGGGCGGCGCCATGGGCAGAGCGACCGCGGCCGTGATTACGATATCCGCAGCGAGCGCGATCCAAGCCACTGCTTCAACCATCGGTCTCCACCGGATCGAATTGAGCGACTGCTCGAACCAGACCGCCCCCGCCGCATACAGCATGGGATAGGCTGCCGCCAGGTAGTACGCGCGTCCCTTGGCGAGCACAAATAACACGAGCGGTACGACGTACATCCACCCCAGTGCGCGAAACCGTCGGCGCTTGGGTGAGAAATAAAAACACAGTCCCGCAATCGCAAGGGGAAAAGCAAACAGCGTGAGTTCCAGCTGGTCGGGAAGGAAGTTTGTGGTCCGCCCAATACGCACATCCCGTTCGTGGATGTGCCGCAGGAAAGCGAGTGAAATAAATCGGTGCTGCCACTGCCAGAGAACATTAGGAAGGAAAATAAGCACCGCTACCACCACACCCAGCCACAGCGTTTTGCTCCTGAGCTGACGTCGTGCATCGGTCAGAAGAACACCGGCCGCCACCCCCAGCGCAAAGAATCCCATAGTGTATTTAGTCAACATTCCGATGCCGATCGCGGACCCAATCGCGATCCACCATTTAGGCTCCTCCGACCTAAGCAATCGGACAACAAAGAACGCCGTTAGTACCCACCAGAGATAATCGAAAGACACGTACTGCATCAAAGCACCGCCCGCCAGACAAAACGGCACCGCCGCTGCCGCCGCCATTAGCTGCGCTTTGCGCCCTCCGCCAAGCTCGCGGGCTATCAGGCCGGTGAGCACTACCGCAATCGCCTCCGCCAAAGCGGCAAAGAATCGAAATCCTCGCAAGGATGTCCCAAACAGGATCAGCGCTAAACGACCAAAGAAAGGGGTGACGGGTGGGTAGGCAACGTAGCCCCAAGCCAGGTGACGCGCATCGTCCAGCGTGGCCAATTCGTCACGGTGAAAACCGTAGCGACCGCCCGTGAGTAAGTGACAGATAATGGTGGCCAGCGCAATGTAAATGAGAATCGCGATTTGCCGGTGTCTTGCGAAATAACTAGGCGAGAAGATCACTCGTTCAGAGCTGTCCATGGGCTTATAATGGTTCGGCAGCGGACTTCCCCGCACTGCACCATTTTTGGGTACTTGTCCCCGCTCTGGAATTTACCTACAATCTGCTCCGCATGACGCGACACAGACCGACACCAGAGATGCCAATCGAAGCCGCAGCCCCATCCTCGATCATTCGTCAGCTTATACACAACCGCTCCAAACGGGAAGAAGAAGAATCAGAAAAAACGCGGCTTGAAGAGCTCAAGTTGCGCTTGAACCAAATACTGCAAGCCAAGGGTTACAAAGAAGAAGAGAACGTGGCCTGAAGCCGCCCACCCTGTTTCCATCACTCCAGCGCCATCGTTAACGCTCTCATTTACTCCCCGGGGTGATGCGCGCCCCGCGTCTCTGTCGTCGCGTCCGCACCTTTGCGATTTTCTGGCGAAGAATCGCCCGTACCTGTTTGGGCCCTTTTCGACTACGCCGCCGCGGTTGGCCAGCGTACTGGGCGGCAGAGAGGGTTCCGTTGCATTTATGCATTTTTTCGCCCATGTCGAGGGTGACCCCGCTGGGACTCACTGCCACCAGGTGGCCGCAGCGCTGACAGTAGGAGCCGAGAACCTCCCCACTGCTTTTCAGGACTCTTCGACGCTCGAAATCGTGGTTCATCAAAGTAGTGGGATTCCAGCATCATTCTCCTAGTTGCTTCCCTCGTGCGGCGCGCGGCCTCGGAGCCGGTTTTTCCGCATTCCACCCGCCCGGCGAACCTTCCCACTTACTACAAAGCGCCGCCGGCATCCTGCTACCCTCATGCCGGATGCACGACCTCGAGCTTTCCGAATACCGGACGCTGGCCGAATTTCGCTATCAGCTTGCCTGCTTTTTGCGGCGCCGCGCCGAAGCCGGCCGCGCCGTGGGCATCGAACCCACGCAATACCAGTTGATGCTCGCCATTAAAGGGCTACCCTCGGGGCAGCAGCCTACCATCACAGCTATTGCGCAGCGCCTCCAGATTGCCCACCATACCGCCATCGCCATCATCGCGAAGTTAGAGTTCCGCGGCCTGTTGCACCGGCAGCGCGACGCCAACGATCGCCGGGTTGTTCTCGTGAGCCTTACGCCCCGCGGCGAAAGGACCCTCGAGAGATTGGTTATATACAGTTTTAAGGAGTTGCGATCTGAAGGCCCAGCCCTGCTGCGTTCACTGACCAGCGTCTTGCGTTAACAGCTGTCAGCTCGAAATAAAAAACCCGCTGCGCCCTGAGCAGCGGGTTTCCCTCGGATGCGAAGCTTCTGCGGGTAGAACAACACATATATCGTATATAGAGATATTCCTCTCCGCAAATTACCGTCGTACTAGTCCGCCCTTTCGCGCGGAAATACGTCCTCTCGATGTTTGGCCGCAAATCAGCCCACCACTTCCCTTCTCAGTTACCCCCGTAACACAACTATTTCGGCCTTCAGGGTTATAACCGTACAGATTGTCAGGCAGGGAGGCCGACATATGATTCGACTTTTAACTCGCATTACGCTGCTCTTATTGGCAGCCACACTCAGCGTTGCCGCGGCACTCGGCCAAGAGGCCGACCGCAAGGATCTCCGCCACGACCGCCGCGATCTTCGTCACGACCGCATGGATCGCCGTCAGGACCGTCGTGACATTAATAAAGACAGACGCGACATTGCCAAGGACCGCCGCGCGTTGCGCCAGGACCTGAAGAACGGTAACAAGGCTGCCGCTCACAAGGAAATGCGCGACATTCGCGCCGACAAGCGTGACCTCCGCCACGACCGTCGCGATATTCGTCACGACCGTCGCGACATCCGTCACGACCGCCGCGATGTCCGCAAAGATCACCGCCAACTTCGCCACAAGGTCTAACCAATATCTTTAAACGACTTTGCCGAGGGCCAGCGCCCTCGGCTTTTTTCTTTGCCCCGTGCCGTTTCCCATTTCACAACCGCTATGCGCCCGTTGCCCGCTTAGCCCCTGCACCAACGTAATTTGGACACCTTACCTGGCTTCGCCTACGGTTCTATTGGACTCATTGCTTCATTCATTCATTGATTCATTGACTCACTCGGTCTTGCCACCATGTCCAGCAAGGTCAAATCCGCCAAGAACGACCTTCAACATCCCCGCTATTCTCTTGCAGCGAACGTGGAGTTGCAGCCTCCCGACGCCAGCGCCGCAGTGTCGGCAACCCTACGCAACATAAGTTTGAGCGGCTGCTACCTGCAGGGTCCAACCGCCATCCCAGAGAACACACGACTTCGAATCCTCCTCAATACCGCCGACTTGCGTGCCGATCTTTGGGGAGTGGTACGGCGGCGTGACGCCGACGGGATAGGCATTCAATTTACCAACGGGGTCACCGTCGAGGATTGGAAACATCTGGAACACCTGGTCGCCGCGTTGCGTTCCATCGGCGCTCAAACACGCTTCTAAACGGCTTTTGTGCTCATCAGGTGATATCAGTCTATATCCGCTGAGCAACCCCTCCGCGCAGGCTACCCATCCCACACACCTCAGTGATCGCGGTGATCGCAACCACCGCGATAGGGGCCGGATCCAGAGGTTACGTCGCTCCGTCGCCGCTCCATCCGGCCCATCTTTCCTGATTGCAAGTAGCTGATCCAAAGGTATACTGCTTTTGTAAAAACACCCCACTTCTAGCGTACTTTTAGGCGATGGCGCCGAGTCACGCTGTGCCCGGAAAGGACTTCAAAGTGCCCGATAAGAGCCCTCGGACACGCACTCGCTTGTTGTTGGTGGATGACGAGCCCGGCATTCTCCAGACCCTCCCCCGTATTTTGGAACAGGAAAGCTTCGAAGTCACCGCCGTTGCCTCCGTTCCGGAAGCGCTTGACGAAATCAAATTGCGCCCTTATGGGGTTCTCATCTCAGACTTAAACATCGGCGAGCCTGGAGACGGCTTCATTGTGGTCAGCGCCATGCGCCGCATGCAGCCCTCGTGTATAAATTTCATCCTTACCGGGTATCCCGCATTTGAAACCGCATTGCAAGCCATTCGCGCCCAGGTCGACGACTATCTGGTTAAACCTGCTGATGTCGCCACCCTGATTAATAACATTAAGCAGAAACTCGCCCGGCCAGTTCCGCACCGCCCGCTTCCCCGCAAGCAGATTGCTGAAATCCTGCTGGAGAACATTGACCCGATCATCGCCGATACCCTGCGCAGCATGAAGGAGAATCCATTACTTGCCGCAATTCCCATCTCTGACCGGGGTCGCGTGGATCACATGCCCAAGCTCCTCAAGCAGCTTTCTACACAATTGCAAACTCACCGCAATCAGCTTCCCCAGAAAGTTAGCGAATCTGCTGCCGAACACGGAAGAGTGCGCCGCGAGCAGGGTTACACTGCGGCACTTCTGGTGGAGGATCTGCGCTGTGTCGAGCAGGTACTCTACAGTGTCATCCAGGACAATCTGCTCGTGCTCGATATCAGCAACTTAATGCCGGATTTGAAGCGGTTGAACTACGCGCTTGACTCACAGCTGCAAGCCTCGCTCCAGGCCTACTTGGAATCGAAGAACGCAGCCTGAGGACCTCGGCCGCGCGATCTGGCTGTTTACTTGCCGGCTTTGAGGACTTTCAGCAGCAATCCCATGCCAGGTTCTTTTGCTGCTCGGTCGGCGGACAAATCCACGCCCCAAAAATCCGGCGATCCGTTTAGCGCTTCCACGCCGGCCTGGACTTCATTCGCGCCCACCTGATGGATCCATACCACCTTAAACTTTGCTTTTTGTTGGCCCCGTTGCAGGGTGATGGTTTCGCCCAGTTTTAGGCAAGAACGCAGTCCACCCAGGCGGGCTCCGACCTGGCCCACGTCAAGCGTATGCACAAACTCGACCGGCTTGGCAGCGCCCCCGTCCGTGCTTAGGAAGGCACGTAAAGGCAAGATCATTCTGGTGCGTGGGTGTTTTCGGCGCTCTGCTCCCATTGCGTAGGAGATTACCGCGACTGCGCTCTAACAGAAACGTTACCCAGGTCACTCCCCGGGCCAGCCGGCGCCCTTAGTGCGCACCCGCACTACCTGCGTACCCCCGGGCTAGACCTGCCAGGGTATCCCGATTCCCCTCTCTTCACGGCTTGAAATCGAATGGCGCCGTCGCGTTGATCTGGTTGAAGATTGCGTTCCCACTTGAGGATGGCGCCGTTTGCGTTGCCGTCACCCCGGTTATTGAGAATAAGGTCGCCGTTCCGTTGTTTCCCACGTCCGCAATCGGCACATTAAGCGTGATTACTCCTCCTGAGCTGGACGCAGTAAAGCTTCCTTGAATGTTGTGCGCGGGCGGATAGGTCAGAAACTTCCCATGACTGGTATTGATGGACCCCGTCTCCCCGTCAAAGAAACTCGGCGCCTGCCCGGCATCCGATTCCATGGCCGCGAAGTAGGTGTGCCCTGCTCCGGCAGGATCGGGCACCTCCCAACGCACCAGCCACACGGCATTGGCGCCACCCAGCGTGGGCGAAACCAGCATTGTGCTCAGGTCCTTGACCGCGATCTTGAAACGATAGTGGGTTGCATCCGGCTTGCTAACTGAGGCCGACTTCAGCGTCATGTTTCCCGACGCTCCTATGGTCAAGCCATCGGCAGAGTAAAACGCATCTGGCGATCCCGCGCCGCTTCCGCTCGCTGCCGCTGGTCCTGTAACCTGTCCAACGCTGGCGTAGAGACTAGGGCCCGCGATCTGCCGATTAAAAGCGATCAGTGCTGAGGATTCTCCACCGTTAAAGTTCTGATTCACGGCGTCCGCCCACACCACGTTAGCCTCGCCTTTCAAGCCAACTGTGACGCTTAGAAAATCCACCAGCCCGCGATCTCCTCCGGTCGAGCAGCCGATGCCCATCGTACAAATCGCCCCAAAATGGTTGGAGACTTCTGACACCTGCGTGGTGGTGAAAGTGGCGGCTGTATTGGGCTTTCCACTCGCGACTGCGTTCAGACTTTGCGCCATCATCACCGACCAGTGCGCTTGAATGGCGCTCGATCCGCAAGGTTGGCTCGGGCATGACCCGAGAGTTGGCGTGCCGTACCACACGATATCGACTCGCCCCGGATCTCCGGCCGCAATCCACGGAAACAGATTGGTTTTCAAACTCGGGGTTGCTGCGGTCACCCGCACCGGCGCGCCCCAGGTTGCTCCATGGTCCGTTGAGACCGTCATATAGATTTGGCTCGATCCGGCGACATTGCCCGTCGCCTTATCCACTGGTGCCTGTGCCCACGTCAGATAGAGGTTCCCGCCGCGATCAATTGCAATCGGCGCAAAATCCTGCGCCACGGTCACCGTGCTGTTGCCGTTTGCGTCCAGCGGAGCACGGTATGCAACGTAGGTCTTGCAGGTCGTAGGTGACATCTCACACAGCGTCTGGCCATTGATCAGCGGCGTTGCCGTTTTGGCGTTGTATCCATTCGGAAAGCGCACCACCACTAAAGCGTTATCATTCCCATTCGCATCCGTTCCCCCAATCAACTTCCCGGACGCATCCACCAGCCCCGTATGCGCGATGTACACGCCGCCGCTCGCATCGGTCACGATTCCTGAAACGATTCCGTCGGGTTCAATCTGCTGTGCCGGCAGCGGGCTGAAGGTTACGCCATCCTGCGATCGTGTGATCTCTACGATGTTGGCGCCGACTTGCCCCAAATTCGGCTCACACGCCCCAATGCACTGCCCCACCTGGTCCACCGTCTGGTAGAGTGCGCCACCTGATTGCGGATCGCCGAAAGCCGCTATCCACTGCCGGTCCACTCCAGCATCATTGGCGGCATTACATGTCGTAAGCCAGGTGGATCCCTGGTCCGAGCTCACGCTGTTGCTGACGTTGGTCAGTCCTTGAAGGTCAGCAAAATACAGGCGGTTCTTGCTGTCAATCGCCAGCGCGGAATCCCCGCCGCCCACACACGTCACCGAAGGTTTTCCAAATGGCGAGGCATTGCCCGGGACCAGATGAAAGCTCATACCGTGATCAGTCGAGCGCCACACGAAGCTTGCCGTGGTAGAAAATCCGTAGGGCGCCGCTACATAGATCCGGTCCTGTCCGTCAATGGCAATGCTCGGTTCGCCGCTGACTCGTTGGTGATCCACAATGACCACCCGGCCGAACGCCGGAGTCCAGGCGTTGAGTTTCGGCGCCAATACCCAAGCTGTAAGCATGGCTAGCGTCAGCCCCATCGTTAACTTTCGCATCGTGTATCTCCTTTCGAATCGCACGGCATAGTGCAGCGACGTGTTGCTGCAGAATTTGGAAGGCACCTTTGTTGACAAGCACGCAGATGCATACCTTCTATCTCCACGTTGTCCGCAAGTAGCGGGAAAAATTGGGGTGGCTCAGGTGAAGCGATCCGGCAAACTAAAGGACTACCTATCCCCTGTACTACCTGTCCTTTTCATTTGCACCCGACTAGCACATCATGTTTGTGAGGTTTCCCTCTTCTGTACTCCCCCGGAACAGGAATGCCGTGAGAAAACATCTATTAGTCATCGCGATACTTTTTTGCGCTACAGCTGTTTGTTCCGCTGGGGAGAATGTGGCTGCCACCTCCGCAGCCCCGAAAGCGGTCTCGCGTGTCACCAAGGCTGTGCACTACCGCCAGCAGGGCGGCAGCGTGAAGGTCGCTTTCCATGGAACCGAATTGCTGTCACAGGCCTCCGGCGAAGCCGAGGTCAAAGGCAAGAAAACTCGCATTGAGATTGAAGCCAAACTCACTTCCCTGGAAGACGCCACCAAGTTCGGCCTTGAATATCTGACGTACGTATTATGGGCAGTTTCGCCGCAGGGGCGTCCAGTGAACCTGGGAGAAGTGATTCTCGATCACGGCAACGCCCACCTGAAGGCATTTACTGACATGCAGACCTTCGGCATGATCGTGACCGCCGAGCCCTATTTTGCCGTCTCGCAACCCGGCAACATGGTCGTTATGGAAAGCTCGGCTCCGGCTGGCATGGCTGCCGGCCAGGACATTGACGCCAACTACGAGCTCGTAGCCCGCGGCACTTACTCCTCCACCAACACTCGCATTGAAAACGCAATTTTCGGAATTGACAGCAGGACGCCACTGGCCCTCTTCGAAGCCCGCAACGCGCTGCGAATTGCTCACAACGCTTTGGCGGACAAGTATGCCGCCGCCATTATCGGCAAAGCTGACCAGCAACTGAAGCACGCCGAGGACACGTACCGTCAACATCAGAACCGCAGCGTTGTAGAAGCAGCAGCACGCGAAGCTGTGCAAACTGCCGAGGAAGCGCGCGTCATGGCGGTCAAGCAGAAGGCCGAAGAAGAAGCTCACGCCGAAGCTGCTGCTCGTGAAGCCAAAGCCCGCGCCGATGCCGCATCCGAAGCACGGCAGCGAGCCGAAGCCGATGCTGCTCGCGCTCAGGCGGAGGCCGCCAAGGCGGATGCCATACGCGCCAAACAGGAAGCGATGCAGGCCGCCCAGGAAGCAACCCGTCAGCGCCAGGCAGCCGAACAAGCCAAAGCCGAAGCGCTAGCTCAACAACAAGCCCTGGCCGTTGAGGCGGAAAAAGCCCGCCGTGCTGCGCAGGAGTCAGAACAACTTCGCCAGCAGGCAGAGAGAGACAAGCAGGAGCTGCGCGCCCGGCTGCTGCAGCAACTCAATAACATTCTCGCCACCCGCGACAGCGCGCGCGGCTTGATCGCCAACATGTCTGATGTGCTGTTCAGGAGCGGCAGCTTCGAACTTCTGCCCGGCGCCCGCGAGCGCCTGGCCAAGGTTTCCGGAATCGTGCTCGCCTATCCCAGCCTGCACCTGGAGGTCGAAGGCCATACCGATAGCATTGGCACCGACGCTTACAATCTGCAGCTTTCTGAGCGCCGTGCTGAAGCTGTACGCGATTACCTGGTTCAGCAGGGGATCTCAAACGACACCATCGTGGCCCGCGGTTTGGGAAAAAGCGCGCCGGTGGCAACCAACGACACTTCTGAAGGCCGGCAGCAAAATCGCCGAGTGGAACTGGTGCTCTCTGGCGAGGCCATCGGCAGCGGTGACAAAAATCAGTCTGCCTCTAGCTCCACTGACTCGCAGCAATAGCTGCATTTGAGGGTGCCCGCTCAGGCTCCGCTGGGGCGGGGATTTTTCTTTTCCACCAACCCAGATGCTAGCTCGCTCTTCGCCTGCGAACCGCTTCCCTGCTGGCGCGCACCGCGGGTCTCTTTCTTGGGGTCCGGAACAGGCGACGGATAGCCGCAAGCAAAGCCGTGGCCTTTTCCCCCTTCATGAATACGCCATCGGCCACGGAATGAATCCTGGCCGGCAGGTCAGCCGCATACCCTGAAAAAATGAGGATAGGAACGTCGGGTTGGGTCTTTTGTATTTGCGCGGCCACGGCATCGCCCTTCATGCCCGGCATGTCGTAGTCCACCAGCACCGCATCAACTGGATTCTTCTCAAGTGCCTTCAAGCCCTGCCGGCCGTTGACTGCCGTCAAGACTGAGAAGCCGGAGACTTCCAGAAACTCCCGCAGAAGTTCGAGCACCTCGGCGTGGTCGTCAATACACAACAGGAGCTTTTTGCGGCTGTTTCCTCTCACCCGGACGTCGCTCATCCTGCCCTTCGCCTCGACCACTCGGCCTTCGCCAACTCAAACACGGATGGCGGCAGCTCCTTATTCTCTAGTACCTGGTCCTCAGACTCATACGGCCGACCCTCAATGATTCTGGTCGCGAGCACCGGCCCAATACCCTTAATGGCCATGAGTTGCTCGCGGCTGCCGTGATTCAACAACGACAATGGACTGCCGTGCGCCTCCCACTCCTGGTTATCGTTATTCTCAGGTTGCTCGCCCCTTGGCGCTCTTCGGGAACTCTGCAATTCCGGCATGTCGCGGGAGGTGTTGCGCACTTCATTAAACGCCTCTTGGAAGCCGTCTTTCAATCGTTCCGCTTGCTCTCTCGCTCTGCGCTTCCACTCTTCAGCCTCGGACCGCAACCTCCGCCTCGTCTCATCGCCCTTTGCCGGTGCGATGGCCAGTCCCACCAGCCAGCCGATTGCCAATCCACCAACAAATGTTCTCATTAGCATCCCCCAAAAGTACTTCGAGTTCGGTTCGTGTGGTTTGTGTGCGCATCTGTTTCGGTGCGCATGCGCCTACAGAGGTTGGCTCTGCCGAACTTCGCACACACTTCAATGGTGAGTTGCCGACCAGAGCAGCAGCTCAAGGAGGTTGTCCTATATCCAGCCGGCGTGTCCCCGAAAATCACTCCATCAAACAGCCCAGCGGACAGGTTGGTGCCACAGAACAGCAAATAGAATTGCGAGCCAGTGAATTAAATACAAGTGTAAAACTATCCAACGCGGGTGCCCCAGGTCTCGCGTTTTTCGAGACCTGGGACTCCTCGTTACAGGGAAGTTCCTTTTCAGTAGACCGTAATACTCCCGGACACCAGCTTCCCGCTGTTGCTGTACCCATCGCTCAGCGTGATGCCAAACAATCCTGGCGCAGCCAGCGAGCTGTCAGCACCTACGATGGTGAACGCTACCGGCTTCCCGTTGTTGGTGCCGCTACCCGTGAGAGTCACGGTATGTGCAACGTCGTCGAACGTCGCGGCGGTGAACTGCGCGGCTTGGAAGTTAACGCTCGCGCCAGGATCGCTGAACGACGCGCTGTTCGACCCCTGACCGGAATCGTCATAGTTGAAGTCGAAATGGGCGTTGCCGCCGTTCTTGCCGTGTTCGTCGCCATCGCCGCCGGCTTCGTGACCGGTACCCGCACATTTGCCCTTGGTAGCAATGCCCGCGGCCGCCGCCTTTTGTCGCGTGAAGTACGTGACCGACGGGCCGGCATGATTGTCCGCATAGGCAATGTTCACACGGTGGCTCGGATCCATACCGATCTGGAAAAAGTCGGCCAGGCTGCGGTCGGAGCTGCCCAGCAGGCCTCCAGTCGAGATCTGACCCGTATGGTTGGAGTGGTCGGTGGCTTGGCTGAACGTGAATACCGGCGAGATAGCATGGCCATTCACGGTCTCCGCAACAAACACGTTCCAGTGAGTGCTGTCCGCTGGAACAGTATTCGAATTGCCTACTTGATCGGCGCCATACCACGCGATCGCCACGTGGCCATTAGCATCGGCCGCGATCCAGGGGAATACGTTCGACTTGCCGGCTTGCGGCGTGTTCTGCGTCACCTTAATTGCGGGAGACCAGCGCGTGCCGTGATTGGTCGAGAACGAGTAGTAGACGTCATTGTTGTCCGACCACGTCGCATACACGTACCCGAAGTTGTCCACCGCGAGCCCGGGGAATAAGTTCCCCAGACCGACTTTCGACGGACACGTCGAACCCGCGCCACAACTGAAAATCTTGTGGTCGGTGAAGGTCAGCGTGGGATTGCTGAGACTAACGCCCGTGGCCACGCCCACATACGCAGCATTCATGTAGGCGCTGCTGTTTTGTGCATTGTCCAGCGGATTATCAGGACCCACGAAGATTTGGTACAAGTTGCCGTGGCTTGAGCAGCTGCTACGATCCACTTTGATTTGCCCTGCGATGTTGCCGGTAGGAGGGCCGACACTCGGTTCGGTCGCAGCATCAACTACCGTTCCGAACCCGTCATTGTAGCTCTTGCCTCCATCACCCGAGCGTTGCACGAAGATTTGGGAGGTGGTCCCAAAATCGTGGTACTCCATGTATACGTGTGCGGGATCGTTGATGCCGTCCAGCCACATGCGATCGTCGAAGGGAACTCCGGCGGCGGCCACGTTCGGCGTACTGAAAGTATCCGCGCGATTGGTGGAGTCGCTGCCCGTAATTTGGGCAGCGCTAAGGCTGACCACGGCCAGATTCGGAACATTATGGTTCGACGGGTCGGGAGCGTTCACGGCCACATCGCCGTCGCCTCCTCCCGGCGCGAACCCGCTCGATTTGCAAAAGTCAGTTACGAACATGCCGCAGTCCGGCTGACCTTCGTATTTAAAGGGCAGCGTTCCGTCAGCGTTAGGTCCGCCATCCGCAGTTTGATACCAGCGCCACAAATCAAGTCCCCCTGGAACTCCGCGGATAGACTCGATGTAGATGTCGCCCTGGGAGTCAACCGTCATGCTGGGCTCGACCGCCTGGCCTGCGCCCGCCGGTAGACATAAGCTTTCATTGGGCGTGTAAGTTGCGGTTCCCGGACCCACGTACGCCGGCACCGCCTGGCCATTCGGGCAGTTGTGCTGACCGGTAGGATTGCTGGGCGGATTGGGTTTGGCTGGATTGATGCGGATGGGAAAGTTGGAAACTCCGGTTGAGGAACTAAAGCCCACAGTGTTCCGCAAGAAGTCGCCGTTGGCAGTAGATATCGTAAATACCGGGATGGCACCAGGGGCGGTGACTCCGCTGTCGCGTATGAGCAGAAGGGCCTGGCCTCCCGCGGCCTGGCAGTTCCCAGCTATTTGGGCGAACAGGGTGGTCCCGGTCAGGTCACGGGTATCGGCCAGACAGATTTGCCCCCTCGTTGCAGATGGAAAGTCGGTAGGCAGAGCGCCGCCATTGCTGGCAAAAACGAAGTTCGCGGTAATCGGCGAGCTAATGTCTGAGCCCGCGTTGGAAGTGGTGGACCAGGTTGCCGGAATACACTTTGGGTTCACCGCACAGCCGGCAGTATTCGCCGGTTGTGGTCCACTATTCAGTACGTCAACGCTGTTCTGAGCGGCAACAGGAGCCACGCTAAGCAGCAATACAGCTCCCCAAAACGACAACATCAGCAGCTTCTTCATCTTCTCTCCTCTCGGCCTCGCCTTCGAGACGAGCCGCAGCTAGTCGCAAATGGCACAAATGACGTCGAATAAGCCGTAAAGCAATTTCCTACGGGAAATGAAATAAGCCGACTTGGTGCGTTGTAGATAAAAGACGGCGCTGCTATGTAGCAGAACTGTTTTTGGTTCCGCTGAACTCGCATATTGGCAACGGGCAACAAAGATGCCAACCGGGGTACCCCGGTTGTACCCGGCGGAAGACTTTTTGACCGTTGGCAGATCCC
>Ga0070741_10013739_pt1 | contig 14198 bp, 16 predicted proteins | sample Coa_R1_4_FD_66440 | JGI IMG/M metagenome (GOLD analysis project Ga0070741, IMG submission 66440) | Surface soil microbial communities from Centralia Pennsylvania, which are recovering from an underground coalmine fire - Coalmine... | ecosystem: Environmental > Terrestrial > Soil > Unclassified ... | reverse complement strand
GAGGAGGCGGCGCACGCGCTCGACGCCGCGGGTGCCGACGTGCTGCTCGACGACCGCGACCTGCGGGCCGGCGAGAAGTTCGCGGATGCCGACCTCATCGGGATCCCGCTGCGGGTTACAGTCGGCAAGAAGACGCTCGAGGACGGCCGCGTGGACGTCCGGCAGCGCGGATCCGGGGAAGAGCGACGAATACTGCTCTCCGAGTTGGGCAAGGAGATGTAGATGGCGAAACGACGGCGGTTCAGCTCGGAGCCCTTCGGCGACGCGATCGAGCGGTTGATGAACGAGCTCGGCGTCACCTACCGCGGCCTCGCCGCGAAGACCGACCTCTCCGCCGGGTACCTGAACCACCTCGTCCACGGCAACCGCCCCGTTCCCTCGAACGACGTGATCGAGCGCCTTGCCGGGGCGCTGAACGTCCAGCCCGAGCACTTCCGCGAGTACCGGCTCCGGGTGATCACCGACAAGCTCGAGCGGATGCCCGACATGGTCGACCGGCTCTACAAGCGGTTCGCCTAACCCCATCGCGCTAACCGCCGCGGCCCGGAGACGTCTCACCCTGCGAGGCCGGAAGGGGTCCCGGCAAATGAAACTTGGGGGGCGGGGGCACCTTCCGGCCCTTCCCCGAGCGCTGCAGGCGGGCGGCTCGGCGCCGCGTGCGACCAGTCGCGGGGCGTCCTCCAGAGGTCGCGCGGCGTGAACGCGCGACCGATTTCTCCGGGCTCCCGATACGATGCGCGCAGTCGCGGGGCGTGGCGCAGCCTGGTTAGCGTGCCAGTCTGGGGGACTGGAGGTCCCGGGTTCAAATCCCGGCGCCCCGACTCGGTTCAGGTGGCATGGAGTTCGGCCGCGCGGATAAGCGCGGATGCCCGGGCGGTGCCGTGCGGAGGATAGGAGCCGCTCGGCCCGGGGGTCAGGGCGGCCGGGCGGCTCCGTCCCCACGGGTACGCCGGGCGCCCGCGGAACCCTGCCGCGCGCTTCCGTGTGAGGTTTCCGTAAGTACGCGTATCTCTCGGCCGTACGCGCGCGTTGTACCGGCGTACACACCCTCGAAAGGATGGTGACGGGATGCTCCTCCTCGTGCTGCTCGCATTGCTGGCGATCATCGCGTTCGGAGTCGGCTTCACTGTTCACTGGCTGTTCATCGTCGCGGTCGTCCTGGCTCTCGTCTGGCTGATCTCGCTCTTCGCGGGCTCGGCCGGCGGCCGTAGCCGCGGCGCTTGGTGGTAGCCGAAGAGATCGCCGGAGTCGCGGCCGCGCGGAAGCCGGCCGCGACTCCGTGTCGCACGTGATGACGGCCGGGCCGCTGTTTGGAGCGGCCGGGGCGACGTGGGATGATCGTTCGCCCCCCGTCAATGCGGTTCACAATTCGGTTCTTCGCTGCGGTGCTCTTCGCACTGCCTGCGCTCTGCCTGCCGGGTCTCGCCCGCGCCGGCACGGCGGTCGTCGCTGCGTTCTACTACCCGTGGTTCGGCAGCCCGCAGGACGGCGGCTACGAGCACTGGGCGCAGAACGGGCACGCGCCGCCGTCCGACATCGCGTCCAACTACTACCCGGCGTACGGGCCGTACTCGTCGAGCAACGCCGCCGTGATCGCGACTCAGCTGAACGAGGTCGAGCGCGCGGGGATCGACGAGCTCGTCGTCTCGTGGTGGGGCAGAGGGTCGAGCGAGGACAGGGTGCTTCCGGACGTGCTCGCCGGGGCGAAGGGAACCTCGACGACGATCGCGGTGCATCTGGAGCCGTATCCGGGCCGCACCGTCGTGAGCGTGCTCGGCGACGCCTCCTACCTCCGCTCGCTCGGGATCCGCACGCTCTACGTCTACGAGCCGTTCGCGGGGATCGCGGCCGCCGACTGGGCGGCGGCAAACGACGCGCTGCGGGCCGACGGGATGACGACGTTCGCCCAGACGGCGCTCCCCGGGCAGGCTGCCGCCGGCCACTTCGACGGCCTCTACACGTATGACATCGTCACCTACACCGCCCGCATCTTCGTGCGGCTCTGCCGCGAGGCGCACGCCCTCCGGCTCCTGTGCGCGCCGTCCGTCGGCCCCGGCTACGACGCGAGGCGCGCCCGCGGCGACCCCCGGCTCAAGCCGCGCCGCCGCGGCGTGACCTACGACACGATGTGGCGTGCGGCCGTCGCCGCCGGCGCAGACGGCGTCACGGTCACGTCGTTCAACGAGTGGCAGGAGGGGACGCAGATCGAACCGGCGATTCCGCTCCGCCTCGGCGAGTACCGGTACATCTCCTACGACGGCGCCTGGGGGCTGCACGGAGCGAGCGCAGAGACGTCCTACCTCGACCGGACGGCGGCTTGGGCGGCGTTCTACAGGAAGGCGGCGCCGGAGCCGAGGCCCTGAACGGGGTCGACACATATCCTCTCCGCATGGCGGTTCGCACGGTCTCGCCGTCGCTCGCGCAGCTGCCGAACGCGCTGACGCTCGCTCGCCTCGTCGTGATCCCGGTGTTCGCGGCGCTCGTCCTCGCCGCCGACGGCGGCCGGAGCTGGCCGGCGGCGATCCTCTTCGGGGCGGCCGCGATCACGGATCAGATCGACGGCTTCCTCGCCCGGCGGTGGAACGTCGAGTCAGCCTTCGGCAAGATCGCCGACCCGCTCGCCGACCGGGTGCTGATCGACGTCGCCGTCATCCTCCTCTGGCACGCGGGGCGGCTCCCGTGGCTCGCGCTCGCGATCCCGGTGCGCGACGTCGCGCTCGTGGCGGCGACGCCGCTCGCGATCTCGCGCGGGTACCGCTTCGAGGTGAACCTGCTCGGAAAGGCGGCGACGTGGCTCCTGTATTCGAGCCTCGCGTTCACGCTCGTCACGCGCGCGGGGACGAGCTGGCCCCGGTGGCTCTTCTGGGCCGGCCTCGCGGTCGCGTTCCTCTCGCTCGTGTTCTACGCCCGCAAGGCGCGGAAAGAAGTCACCTCGTGAAAGCGGTGGTGATGGCAGGAGGCGAGGGCACGCGGCTCCGTCCCCTCACGTCGAACCAGCCGAAGCCGATGGTGCCCATCGTCGGCAAGCCGTGCATGGAGCACATCCTCGAGCTCCTGCGCGACCACGGCTTCGACCAGGTCGTCGTGACGGTCGCGTTCCTGCCGCAGTCGATCCGCAGCTACTTCGGCGACGGCTCCACGCTCGGCATGGAGATCGAGTACTCCGTCGAGGAGACGCCCCTCGGCACCGCCGGCTCCGTCCGCCTCGCGAGCGACCGGCTCGACGACACCACGCTCGTGATCTCGGGCGACGCGCTGTGCGACATCGACCTGACGCAGCTGATCCAGTTCCACCGCGAGCGGAACGCAGCGGTCACGATCGGCCTCAAGTCGGTGGACAACCCGCTCGAGTTCGGGATCGTCGTCACGGACGAGGACGGGCGCGTGGAGCGGTTCCTGGAGAAGCCGGGCTGGGGCCAGGTGTTCAGCGACACGATCAACACCGGCATCTACGTCCTCGAGCCGGAGGTGCTCAAGCACGTGCCGCGCCACCGGCCGTACGACTTCTCGAAGGAGCTCTTCCCGCTCCTGCTCGAGATGGGCCGACCCATCTACGGGTACGTCTGCGACGGCTACTGGCAGGACATCGGCAATCTCGACCAGTACCGGCAGGCGAACTTCGACGCCCTCGACGAGCGGGTGCGTCTCCAGATCCCGGGGATTCGCATCCGCGGAAACGTCTGGATCGGCGAGGGGGTGGAGCTCGACCGGATCGAGGAGGTCGAGGGGCCCGCGTTCATCGGCAGCGATTGCAGGATCGCGCCCGACGCCATCGTCGACCCCTACAGCGTCCTCGCCTCCGGCGTGACGCTGCGCGAGAGCGCGCGCGTCACCCGCTCGATCGTCGACGCGGGCAGCTACATCGGCCGCGCCGCGATCGTCGAGGGGGCGGTCGTCGGCCGCGGCTGCGACATCCGTACGCACGCCCGCCTCCACGAGGGGGTGGCGATCGGCGACGAGGTGATCATCGGCGACCAGGCCATCATCTACCCCGGCGTGCGCATCTACCCGTACAAGGAGGTCGAGTACGGCGCGCAGCTCCACGAGAGCCTGATCTGGGAGTCGCGGGCGTCGATGCGCCTCTTCACCCGAAACCAGGTGACGGGCCTCGTCAACGTCGACGTGACGCCGGAGGTGGCAGTGCGGTTCGGCGCGGCACTCGGGACCGCGCTCAAGCGCGGCTCGCGCGTCGTCGCCACCCGCGAGTCCGGTGCCGCGCACCGCCTCGTCAAGCGGGCGGTGATGTCCGGCCTGAACAGCGCCGGCATCCAGATCGTCGACCTGCGGACGCTTCCCGCGCCGGTCGGGAAGCACTGGCTGAACGCGCAGAACCTCGACGCGGCCTTCCACGTCGGTTCTTCCGAGATCGATCCGGAGGCCGTGCAGATCAGCATCTTCGAACGGCCGGGAGTCGCGATCTCGGCGGGCCTCCAGCGGGAGGTCGAGAAGCACTACGCGCGCCAGGAGCTCCGCCGCGTGCCGTTTGCCGAGGTCGGGTCGATCACGTACCCGGCCCGGGCGAGGGAGAGCTACGCAGATGCGCTCCTCGCGACCCTCGACGTCGACTCGATCCGCGGCCGCGGCTTCCGGATCGTGGTCGACTACGGCCACTCGTCGGCCTCGTTCGTCCTCCCGCTCGTGCTCGGGCCGCTCGGCACCGAAGCGATCACCTCGCACCCGTTCGAGTCGGGCGCGCTGCCCGAGGAGCGGGCGCTCGTACTCGCGCGGACGCGGCGGCTCGTGACGGCGGTCGGCGCGGACGTGGGCGTCGCCTTCGACCGCGCCGGCGAGCGGCTGTACATCGTCGACGACGAGGGGGCGCCGGTGCCGCTCGACCTCGCACTCCTGCTCTTCATCCGGCTCCTCGCCTGGACGGGCCGCGGCGGCCGCGTCGCCGTGCCGGTGACCGCGACGAGCCAGGTCGAGGCGGTCGCCGAAGGGCTTGAGGTGATGCGGACGCAGGCGTCGCTCCCGTTCCTCACGCAGGCGGCGACCGAGGACCGGGTCGTGTTCGCGGGCGCGACGGGGGGCGGCTACGTCTTCTCCGACTTCCTGCCCGCGTACGACTCGACCGCCTCGCTCTGCAAGCTGCTCGAGCTGCTCGCGCGCCACGAGCGGCCGCTGTCCGAGCTCGTCGCGGAGCTCCCGAAGCCGACGCTCGTGCACCGCGAGCTGCCGTGCCCGTGGGCGCTCAAGGGCACGGTGATGCGCATCCTGAACGAGCGCTACTCCGGCGCGAACGTCGACCTCCTCGACGGGATCAAGGTGTTCGAGGAGCGCGGCTGGTTCCAGGTCCTGCCGGATCCGGACGAGCCCGTCCTCCACCTCTACGCGGAAGGCGCGACCCCGGAGGGGAGCGACGAGCTCGAGCAGGAGGCGCAGGTCTTCCTCGAAGGCGTGATCGAGGGGGAGGAGATCACCGCGCCGGCCGGAAGTCGGTAGCCTGAATTCTCAAGTTGAGGTTGACGGTTGGCGGGCGGGTCCGCTTGAATTCGGCCGGTCAACGGAAAGGCGAGGAGACGAATGGAACCCCTCCCGGATCTCGGCTCGCTCACGGACGAGCAGCTGAAGCAGTTGAAGGACGACCTCGAGGCGGAGGAGCGCGAGGTCAGCTACAGGCGCCGCATCCTCCACGGCAAGATCGACATCCTGCGCGCCGAGTACGTCGCGCGGCTCCAGCGCACCGGCGGACGGACGGTCCTCGACGAGGTCGACGTCGACCGGCTGAGCGAGATCCTCGCGGGGAAGTCGTCCCCGGAGCCGTAGCACTTGTCCCATGTGTACTGCAGCGAGTGCGGCTTCCAGAACCCGGAGGCGGCCAACTACTGCTCGCGCTGCGGCGCGCTGCTCGAGAAGGGCGAGCAGGGGGCCGAGACGACGCAGGCCTTCTCGGCCGAGGAGGTCGGCGAGCTCGCGCGCGAGCCGGTCGAAGGGCTCGAGGGGCCCGCGCTCGTCGTCCGCTCGGGCGGCGGCAGGGCGGGGGAGAGCTTCCGGCCCGCGGGCGACCGGACGAGGATCGGCCGCTCGCCGGAGTGCGAGATCTTCCTCGACGACGTCACCGTCTCGCGCAACCACGCGGTCCTCGTCGAGCGGGACGGCCACTTCTTCGTCGAGGACCAGGGATCGCTGAACGGCACCTTCGTCAACCGGCGCCGGATCGACAACCAGCGGCTCGAGAACGGCGACGAGCTCCAGATCGGCAAGTACCGCCTGACCTTCGTGGAGCGATGAGCGCCACCGTCGGCAGGCGAATGCTCCGGATCGGCGAGGTCGTCCGGCGCCTCCAGGACGAGTTCCCGGACATCTCGATCTCGAAGATCCGCTTCCTCGAGGACGAGGGGCTGCTGATGCCGCAGCGGACGCGCGGCGGATACCGGCTCTTCAGCGAGGACGACCTCGAGCGCCTGATCACGATCCTGCGCCTCCAGCGCGACGAGTTCCTGCCGCTCCGCGTGATCCGGGACGAGCTGTCGGCGCCCGGCGTCGTGGAACGCAAGCGGCGCCGCCCCGCAGGCGTCTGCGAGCGCGTCCAGGAGATCGACCTCGACGAGCTCTGCCGCCGGTCGGGCGTCTCCGCCGGCTTCGCCCGCGACCTCGAGTCCTTCGGCCTGCTCGCTCCCGCAGGAAGCGGGAACGACAAGCGCTATCCGGAGACGGACGCGGACGTCGCGGCCGTCTGCGCGCAGCTGACGCGGTTCGGGGTCGACGCGCGGCACCTGCGCACCTTCCGGACCGCGGCCGACCGCGAGGCGGCGCTCCTCGAGCAGCTCGTCGCGCCCGCGCTGCGGTCGCGCAGCCCCGAACGGCGGGCCGCCGGGCTCCAGGACCTGCAGGCGCTCGCAGAGCTCGCGCAGGAGCTCACGGCGCTTCTCCTCTGGCGCGACGTGCGCGACGTGGCGGGCACGTGATCGACCTCCGGGCGAAGATTCGCGAGGTGCCCGACTTCCCGACACCGGGGGTCGGGTTCAAGGACATCACGCCGCTGCTCGCCGATCCTGAGGCGCTCGAGGCGACGATCGGAAGCCTCGGCGAGTGGGTGGCCGCCCGGGAGCCGGATCTCGTCCTCGGCGCCGAGGCGCGCGGGTTCATCCTCGGGGCGGCGATCGCGGCGAACGTCGGCTGCGGCTTCGTGCCGGCGCGGCGGCCCGGGAAGCTGCCGCCGGAGACGGTCAGCGCGAGCTACGTGCTCGAGTACGGCGAGAACGCGCTCGAGCTTCACCCCGACCTGATCCCGGAGGACGCGCGCGTCGTCATCCACGACGACGTCCTCGCGACCGGCGGCACGGTGGAGGCGATCTGCGGGCTCGTGGAGCGGCTGGGGGCGGTCGTCGTCGGCGCCTGCTTCATCATCGAGCTCACGTTCCTCGGGGGCCGGGAACGGCTCGCAGGGCTCGATCTGCATGCGTTGATCGAGTACTGACCTAACCCATCCGGCGGTTGCGCCGTCCACACCGTCGGGTATCAGATCGGCATGTACGACGCGCTGACCACGACCTACCGCCTGTCGTGCCCCCGCCACGGCGAGGCGGCGGTCAGGCTGTCGCGCTTCCGGCGCCTCGACGAGCTCCCGGGCGCGAGCCACCCCGCCGTCTACCGGATCCTGTTCGCGTGCGGCTGCGGCGACGAGCACCCGGGCCTCGTCGCCCAGGACGACCTCGACCTCGCGCCGCTCGGGCTCGACGAAAACCGCCGGTTCGTGAACCTGATGACCTCACGCGAGGACTCCCTCGGCGTCGAGCTGACGGAGCTCGCCGCACAGCGGATCAAGGCGGGGGAGTGGCCGTGGAGCTTCTTCTGCTGGCCGGAGGACCGGCCACGTCCTGTGTTCCCGTCCGCGTTCCGCCTCGTCGCCGAGAGCGGGCCGCGCGGCCTCGTCGCGATCGCCGTGCGGTGCCCCGTCTGCACGCGCCTTTCGGTGAACCTCGTGACGCGCGACCACGTCGACCTACCGTTTCACAACGACCGCGAGATCGGCGTCGTCGCCCACGTCTTCGTGGACGACGCCGCGGCGACGATCGAGGCGTTCACCGGGGAGCTGTACTCGGCGAGCTTCGACGCCCGCAGGCTCACGCTCGACTGAGCTTCACTCGGTCGAGGCAGGCGTTCACCTAGTGCGAGGGATCAGCGCGCCGACGATGCACGCCGATCTCAGGGACATGCCGTCAACAGTCCAGCAGGCGTCCACTCAGCGGGAGCCGCAGCCGCAGCCGGTTCCACCGCGTGCTCGCCTCGAGGAGATGCTCGGCCGCGATTTCACCGAGTTCCTCCTCGATGTCCTGACCGAGCACCCGTATCAGGGCCGGCGCGGGTCGTCCTCGCCGTAGACCCGAACGAACAAGAAGATCGCGCAGCCCGCGACGGCGGCCACGACGACCGCCGTCGCGCGCGACATCCCGACGGCGATCCCGCCGAAGCAGATGATGAGCGCGAAGGTGACCGCCCAGACGAACGACGTGACGCCGTGTGAGAGCGCAGGGAGCCGCACGGCCGCATTCTGCCGCATGCGTCACCTCGAAAAGAAGTTCACCGAGCCGGTGGCGCTTTCGTCCCCCGAGCCTGCTGGCTTTCCGCTTCCGCGTACTGCCCTCAGGCCCGGCTTCGACCTACTCGCGCTCCGTGCTCGGTGCACGCGGGACAGTACGCGGTGTTCGACTGCGCTTCAAGGGGTCGCGACACGCGAAGGATGCTCTTTGCAGAGTTTTCGTTTTGCTGCAGCTGAAGAGCGGTTCCTGCAGCTTGCTCTAAAGGAGGCGGGACCAGAGATTCGCCGAGCCGGTGTCGCTTTCGTCCCCCGAACCGGCTGACCTTCCGCTTCCGCGTCCGGCCTCCCGACCCGGCTTCGACCTACTCGCGCTCCGTGCTCGGCGCAGGTCGAATCTAGTGCGCGCGGACCGCGCCGTTCAAGAGCCGCGGCTGCCGAAAAGGGCGCAGTTTGCGACTCTCCTTCTGCACGCCGAGTGCGCTGCCTGATGGCACTGTGTGGGCGAGCGATGATCGTCTCACTGCACGCAGCCACAGGGGCCGCCGTGGGCGCGGCCGTCCGTTCGCGGGCGCTCGCGGCGCTGCTCGGCGTCCCGCTTCATCTCGGCGGAGACCGCGTGCCGCACCGCGACATCCGCAACCGGCAGTTCGAGGTGTGGAGCGGCGTCGCACTCGTCGGCCTGCTGGCGGCGCGCCGCGGCGTGGGGGACAGCGCGACGATCGGCGCCCTCGCCGCGTGCGCGCCCGACGTCGAGCACCTCGTGCGCCTCCCGAGGCCGGGCGGGTCGAAGCTCTTCCACGGCCGCCGCGGCTGGCACCGGGCGGGCGGCTTGTCGACCGACGCACAGCTCCTGCTCGCCGGTGTCCTGATCGGCCGCGTGCTCGCGCAGGGCGGGGGAGGTCAGCGCGCCCGCACGACGCGCGCGAGCGCCGGCACGTCGTAGGAGCCGTCGGCGCGAACCCACGGTGCGAGGCTGTCCTCGATCGCGGCCCGCGTCGCCTGCCGCTCGGCCGCGTCGAGCCCGTCGAGCGCGCTCGCGAGCGCGCCGCTGAACCGGCGGAGCGTGTCCCAGAGGCCGTCCGCGCTCTCGTAGTGCCACGTGAACGGCACGTCCTCGATCTCGGGGTCGCCGAAGCCCGCGCCGGTTACGAGCTCCCGGACGCGCTGGGGATCCGCGAGCGAGAAGATCCCCGGCGTCCCGGGCTCGGGCGGAGGCACATGGCCCCGCCCGACGAGCACGGATCGCGGGACCGCCGCCCACGGATTCCGGTCGGCGCCGGCCCAGACCGCGAACACGAGCGCGCCGCCGTCGCGGAGGACGCGGCGCGCCTCGCGCAGCGCCGCCGCCGGCTCCGCCATCAGCATGAAGCCGAAGCGGCACACGACGAGGTCGAAGCTCGCGTCCGGGAGGCCCGTCCGCTCCGCGTCGAGAACCCGGTGCTCGACGTTGCCGGGGCCGCGGGAGGAACGCCGCGCCGCCTCGACCATCTCCGGCGCGAAGTCGCTCGAGAGGACGCTTCCGCCCGGGCGCACCCGCTCGCCGAGCTCGAAGCCGAGCTCACCCGTGCCCGCCGCCAGCTCGAGGACGGACTGCCCGGGCCGGGGCTCCGCGAGCTCGAGCAGGCGCGCGCTGACCGGGGCGGTGTTCTCGCGCAGCCACTCCCGTCCGGCCTCCCAGCCGGACGCGGTCTCGTTCCAGCTCGCGAGGCTCTGCGCGCGGTACTCGTCAGGATCGAACGGCATGTTCGGCGCAAAAAAAATTCACCGAGCCGGTTGCGCTTTCGTCCCCCCAACCGACTGACCTTCCGCTTCCGCGTACGACCGCTCGGCTGGGCTTCGACCTACTCGCGCCCCGTGCTCGGTGCAACGGGGAATCTAGACGCCTGCGGACACGCCCACAAGGCCGCGCCCCGGCGAAAAGGCCGCAGTTTGCGGGCGCAGCGAAATCCACATTTCCCCAGGAGGGGCGGGGGCCTGGGGACAACGCGCGGGGAGCCCGGCGCCGCCGGGATCCGCGACTTCGTGACTTGACATAACCCCCGTTATCGTGCGCGGGAAAGTAAACGTTTGGTTTGGAAGTCGGGTCGGTCGGGGTACTGCGTAACCGGGTGGAGAGCGAGCCCGACATCCTGCTGTTGTCGGAGGATCTGTGGCGCCTCGTCGAGTCGGCGGAGGAACGCGGCAGTGTGCGCCAATCCGAGCTGAACGAGGTGCTCGAGCCGCTTGCGCTCGACCCGCTCGAGACCGACGCCGTCTACCGCGAGCTCGAGAAGCGGACGATCGACATCGTCGCCGACGTGCTCGACGACGGCGAGCCGGCACCGCGCGCCCTGCCGGCGCCGCCGCCACTTCAGCTCTCCGCCGAGACGACGACGGACGCGCTCCAGCTCTTCCTGCGCGAAGCCGGCCGGCACCCGCTGCTAACGGCGGCGCAGGAGGTCGAGCTCGCGAAGGCGATCGAGCGCGGCGACCGGCTCGCGAAGCAGCGCATGATCCAGTCGAACCTCCGGCTCGTCGTCTCGATCGCGAAGAACTACCGCAACCAGGGGCTCCCGTTCCTCGACCTGATCCAGGAAGGAACCCTCGGCCTCATCCGCGCGGTCGAGAAGTTCGACTGGCGGCGCGGCTACAAGTTCTCGACCTACGCCACCTGGTGGATCCGGCAGGCGGTCGCGCGCGCGCTCGCGGACAAGGCGCGGATGATCCGGATGCCGGTGCACATCGTCGAGCGGCTGCACAAGATGAACCGGGCGGAGCGCCACCTCTGGACGCAGCTCGGGCGGGAGCCGACGCTCGAGGAGATCGCCGTCGAGGCGAACCTCCCCCTCGAGCAGGCGAAGGAGGTGCGGGCGGCTCCGCGCGCGACCTCGCTCGACGCGCCCGTCGGCGACGAGGACGACGCGGTCGTCGGCGACTTCGTCTCGGGAGACGGGCCGCTGCCGGACGAGCTCGTCGAGGACAGCCTCCGCTCGCAGACGCTCGCCGACGCGCTGCGCTCCCTTCCGGAACGCCATCGGAGCGTGATCATCCTCCGCTACGGGCTCGACGAGGAAGACCCGCGCACGCTCGAGCAGATCGGCCGCCACCTCGGGATCACGCGCGAGCGCGTCCGCCAGATCGAGGTCGAGGCGCTCAACCGCCTCTCGCGCCTCCACGAGATGGAAGCCGTCGCCGCGGGCTGACCGCGGCCTACGACGAGAGATACGCCTGCAGGCCGGGCGCGAGGTTGCGCAGCTGGCGCAGCGCGCGCGTCTCGATCTGCCGCACGCGCTCGCGGGTGATGCCGAGGTCGGCGCCGAGGTCCTCGAGCGTCTGCGGCGGCTCGCCGTCGAGCCCGAAGCGCCGTTCGAGCACGTGCCGCATCCGCGCGTCGAGTGACTGGAGCGCCTGCGCGAGCTCGACGGCGCGTGCCCGGGACGCCGTCTGCGCGTCCGGTGACTCCGAGCGCTCGTCCTCGATCAGGTCGGCGTACATGCTCTCGCCGTCGCCGACCGGCGTCTCGAGGGAGACGGGGTCGGTGACGAGCTTGAAGAGCTCCTCCACCCGCTCGGGCGCGTACCCGCACTCCTTCGCGATCTCGTCGTTCGACGGGTCGCGATTCAGGCGCTGCGCGAGCACGCGCCGGGCGCGCTGCGCGCGCCGGACCTGCTCGGCGACGTGCACGGGCAGGCGGATCGTGCGGCCCTGGTCGGCGAGCGCGCGCGTGATCGACTGCCGGATCCACCACGTCGCGTACGTCGACAGCTTGAACCCGAGCTTGTAGTCGAACTTCTCCACCGCCCGGATGAGGCCGAGGTTTCCCTCCTGGATGAGGTCGAGCAGCGGCACCTCGGCCCGCGTGTAGTTCCTGGTGATCGACATCACGAGGCGGAGGTTCGCCTCGATCAAGCGGCGCTTCGCGTTCTCGTCGCCCATGTCCTTCCGTCGCGCGAGCTCGCGCTCCTCCGCCGGCGTGAGCAGGCGCCCGTCCCCGAGCTGGCGGACGTAGAGCTTGAGCGGGTCGGCGGTCTGGAGCCGCTCGCTCTCGCTCAGCTGCGCGTTCTCCGGTTCGTCGTCTTCCTCCGCCGCTTCCGCGTCGTCGAGAAGCGGAAGGAGCGTGACCGACGGCTCCGCGGGCTCGTCGAGATGGGGTTCGGGGTGGGCCACAGAAGTCGCACTCCGTATCGGCCGCTACCCTGAGCACCTTGAGGACGGAAACCACCCGATCGGAGGCTCAACCAGACGGGCCGGCGCGCTGATGTGCGGCATCGCCGGGTACAGCCTCGCCCGCGGCGCACGCGTCGACCGGACGCTCGCCGCTCAATCGCTGCTCGCGGCGATCGCCGAGCGCGGCGCCGACGCCGTCGGCTACGCCTACCGGACGCGCGGGAGCGCGTATCCGACCGTGGTGAAGCAGCGCACGCCGGCGTCGATGCTCCTCGACCGCATCTCCGTTCCGCCCGAGGCGGAGCAGCTGCTCGTCCACGTGCGGGACTACACGAAGGGGCACCCGTCGATCCCCGCGAACAACCACCCGGTCCGCCACGGGCCGGTGATCGGGATCCACAACGGAATCATCACGAACGACGACGAGCTGCTCGAGCCGTACGAGTGCGCCCGCGCGGAGCCCCAGATGACGGTCGACTCGGAGGCGATCTTCGCCGTCGCCGCGCACTCGCGCAGCGACGCGGGCGCGCTCGAGGAGCTCGAGGGCGCGATGGCCGCTGCGTGGCTCGACGAGCGGGACCCGGACCTCCTGTACGTCGCGCGCGGCACGGGCCGGCCGCTCTGGCTCGGCGAGGGGCGCGAAGGCCGGTTCTTCGCGTCGACGAAGCTTGCGCTCGAGGTCGTCGAGCAGTACTGCGACGTCACCCTTCGCAAGCGTCAGGTGCGCGAAGGGACCCTGTTCGCTCTCCGCGCCGGCGAGGTCGCCGCGACGACGCGCTTCAAGCCGAAGCGGTACGTCGAGGCGGAGCCGCTGCCCGCGGTGCGCGCGCCCGGCGAGCGCGAGAACTGCCTCAGCCGGCTCGAGCTCCTGCTCGGGACCTAGCCGACGCTTCCGTCCGACGCGACGGCGACCCCTTCTTCGCGGAGGCGCTGGCGCACGAGGAACTGGAACGCCGCCCAGGCGCCCCGTCGCGAGTCGAACAGCCGGTAGACCTGCCACTCCGTCAACATCGGCTCGCTCGCCCGCTTGCGCGCGTCCGTCCAATCGGCGAACTTCGGCAGCCGCCCCAACCTCCTTGCGAGCGCAGCACCCTGTGCGATCGCGCGCTCGAGGCGCTCCTCCCCCACCGCCACGTCGAACCCCGCCTCGCGAAGCGCGTTCGAGAGCGAGCCGAACGTGTGCCAGTAGAGCGACTTCGAAGGCAGTGAGCGGCGCCGGTCGTCGAGGTCGCGCGCCGTCGGCGTCCGGCCGACCTCCTCCCCCAGTCGGCGGAGCACGTCGAGCAGCTCCTCCCGGGAGACGAACCGGCGCGGGACGAGCCCGGCCGCGCGCTTCGCGGCGTTCCAGCTTCCGAAGTGCTCGATCACCGTCTGCGGGTGGACGCGCGCACCGCTGTCGGCTGCGAATTCCTTCATCGTCGGCGACCGGCCGAGGCGCTCGGCCGAGGCGCGCAGCTCGTCGAGGAGCTGCTCGTCCGAGTAGCGCTTGCGGATCGCGCGCTGGAACGAGGCGAGCTCGTCCGGGTCGATCCGCTCGATCGCCTGGAACCGGCGCTTCCTCGCCATGCAA
>Ga0070741_10013738_pt1 | contig 14198 bp, 10 predicted proteins | sample Coa_R1_4_FD_66440 | JGI IMG/M metagenome (GOLD analysis project Ga0070741, IMG submission 66440) | Surface soil microbial communities from Centralia Pennsylvania, which are recovering from an underground coalmine fire - Coalmine... | ecosystem: Environmental > Terrestrial > Soil > Unclassified ... | reverse complement strand
CCGCCGAGCGGGCCGACCTTCACCGGCGGGCCGCCGACCTCATCGAGCGCCGCGACGCCGAGCGGGTCTTCGAGCTGGCCTACCACTTCCACTCCGCCGGCGATCCGGCCCGGGCGCTGCCCTACGCCTTGCGCTCCGCCGAACTGGCCCGCGGCCGCCACGCCCTCGACGTCGCCCTGACCCACTACCGGATCGCCGAACGCTCGGCGGCGGCGCTGGCCGCCGGGGGAGGGGACAGCACCGTCGAGGCCCGCATCGCCGAAGGCCTCGGCGACGTGCTGACCCTGAAGGGCCAGTACGCCGAAGCGGCCCGCCTCTTCGAGCGGGCCCTGGCGCTCTGCCCCGACGCCGTCGGGCGGGCGGTCGTCGACGGCAAGCTCGGCGACGTCGCCTTCAAGACCGGCGACCAGGCGCTGGCCCGGCGCCATCTCGAACGGGCCTTGCGGGATCTCGGCGGCCGCGTCCCGCGCCCGGGCATGGGGATGGTCCTGGCCGCCGCCAAGGAGGTCGCCGTCCAGGCGCTGCACACGCTGTTCCCCCGGCTGTTCCTCGGCCGCCGGCGCCGGGAGGGGGCCGACCGGGAGTTCCTGGCCGTCCACCTCTACAGCCGCCTGGCCTACGTCTACTGGTTCTCCGCCGGCAAGATCCCCTGCGGCTGGGCGCACTTCCGGGAGATGAACCTCGCCGAGCGCTACCCGCCGACGCCGGAGCTGGCCCAGGCCTACTCCGAGCATGCGCCGGTGATGACGATGGTCCCCTGGTACTCCCGGGGCCTCCGCTACGCCCAGCGGTCCCTGGCCATCCGCCGCGAGCTGGGCGACGTGTGGGGCCAGGGCCAATCGCTCGGATTCTGCGGCGTCGTCCTCTACGCCGCGTCCCGCTACCGCGAGTCGATCGAGCGGTGCCGGGAGGCCGTCCGGCTCCTGGAGCGGACGGGCGACCGGTGGGAGCAACACACCGCCACCTGGCACATGGCCTTCGCCCACTACCGGCTCGGCGAACTGGAGGTGGCCGTCGACGTGGCCCGCGGACTGCACGCCTCGGCCGTCGCCATCGGGGATCAGACCACGGCGGGAGTCATCCTGAGCGGCTGGGCCCGGGCGGCGGCCGGAGCCGTGCCGGCCGAGCTGGTCGCCACCGAGCTGGCCCGCGACAACGACGACGCCCAGACGTCGGCCGAGGTCCGCCTGGCGGACGCCGTCCGGCTGTTGCGGGAAGGAGATACCGACCGGGCGGTCGAGCGGCTGGAGGAGGCGGCCGGCATCGTCGCCCGGGCCGGACTCCGCCAGGAGTACGTGGCTCCGGTGCAGCCCTGGCTGGCCACCGCCCTCCGCCGGAAAGCCGAGGACGCTGATCCCCACGACCCCCACGGCCGGAACCGGCGGCTGCGGCGGGCCGCCCGCGCCGCCCGACGGGCCCGGCGGCTGGCAAGGTCGTACCGCAACAACCTGCCCCACGCCCTGCGGGAAGCGGCGCTCGTGGCCAGCCTGCAGGGCCGGCCCCGCCGGGCCGAGCGGCTGCTGGCCCGGAGCCTGGCCGTCGCCGCCGGCCAGGATGCCGCCTACGAAACGGTGCTCACCCGGGAGGCCGCCGCCCGCCTGGCCGCCGCCCGGGGCCGGCCCGGCGCCGCCGACGAGCTGGTCGTCGCCTGCGCCGAGCGGGCGGCCCTCGAACCGCTTCCACCCGCCGGGGACGACGACCTGTCGGGTGACCGCCCGTCGTTGTCGCTGGCCGACCGGTTCGAGTCGCTGCTGGTCGTCAGCCGGCGCATCGGTGCCGCACCGTCGCCGGCGGCGATCTACGAAGCAGTCCGGGACGCCTCGCTCCTCCTGCTCCGCGGCGACCGCTGCCACATCATCGAGATCGGCAACGGCGTTGCCGGAGCGCAGGTCACCGAATCGGGCGAGCCGGTCGATGCCCTCAGCCGCACGCTGCTGGCCGAGGCCGTCGAGCAGGGCCATCCGGTGGTGGCCGGCGCCGGCGACGACCGCGACTCCAGCGAGAGCCTCATGCTGGCCGGCCTGCGCTCGGCGCTGTGCGCTCCGATCGTGAGCGACGGCCGGGTCGTCGCCTGCCTCTACGTCACCCACCGCCAGATCGCCGATCTCTTCGGGGATCTCGAGGCGCAGTTGGCCGAGTTCGTCGCCACGCTGGCCGGCGCGGCGCTCGACCACGTCGCCGGCAGCGAGGCCCGCTTCCGGTCGCTGGCCCAGAACTCCTCCGACGTCATCACGATCGTCGGGGCGGACGGGCGGATCACCTACCAGAGCGCCTCGGTCACCCGGGTGTTCGGCTATCGACCCGAGGACGTCGTCGGCCGGGACCTCATCTCATGGCTGCATCCCGACCACAGCGCGGCGCTCGTGGCGGTACTGGAGAGCCCGCCGCCCGAAGGGGAGACCACCGGCCTCGTCAACACCCGGGTCCGCCACCGGGACGGCAGCTGGCGCGACGTCGAGACGGCGGTCACCACGATGTACGACGATCCCGGTGTGCGGGGCCTGGTGCTCAACTCGCGGGACGTGAGCGAGCGGGTCGCCCTCGAGTCCGAGCTCCGGACCCGGGCGTGGCACGACCCGCTGACCGGCCTCGCCAACCGCGCCCTCTTCGTCGATCACCTCGACAACGCCCTGGCCCGCCGGGCCCGAGACGGCCGGCCGCTGGCCGTCGCCTTCCTCGACCTGGACGATTTCAAATCGGTCAACGACACCCTCGGCCACACCGCCGGCGACCTCCTCCTGAAGGGCATCGGCGAGCGGCTCGTCGAGTCCGTCCGGCCGGGCGACACCGTCGCCCGCTTCGGCGGCGACGAATTCGCCCTGCTCTTCGAAGCGGCCGACGGCCCCACCGCCGCCGCGATCGCCGAGCGGATCATCGCCGGGCTAATGCGCCCCTTCCGGATCCTCGACGAGGCCGTCCACGGCCGGGCGAGCATCGGCCTGGCGCTGGCCGAGCACGGCGAGACGACCGAGGAGCTCCTGAGCGGCGCCGACACGGCGATGTACGTGGCCAAGGCCCGCGGGAAGTCCCGCTACGAATTCTTCCAGCCCCACATGCGGGCCGTGGCCGTCGAACGCTCCGGATTGCGCGCCGACCTGGAGTGGGCGCTCCAACGGGAGGAACTGGTCATCCACTACCAGCCCGTCGTCGCCGTCCCCAGCGGCGTGGTGCGGGGCTTCGAGGCGCTGGTGCGCTGGAACCACCCCAAGCGGGGACTGCTCGGCCCCGGCGAGTTCATCGACCTGGCCGAGGAGAGCGGCCTCATCGTCTCCATCGGCAGCTGGGTGCTCCGCGAGGCCTGCGAGCAGGCCAACCGATGGCGCGACAGCACTGGCCGGGGGTTCACCATGGCCGTCAACGTCTCGGCCCGCCAGCTGCAGGACCCCGGCCTGGTCGGCGAGATCCGCTCCGCCCTGCACCAGTCCCGCCTGCCGGCCGGCGCGCTGGTGCTCGAGATCACCGAGAGCGCCACGGTGGAGGACACCGAAGGCGTCATCGCCCGCCTCGAGGAGCTCAAGGCCCTGGGCGTCGGGTTGGCCATCGACGACTTCGGGACGGGCTATTCGTCGCTGTCGTACCTGCGGCGGTTCCCGGTCGACCAGCTCAAGATCGACCGGTCGTTCGTGTCGGGCGTGGCGACGAGCGCCGAGGACCGGGCGATCGCCGTCAGTGTCATCGGGCTCGGGCATGCCCTCGGAATCTCCGTCGTGGCCGAAGGGGTCGAGACCGTGGACCAGCTGGAGTGGCTGTCGCAGCTGGACTGCGATCTGGCCCAGGGTTTCAACTGGACGCCGCCGCTGATCGGGGAGGAGCTGGAGCGCTGGCCGGGGTTCCTGGCCGGGGGTGGCGCGGTGAACGGCCGGCCGGGGGGCGACAGTGTCCGGGTGCTCGTCGCCGACGACCGGGACAGCACCCGCGCGACGCTGCGGACGGCGCTCGAGGTCGAGGACGGCTTTGCCGTCATCGCCGACGCCCCCGACGCCGACGGTGCCGTCCGCCTGGCCGCCGAACACCAACCCGACCTGATCCTCCTCGACGTGGCCATGCCCGGCACCAGTGGTGTGGAAGCCCTCCCCGCCCTCCGCCAGGCGGCACCGGCCGCCACCATCGTGCTCCTCACCGCCCTCGATCCGGCGACGGTCTACGCCCGGGGCGGGGGCTCCGCCGACGGCGTCCTCGACAAGACCCGGGCGCTGGGCGACCTGGTCACCCACCTGCGCTCGCTGGCTCCTTGAGGACCGCGACGGCCAACCCCGCTGGTCAAGATCGCCGAGGTTCGCCGTGATTTCGGCTGCTAGTGGAGCGTGATGGTCTCGGTGCTGTCGGCCCCGGGCACCGGGTTCACGTGGGAGTCGCGCATCCAGACGCGGACGGTGGCCTGATCGCCGCGGTTGAACAACCCGCCGTCGGTGGTGTCGCCCGGGATCCTGAGGACGTGCTCGGCGCCGTCACAGGTCGGGTAGTTCGCCTCACCGTGGCCGTTGGCGCCGGTCTGGCCGTCGTGGATCACGAGGTCGATCCACTTCGCATCGGAGGACGGGTCACACCGGTAGGCCACGTCCGCCGTGAACTCGACCCCCGACTGCTGGAACACGCGCACCTCCTTGGCCTGGATCGTGCTCCCGGCAGAGGCGGGGATGGCGACGACCAGGCCGAGGCCGAGTCCGACCACGACAGCGGCGCTTCGCTTCATGGGGCACCTCCCACTGATCGGTCCTGGCAAACATACGTTCGGCGGGGGCGGAACACAGGGTAAGAAAAAGGTTACAAACCACCATCGACCGGAAAGTGTCCTCCGGACGGCGCATGCCTGTCCACAGCTGGGCCTGGGACAGGCGCGCGCCCGGTGGACGAAGGAGATGCGGTGAAGCGCCTCGTGTTCGTTTCGGTGGTGAGCGGGTTCGTGATGGTGCTCGGTGTGCCCGGCGCGGCCTTCGCCCACGGCGGTGGAGGCGGATCCTCCGGCGGCGCGGGCGGGCACGGCGGCGCGTCCTCGGTCAGCGGAGGCCACGGCGAATCGTCGGACGTCGGGGGTCGGTCGGGGGCGTCGGGCCGGTCCGGCTTCGGGCCCGGCGATCGCGACGGCCGGGCCGACGGCGCCGGGCGCTCCTCCCCGCCGGGCGGCGCCGTCGACGGGAACGGCGCCGAGGTGAGCGACCGCAACGGCGACCGTGACGACCGGGCCGGCCGGGGGGAGCGCGACGCCGACGTCCGTGACCGCGACGACCGGGACCGGCACGACCGGGACCGGGACGACCGCGACCGGGACCGGGACGCACGCCGGGACCGTGATCGCGACTTCGACCGGTTCGACGGAGACGTGCCCGAGCCGAGCCCGCCCGACTGCGCCGGCCCCGGCCTGCCGGGCCCCGGCTGTGCGGGACCGGCGGCCGAGCCGGCGGTCCCGCCTCCGCCTCCGCCTCCGCCACCGGCCGAGGCCGTGACGGTGCCGTCCGCGCCGGCACCCGCCCCCGCAGCCCGGGCCGCCGCCGGGTCGGCAACCCCGACGCTCGCTCCGGCTCCGGCTCCCGCACCCGCTCCGGCCGCCCAGCCGCAGCCGGCGACCGCGGTGCTGGGCGCCAGCACCGCACGGCAACCGGCGACGCTGCCCCGGACGGGCTCGACGCCGCGGCGTCTGGTGTCGGGGGCCGGGTCGCTGCTCGCCCTCGGCGGCCTCGGGCTCCTGGCGGGGGCCCGGCACCGCGTCCGCCGCCGCCCCTGAACAAACCTTCATCTTCGGCTCAGGCTCGGTTCACGCCGCCGGGAAGGCTTCTTCCGAACCCCACGATCACCGGAAGGAGCAGGACAGCGGCGATGGCGATCTCGATGCGTCCCCAGCAGATCCGGCGCTATGGCGACCTGGCCTGGCTGCTGGCGAAGTACGGCACCGGCGCGACGGCGGACGGGGTCCGGCGCACGCTCGCCGGTGGCACCCCGGGCGCTGGACCGGCGGAGGCCGCCCCGGAGATGAACGAGGACGCCAAGGCGCTCGTCGCCGATCTCGAGCAGCGGGGCCCGACGTTCGTCAAGCTCGGCCAGCTGCTGTCGACCCGCACCGACCTCCTCCCCGCGCCGTACACCGAAGCCCTGTGCCGGCTGCAGGACGGCTGCCGACCGGTCCCGATCGAGGCGGTCGCCGACGTCGTCCACGAGGAGTTCGGCCGGCCGCTGCAGGGCGTCTTCTCGTCGTTCGACCCCGAGCCGCTGGCGTCGGCGTCACTCGGTCAGGTCCACCGGGCCGTGCTCCACGACGGCCGGCCGGTGGCCGTGAAGGTCCAGCGGCCCGACGTCGTCGACGGGATCGTCGAGGACCTCGACGCCATCGCCGAAATCGCCGCCCTGGCCGACCGCCACACCGAAGCCGGCCGGCGGTTCGGGTTCGGGGCCATGGTCGAGGAATTCCGCCGGTCGATGCTGGCCGAGCTCGACTACCGGCGGGAGGCGGCCAACCTCCGGCTGCTGCGCCGGAACCTGGCCGAGTTCGACCGCATCGTGATCCCCCGGCCGGTCGACGAGCTCTGCACCGGCCGGGTGCTCACCATGGAGTACGTCGACAGCCGTCCCCTCGACCGGCCGCCGGACGGGATCGACGGCCCGGCGCTGGCCGAGACGCTGGCCGGCGCCTACCTCCACCAGATCGTCGAGGACGGGTTCTTCCACGCCGATCCCCACCCCGGCAACGTCCGCCTCACGCCGGACGGGCGGGTCGTCCTCCTCGATCTCGGCATGGTGGGCCGGCTGACCCGGGGCGCCCGCGACGGGCTGCTGCAGCTCCTGATGGCCATGAGCGACGACGACGGCGAGGCCGCCGCCGGCGCCGCCCTCGCCCTCACCGACCGCCGGGACGACGGCGACTTCGACCGGGAGACCTTCGTCCGCCGGGTGAGCGCCCTCGTCGCCGACCAGTACGCCGCCCCCGTCGGGCGCCTGTCGCCCGGGCTCGTCCTCGGCGAGGTGGCCCGCATCGCCGCCGACACCGGCCTGCGACCTCGGCCCGAGCTCACGATGCTGGCCAAGGCGCTGCTGAACCTCGACGACGTCGCCCGGCGGCTCGACCCCGACTTCGTCCCGGGCGAGGCGGTGCGGACCTACGGCGCCGGCCTGCTTCGGCGGCGGTTGGTGCCGACACCCGGGCGGATCCTGGCCGCCACCCTCGACGCCAAGGAGTTCGCCGAGGAGCTTCCCGGCCGGGTCAACAAGGTCATGGACGCTCTGGCCGACGGCCGGTTCACGCTGCAGGTCGAGGGCGTCGACGAGGCCGAGATCCTCCGGGGCATCCACCGGCTGGCCAACCGCCTGGCCAGCGCCGTCGTCCTGGCTGCCCTCGTCCTCGGCGCGGCGCTGATGATGCGGATCGACACCCCGACCCGGCTGTTCGGCTACCCGGCGGTGGCCATCGTCTGCTTCCTCCTCGCCGCCGGCGGCGGATTCGGCCTGCTGACCACGATCCTGTGGACGGACCGCCGCCGCCGGTGACGCCGCGGGTGTCGGTTTTGCGAGGCGGGGAAGGAATCGTGCGGTCCCCGGTCGGCGGCGGGGCGTGACGGAGGTCGTGGATGGCGCGTCCTGGACGGGTGCGGCGGGCGCTGTCCGCCGGCCGGCGGCTGCCGTGGCGGCGGATCGGCGTCGGCACGGCGATCGCCATCGTGCTCCTCGTCACCGTTCCGCCGCTGCGGCGGGCCGTCTCCCTCGGGACCAGCCGGCTCATCCTGTGGGCGGCGTCGCCGATCACGCCGTTCGTCCCGGACTTCCACCGTCTTCCGGACACCACCCGGGTGCTGGCCGCCGACGGGTCGGACCTCGCCGACCTCTCCGGCGAGAACGGCCTGCGCCAGATCGTGGACCTCGACGCCGTCCCGCCGACGGTGCAGCGGTCGGTGCTCGCCGCCGAGGACGCCGACTTCTTCCACCACAGCGGCGTGAACCCCCTGGCCATCGTGCGGGCCCTGGTCAGCACCGCCCTCGGGCACACCGAGGGGGGCAGCACGATCACCCAGCAGCTGGCCAAGCTCAACTACACCGGCAGCCAGCGCACCGTGTTCCGCAAGGCCCGCGAGGTCTTCTACGCCACCGCCCTCGAGGAGCGCTACAGCAAGCAGGACCTGCTGCGCCGCTACCTCAACCAGGTGTACTTCGGCGACGGGTCCTACGGGATCTACGCCGCCGCCCACAGCTTCTTCGGCGTGGACCCGGCCCAGCTCACGCCGGCCCAGGCCGCCACGCTGGCGGGCAAGATCCGCTCGCCCAGCGGGCTCGACCCCCGCCGGGACCCCGGCCCGGTGATCAAACGGCGCAACGAGGTCCTGCGGGCCATGCACCAGCACGGCTGGCTGTCGACCGCCGACCTCGACGCCGCCTTGGCCGAACCGATGACGCTGGCCCCGCCCCAGCCTCCCGGCGTCACCCGGGCCCCGCACTTCGTCGACTTCATCAAGCGGGAGGTGGGCGGGCTGGACGAGTTCGGCGACACCGCCGAGGACCGCCGCACCCGAGTGTTCACCGGCGGCTACACCATCGAGACGACGCTCGACCCCAAGCTGTTCGACGCCACCGTGGCCGCCGTGGGCTCCCGGCTCGGCACCCCGGGCGACCCGATCACGGCGGTGGCCAGCGTCGTCCCCGGCGACGGGGCGGTGGACGACCTCTTCGGCGGCCTCGACTACGCCGCTACCCAGTTCGGCTTCGCCGACGAAGGGCTGCGCCAGCCGGGGTCGGCGTTCAAGCCGTTCGTCTACCTCGCCGCGCTGCGGGACCGCATCGACCCCCGCAGCGTCTTCGACGGGACGTCGGGGCGGCGCATCCCCTGCTACGGCAACCAGCCGGTCAACAACTACGCCGGCGAGGACTTCGGCGGGGCCATCGACGTCGACTCGGCCATGGCCCGCTCGGTCAACGTCGTCTTCGTGGACCTCGGCTGCCAGGTCGGCGTGGAGAGCGTGCTGCGGGCGGCCGACGACGCCGGCGTGCCGCCCGACGCCACGCAGGCGCAGGGCGCGGTGTTCCTCGGCGGGCTCGACCGGGGTGTGAGCCCGCTGACCATGGCCGCCGCCTACGCCACCTTCGCCTCCGGCGGCATCTACGCCGAGCCCTACGGCATCAAGACGATCCGGGACAGCCGGGGCACGGCCGTCTACCAGCACCAGAAGACCACCCGCCGGGCCTTCGAACCGGCCGAGGCCGGGATCCTCAACGCCGCGCTGGAGCGGGTCGTCGCCGAGGGGACGGGCCAGGCGGCAGCCATCGGCCGGCCGGTGGCCGGCAAGACCGGCACCACGTCGGACAACGTCGACGCCTGGTTCGTGGGCTACACGCCCCAGGTGGCCACCGCCGTGTGGGTCGGCTACGACCCGTCCCGGCCGATGACCAGCGTCCACGGCCGCCCGGTCACCGGCGGGAGCTTCCCGGCCGCCATCTTCGGGGACCTCATGCGGAAGGGCCTGGCCGGCGTCCCGGCCGCGCCGCTGCCCACCGCCTCGCCCGACGCGCTTCCGCTGCGCCGCCTCGGCGCGCCGCCCCCGCCGCCGCCGCCCCCGCTCGAGGCCGCCCCGCTGCCGCCTCCGAACCCGGCTCCGCCGCTCCCCGACGCGCAGCTCATCACCTCGCCGACCACGGCCACGACGCAACCGACGGCGGCCACCACGACCACGACCGGTCCGCCGCCGAGGCCGACGTCCACCACCGCCACGACCCGCCCGGCCCCGTCCACCTCGTCGTCGACGACGACCACGACGACCTCGCCGCCGGCCACCGGGACGACCCGCTGAACTGATCGGAGAACGGGGAACACACTGGGCGTGCGGCGCGTTGTACCAAATGTCCGCTTCGCGCCTTCTTCGTCGACATCCGGGCGGGCCGCCGATCATCCCCTCACCGGCTGCACCAAGGAGGTCTGCCTTGACGCGCTTTCACTGGCTCGTCGTCGTTGTCGCGTCCGCTCTGCTCGCCCTGATCGCCCTGCCCGCCCAGGCGTCGGACGACGCCCTGTTCGCCCAGCAATGGGCTCTCCAGAAGATCGGCGCCCCGGCCGCCTGGGCGTCGAGCACCGGCGCCGGCGTCCGCATCGGGATCGTCGACACCGGCGTCGACCTGACGCACGAGGACCTGGCCGGCAAGGTCGTCGCCGGCACGAGCTGCGTCGGGTCCGACGGCGACCCGGCCCGCTGCACCGGCTCCCCCCAGGACGACCAGGGCCACGGCACCCACGTGGCGGGCATCGCCGCCGCCATCAAGGACAACCACGTCGGCATCGCCGGCGTCGCCCCCGATGCCCAACTGGTGGTGGCCAAGGTCCTCGGCGCCAACGGCAGCGGTACCACCGACGACATCAACGCCGGCATCCGCTGGGTCGTGGACCACGGCGCCCGGGTCGTCAACCTGAGCCTCGGTGATCCCAACTTCCTGCTCACCAGCCTGCACGGCACCGAGCTGTCGGCCGGCGTCGAATACGCCTGGGCCCACGGCGCCGTTCCCGTCGTCGCCGCCGGCAACACCAACCCCGACGGCCTCGGCCTCCTGGGCAGCTCGGACTACGGCTCGCTCGACGCCATCGTCGTGGGTGCCACCGGCCCGGGCGACCAGGTCGCCCCGTACTCCAGCCCGCTGGGCAACGCCAAGTGGGGCATCCTCGCCCCCGGCGGTCTCGGCGGCGGGACGCCGGCCGTCGACATCCTCTCGACGATCTGGAAGAAGGGCCAGCGCAACCAGTACGCCGCCATGGCCGGCACGTCGATGGCCGCGCCGCACGTCACCGGTGCGGTTGCGCTGCTCCTGGCCGAGGGCTACAGCCCGCAGGCGGCCGTCGAGCGGCTGCTCACGACCGCCGATCACGCCGTGGCCTGCGGGCTGACCAGCGGCCACTGCGCCGGCCGGCTCGACGTCGCCCGAGCCGCGGGCCGCTGAGGCGGCCGGCGACTCCGAGAATTTTCCCGGAGGTGGAATCGGCTCAAGTCGCGGTCGATTTGTGCCGATTCCACCTTCGTGATGAAGACGATCCCGTTCACCGCCGATGACGTCCAGCACGACACCGTGGCCACGCTGGCCGACCTGATCGTCGTCCCGGGCCGGTGCGAGGGCGCCGTCCTCTTTCACGAGAACCGTCGGGTGATGATGTTCCCCGCCGGCCGCCCGCCGATCCTCTGTCACAGCCGGGCCAAGGAGCGGGCGACCGCCGAGCTCTACCTGCCGGTGGGCTCCGCCAACTGAGACCGCCCGGTAGCTGATCCGCCGTTAGTCGCCCTTCTGCGAATGGGGGACCGACTCCGGCTTCTCCACCAGACGGGCCAGGCGCCGCAGCGATCCGGCGTTGCGGACGCCGATCGCCCGGTTGACCAGCAGCCGCGGCGCCGCCCACCGGATCGGACCGGACTCCGGCGTCTCCTCCATGATGACCTTCGTCCGGCGCCGGCCCTTCGGCTGCAGGAGCAGCCGGATAGCGGCGCTCCCCAGCGGCCCCATGCGGGCGCTCAGGTCGAGCCGGCGGGGCGCGTCGATCCCGACGATCTCGGTGTGGTCGTCGATGTGGAGCGGCCCGACGCCGATGGAGTGGTGGAACACCGAGCCCGGCTTCGGCCAGTCGTCGTCGACGTCGCGGACCTTCTTCGACCCGACCACCCAGTAGCCGAAGTTCTCGGCGGTCAACAGGGCATCGAAGACCCGCTTGGGCGGGGCCTTGATCACGCGGCTGCGGCGGCTCATGAGTCGGCTGTTACCCCGAGCCGGAACGGGGAAACGGTGAGGGGATGGATTCCTTCGACGCCGTCGTGGTCGGTTCCGGCCCCAACGGCCTGGCGGCCGCCGCCTTCCTGGCCCGGGCCGGCCGGTCGGTGCTGGTGGTCGAGGGGCGCGACACGCTCGGCGGCGGGGCCCGCACGGCCGAGCTGACCCTGCCGGGCTTCCGGCACGACGTCTGCTCCGCCATCCACCCGCTGGCGGTGATGTCGCCGTTCCTCTCGTCGCTGCCGCTGGCCGAGCACGGGCTGGAGTGGGTCCACCCCGAGGTTCCGGCCGCCCATCCCCTCGACGGCGGACGGGCCGCCGTCCTGCACCGGTCGGTGGAGGCCACGGCGGCCGGGCTCGGCGCCGACGGGCCGGCCTGGCGCCGTCTCTTCGGCGCGATCCGAGACCAGTGGGAGGCGCTCAGCCAGCAGCTGCTCGGACCGGTCCGGCTGCCGCGACATCCGCTCCCGGTGGCCCGCTTCGGGCTGCTGGCCCTGCGATCGACCCGCGGGCTGGTCGACGCCCGCTTCGACGGCGTGGCGGCCAAGTCGCTCTTCGCCGGGATGAGCGGCCACGCCTTCCTGCCCATCGACCACCGCACGTCGGCCGCCTTCGGGCTGCTGATGATCGGCGCCGGCCAGGCCGGCGGGTGGCCGATGCCCCGGGGCGGCGCCCAGGCCCTGTCCGACGCCCTGGCGTCGTACGGCGCGGCGCAGGGCGTGACGTTCCGCACGGGGGAGCGGGTCTCGTCGCTGCAGGACCTCCCGGCGGCGCCGGTGGTCCTCCTCGACACGTCACCGGCCGAGGCCCTCCGCATCGTGAGCTACCGGCTGCCCCCGGTGCGGCGGTTCCAGCTCGGGTCGTTCCGGCCCGGTCCGGGGGCGTTCAAGGTCGACTACGCCCTGTCGGAGCCGGTGCCCTGGGCGGCGCCGGAAGCACAGCGGGCGGGGACGGTCCACGTCGGCGGGACCATCGACGAGATCCAGGCCGCCGAGCAGGAGGTCGACCGCGGCCGCCACCCCGAGCGGCCGTTCCTCCTCGCCGTGCAGCACAGCCGCTTCGATCCCAGCCGGGCGCCGGCCGGCCGGCACACGCTGTGGACGTACTGCCACGTCCCCAACGGCTCGACCGTCGACATGACCAAGGCCATGGAGGACCAACTGGAACGATTCGCCCCCGGCTTCCGGGACGTCGTGATCGCCCGCCACACCACGAGCCCGGCGGATCTCGAGCGCTACAACCCCAACTACGTCGGCGGAGACATCGCCGGCGGGGCCAACGACGGCCTGCAGCTGTTCCTCCGGCCGCGCCTGGCGCTGGACCCGTACTTCGTTGAGAAGCGCGACGGCCGGCGCGTCTACCTCTGCTCGGCGTCGACCCCGCCCGGCGGCGGCGTCCACGGCATGTGCGGCTTCCACGCCGCCCGGCTGGCGCTGCGCCACCTCGGCTGAGACGCAACCGTTACCGAGACGTGACGGGCCGGTGGCGTGCCCGCGCCCCGGCCGGGTAGGGGCGATGGGGGAGCCGCAGGCGCGCCCGGCGGAGGTCGACGATGGGAATGGCGAGTGCTGCGCAGGGGATTCACGGCGACCTGGCGGCGGTATACGGCACCGAAGCGGTGAACCCGATCGACGGAAACGAGGGCTCACGATGATGACGTTCCTGCCCGGGCGCAAACACGGCGGTGCCGTGGAGGGCCGCCTCGAGCTGCTCGACCGGCTGCTGCAGAACGTGGAGCACGGCCGCTTCGAACGGTCGCTGTCGGGGCTGACCGCCGTCGGCGCCCTGGTCACCGGAGCGGAGATCTTCCTGGAGCACGACCGGGCCAGCTTCGGCAACAAGATGATGTGGCTGCCGGTGGCCCTCACGCCGCTGGCCGGCGCGGCCGGCGTGGGCGGCGTCTTCAGCCGCCGCCTGGCCAAGACGGCATTGCCGGTGGTCTCCGCGGTCCTGGTGGCCAACGGGCTGCAGGGGACGTACCTCCACATCCGGGGGATCGCCCAGCGCCCCGGCGGGTGGCGCTTCGCCCGCTACAACGCCGAGATGGGGCCGCCGCTGTTCGCCCCGCTGCTCTTCGCCATGGTCGGGGGGATGGGGCTGCTGGCCGCCGTGCTGCGCCGGGAGCAGTAGCGGTGGGGAACGGCACGACACCCGGCGGCGACGTCCGCTTCCCGGGCTTCGACGTCCTCGGCCAGGCGCCGGGCTGGGATCCGGTCACCGCCGGCGTGGTCCTCCGCCGGCTCGGCCCGCCGCCGCCCCGGAGGTTCTTCACCGTCGACGAGGAGGCGACCGCCCGCCCCCTCCTCGACCGCCTCCTGGCCCAGGACGGCGAGCCGAGGATCCCGGTGTTCGAGATGATCGACGCCCGCCTCGCCGAGGGCGAGACCGACGGGTGGCACTACGCCGACATGCCGGAGGACGGCGCGGCCTGGAAGGAGTCGCTGGCCCACCTCGACGACGACGCCGCCAAGGCCGGCGGGTGC
>Ga0070741_10013737_pt1 | contig 14200 bp, 12 predicted proteins | sample Coa_R1_4_FD_66440 | JGI IMG/M metagenome (GOLD analysis project Ga0070741, IMG submission 66440) | Surface soil microbial communities from Centralia Pennsylvania, which are recovering from an underground coalmine fire - Coalmine... | ecosystem: Environmental > Terrestrial > Soil > Unclassified ... | reverse complement strand
GACCGCATGATCTTCGCCCGCGGCGCGCTGCACGCGGCGCTGTGGGCGCGGGCGCAGAAGCCGGGGCTTTATTCGATGGCCGACGTGCTCGGTCTTGCGGATTTCTAGGGGCCGTCAATGACGCCGGAACAGATCATGCGTGGCCGCGCGCGGGGCGCCGTCTTCATCGGCATCGGGATTGCGGCGCTGATGGCGGCCTACCGATTTGCCACGACCGCCTCGCCGGAAGGGCCCTGGTCGCCCTTTATGCCCTTCATCTTCGGTGCCGGCGGCGCGATCTGCATCGGCCTCGGTGTGTTCATGCTGAGCAGCCTGCGCAACGTGCAGGTCGAGTCCGCCAAGGCCGATGTGAACAATCCGCGGGGCACGACCGTTATGACGCTGTTTGCGATCGGCCTTGCGGCGCTTGTGGGCGACTTCTTTGCGGACCGCCTGCCGCTGGGCGAGGGGCCCAAGTTCGTGGTGGGCGCCGTCTTGTTGATCGTCATGCTCGGCTGCTTTATTGCCGCCGCCCGCATCGTCCGCTCGAGCCGGGCCGCAACAGGGACCAGCAAGTAATGTCAGACCGCCTCCTCGTGCTTGTTCGCCATGGCGAAAGCGACTGGAACAAAAAGAACCTGTTTACCGGCTGGCGCGACGTCGATCTCACCGAGCAGGGCATCAAGGAGGCGCGCGAGGCCGGCCGCAAGCTCAAGGCGCAAGGGCTCAAATTTGACGTCGCCTTCACCTCGGCGCTGACGCGCGCGCAGCGCACGCTCGACCTGATGCTGGAGGAGCTCGGCCAGACCGCCATTCCCGTGTTCAAGAACCAGGCGCTCAACGAGCGCGACTACGGCGACCTGTCAGGCCTCAACAAGGACGACGCCCGCAAGAAATGGGGCGAGGAGCAGGTGCACATCTGGCGCCGCTCCTACGACATCGCGCCGCCCGGCGGCGAATCCTTGCGCGACACCGCGGCGCGCGTGCTGCCCTACTACATCCAGGACATCCTGCCGCGCGTGCTGCGCGGCGATCGCGTGCTGGTGTCGGCGCACGGCAATTCGCTGCGCGCGCTGGTGATGGTGCTCGACAAGCACACCACCGAGAGCATCACAAAGTTGAATCTGGCGACCGGCGTGCCGATGATCTACCGGCTCAACGCCGATTCGACGGTGGCCTCGAAGCTCGATCTGGCGGCGTAGCAAGGCGCGCATCACGCGCTCTCTTCACCTCCCCCTCCAGGGGAGGGTGGAAAGAAAGTCATTCACGCCGCCACTTTGCCGGCTTCCCAGCCGAGCATGGCGCTCTTGCGCGTCAGGCCCCAGTGGTAGCCGGTGATGTCGCCGTTCTTGCCGATGACGCGATGGCAGGGCACCACGAAGCAGATCGGGTTCTTGCCGACGGCGGCGCCGACCGCGCGCGCAGCCTTCGGCGCCCCGGCCTTGGCGGCGAGATCCGAATAGGTCGTCAGCTTGCCCATCGGCACGTCGAGCAGGCGCTCCCAGACGCGGACCTCGAAGTCGGTGCCGATCAGGATGACGCGCAGCGGCTGGTCCTTGCGCCACAGCGCGGCGTCGAAAATGCGCCGTGCGGTCGGCGCGGTGGCGGCGAAGTCCTCGACGTATTTCGCCTTCGGCCAGCGCGAGCGCATGTCGTTGAGCGCGGCGCGCTCCTTGCCGGCGTCGGCGAGCGCAAGGCCCGCAAGTCCGCGCGGCGTCGTCATGACGAGCGCCATGCCGAACGGGCAGGGGTGAAAGCCGTAGGTCAAGGTCGTGCCTTCGCCGCCGGCCTTCCATTCGCCGGGCGACATCGATTCGTGGGTGACGAAGAGATCGTGCAGCCGCCCCGGACCGGACAGGCCGACTTCGTAGGCGGTGTCGAGCACGCTCGCCGAGGAGCGCAGCAACTCGCGCGCGGCGTTGAGCGTGATCGCCTGCAGGAACGCCTTCGGCGTCAGCCCGCACCAGCGGCGGAACAGGTGATGCAGCTCGGTCGGCGTGACGCCGGCGGCGCCGGCGATCTTTTCGATGTCGGGCTGGGCCCGCCAAGCCCCGCGGATATGGGCGATGGCGCGCCGCACCACGTCGTAATCGGCCGCCGCGGTGGCCAGCGGCGAGATCGTGTGCAGACGGCTTCCCGCCGCCGTGGTTTCAAGGGTCATGTCCATGACCAGTATCTAGGCTTGTGCAGCGGCCGCAACCACCCGATTTCTGGCATCTGCCGCCATTCCGGGACCGCCCGAAGGCGGGACCCGCCATGATCCCTGCCTGTGACGATGGATTGCGGGTTCGCTCGTTTCGCTCGCGCCCCGCAATGACGGAGAATTTATAGCAGCGTCCGCGTGACGCCACGCCGGGCCTCGCCGAGCGCCTCGCCCAGCGCCTTGGCGAAGCTCGCTTTCTCGGCGGGCGCGAGAAAGCCGCCGATGGTCAGTTCCCGGCCGCGCGCCACCAGGAACAGCCGCTCAATGCCGAATTCCTCGTGGGCCACTTTTTCCAGCCGCACCCACAGCGGGTTGAGGCGCCATTCCCGCGCCACGCCGCGATGGTTGACCTTGCGCACGGACAGCGCGGTCGGCGTCACCGTCACTTCCTCATAGGCCGCGGCGTAGCGGTAGTTGAGCCTGAACGCCCAGTACAGCAGCAGCACGTCGAGCCCGAAAAAGCCGAACACCGGCCAGGCGCCCATCAGCAGGAAGGCGACGCCGGCGATGAAGCTGACGACGCCATAGCCGCCGATCAGGATCCAGAAGCCGGCGCGATTGAGCGAGCGATGCGGCGTGATCACTGCGGAAAAGATCGTCGGCTCGCGCGCGGCATTGTCGGACGTCATGGCCGTCAGTATACCCGAAATCATGGCGAGGACACGCAAGGCCGCGGCGAAGCCGCGCAAGCGCAAGGCGAAGGCCAGGGGCCCGCGCCGGCGCGCGCCGGCCGACGCCAAGGCAGCCCGGGGCGCGCTGCGGCAACTGACCAATGCCGAGATCGAGGAGGTGTTCCGCCGCTTCCAGGCCGCCAATCCCGAACCGAAGGGCGAGCTCAAGCACATCAACCCGTTCACGCTGCTGGTCGCGGTGGTGCTGTCGGCGCAGGCCACCGACGCCGGCGTCAACAAGGCGACGCCGGCGCTGTTTGCCGCCGCCGATACGCCGCAGAAGATGGCCGCGCTCGGCGAAGCCAGGGTGCGCGATCTGATCAAGACCATCGGGCTCTACCGCACCAAGGCGAGGAACGTGGTCGAACTGTCGCGCCGCCTGGTGGCCGAGCACGGCGGCGAAGTGCCGCGCACGCGCGAAGCGCTCGAGGCGCTGCCCGGCGTCGGCCGCAAGACCGCGAATGTCGTGCTCAACATCGCCTTCGGCGAGCCGACCATCGCCGTCGATACCCACATTTTCCGCGTCGGCAACCGCACCGGCCTCGCCCCCGGCAAGACGCCGCGCGAGGTCGAGGACAAGCTCGACCGCGCGGTGCCGGCGCCATACAAGCGCCACGCTCACCATTGGCTTATTCTGCACGGGCGCTACACTTGCGTGGCGCGCAAGCCGCGCTGCGAGGTCTGCCTCATCGCCGACTTGTGCCAATGGCCGGGCAAAACGGTCGTGCAAAAATAACCGCGCAGGGAGTGCGTCATGGAAGGCTCCGGTCTCCGCAGCAAAATCGTCGGCGCGGCCTGGCAGAAATCGAGGCCTCGCTTTGGCGGAAACTTCGCGCGCGATGCCGCCGCGGCCAAAAAATTCTGGCGCAACGGCGCGAGCATCCTTGCCAAGCTGCCGAGGAAGCCGGCGCGCACGCCCGAGGAGCGGGCGGCAGCCGAGGCCGTGCTGGCCGATTGCCGGCAGGCGCGCGAGGAGTTTCTCAGGCGGCATGCCGCAACCCTTTACCGCAAGCTGACGAAGAATTTTGCCGAATTCCTGCGTGTCGACGACCTGGTCTACGCGGCGGCGAAACTGCTGCCGGGGCTTGCGCCGACGCGCGCGCAGGTCGCCGCCGAGGCCGAGCATCTGCAAAGCGAAAAGGACGGCGTCGAGGTCGACCAGGGCATCCTGCTCGCCCAGGTGCTGGCGCTGCCGGATGCCGGCATGCATCTGTGCGAAGCCATGTTGCGGCCGAAACAGGAAGCGCTCGAGCGGACCGACGAGTTCATCAAGAACGGCGTCGTCGATTTCGGCCCGGCGCGCGTCGAACGGCGCGGCAAGGCGGCGGTCGTCACCGTGCACAATCCGCGCTTCCTCAACGCCGAGGACGACGACACGCTCGCCGACACCGAGACCGCCGCCGACATCGCCATCCTCGATCCGCTGAGCGAGATCTGCGTGTTGCGCGGCGACGTCGTCGAGCATCCGAAATACAAGGGCCGCCGCATTTTCTCCAGCGGCATCAACCTGACGCACATCTACCGCGGCAAGATCCCATACCTCTGGTACATCATTCGCGACATGGGCGTCGTCAACAAGATGTTCCGCGGCCTCGCCATGGGCGAGGCCGGCCCCGACGAAATCCACGCCGGCACGCGCGAGAAGCCGTGGATCGCCGGCGTCGATGCCTGGGCGATCGGCGGCGGCTGCCAGTATCTCTTGGCGATGGATTACGTGGTGGCGGCGAGCGACGCCTACATGACGCTGCCGGCGCGCAAGGAGGGCATCATCCCCGGCGCCGCCAATTTGCGCATGCCGCGCTTCGTCGGCGACCGCATCACGCGGCAGGCCATCCTCATGGGCCGCAGGCTCGACTGCGACTCGCCGGAGGGCCGCATGATCTGCGATCTGGTGGTGCCGCCGGCCGAGGTCGACGCCGCGATCGACCGCGTCATCGAGGACTTCACCGGCTCGGGCGTGGTCAGCGCCGCCGGCAACCGCCGCGCCCTGCGCGTCGGCGAGGAGCCGCTCGATCTGTTCCGCCGCTACATGGCGGTCTACTGCCGAGAGCAGGCCTATTGTCATTTCTCGCCGGCGCTGATCGCCAATCTGGAAAAGCATTGGAACGCGGCGCAGCGCAAATTGTGAGGCTCCATGGGCAAGGCGGCGCGGCAAATGAACGGGTGGGCAAGTGCCGGCATTGGTCATCAAGGGCGCTAACCTGGCGCCGCGCCGCGCCGGGCTCGAGGCGATCGAAACCGCCTCGCGCGACGAGATCGCGGCGCTGCAGCTCAGCCGGCTGAAGCAGACGCTGCAGAATGCCTACGCCAAGGTGCCGCATTACAAGCAGAGCTTCGACCAGGCCGGCGTCCACCCCGACGACCTCAAGACGCTCGACGACCTGCGCAGGTTTCCCTTCACCACCAAGGACGATCTGCGCCGGCATTATCCCTTCGGCATGTTCGCCATTCCGCGCGAACAGGTCATCCGCATCCACGCCTCCTCGGGCACCACCGGCAAGCCGACCGTGGTCGGCTACAGCCGCGCCGACCTCGATACCTGGGCGAGCCTGATGGCGCGCTGCATGCACGCCGCCGGCTGCCAGCCCGGCATGCTGGTGCAGAATTCCTACGGCTACGGCCTGTTCACCGGCGGCATCGGCTTCCATTACGGCGCCGAAAGGCTCGGCATGACGGTGGTGCCGGTGTCCGGCGGCATGACCGAGCGGCAGGTCAAGCTGATCGCCGATTTCAAGCCCGACGTGATTTTCGTGACGCCGAGCTACCTGCTGGCGATCCTCGACGAATTCCGCGCCCAGGGGCTCGATCCGCGGCGCTGCTCGCTCAAGATCGCCATGTGCGGCGCCGAGCCCTGGACCAACGCCATGCGCGCCGAGATCGAGGATGCCTTCGACCTGCACGCCATCGACAATTACGGCCTGTCGGAAATCATCGGCCCCGGCGTGTCCTGCGAATGCATCGAGAGCAAGGACGGGCCGCACATCTGGGAGGATCACTTCTACCCGGAAGTGATCGATCCGGCGACCGGCAAGGTGCTGCCCGACGGCGAGGCAGGCGAACTGGTGTTTACCACGCTGACCAAGGAGGCGATGCCGGTGGTGCGCTACCGCACCCGCGATCTGTCGCGCCTGCTGCCCGGCACGGCGCGCTCGTTCCGCCGCATGGAGAAGGTGACGGGCCGTTCCGACGACATGATGATCGTGCGCGGCGTCAACGTCTTCCCCAGCCAGATCGAGGAAATCCTGCTCAAGGACGAGCGGCTGGCGCCGCATTTCGTCATCGAGCTGCGCCGCGCCGAGCGGCTCGACGAGATCACCGTGGTGGTGGAGGCGCGCCCCGAAGCGGGCGAGGATGTGTTTGCCGCCTGCAATCGCGAGCTCGCCCACCACATCAAGGCGCAGATCGGCGTCACCGCGGCGGTGCGCACGGTCAAGCCCGGCACGGTCGAGCGTTCGCTCGGCAAGGCCAAGCGCGTCATCGATTTGCGGCCGAAGGGTTGACTCTCAGCCGTCATCACCGGCCATGACGACGTTGTTGGTCAGTGTCCCTCGATCAATTCCGCGCGCTTTCCGGTCATGCGCTTGTGCACGTGCACCATGAAGGCCATGGCGAAGACCGGCGTCGCCAGGTTGATCACCGGGATCGACACGAATACCGCGATCACCATGCCGCAGAGAAAGACGTAAGCCGCGTTCGCCTTGCGCATGGCCTTGGCTTCGTAAGGCGGGCGGAAGCGCATGGCTGCGAGCTCGAAATACTCACGGCCAAGCAGATAGGAATTGGCGATGAACAGAATGATGACGCCGAGCCCGGCGAAGAAAATGAAGGGCAGCGCGCAGAAATAGACGGCGAGCGACAGCAGCGCGATCTTGATGCCTTCGATGAGCGCGCGGACAAACGGCAGCGCCCGGCCCAACGCGTCCGCCGGGTAATATTCGCGCTCGACCGCCTCGCCGACCTCGTCGACAAAGAAGCTGCCGACAAAGGCGGAAATTGTCGGCATCAGGAACAGCGCGCCGGTGACGATGCCGAGCCCGGCCATGATCGACAGCACCCAGGCGAGCGCGCTCCAGGCCGCGTGCGGGGCAAAGCCCGAGGTCTGCTCGGCCCAGTCGGCGCCGTGCTGCGCCAGCGCCGCGAGCAGGCGCTGCAGAACGATGCCGACGACGACGATGAGGATGAGCGCGAGCCCGACGGCCTTCATCAGCACGGCGCGCAAGGCGGGCGTGAACATCTGCGCAAGCGCTTTGACGGCCGCGTCGATCATGCGCAGAGACAGGTAAGGGCGTGGCGCAACAAGGGCAAGCCTTCCACCGTCGTCTCGGGCGAGCGAGCGCGGCGAGGGCAGGCCGGGATCCGTAACCCGGCGGTCAAGATACGGAAATACCGGTGGTTATGGGTCCCCGCCGTCGCCGGGACGCCGCCGGAATTCAGGTGACGCGCGACAGCGTCTCGCCCTCGAGCGTGTCCTCCGCCGGCACCAGGCTCACCATCTCGTCGGCGTCGGGCGCGGGCACGTCGGCCCAGGCCATGGCCTTGTAGTCGAAACCGTTGCGGATGGTCGGCTTCACCACCTCGAAATAGGGCGAGATGTCGAAGTCGCGCGGCGCGTACAGCGAGGAATGGCGGATTTCCAGGATCTCCTGCCGCGCCTGCTCGCTGTCGAGCCGCGTCACCTTGGGCAGGATCGGATAGCGCACCTGCTCGAAGGCCTGCGCGATCAGCGCCGAGCAGATGATGCGCGTCGGGTGTCCGGAGCCGAGCGCGATCATACGGCGCCGCCAGCGCTGCGGCACCGGCAGCGGAAACAGGTAGCGCATCAGGTCGATGATGTTCTTGAGGTCGTAGTCGAAGCCGATGCGCTCGGCGGCGTAGGCGCAGACGCGCGCGCGATCCTCCTCGGTGAGGCCGATGGGGCGGCAGATGCGGGTGTGGAAGCGCGAATATTTCGACAGCGGCGCCGCGATCACGCCCTGGCCGATATTGGCCTCGACCAGCACCAGCGGTTCGCCGTCCGCGGTCTCGCGGTCGCCGATTGCGCCCACATAGAGCGCGGCATGCGACCAGGTCGACTGCGTCAGGTATTTGATGACGCCGGAGATGTGATTGCTGCCTTCGACCAGCAGCACGTCGCCGGGCTTCAGCGACGCGCGCAACGCCTCCGGATCGCTCGGCGTGTACGGCTCGTAGCCGTGCTCCGGCTTCTCCAGATAACGGGCGATGAAGCGCCCGACGCGATCGACCATGAAGCCCATGCGCGGCCCCGGCGCCAGTTCTTGGCGTCTCTCCCCGCGTGAAATCTATGCGTAAGTCATTGCAATTTGGTTCATCGGCGGCCGGTGACGGTTACCGATCGTTAGCCATGAAAATTTGCGGGGAGCGGCGGCATCGGGCAATGTTGCGCTCCCCGTCAATGGTTTGGATACCATGTCGAGGCTTAGCCGCCGCGCCTTGCTTGCCGGTTCCGCCGCCGCGGTGGCGGCGCCTGCGCTGCGCGTTTCCGCCCAGACGGCCGACGTCGATATCGCCATTGTCGGCGCCGGCGCCGCCGGCATCGCCGCGGCGCGGCGCGCCATCGCCGCCAAGGCGCGGGTCGCGGTGTTCGAGGCGGGCGCGCGCATCGGCGGCCGCTGCGTCACCGACACCGCGCTGTTCGGCGTGCCGTTCGATCTCGGCGCGCACTGGATCCGTTATCCCGACGACAATCCGGTGCCGACGCAGGGCGGCAGCGCCGTGGTCGAGGTCTATGCGGCGCCGCGCGGCCAGACCATCCGCGTCGGCCCGCGCAACGCGCGCGACGCCGAGATGGAAAGCTACCTCACGGCCCTGCTGCGCGCGCGGCGCGCGCTCGAGCAGGCGGCGCGCGGCAATCTGGATTCCGCGGCGGGCCACGCGCTGCCCGACGATCTCGGCGCCTGGCAGTCGACGATTTCATTCGCGCTCGGGCCGCTGATCTGCGGGCAGGAGCTCGACCAGATCTCGGTGCAGGACCTCGGCCGCGCCGGCGACCGCGAGCGCGCCGCCTACTGCCGGCAGGGCTACGGCACGCTGCTCGCCAGGCTCGCCGCCGGGCTGCCGGTGCGGCTGTCGGCGCCGGTGTCGCGCATCGACTGGTACCGCGACCGGGTCGAGCTGGCGACGCCGCGCGGCAAGCTGGTGGCGCGCACCGCCATCGTCACCGCCTCGACCAACGTGCTCGCCGCCGACACCATCGAATTCGAGCCCGATCTGCCGCGGGACACGCTCGCGGCCGCGCACGAGCTCGCGCTCGGCAGCTACAACCACATCGGGCTGCTGCTGCCGCGCAATCCGCTCGACCTGCAGCCCGACGATCTGGTGATCGAGCAGGCGAACGGGCCGCGCACCGCCGCGCTGCTCGGGCGCGTCGGCGGCACCGACCTGCACATGATCGAGGTCGCCGGCGCCTTTAGCCGCGAATTGTCCGGCAAAGGCGAGGCGGCGATGCTCGAATTCGCCCGCGACTGGCTGGCCGCGGTGTTCGGCTTCAACGCGCGCAGCGCCATCGCCCGCGCCCACGCCACGCGCTGGGACGCCGAGCCTTACGTGCTCGGCGCCATGTCGGCGGCGGCGCCCGGCAGCTCGGACGCGCGCAACGCGCTGGCCGAGCCGGTCGGCGGCCGCATTTGGCTTGCCGGCGAAGCGGTGCACCTGAGCAAATGGGGCACGGTGGCCGGCGCCTGGGAATCGGGCGAGCGCGCCGCCGACGCCGCCATGCGGCGCATGGGGCTACTCAAGGAGCCGGGCGAGGAGCGCCGCCCGCGCCGCGAGGAGCGCCCGCGCGGCCGCCGTCGCCGCGGGGATGACTGATGGCGCGACCGCAAGCGCTCATCGCCTGGTCGAGCGGCAAGGACAGCGCCTGGGCGCTGCACGAGGTGCGGCGCGCCGCCGCCTTCGACGTCGCCGGCGCGCTCACCACGGTAACGGATCGTTTCGCCCGCGTCGCCATGCATGGCGTGCGCGAGGAGCTGCTGCATGCGCAGCTTGCCGCCGCCGGCCTGCCCGCGGTGATCGTGCGCATTCCGTTTCCCTGCCCGAACGAGGTCTACGAGCGCGAGATGGCGCAGGCGATGGCCGCGGCCAAGGCGCGCGGCATCACCCATATGATCTTCGGCGACCTGTTTCTCGCGGACGTAAGGGCCTATCGCGAGCGCCAGCTCGCCGGCACCGGCATCACGCCGGTGTTTCCGCTGTGGCGGAAGCCGACCGCGGCACTGGCGCGCGAGATGATCGCGTCGGGCGTCGAGGCGCATTTGTCGACGGTCGATCTGAAGAAACTGCCGGCGTCGTTCGCCGGCCGCCGTTTCGATGCGGCGCTGCTCGACGCGCTGCCGGCCGACGCCGACCCCTGCGGCGAAAACGGCGAGTTCCATTCGTTCGTGTCGGCGGGGCCGATGCTCAAGGGCAAAGTCGAGGTGACGGTCGGCGCGACGGTCGAACGCGACGGTTTTGCGTTTGCGGATTTATTGGTGGCTTAGTTTCATCTTGTCGTCACCGGGCTTGTCCCGGTGACCCCGCTCAGGAGGGCACGGTGCTTCCCTAAGCGAGATGGCCGGGACAAGCCCGGCCATGACAGCGGAGAGTTTAAGCCCGCAACACCCCGCCGGTGCGTTTGGCGACTTCCGCGACGATCTTCTGCCCGAGCGCGTCGATCTCGGCGTCGGTCATGGTCTTGTCGCGCGGCTGGATGGTGACCGCGATGGCGATCGATTTCTTGCCGGGCTCGATGCCCTTGCCTTCGTAGACGTCGAACACGGTCACGGCCGTGATCAGCTTGCGGTCGACGTTCTGCGCCGCGCGCACGATGTCGGCGGCCTTCACGCCCGAGGCGACGACGAAAGCGAAATCGCGGTCGACCGGCTGGAACGGCGACAGCTCAAGCAGCGGCCTCGCCCGTGTCGGCTTGGCCTTCGGCTCGGGGATTTTATCGAGCAACACTTCGAAGGCGACCAGAGGCCCCTCGGCCTTGAGCGCGCCGAGGGCGCGCGGGTGCAGTTCGCCGAAGGCGCCGAGCACGTTCTGCGGCCCGATCTGGATGGTGCCGCTGCGGCCGGGGTGGAACCAGGACGGCCCGCCGGAAACCACCTGCAGCGCCTGCATCGGGCTGCCGGCGGCGGCGAGCACGGCAAAGGCGTCAGCCTTGACGTCGAAAGCGTCGGCGGGCGTCTTGGCGCCGGCCCAGTGACGGCCGATGCCGTCGGGCCGGGCCAGCGCGCGGCGCACGCCGGTTGCCGCCGTGAGCTGATCCTCGGGCCGATCGCCCTTGAAGATCTGCCCGACCTCGAACAGCGCCACGTCGGCCAAGCCGCGATCGGCATTCCTCTGCGCCGCCATCACCAGGCCCGGAATGAGGCTCGGCCGCATGTCGGAGAGTTCCGCCGCGATCGGATTGGCGAGCGCGAGCTCCGCCTTGCCGCCGCCGAACAACTCGGCCTCGCGGTGCGACACGAACGACCAGGTCACCGCCTCGGTCAGGCCGCGCGCAGCGCAGGCGCGCTTGGCCTTGCGGGTGCGGTTCTGGATCGGCGTCAGCACCGGCTTGCGCGCGCTGTCGCCGCGTGGGAACGGCGTTGACGGCACGCGGTCGACGCCGACGATGCGCACGACCTCCTCGACGATGTCGGCCTTGCCGTGCACGTCCGGCCGCCACGACGGCACCGCGACCTTGACCTTCTCGCTTTGCCCGGCGGCGAAGAAGCCGAGCTTTTCCAGCGTACGCCGCACGTCGGCGAGCGGCAGCTTCAAGCCGGCGAGCCGCGGCAATTCGCTCAAGGGGAAGTCGATGACCTTCTCCTTCGGAGTCGGGTCGCCGGCAACGACGATGTCGGACGCTTCGCCGCCGGCGAGATCGAGCACCATCTGCGTCGCCAGCTCCAGCCCCGGCAGCATGAAGGCGTAATCGACGCCGCGTTCGAAGCGGTAGCGCGCGTCGGAATTGATGCCGAGCTTGCGCCCGGTCTGGGCGATGTTGAGCTCATCCCACAGCGCCGATTCGATTAGCACGTCGACGGTCGTCTCCGAGCAGCCGGTCGCCTCGCCGCCCATGATGCCGGAAAGCGATTCGACGCCGTGCTCGTCGGCGATGACACACATGGCGGCGTCGAGCGTGTAGGTCTTGCCGTCGAGCGCGGTGAGCGTCTCGCCGTTCTGCGCGCGGCGTACGACGAGGTTGCCCTTCACCTTGGCGGCGTCGAATACGTGCAGCGGTCGGCCGCGGTCGAAGGTGATGAAATTGGTGATGTCGACCAGGGTGTTGATCGGCCTCAAGCCGATGGCGGTGAGGCGCTTCTGCAGCCAGTCGGGCGAGGGGCCGTTCTTGACGCCGCGCACCAGGCGCAGGCCGAAGGCCGGGCACAATTCGGGGCTGTCGATTTTGACTTTGACCGGGCAGGGAAACGCGCCTTTCACGGCCTTCGGCGGACGATCCTTGAATGTGCCGAGCGAGGCTGCGCCGAGATCGCGGGCGATGCCGGCAACGCCGGTGCAATCGGGCCGGTTCGGCGTCAGGTTGATCTCGATGACGGGATCGGCCAGCCCCGCCCATGCCGCGTAGGCCGTGCCGACCGGCGCGTCGGCCGGCAATTCGATGATGCCGTCGGCGTCGTCGGAGACCTCGATCTCGGCGCCGGAGATCAGCATGCCGCGGCTCTCGACATCGCGGATCTTGCCGATGCCCAGCGTGATCTTCTTGCCCGGGATGTAGGTGCCGGGCGGGGCGAACACCGCCTTCATGCCGGCGCGTGCATTGGGCGCGCCGCACACCACCTGCACCGGCTGGCCGGCGCCGGTGTCGACCATGCAGACGCGCAGACGGTCGGCGTTCGGGTGTTTTTCTGCGGAGACCACTTGCGCGACGAGCAGCGGTTTGAGCTGTGCCGCCTTGTCCTCGACGGCCTCGACCTCGAGCCCGATCATGGTGAGCTTGTCGACGATCTCAGCCAACGTGGCGTCGGTGTCGAGATGTTCTTTCAGCCAGGGCAGGGTGAATTTCATTTGTCCCCTCCGCTCGCCGCAGCTTGTTCCCTCCCCCCTTGAGGGGGAGGGCTAGGGAGGGGGGTAGCTGAACTTGCGGCGTCAACGATTGCTTGCAACACTCCCACGCGATTTTTCAGCACATCCGAATTCCAAAACCGCAAAACGCGATAGCCTTTCGATTCGAGCCAGCGATCGCGTTCGATGTCACGAGTGGCGCGCGAATGCTGACCTCCATCAACCTCGATCACCAAGCGCCGCTCATGACATGCGAAGTCAACAATATATCGGCCGATCGGGGTCTGTCGTCGGAAGCTCATCCCGTCCAAGCGGTGTGCCCGAAGCGCCGACCACAAGCACCGTTCAGCATCAGTCATGTCGCGGCGAAGCGATTTCGCTCGACCTCGGATGACCGACGCAACTGGGCGATGAGCGGTTGGCTTACCCCCCTCCCGACCGCCTTCGGCGGTCGACCTCCCCCTCAAGGGGGGAGGTGAAGATCGCGTGTGGCGAATCATCCGCTCAACCCCCCCGCCAGCGTCGGGAAGTCGAGCGGCCGGAAGCCGTAATGCTCGAGCCAGCGCACGTCGGCCTCGAAGAAGGCGCGCAGGTCGTGCATGCCGTATTTCAGCATGGCGATGCGGTCGATCCCCAGGCCCCAGGCGAAGCCCTGATATTCGTCGGGGTCGAGACCGCAATTCTTCAGCACGTTCGGATGCACCATGCCGCAGCCGAGAATCTCCAGCCAATCCTCGCCCTCGCCGAAGCGGATCTCGCCCTTGTCGCGCTTGCACTGGATGTCGACTTCGAGCGACGGCTCGGTGAACGGGAAGAACGACGGCCGGAACCGCATCTTGACGCTGTCGACCTCGAAGAAGGCCTTGCAGAATTCTTCCAGGATCCACTTGAGGTGGCCGAGATGCGAGCCCTTGTCGATCACCAGGCCCTCGACCTGGTGGAACATCGGCGTGTGCGTCTGATCCGAGTCGCTGCGATAGGTGCGGCCCGGGCAGATGACGCGGATCGGCGGCTTCTGGGAGAGCATGGTGCGCACCTGCACCGGCGAGGTGTGGGTGCGCAGCAAGAGCCGCGAGCCGTCGGGCTTGGGCGGGAAATAGAAGGTGTCGTGCATTTCCCGCGCCGGATGGCCTTCCGGGAAATTCAATTTGGTGAAGTTGTAGTCGTCGGTCTCGATGTCGGGGCCTTCGGCGACGGCAAAGCCCATGTCGGCGAAGATCGCGGTCAACTCGTCGATCACCTGGCTGATCGGGTGCACGCGGCCGGTCTCGGCCGGCGGCTCGCGCACCGGCAGCGTGACGTCGACGGTCTCGCTGTTGAGGCGGGCATCGAGCGCGGC
>Ga0070741_10013736_pt1 | contig 14201 bp, 15 predicted proteins | sample Coa_R1_4_FD_66440 | JGI IMG/M metagenome (GOLD analysis project Ga0070741, IMG submission 66440) | Surface soil microbial communities from Centralia Pennsylvania, which are recovering from an underground coalmine fire - Coalmine... | ecosystem: Environmental > Terrestrial > Soil > Unclassified ... | reverse complement strand
ATTCTGGGGAGCGGCGCCTTCGGCGTCATTGTCGAAATAGACGTGGACCGCGCGATTCTCTTCTAACCAACTACGGATCCGACTTGCCCATTTTCTGAGGGCAGGCTTGCTGTAGCTGGAAGCGTATTTTCGCGTGTGTCCATGTAACCGGATGTAAACCAGGTCAGTGGTCACTTCCTCCCACATCGGCCAATCGGGCGCATCGGACATGCAGATTGCGACTGCGCTGCGCTCGAGGGATTTGGCGATTTCATCTTGGAACCACGATTTGTGACGAAACTCGATTACGTGGCGCGCGCTTTTCCAGTGCCGCAAGGTCAAAAGAAATTTCTCAAGCCTCTGAGCATCCTTTTTCAGGAAAGCTGGAAGTTGCCACACCACGGCTGCGAGCCGTGTTCCAAGAGGCGACGCCGATTCGCGACAACGAATCACCGATTCTTTTACATCGACCAGCTTTTTGTTGTGCGTGACGTAACGATGACCCTTTATGGCAAACGCGAACCCTTCGGGTGTGCCGTCACGCCACTTTTTGAATGTGCTCTTCTCCTGTAATCTGTAGAACGTGCCGTTCACCTCGATTCCGGTAAAACGTTCAGCACAGAATCGGAGCCATTGTTTCTGCGGCGTATCGCCGTAGAAGCCCTCGCGCCAGCTCTTATAATTCCAGCCGCTGGTGCCGATGTATGCCTGGCCGAGCATTTTGTCTTCCTGAAGATTTCGAATCCGGCCTCCGCCGCACGCTTGTACAAAAAAAATGTGCGTGAAGCGTTTCAATAAGGGTTGGTTGAGTCATCGCGCTGCGACAACCCGACGCCGCGGCCCGGCGTCACTACCTACACCATCGGGCGAAACCGCCCGACCACTTCCTGCAGGCGACCAGTGATCTGGCCTAACGAACAGACTTCCGCCGCTTCGAGCAACATCGGGAAACAATTCTCGCCGCGTTCGACGACGTCGGCGAGTTTATCCAGCGTGCGTTTCGCTTTGTCGGCGTTTTTCTTTTTGAACTTCGCCAGGCGATCAACCTGCAACTGCTGTTTCTTTCGCGGGGTGCGCGCCAGTTTCACTTCCGGTATATCCTCGGCGCCGTCACGATAGCGGTTGAGTCCGATAATCGGGCGAGTCCCATTGTAAATTTGCTGCTCGTACCGATGCGCGGCGTTTTGAATCTGGCTGCGCTGATAACGGTCTTCGACCGCAGCAAGCACGCCACCCAGTCGTTGGATCTCCCGGAACTCCTCGAGAATTGCCGCTTCTACCGAGCGTTCGACGGCTTTCATCCCGGGCGAACCGCTCAACATGTTCATGGTGTGTTTGAAAATGCCGGACTCCTCCAGCAGAATCGCCTGGCTGTGCGCGGCAAGCCGAATCCATTCTTCACTCGGCGTTGTGAATGGTTCGTCCGCGCTGTTGGAATGACACGAATTCGTCGCGTTCATGTAAGCGAGAACCAGTTCGGCCGCGGTGCGGGTGAGATTATTTTTGAATTCCGCTGCGATCAGCGAGCGACCACTGGTTTGGGTGTGCAATTTGAAAAGCTGCGCTCTCGGGCCGGCACCAAACACGTCGCGCATTCCGATCGCCCAGATGCGCCGCGAGACGCGCGCGAGCGCGATATATTCGGCATCGAGACCGCAATCGAGGAAGAATGAGAGGCGCGGGCCGAATTGATCGACTGGAATTCCACGTCCCGCGAACATTTCCGCATACGCGAATCCATTCGAGAGCGTATAAGCGGCTTGTTGCACTGGTGTCGAACCAGCTTCCCCGATGTGGTAACCGCTGATCGAAATGGGGTACCAGCGCGGCATTTCACGCGTAGTGAATTCAACCATGTCGGTGAGAAAACGCAGCGAGGCTTCGATGGGGAAAATCGTTTCGTTCTGTGCCTGGACTTCTTTGAAGATGTCCGCCTGAATTGTGCCGCGCAGCCTGGGGAAAACCTTCGGACCGAACCTGCGTTTCGCCGCGGCGATGTACATCGCCATGATGATCGGCGCCGGGCCGCTGATGGTCATCGACGCGGAGAAATTTGGCGAGCCGAGATCAAAACCGTCGTAAAGCCGCACCATGTCTTCGACGGTATCGATCGCGACGCCGCCCTCGCCGATTTTTCCGAAGACCCCATCCGCATCGCTATCGATGCCATAGAGCGTCGGTCCATCGAACGCGGTGCTGAGCCGGTGCGTGCGCTGATGCCGGGTCAGATAATGAAAACGCCCGTTAGTATCCTCGGCCAGCATCAAGCCAGAGAACAAACGCGTCGGCTCTTCGGCTTGAGGTAATGGCGGACGCACTTTCGAGCTCTTTGCAGGTGACACGGTTCGAGCCGGACTGGCATTTGCCGCTGCTGGTTCACCGTTTTTTTGGAAGCTTTCGAGCTCCCGGATTGGCTCCAAATACATCTCGCGGTAGGCGCCATTGAGAAATGGGAACTCGCCTGGCAATCCTTCGCCGAAGAGAAAACGCGCGATCTCGCCCGGTTCGTCGATCTCGGGCAAAGCCAGGCGCGGCAAAAGCAGTCCGGTCGGGGTCCGCGTGACTGGAATTTTCGCTTTGATATCGTTCCAGCGGCCCAACAGTTCACGGCCGAATTCTTCATCGTCGCGCGCGCGCTTTACCTGATCGAGAACGAACTTGTTGTACTTCTCGATCGACTCAACAACTTGTCCAAGCTTGCTCATTTTGATCCTCTCGAAATTAGCTCGAATAATTCGTCCACGCCAGGATCGCGATGTCGTTTTGCAACGGTATCGATCAGGCGCTGATTACGCCGGTTTTGTTCCAGACGTTGTTCGATTTCGGTGTGCGCGGTGCGGGCGCGCTGAAGATCGCTTTTGTTCACCACCACGATTTCCGCGAGATCGAGCATGACGATTTTTTGCAGTTGCAACCGGCTTCCGTAATCGGGATTCATCACCAGGATAGTCGAATCGACAATGCCATTTTTCTGAAACGGCATCGCTTCCTGGCCGGTGCCAACAGTTTCAATGATCACGTAATCAAACCCCGATCGGGCGAGCAGGGCCAGGCAATCGTGTGTAGCGGGCGAAAGTCCACCAGCCTGGCCACGTGTGGCCATGCTGCGCATGAACACGCGATCATTTTGCGAATTGATCATCGTGGCCCGATCACCCAATAACGCTCCTTCGCCAATGACGCTCGGATCGTGCGACAAAATCGCGATCCTTCCCTTTGGCTTTTGATTCAGAAAACGCAGTACCAGCTCGTCAATCAACGTCGTTTTGCCCGCACCGCCGGGACCAGTAAAGCCAATCACGCGCGTTTTGCTCGAATTTCGAATCTTCTTGTTGAGCGTTGGACGTTGGACGTTGGATGTTGGACGTTTGCCTCTGGCCCAGGCGTCCTCGATCGCCGTCAGCCTGTGAGCAAGGTCCTGGTCCGGCGATTTCGGGCGCGACCGCTTTCCGCGCTGCTTTCCGTAACGCTTCCGGACGTAATCCGTCATTTCTGCCAGTGAAGTTCCGGCAAAGAAAATATTGTCCACGCCTTTGCGCTTCATTGCCACGGCGTCGTCATGCGTGATCGTTCCGCCGCCGCCGCCAAAGACTTTGATGTTGTTCGCGCCGTATTTGCGCAAAAGACCAATGACTTCTGCGAAGAATTCGATATGCCCGCCGTTGTAACTCGAGATGCCAATGGCGCGGACATCTTCTTGAACGGCAGCGCGCACAATGTCGCCGACCGAACGATGATAGCCAAGATATACAACCTCGATTCCGTGCCGGATGAATTCCAGATTGATCGTGTTAATGGCACTGTCGTGCCCGTCGCAAATCGGGACCGCGGTTAAAATTCGAATCGGCAAAGCCATCGGAAAAATCTAGCGTTGAACCGTTAAATCGTTAAATCGTTTAAACGTCAAATGCCTGATGCACTAGATTTCACCGGCAAAGTCGTGCTCGTCACCGGTAGCTCACGCGGGATTGGCGCGGAGATGATCAAGACGTTCGACCAACGCGGCTCGCAATGCGTTGTCAATTATGTGGCCGATGCGCAGGGACAAAATCAGGCCGATGCGACCAATGTGGCCAGTGAACTCAATGAGCCGCTGGTGATTGAATGCGACGTGACGCAACCGTCGCAGGTCGAGGAGATGATGAAGCAGATACAAGCTCAGTATGGCGGACTGGACATTCTCGTGAACAATTCCGGTATCATCAGCGATCGCACCATCAAGAAAATGTCGATGGAGACGTTTGAGAGCGTCGTGCGCGTTAATCTCATCGGCACGTTTACCGTCACGCAAAAGGCCGGCGCGATTCTGCGAAACGGCGGGAGAATCATTAACATGTCGTCCGTCAGCGGCCAGCTCGGATTGTTTGGCCAGGCAAATTATTCGTCGAGCAAAGCGGCCATCATTGCGCTCACCAAAGTTTCGGCGCGGGAACTCGCGCGTCAGAACATCACTGTGAACGCCATCGCACCGGGATTCATCGATGTGGGCATGAGCAAAGGCATGCCTGACGAAGTGACGCAAAATTTCATCAAGCAAATCCCGCTCGGCCGCCTTGGGGACGTCAGCGAAATTGTAAACGCCGCTCTTTTTCTAGCCTCTCCGATGGCTTCATACATCACCGGACACGTCTTGAACGTAAACGGTGGTTTTTATATGGGCTAATTTGCTGCATCCGCCGGAGACCCTAGTCCAGCTTCTGCACCAGCAACCAAACCAACGCCGAAAGCATCGCGGCGAATGTCGACAACACGAATGTCGCGCGCTTCGTCTGACGTATTTTGAAGGCAGGCTTGGGGATGTCGTCGTGAATATGGCTCGCCTCGAACAGCTTCATCAGCGTAAACGCAACGATGAAACCGACGGCGGCCCATTTAAGGCATCCCAGAAAGGTATCCAGCATCCCGGCCCGAGTTTAGCGCAGCCCGTCGCCGCGCTCAACTCGCGAAAGTCCGCCATTCGGGCGAACTCGTTCTGTGGCGAGCTTTCGGAGTTAAGCGCACGCGCGTCGGCAGCTTCCAAATTTCCGGCCTGGCCAGGGCGCCGCTGTTCCCGGCGTTGCAGGATGCAAGCAGTAGTGATTCGCCTGTTTTTCTGCGCAGAAAATGGGTTGTTCGTTTGGAAATGCATTGACTCCGATCCTGCGGCTTGTTTACGCTCGGCTCCATGACTAAAAGATTCCTTACTCTCTTCCTTGCAATCGGTTTCGCCAGCATTTGTGCTTTACAGGCGCAGTCACCTACTCCGGGCGAATCGCCCGCGGGGGCACCCAAGCCAGCGAAACATCGCACTTCAAAGAAAGCTCAAACTACGGCATCACCCGGCGAAGCTGCTGCATCTGCTTCGCCTGCCAAGCGTGGTCGCAAAAAAGCTGAGACTGGCACAGCAGCGAGTACGGCTACGTCACCTTCACCTGCTGCTTCGCCCGCAGCCGGGCCCAAAGCAAAACGTACTCGCAAAAAAGCAGCGGCAGCAACGAGTCCTTCCGCGTCGCCTGCCAAATTCTCGCTTGGCGATCTGTTTAAGCCGAAAAGTTCTGCGGCTGCCAGTCCCGCAGCTGCGACCGCTCCTGTAAGAAGCACGGAGTCAGCGTCCAATCCGCCTGCACCCGGCGGCGGTCACGGTCTGGTGTGGGTGAACACGGAATCGCATGTGTATCACAGGGAAGGATCGCGTTTTTACGGCACGACTAAGAAGGGCAAATACATGACTGAAGCCGACGCGATCAAAGAAGGAGACAGGGCAGCGGGCAAGGCTCAATAAATCCGGGAAATCAGCCGAATCCGGTTCAATTCAGAGTTAGACCGGGCGTAGTGACTGAGAGCCGCTACGCCCGGCTGCTTTCGACGATCATTCCTTTGTCAGACTTTGCAGCGCGTCGGCCAACGATTCAAAAGTAGCGATTTGGATTTCGGGACCGTAATGGAATTGCGATAGAATGTTAAGACCAATGTCCTTATGGGGATCGGGTATCACTCGCGTCACGGACGCTACCCCTTTTTCCGCAAGCGTATCCATGATCTCGGCAACGTGACGCGCTGCGGCCGGATCCATTGACTCCAACCACCGGAAATCAGCGAGAACGCGGAAACCAGGCGCAACATCGCGCAAAAGCTCGCGGACCTTTTTAGCGGCCACCCGGGCTTGATCCGCCGTGACCCGCTGGAGAACGCTTATGACCAGGAGACGTTTCGATCTATCGATCTCCACTGCATACATTCTTTGTGATCACACGATGCGGTCGGTCCCGCAAGTGTCTCTAGCCCGGGTAGCAACCGGTCGCACAGCAGCTGGTGAGTTGTCGCTAACACGTTTTGCTTCTTTATTCCTCTCGTGAGTGCGACAGATATCACCGTTTGGATCATTGCCGCGCTTCTCGCAATGGGCATCGGCTGGAGCAAGTATGCCAAGTGGAAAACGCGCGACAAATTCGTGCGCGACCTGGCGGCGATGGATCGGGAACGCCGTGAAAAAGTCCTCAGCCGCATGAACCCAGAGCTTGCGATGGAAGCCCGGCAAGAATTAATGCGGCGATTTCATATCAGCTGATTTGCCGTGCTGTCTGTTGCGAAGTTGTACTGCTAACTTCTCCCGGATTCTCCAATGTCTTCCGCGCGTTTCGAAATGATCGTCCCGGTGCTTGCGGAGGACATCGACGAGCAAAATCACGTAAACAACACTGTTTACCTGCGGTGGGTCCAGGATGTTGCGACCGCGCATTGGCGAGCTATTGCCAGCGCTGAAGCGCAAGAGACCATTGGCTGGGTGGTCTTGCGACACGAGATCGATTACAAAGCGCCCGCCGCGCTTGGCGACGAAGTGCTGCTGCGCACCTGGGTTGGCAAAGCCACGCGGCTAACTTTTGAGCGGTTCACTGAAATCCGGCGCAATCGCGACAGCCGACTCTTATCCGAGGCTCGGACGCTCTGGTGCCCAATTGATGCGCAAACCAGCCGACCGATGCGTGTATCGGCGGAAGTGCGCGCGCAGTTCTCAACCTGAATTGATGGAGTTGATCATTGAGCGTTGAGCGTTGAGCGTTGAGCGTTGGAAGTTCCATCTCCTGATTCACGCCCGGTCATCGCTTGTTATTGCGCGACATTTCTGAAGCCAGAGATGTTGCATATCTACCGGCAAATCACAGCCCTGGAGCGATGCATTCCTGTGGTAATTGCGCAGAAACGCGAACAAGCCGGCAACTATCCATTTGAGTCAATTCATATCGTTCCCAAGCCGGCGACGCATTTCCTGCGACGTTTTTGGTTCAGGCAATTGCGTGACGCCCCATGGCAGATTTCGAGCACGGAGCTGCGGGCATTGCAGCGAATTTTAAGAAGGACCAAGGCTCGCCTGTTGCACATTTACTTTGGCCAGATCGCCGTGCATCTCCTGCCGCTGATTCGCACATGGGGAGGACCGTCCATCGTTTCCTTTCACGGCGCCGATGCGTTAGTGGACATGAACAAGCCGGCGTATCGCGAAGCCACAAACCAAATGCTTAACGCAGTAAAGCTGGTTTTGGTTCGTTCCGAATCGCTGCGGCGCGCAGTCATTCATCTTGGCTGCGACGAGAAAAAGATCCAAATCCAGCGAACGGGGATTCCGCTGGATGAATTTCCTTTTCGTGACCGGAACTTCGTCGCCGCGGCGATCGAATGGCGATTCGTGCAGGCTGGTCGCTTGATCGAAAAGAAAGGCCTGCCGGTTACGCTGCGCGCCGTTGCAGCTTTTCTCCGTAAACATCCCAATTCGAAGCTAACAATTGCAGGAGAAGGACCGCTCCTTGGTGAACTTCAGAAGTTGGCGCGTGATTTGAACATCGATAGCCGTGTTACGTTCACAGGTTTCATTTCACAGGAGCAACTGCGCGGAATCTATTACGCGTCGCATATTTTTTTACATCCGAGCCAGACGGGCCATGACGGAAATCAGGAAGGGATTCCAAATTCGATGTTGGAAGCAATGGCCAGCGGTCTGCCGGTGTTCGCCACCGAGCATGGAGGCATTCCGGAAGCAATCCAGAACGGCGTATCTGGCGTGCTAGTGTCTGAACGGGATCATGAAAAATTGGCGGCCGCTCTTCTCGACGCAGCGAAAGATCCCGGCTTTCTTTCGCGAATAGCGCGGAGCGGTGCCGAGATTGTTCGAAAAAATTTCGATCTGCGCGCTCAAGCGCAGCGGCTCGAAGATACATATCTGAAGATAATGGGGAGCGGCGATTGACCTCAATCGCCCAGGCGGTTCAGGTGAACCGGCCCCCGAATGCGAACTTGCGATTTCTCGGAGAATGATGCGGCTGGACTTACCGGGCCTTGCGAAATAGAGGTGCTACTATGAATTCCTTCGCTTCATTCATTGCGCTGGCTCTCTTGGTGATCAGCGGCGTGGCGGCGCAGGCCCAAACGCCGGAACAAAAATCGTCCGCGGCCTTGAAGGCTGTTGCGGTGCTTCATCCCACCGCAGGCAACAAAGTGAGCGGCACTGTTACGTTCACCGAGCAGGCCGATGGGGTAAAAGTTCGGGCGGAAATCACCGGCCTGACGCCCGGTAATCATGGTTTTCATGTCCATGAGTTCGGTGATTGCAGCGCAGCGGATGCGAGTTCGGCTGGTGGGCATTTTAATCCAACCCACAAACCGCATGCGGGACCCGACGCACCCGAGCGGCATGTAGGCGACATGGGAAACGTGCAAGCAGACGCCTCGGGCAAGGCGACGCTGGAATATGTAGACCACCAAATCTCGCTCTCGAATGACGAGCAGTCTGCGATCGGGCGTTCGGTTGTGGTACACGCAAAGGCGGACGATCTCAAATCCCAACCGGCCGGCGACTCTGGCGCGCGTGTTGCCTGCGGCGTGATCGGGCGGGCCAAAAGTCAGTAACCGCGAGTCTGAGCTGAGCCTGAACGTCCTCGTTGCCGGAACAAAGCTTTCAGCATCGGTTTGTTATAAGGTCTATAAGGTCTTGCTCGACAGAGCAGAGTTCATCTGATCAAATTACCGAAAACCATCGCCTGCACGCTTATGCCACGAATACCTAAAACTGAATTGTCGCCGGATAACGGCTGCGTCATTGACATGAAATGGCACATTGGTCCGCTGAGTTATCACGCTTCTGCGGCTGGGAAAGAGCCCGTACCGCTTGTGACGCAGTCAACTCGCCTGCCGGAAATTGTGCTTTACGATCACGTGGGATTCAAAGGCGCTTACGCTCGCACCAACTTGAGTTTCCATTATGTCGGCGATTTTTGGAATGATCGCATCAGTTGCCTGATTGTGGTCAGCGGCGTCTGGCGATTTTACCGGGACGATTATTACAAGGGACCTTACTGGGACCTCGGTCCGGGGTATTACGAAAGTTTCTTTGCCGAAAGAGGCCCGGACGACGTCGTCAGTTCCTTTCAGTGCATCGCACTGACATAGGGCGCGCACCCGTCCCACGTTTTGGTCTCGGCGTCGCAGGGAAACCGTTTTTCTGCGGACAGAGTTTGCATTTACGGTAAGCTCGCCAGGAACAAACGAGAATATCAGAGAACTGCGCAAATCCGAGACGGGTTTGCCAGCACCTCAGGCGCCCGCACTATCCAGCACTGTCGTTGCAAGTCGGAAGACCTCTGCTGCGCAGCCCCAGGAGAGCGTGAACCCTGCGCCGCCGTGGCCGTAGTTGTGGATCACCGTGCGGCCGTCGCTCAGACCGGCACGTTCAACGCGAACGCCTGCTTTGCGAAAGGGCCGCAACCCGACGCGCTCGACGAGAACATTCGGTTTCTCAATCCCCAATGTACGAGCGCATTCGGCGACGATTCGCGTAGTTGTTGCGTCGTCAACGGCAAGATTATCGCTGAGCTCATTTGTTCCTCCGAAAACGCAATCGTTCGTACGTGGGATCGCGTACATGAGCGGCGTGTCATCACAGACAACGGCGTATGGAAGATCTTCGATCCTTGGAACAATCGCGACCTGGCCCCGGTGCGGCTCAAGATCGGCGTCCTGGACGAGTTCGCGGGCGCCGATTCCCGCGCAGTTAATCACAAGATCGAACTTTGGATTGACGTGTTCGAGCTTCTCGAAGCGCACGTTTTCGGTGATTTGGCCATCGGCTTTCAAGAACCGGTTCACCAGATGGTCGAGATAAATGGTCGTGTCCATCAGCGGAACTCGCAGTGAGAAACCACTCTTGAAATGCTGTCGTCGCCTCGCTGTCTCGAGGCGCTTCCCCCGCGATCCATCAGCACGGCGACGCAGCGCCGTGGCTACAGCCGAAAGCCTGCGCGCGCCGAGCGAAGTTGCCCAGTCTGGAATCGCAATTTTCCCAGTGCGAGAAAATTGTCGGAGCTCGATCAAGGAAACGCCGCTGTCGGGACCGCGAGCCAGATCGATCAGCGTCCGGCAGGTCTCGAGCGCCCACGGGATGACTTTATCCGCAGGCTCCACGTCATAGGGAAACCAGAGCGCCGCAGCGGCTCCGGACGTTGTCTGCTGCCCGATTTTCTTTGCGAAGATCGTTGTGCGATGTCCACGCTCGGCGAAAGCGATGCCGCAGGTGAGACCGGAGACGCCTGCGCCTACGATTGCTACTTGATGCTGCATCCGAACATCTACGTGCAATAGACCGCGGCGTCATATAAAGTGGCGCGTAATGGTCTCCTTAAATCGAGATGGACTAGCGGACAAGGTGCTTGCAGGCGAACGAATTTCGGCGGACCAGGCGCTCGAATTATATCGCTGGCCGCTGGAGGAACTGGGCGCGCTGGGTAATGTGAGGCGCGATTTGGCAAAGGCGAAAAGTTACGCTGGACGTGGACGTGAGATCGTCACCTACATCGTCGATCGAAACATCAATTACACGAACGTTTGCAACGTTTACTGCAAGTTCTGCGCGTTTTATCGAACGGAGAAGGATGAGGATCATTACGTGCTCTCGTTCGAGCAGATCGATCAGAAACTGGACGAACTTTCCGCCGTTGGGGGTGTTCAAATCCTGATGCAAGGGGGGCATCATCCGAAATTGCCGTTCCAATGGTACATCGATCTGCTGCGTCACATCCGGGAGAAATATCCGCACATCAATATCCACGGATTTAGTCCGCCGGAGTTTCAGCATTTCGCGGAGACTTTCCGGATGCCGCTACGCGAAGTGATTTTGGAATTTAAACGCGCCGGACTTGGATCAATTCCTGGTGGTGGCGGCGAAATTCTGGTGGACCGGGTACGGAAAAAAATTTCGCCGTTGAAAATCGACAGCGATCAATGGTTGCAGGTGATGCAAACGGCACACGAGCTCGGATTGAAGTCGAGTGCGACGATGATGTTTGGACACGTTGAAACCATTGAAGACCGGATCGAACATCTGGAGCGCATCCGCAATCAGCAGGACCACAGCGGCGGATTTACGGCGTTCATCTGCTGGACGTTTCAACCTCAGCACACGGTCTTAAAGGTGAAGCACCCGACCGGCGTGGCCGAGTATTTGCGGATGCAGGCACTCGCCCGGATTTTTTTGGACAACATCGACAATATCCAAAGCTCCTGGGTAACGCAGGGTCCGGAGATTGGCCAGATCGCACTCCGATACGGCGCGAACGATTTCGGATCGGTGATGATGGAAGAAAACGTCGTCAGCAGCGCAGGGACAACATTTCGATTGGATGCCGGACAAATTGAATCGCTTATTCGCGACGCGGGCTACGAACCCCGCCGGCGAAATAACTGGTATGAACTTTTGAATTGAACGAGCGGACCGCCTATGGCCAAATCGTCTGCCTAAATCTCGCCTTGACGACTGACCTCTTCTTTCCGATATAGCCGCCTGTCCTGCGTGGGCTCGCTTGCGCGGGGCCGCGCTTCTTAACCTATGAAATATATTTCTAGATGGATGCGCCCCCCGCCATTTGCAATCTGGGCCGCGTCCATTTGCGCCCTACTTGGCGCCACAGTGGCGCGGGCGCAGACACCGCAGGCGCCGGCGCAGGGGCCTCCCATCGTCCGCTCAATTGACGTGGAATACACAGGCCCCGGCACTGTCAGCAAGGAACGAATTCTCGCACAAATCCGGACCAGGGTGGGGCAGCCGTATTCCAACGAGGTGGTCGAGCAGGATATCGCGGCTCTCTACAAGACCGGCGCGATTGAAAACGTTCGCATTTTTGCTCAACCGCAAGGCGATGGATTGAAGGTGATTGTTGCCGTGCAAACGCGCTCGATCCTGCGCGAGATCGTCATCGACGGCGCCGAGCGCGTGAAAGCGCAAAGACTGCGCAAAGAAATCAAATTGAAACTGAACCAGCCGGTTAACGAGCAGCAATTGGAAGAAGCCCGCCAGAAAATCATCGAAGTCTACCAGGGCCGCGGGTTCACGGACGTCAGCGTTCAATTTCGAGTGGATCCAATTGACCAGAAACGCGGGACGGCGCGCGTCGTTTACACGGTCACCGAGGGAACAAGAGGCGCGGTGCGCCGGATTAATTTCGAAGGGAACACGCATTTTAGCGAACGGGTGCTGCGCAAACAGATGAAAACGCGTGGAAAAACTCCCATTTCTTTCCTGGATAAATCTGGCCGCCTCGATGAAGTGCAGTTGCAACAAGACCTCGATAAGGTCCGCGAGTTTTACCAGGACCACGGATACATCGACGTCGAAATCAAAAACGTGCGCAGGGAACGCATGGAGAAGGGCCCCATGATTCTCACCATCGTGATTGCTGAGGGCCCGCAATATCATGTGCACAAGCTGACCATTACAGGTTATGAGAATACCACCGAGCAAAGGATTCGGGTCCTGCTGAAAATGAAGGAAGGCAGTGTCTATTCGCCCAAGCAATTGCGCGATGATGCCAAGGCGTTGGCTGATGCGTACGGCAGTGGCGGCTATGTCGATACCGTGATCCAGCCCGAGGGCATGCCGGCCGGTCCGGCCTTGATCGATGTACACTATAACATTGAGGAAGGTGTTCGCTCGTTCGTAAATCGGGTCAACATCGAGGGGAACACGCGTACTAAGGACAAAGTCGTCCGGCGCGAAGTCCTCGTTGCGCCGGGGGACGTCTTTAACACCGTACGGGTGGACATCACTAAGAAACGTCTCGAGAACCTGGGATATTTTGCAAAGGTCGAGACTTATCCGGAAGAGACTGACATTCCCGGGCGCAAGGATCTCACCATTCTGGTGCAAGAAAAACGGACCGGCTCCCTGACCTTCGGCGGCGGATACAGTACTGTCGATCAGGTGGTTGGATTCGCGGAACTGACACAGGGCAATTTCGATCTCTTCAACTGGCCTTCATTTACAGGAGGAGGCCAAAAATTCAGGCTACGCGTCCAGTACGGCACAGAACGAAAGGACTTCATTCTCTCCATAACCGAACCGTACTTATTCGATCGGCGATTGTCGTTGAATGGCCAGGTGTTTTATACAGAGGCCAACTATCTGAGTGCCGAGTATGACCAGCGCAACTACGGATTTGCCTTCGAATTGCGCAAGCCGATCAATGCCTACACATCCGCAACGTTGGGTTATCAATTGCAGGACATCGATATTTTCAATGTGGCCAATAGTGCATCTGACTTCATCCAATCGCAAAAGGGTTCATCTACCGAGAGCAAGATTTTCAGCGGTGTCGTGTACGACTCGCGCGATAATCCCTTGCTCTCACGCCGGGGACAACGCTTTACCTTTTCTCCCTATATCGCCGGTGGTTTTCTTGGAGGCGACACCCAGATCTACGGATTGGACTTCGAAGGGTCGCAATATTTTCATCTTCCCTGGGACACCATCCTCCTGATTAACGGCGAAATCGCTACCGTGAGCCAGTGGGGAAATGGGAATGACGTACCAATCTTCGAGCGGCTTTACCTAGGCGGTTCAAATAATCTGCGCGGATTTCCGTATCGCGAAGTTGGTCCGCAAGATCACACTGGCGAACCGATCGGTGGAAAGTCGATGTGGCGCACGACCATTGAATGGACTTTTCCGATCATTCAAAAAGCGCGCGGAGCGGTCTTTTACGACACCGGCTTTGTGAACAGCGACCAATGGTCTTTCGGCTTTAACCATATCGCCTCGGATATCGGTATCGGGCTTCGCCTTGATTTGCCGATCGGCCCGTTGCGCCTCGATTATGGATATCCGCTGCAGCGCGATGGATATCACGGCGGCGGTCGTTTCAACTTCAACGTGGGCTATCAATTTTGAACGAATATATGTGGTTGCAGTCTAACGCGATTCC
>Ga0070741_10013735_pt1 | contig 14202 bp, 14 predicted proteins | sample Coa_R1_4_FD_66440 | JGI IMG/M metagenome (GOLD analysis project Ga0070741, IMG submission 66440) | Surface soil microbial communities from Centralia Pennsylvania, which are recovering from an underground coalmine fire - Coalmine... | ecosystem: Environmental > Terrestrial > Soil > Unclassified ... | reverse complement strand
TGCTGCCTCAATAAATACGTTAGGGAGGAACGCATGGCGGCAAAGAGAACAAACGAGACATACAAAGAACCACGACAGAAGCTCCGCGAAGTCGAAGCTGAAATTGTGGAGCTTCAGAACATTCCGTACTCGCGGCGATCATCGAAGCAAATTAGGCGAGTCTGTGTGCTTAGTAGTTACAGATGTCGCCTGAAGCGGCGCATACAGAGCGGAACATGGAGCTAAACCAGCGTAGCTGACACGCCAACAGCTTGAACAAAGATGCTACAGCGAACAGATTGATTGGCACCAGGCGAAGACTGAAGGTAAACTAAAAAATGAACAACTACAAGAAGCTGCTTTCAACAATGGACCGAACGCTCGGCTTTCCAAACATGAAGAGATCGCATTTCACGAAGAAATATCAGAAATTCGATCAGCACACAGGCGAGCACGTGATCGGCCTTGAGTATAGGGTAAAGGTCCAGCCTGGAAGCGAGGTAACGACAAAGGAGCAGCGCAGTCGAAGCGCTCGATATCTGCCAATGATTCGTGAACTCCTTGCGTTGGATCCGCTATCAGAGCTTGAGATTCCGCGCTCCACAGTTGAGCTAAAGAAGGTAGCAGCAAAGCGAAGGGCACTTTTGGCCGATAAAAAGGCTCTCAAAAATCCGATCAGGAAATGAACAATGAGGCAGTGTTCAACTTTTGCAGAACGTCTCCCTTAACCCAGATCCCCTCATACAGTTTCGTCCAGAAATTGGAAGGGGGACAGTATTTCTACCGTCCCCCATGGTTCCCTTACTTCCTGTACTTGGTAGTTGGCGTTGAAACGAACGAATTCGTTGTACGGCGGTCCTCTGGTCTCAGAATACCCAATTGTTCTAGCCGGGCCTCAATCGCCCTTGGCGTTCTTTGATGTTTGGCTGCAATGTCCTTAATCGCTTCACTGTCCCTATACGCTGATACCATTCGTGCTTCTTCTTCCTGCGTCCATGGCTTGCCAACGCTCTTTGGTAGCTGAGCACGTCTTGCTGCACGGGTCTGTACAGCTTGAAGGGCGTCCAGTCCACCAATCAGAGCTCTCAGAACGTCTGACCGATTGAGAACTGTGTCTCTAGAAAGTTGCTCACCTGTTTCGGGGTCGTTGCCAGCGATCAGCGCTTCGAATACTTCCATCGTGGTTGGATTTTTCTTCGGAGTCACGGCTTTCTCCTTTGTGGTTATAAAGCCGTGAAGCACCGTCTTTGTGGACCGTCAACAAAATCAACGAGGAATAATCGACAGGAAAAAACGAGGGCGGTGTTTCCACCGCCCTGAACGAACCGCTGTCAAATGGGTTAGCGGTTCTTTCGTGCTCAGCCTGCACGACAGAGCTGAAGGTATGTGCTCGCACAAGCAGGGCTGATACGCAGCTTGCGACGGAAAAGAGCCAGCATTACCTTGCGAGGCGTCTTGCGCTTGAACAACGCACGAGCCTTCGACAACTTGCTGTTCGGATCAACGGGACGACCTCGACGATACTTGGTAGCCATATTTCACCTGTGGTTGAATCAATGTAGTAACGGTCAGGTCAAGACCTTTTTGGGTCAACGCTTGTTCTTGTCCTTTAGGGCGAGTTCTGGATGAGGAATGTGCTCACGCATGACCATGCGAACATGCGCAGCATCACGATTGACGTATTCACGCATGTCAGTATTGCGCCCCGCAGCGACTTCGATGACAGGCAGCACCCACGTGTGCAGGTAGTTCCTGATTGACGTAAGCGCAGCCCGCACTTCAGGTGACGTATCGTATGCCGGATGCTCGGTATCGAGCCTCTGGCGCAACACAAGAAGTGCGTTGTCCACGTACTGGCTGCTCACGACTTCGCCTCCTTCGTGCGCTTCTGGATGAGAGCGTAGTACGTCGCAGATCCAGCCTTGGTCAGTTTCGCTTTGTCCTGAAACAGTTTCAGCACCTCCTTACGCGGCTTGTCCTTGTTCTTCGTGAAGATGTCGATGGCAAGTGCCATCTTGCCCCGCGGTTCACGATCACCTTTCTCGCGAGCCTTCTTTTCCTTTGGGGCTGGCTCGTCCTTCTGCTTCTTCAGAGCCTCGCGCTGCTGCAGGAGAGACAGCTTTCCGTGTTTGATACCACGCGCCTTGCAAGCCTTGGCAAGATCGCCCTTGCTCATGTCGTCGATTTGTTTGTCGGTCAGTGCGGCCATTTCTTCACCTTTGCGATGTGTTTTATTACTTCAAGCTTCTTCACGAGCAAGCGCTTTTCACGATCCGTCATCCGCGTTGCCCATTCGTCCTTGAGTGACGACCAGACGACTGATTTGAAGTAGTCCTCCAGTGTCTCTTTCACTGGTTTGTCGGATGCTTTAACCAGCTCGATCAGGTAGTCAAGTTCCGTATTCATGCTTGCCTCCAGTTCGCGGGCAGCATCGTCTTTTCAATCGCAAAAGAGCACCGTCAAAAGCAGATCAAAGGACCAGATTTCATGACTGATATCGACGTAATTACCGCAGGCACCGTTGTCTTCTGGATTGGAGTTCTAGTCTGGATCAGAGGCACCGATCCACTCGCGAATGTCGTATGGAGAGCGCTATGGCTTTGTTTGAAGTTGGCGATGATCGTGGTGGGCACTACGGCTCTATTCTTGGTGCTCGGCTAATTGGGCGAGGACCCACGAGATTTTATTAGGGTATTTTCGCATTTACTGTTGGCTAATCGCCAGTCGAGTTGGATAGTCCTCCGTATGACCCCAAATAATGGAGGACCAACAAATGGCCGTTTATAAGATGAAAAGCGGGAGATACCGCATCCAATTCATGCTCGACGGGAAGTCGTATGTGAAGACTTCAAAAACCACAAACAAGAAACTAGCCGAGCAGATGGAGATTGACTGGAAGAATGAAATTCTCAAAGGCCAGCTAACTGGCGCTAGGAAGGAAATCAAAGTTTCAACGCTGATCGAGAACTACTTGTCGAAACCGCTTGCTGATACCACGTTAAAGAATGCTGGCAACTTCTTCAAACACTTTCAGCACGAAGTGGACACCGACGTTGATGCATCGAAGTTCGACCAGACACAGATTCTCACTCACGTGCAACGTCGCTTGAAGGAAGGCATTCAGTCTGCAACGATCCGCACTCAGCTTTTGTACCTGTCCGGGGCATGGAGTGATGTGAACAAGAAGCTATACAACATCCCCGACCTCGAGCTGCCAACCCTTGCACGCTCGAAGGAGAAGACCAATTTCCTGAACGAAGACGAAGAGGAAAAGCTGTTCACCTATATGCGCACTCGTAAAGTTCGTGGTGCTGGCGCTGGTGAGCAGAAAGGAGACCTCGAAGATATAATGATCGTTCTTATCGACACAGGCATGCGTCACAACGAGCTGTGTCGCCTTGAGTGGAGGAGCATCAACCTTCAGAACAAGACGATTGAGGTATGGCGCAAGAAGACAGATGAACCTTCATTGATCGTGATGACCAATCGAGTGCATCAGGTTCTGCAACGTCGATCGGAGAACAAGAAGCACGACAAGTGGGTATTCACCAATCAGGACCACACGAACCATCGTCGTGACTCGACTACGTACTTGAATGAGCTATTGATAAAGGCGGGAGTGACGATTACGACTCATGAGCTTCGTCACACATTTGCATCGAAGCTACTTGGAATGGGGTTCACGCTTCCCGAGATCGGTAATCGCCTGGCTCATAAATCACTGGAGTCAACCAAGCGTTATGCTCACCTGGAGAAGAATGCGACTGCTACGAAGGCTGCGGATGCCTTGAATCAGCAACAAGTCGAGCGTAGTCGTGCAAAGCTGAAGGTGGTCAAATGACCACCCTCGGCGATGGAAAACGGAGTATTACCAGAAAGCAGGTGATTACTACGAAACCGCTAAACAGTAGAAATTCGGTAGAGGTGGATACTGTGTTTCACTGCAGTTTTTGTGGTCTCACGTACTGCTTGACTTCTCTAGAATGCGGGGATCGTACTTAACTCCGCATCCCGACAGGCCGCAATAACCGTCGGGGTTCTTCGCCAGATACTGCTGGTGATAATCCTCCGCATAATAAAACTCCGGCGCATCCAATATCTCCGTCGTGATCGTCCCGCGCCCGGCGGCGGAGAGTCGCGCCTGATAGGCGCGCCGGGACTCCTCAGCGACGGCACGCTGCTCGGGATCCAACACGTAGATGGCGGAGCGATACTGGGTCCCGATGTCATTACCCTGGCGCATGCCCTGTGTTGGATCGTGGCTCTCCCAGAATGCTTTGAGGAGGTCCTCGTAGTCGATCTTCGCGGGGTCGTAGATCACGCGGACGACTTCGGTGTGGCCCGTGAGGCCAGTGCAGACTTCCTCGTAGGTAGGATTGGGAGTGAAGCCGCCGGCGTAGCCGACAGCCGTGGAGTACACACCGGGAAGTTGCCAGAACAGACGCTCGGCGCCCCAGAAGCAGCCCAGTCCGAAGACGGCTTCATGCAGGCCGCTGGGGAATGGCGGGACGATGCGGTGGCCATTCACGAAATGCGTTTCGGGGACCCTCAAAGGGGAGCTGCGTCCGGGCAGGGCTTCTTCCTTGGTCGGTATCGAGGCTTTCTTGCGGAGCAGGGCCATGGGGAGCACTCCTTGGGTGGGGATAGGGAGTGTGGGGACCGGCAAGGGGCAACTCAAGCCGAAGCTGGCACCAGCGAGCCGACGGCGCCGAGCGGCGGAGTCGCGTGCGGTTGAGGGCTAGCAGGAGGACCAGCCCCGTAGCCGCAGTTGAGGCGATCACGCACCAGAAACCCAGCGTTCGGACAGCGGCATCAGCCCATTCCGAAGCCGGGGCAGCCGAAGCCAGCATGGCACAGCCGCGGCGTTAGAGCATGGAGCGGCATGGCATGTCCACCGAGGCCACTGGCCAGGCGCCCCCTCGAACAGCACCTCGGCGGGCTACCGGCGGCCGTGTCGCCGCCCTACGGCCGCCTGCCTCGCCGGCGCGGCCGCCTCGTCGGCCAGGGCTACAGCCCGCGGCTCTCCGCCAGCTTCTCGACCTTCTCAAAAACCAGCGACGGCTTATCGGTCACCCGCGAATACTGGTGCCGCCGACTCATCTCGGCGAGGGCGGCATCCCGCTCTTCCGGGCTCGCGTACCAATGAATGCGGTGCCACTCGGGCCCGAGAAGCTTGCGGAAGGGGTCGCCGGGCGGAAGGCTGACCCGCACCCCGTAGGGGCGGAGCTTCTCGATCGGCGGAACACGAAGGTTTTGCGGTTGGCTGATTCCCATGGCGGTGCGAAGCTTACGGGGCCGGGTATGGCGTCGCAAGCGCGAGGGCGAAGGCGCCCGTGCCCCCGCCAAGCGCGGCTGACGAGCCCCCTGCGCAGCGCACGGGGCGGCTTGAGGCTCAGTCCCCTGCAGCGGCGGCAGCAACACCCACCGGCGCGGCCCAACCTACGGCTTCGCCAGCGGATCGGTGGGCTTGCTCGCGGTGATCGATGAGCTCGGGTATTTCGCGGAGGGGTGTGGTTTCGAACGCGTGCTGCGTATCGCGCAAGACCTACGCCGTGGGACCCCCGCGGCTCAGCTAGAACGTCCTCCCCAAGAACAAATAAAACTCCTGCTGCCCGTGCTGATCGAACCCGGTCGCGACATACACAGGGCCCAGAAACGTGTCCATCCCAAGAAAAATACTGAAGTCCTTGTGCGTATTCCCGAACGAGATGTCGCGCCGGTTCTGCCACACGTTGCCGTCCTCGAAAGACACACCGACGTAGGTCGGCACATCGAGGAAGCCGGGGCCGCCCCGTCCGATCTGGCGGTAGAACATCAGCCGGGCGATCGCGAAGTCAGGGCCCATGAGAGAGCTCGCCCGCAGGCCGGAGAGGTTCAGGAATCCCCCCAGCGGATATAACAGTCGCACGTCCTGGATATTGCTTTCGAGTGTCTCGCCGGCATTCGCCGAAAAGACCGCGGTATCCCGGCCGAAGGAGACGGCACCGACATAACTCAACGTGACCTGGTTGGTCGCCTGGTCGACACCACTCACGTTGCGGTAGGCATTCCATTGCAACGTTCCCTGTTGGCCACTGTGCGGGAAATTGACATCATCCAGACGATCGTAGGAAAAGCGCACGAAGTAGTCGCGCACGCCGAAGTCCTGGGTAGGCTGCGTTTGCAGCAGCGCGTCGTTCGGGTTGCCGATCGCCAGGTGCGCGCGGCCCTGCTCGCGTTGGATGCCGGCGCGGATCTCACCCCAGTTACCGAACTGTTTGCCGAAGTCGATCCCGTAGACGTAGGTGTGCAGGCGGTACTGGGCGAGCTCGTTCTGACTGATTCCAGCGGAAGCGCTGGTGGTGGCGCCGCTGGGTGTGGTGGCGCCGCCGGGAGTCGTGGCGTTGGCGCTGCCGAACCAGGGAACGTTGCTCGCGGCAATCGCCGCATGGGGATCGATGAACCACCCGGAGAACTCCGACAACGGCAGGAATACCTCGGATGCGACCAGCGAGGTTTGCCCGACCTGGATGTCCCAGACGAACTCACCGCCCGAGCGCGTGATCTCCGACATGACGAAGCGCATGGCGGCGTCGTAAGTTGAGTTGCCCTGGAAGTCCTCCTGCAGGCTGAGCCCGAAGCGCACATAGTTCGGGCCCATCGAATTGCCGCGCGCATTGAGCAACAGTCCGTAGTGGTCGTTCTCCTGGATGACCCGATAGTCGAGCGTATCCAGACTCCCCTCGCCGTACAGGGTGGTCATGCGACGCGCGAGCGCATCCGGATCGAGGGGCTTGCCGGTGAGGTCGTCGAACAGGCTGTTGAGGCGCTCGGAATATTCTTTCGATCCCGAATCCACCTGCACGAAATCGATGCGGGGCGGCACGACCTGCCGTAGCGCTTCGCGGCGTTGCGCGTAGAGCTCCGCTTCATGAGGGGTCATGGAGAGCGCCGCGAACCGCGCCACGGAAGCGCGCGCGGCGCGCTCCCCGACCGCGATCACCCGTTTGACGTTCCCGAAGTCATAAGAGGAGGTATCCCCCAGGGGCGGCGCGATCAGGATGTCCCGGGAAGAGATCTTCTCGCGCTGTTGGCGCGAATTGTGTTGGATCAGGATGGCGATCATCTGGTTGGAGATCACCGGGACGCTGTTGAGCTTGTCACGAGTCAACAGCGGCGAGCCGACATCCACCACGATGAGGATGTCGACGCCCATGGAGCGGGCGATGTCGACCGGGAGGTTCTCACTGATCCCGCCATCCACGAGCAGCCGGCCATCGCGCTCGACCGGAGCGAACACGCCCGGCGCGGACATGCTCGCGCGCATCGCGCTCGTCAGATCACCGGAGTCGATCGTGACACCCTCCCCGGTTTCCAGGTCCGTCGCCAGCGCCCGAAAAGGGGTCGGCAGCTCGTCGAAGTTGGTTATGCGCGCCACCGGCAGAGTCAGGCGGCGCAGGATCTGGTTGAGCCGCTGTCCCTGGATGAGGCCCTTCGGCAACAAAAACTTGTGGCCCCGGATGCCGAGCGGAAACTTGACCAGGAAGTTCTCGTCTTCCTGCTTGCGGCGTAGCGTGAGGTCCTCGCGGGGGGGCCGGTCGCGAAAGGCATCCTGCCAGTTGAGCGAGGTCATGATGCGCTCGATCTCGCTCGCGGTGAGACCGCTGGCGTAAAGGCCGCCTACGACCGCGCCCATACTCGTACCCGCGATGGCATCGATCGGCACGTGCTGCTCTTCCAGCACCTTCAAAACACCGATATGCGCGATGCCGCGCGCGCCGCCACCGGAGAGGACCAGCCCGATCCGGGGCCGATGGCCAGGCACGGAGGGGGTCGCCGGAGCGGTGTCAGGCGGATTTTGCGCATCGGCGACAGGCGCATTGACGACCGGTGCGTTGGCGACATTCGCGTTCGCGGCATGCGCGGTAGCGACAGCGGCGACCGCGAGCCACAAAACGGCGCAAAGCAAGCTGAATGCCCCGAGCCGGGGTCTGACCGCCCGTGATGGAATCACGCTATAAGAATACCAGCATAGTCTCACAGAAACTCGACCTCGGGCACGCTTTGGGCGAGCTCAGCCTCTCGCGCTGAACAGGCGCTGTCACAGATAATTCATCCCATGACAGACCCGTCCAGCCGCCTCATGCCGCGTGCGCGCATCGCCGCTCGTCAGCCCTTCCGGGTTGCGATTGTAATCACCGTATGGGCCTGTATGGTGACAGCGCTCGCCCCGGCACTCGCCCAATCTCCCGACGCCAGCGACTGGGGCTACTATGGCGGCGACTCGTTTGGCCAACGCTTCTCCAGCCTCGATGAGATCAATCGCAAGAACGTCACACACCTGACGGTCGCCTGGACCTATCGGACCGGAGAGAACGGCGCGGGTTTCGCTCGCGCGAGCAAACTGTCATTCGAAGCAACGCCCGTCCTGGGCTTCGGGCTGCTATACCTGGAAACACCAACGAACATCGTCATCGCACTCGACCCAGAGACCGGTGTGGAGCGCTGGCGGTTCAATCCTCACATCGATCGCTCGCGCCTCTATGCCGAAGCGAGCTCCCGCGGCGTCAGCATCTGGGAGGACTCCGATCCAAAACGTCAGGGGCCCTGCTCACGCCGGGTATTTACCGGAACGTTGGATGCGCGTTTGCTTGCGTTGGACGCCGCTACCGGAACACCCTGCAAGGACTTCGGCAACGAAGGCGAGCTGGACCTCACGGCGGGGCTGCGCATCCGCGATCGCGCCGACTATCTCGTGACCTCGCCGCCGGCGGTCCACGGAGATGTTGTGGTCATCGGGTCCGCGATTGGCGATAACCGTGCGACCGACGTCGCGCGGGGAGTTGTCAGGGCATTCGATGCGCGCAAGGGCACATTGCTCTGGACATTCGATCCCCTCCCCGACTCGCCCTCCCATCCCGCGGCAGCGGAATGGGATCTGGCGCAGGCCGCCACGACTGGTGCCGGCAACTCCTGGGGCGTGATGTCGGTCGATGAGGACAACGGCCTGGTGCTGATCCCCACCGGCTCCGCGAGCCCTGATTTCTACGGCGGCCACAGACTTGGCAGCGATCGCCTCGCGGACTCCCTGCTGGCCGTGGATGCCAAGAGCGGTAAGCTCGCGTGGCAACAACAGCTCGTCCATCACGACCTGTGGGATTTCGACGTTGCGGCGCAGCCAGTGTTGGGAGACATTGAAGTCCAGGGTATCCCCGTCCCGGCGGTCATCCAGGCAACCAAAACAGGGATGTTATATGTGTTCGATCGCACCAAGGGTCAGCCGCTCTTTCCGATCAAGGAAAAGCCGGTGCCGCCCAGCTCGGTTCCGGGCGAGCAGGCATGGCCAACTCAACCGTTCTCTTCCTTGCCTTCGCTCGTTTCCCAGAAGCCGCTCGAGCCGGCGGACGCGTGGGGCGTAACGTTCTGGGATCGTGGCAAATGTCGGGACCTGATAGCCGCGCATCGTAACGAGGGCATCTTCACGCCCCCCGACACTCACGGCACCATCCTCTCCCCAGGCTACATCGGCGGTGTCGGCTGGGGCGGTATCGTGTTCGACGAGGGGCGGCAGCGCGTCATCGCCGCGGTGAATCATCTAGCCACTCTCGTCACGCTGATCCCGCAGGCCGAGCTGGATAGCCAGATCAGGTCAGGCAATTTTCCCAACTCGGAGTTCGCCAGGCAGGTGGGTACACCGTATGCCATGCGCCGTGAGCCGCTGCTGTCACCGTGGGGCTTGCCATGCACCGCCCCGCCATGGGGTACACTTGTCAGCGTCGACCTTCGCCGCAACCGTATCGTGTGGCAGGTCCCGCTAGGCTCGACCAAAGGAGTCGGTCCCTGGTTCGCGCCAACACGCGATTTCGGGATGCCGAACATGGGGGGCCCCATCGGAACCGCTGGGGACCTGGTGTTCGTGGGAGCAGCGATGGACAGTTACTTCCGCGCGTTCGATATCGAGACTGGGCGCGAGCTGTGGAAGTATCCTTTACCGGCCGGAGGGCAGGCGACACCGATGACCTATCGTGCCGGACGCAATCAACGGCAATTCGTCGTCATCGCGGCCGGCGGGCACGGTGGGCTCAAGACACCGCGCGGAGACTATGTCATCGCGTTCGCGCTGCCCACGCCGCAGCAGGGACGTTGAAACGAACCGGTATTCGCGGAGATTTGCATGGCTTTTTTGATTTTGTCGATCGCTATCCAGGCCGGCCTGGTCATCCATGCGATCAAGACCGGCCGGAATTTCATCTGGATCTGGGTGATCGTGCTGCTGCCCTACGCGGGACCGCTCGCCTACATCGCGGTTGAGATCCTCCCTGACCTGTTTCGCAGCCGGACCGTCCAGCGCACCACCCGGGGATTCAAGAAAGCGATGGATCCCGAAGCTGACCTGCGTCGTTATGAAGGCGAAGCGCGGCTGGCCGGCAACGTGGCCAGCCGGCAGCGCTATGCCGAAGAGCTGTCAAAGCACGGCCGACACGACGAGGCCATCGCTCAATACCGCGAGGCCCTGACCGGCCTTTACGAGCATGATGCCAACCTGATGCTGGGGCTTGCGCAAGCGCAATTCGCCAAAGGAGACGCCACGGCGGCCCGGACGACGTTGGATGATCTCATCCGTCTGAATCCCGATTTTCGCTCACCCCAGGGGCATTTGCTCTACGCGCGAGCGTTGGAAGCCGAAGGCAACTATCAGAAAGCACTCGAGGAATATGCAGCCCTGGCCCCTTCCTATCCGGGCGCCGAGGCCGCCGTACGTTATGCGCAGCTTCTCAAATCCCAGGGCCGGCGCGAGGATGCGCAGAAGGTCGCGCGCGAGTTGCTGGAGCAAGCGCGAATCGCGCCACAGCACTATCGCAAAGCGCAGAAGTCCTGGCTGGATGCCGCTCAGAGGTTGGTATAACCCGACGGGGACTGGGGCTGACGCCTCTCAGCCTTGCGGCGCCTCTGACGAGCGACCGAGAACGTCAGGCCGCCGGCCGTCAACAGAGTCAGCACATCGATTGCGCCTCCGCCGCCACCGCCGCTGCTCGTAGCCGTAGTCCCGCTCGTACTGGTCGTTGCCGCATTCGGAGTGCTCGAAGCCACCGGCGTGATTGTCAGCTGCGCAGAGCCGGAGCGTCTCACGTCAGCGGCTGATATCGCGGTAATGGTCAGTGACACCGCGGACGAGACGGACGATGGCGCCGTATACAACCCAGTCGGCGTAATCGTGCCGATCGAAGGGCTACCGCCGGTCGTGCTGTTGACCTGCCACTCCACCCAGGTGTTGCCGGTGTTGGTCACCGTCGCGGTAAACGCCTGTGTAGCTCCCGGCCTCAGAGTCACGGGATCCGGAGTGACCGAAACGGTGACGGGGCTCGCGGAATCAGGGCAAGTTCCATTGTTGGCCGATGCCGGCGCAGTCGTTGACGCCGCGGCAGCGCTCACCACCGCTTGTGCAGTATCGGTGAGACCGGCGTCGTCTGTGACGGTCACCTGAACGGTAATCGACCCCGACGAAGGCGCCACCACGGTTGCCCAAGGTGTATTGGCCCCCTGGATGGCGGTGGTGGACGACCCCACGACGCTCCATGAATAGCTGGCGACCGTATGTCCACAAGCCGCCGCGCTATAAAACGCCGACAATGTTACGTTTTGCCCAGCGCTCACGCTCGAGGGTACCGCTAGCGCGGCGATAGGCCGCAGCGCTGCCTTCACCGCGCTCGGCGCGTGCGCCATGCCGGCGCCACAAGTCTGGGTCGTGCAGTTGCACTCCGAGGTCTGCAAGTCCGTCGAGCCCGCGGGGACATGACAGTTGGGCACCGTCGTATCGGAAGAGACCGGGAACGGCGCGGCTCCCTCCTTCAGACGCGCAATGAGCTGCGGGGCCATCAGGTTACTGTTGGCGCTGACCATGAGCGCCGCGATACCCGACACGATGGGAGCCGAAAAGCTCGTCCCCAGGCTCGGATTGAGCTGATCAGTATAGCCATTGATGGTCGGGGTCGTCGTACCGGCATTGCTGGTTGTATCGATCGGGTACAAACACGCGCCGCTCGTATTCACACAATTTCCCGCCGGCGCGGCGAGTGCGATCTGCGGCCCCAGGCTGCTATACCCAACCTTGGTGCCGACATTGCGCAATCCGGCGATGCCTGCCACACCAACACAATTCGCCGGCGCATCCACCGGGCCGCCCTCGTTACCCGCGGAGACGACTACGAGCACCCCGAGTGCGAGCACCTCGTTGATCACGATCTGTTCGGCGGACGTGCAATTCCCAGTGGCTCCCAGGCTCATGTTGATGATCCGTGCCGGATGTGTGTTGTCGGGTACGCCGTCGACGTGGAGCCCGGCAGCCCAACGCATTGCATCGAGAATGTCCGAATCGGCGCCACCGCACTTGCCCAACACACGAAGGGGCAGAATCGTCGCCCCCCACGTCATACCCGCGATGCCGGTCGAGTTGTTGGTCATGGCCCCGAGAATGCCGGCGGTACGCGTGCCGTGCCACGAGCTGTTTGCCACGGTGCAGTTGGCGAACTTCGTATTCGACGTATCGCTCGAGCTCACCCAATCGCCCGGGTCCGACGCGTCGGCATCCCGGCCATCGCCGTCATTGGCCACCGCGGCATCCGAGATGAAGTCATAGCCGGCCAGTAATCGAGGGCCTCCCGCGGCCCCCAGGTCCGGATGATCGAAACGAACACCGGTGTCCAGATCGGCTATGACAACGTCGCTGCGCCCGGTCGTGGTATCCCACGCGGTAAGTGCATCCACGGCGGCGGGCTGCGCGTTCTGCTCGTACCACTGGTTCGCGTATAAGGGGTCGTTCGGCATCGCGTGTGGATAACGTCTCTCGTCCACATCGACCGATTCAACGGCGGAATCAGCACGCAGGCGCGAGAGAACGGCCTCGGCGCTCTCACCCTGTGTCGATCTGACCTGCATCCAGTGCAGTCCGGCGCTGATTTGTCTGGACTCCTTGAAAGCAACGCTGGACCGCTTCGCAAGGGATTGCACGTCTACCGACGTCACCTGCACGTGCGACGGCTGGGCCTGTTGAGTCTGCGCCTGTGTCCCCGGGGCACCCCCCGGGCGCCGCTGCGATCGCAGGCTTTCCGCCGCGGGCGTCGAGCGAAAGGTCACCAGAAAGCCCAACACCTGCGGCGGCGTGCTGGGTTGCGTGAGCACAGGGTTGGTTTCCCGAGTTGCCGCCGTCGCCGTAGCGAAGGAAAGCGAGAAGGCGGCCAGAACGCCAATCAGGCAAGAACGCAGTGGACTCATGGCCCCAGCTCTCGAGCGGAATGCGACGAACCTGCACCTTACCGCGAGATGGGAACATCAAAACGTGTCTGCGTCGCGCAACGCCATCGCACACCGACATCTGGCCGTTGCGCACGGCTTACGAGCGCCTATGACTTCGGCCTAATGAGACACACGTCTCTTGACACCGGCGACCGGAACCTGTTGGGTAATGCAGTGGATATTGCCGCCTCCCAATAGCACCTCACGCGCCGGCACGCCGACGACGCGCCGGTCGGGAAACACGCGTTGCAAGCGGGAAAGGGCCGCCCGGTCGGTGCGCGGGTCGAGCAGAGGCATGACAATACCGCCGTTGGCGATATAGAAATTGACATAACTTCCGGCGAGCCGCTCCCCGGCCACACGTGGCTTCGTGCCCTCGCGAGCGATGATGCCGGCCGCCTCCTTCGCGCTCAACGTGAGGGGCCCGGGCATCGGCAACCGGATCACTTTCAAGCGGCGGCCACGAGCGTCGCGCGCATCGTTCAGGCGCTCCCAGGCATCGAGCGAGATTTTGTATTGCGGGTCCCGCTTGTTGTCAGTCCAGGTCAGGCAAACTTCTCCGGGACGCGCGAAGCACGCGAGGTTGTCGACGTGCCCGTCCGTCTCGTCATTGAACACACCCTTACCGAGCCAGATGATGCTGGCAACCCCCAGATAATCGCGCAGATACGTTTCCAGACGCTCACGACTGCACAGCGGGTTGCGATTGATGTTGAGCAGACACTCTTCCGTGACCAACGCGGTGCCCTCACCATCGACGTGAATCGCGCCTCCCTCGTTGATGATCGGCGCCCGATAGCGATCCCGGCCTTCGATCTCCAACACCTTGCGCGCCACGAGCTCGTCCTGATCCCAGGGGAAATACACGCCACCCTGCAAGCCACCCCATGCGTTGAAATGCCAATCGACACCGCGCACCGTGCCGTGCCGATCGACGACGAACGTCGGCCC
>Ga0070741_10013734_pt1 | contig 14202 bp, 17 predicted proteins | sample Coa_R1_4_FD_66440 | JGI IMG/M metagenome (GOLD analysis project Ga0070741, IMG submission 66440) | Surface soil microbial communities from Centralia Pennsylvania, which are recovering from an underground coalmine fire - Coalmine... | ecosystem: Environmental > Terrestrial > Soil > Unclassified ... | reverse complement strand
CTCGTGGTGGTTGCTCGCCAACTGCGCGACGCGTTCGAGTCCGGGCACCTGGTTGAGAATCCGGGCAGTCAAATACGGATGCAGCCGGACCCGTTCGAACTCGGCGGCGGTCAACGGACCGGCCTTGGACCAGATCTGGTTGGAGATGCCGATGCGGCCGAGGTCGTGGACGTGCCCCGCGCGTCGAGTCAACGCGATGGTGTCGGCGTCGAGTCCGACGGCCTTGGCGGCGTCACCGGCGATGCGCGCGACCGCTCGTGAATGACCCACGGTGAATGGGCATTTCAGATCCACGAAGTCACCGAGCGCGACAAGAAGTGAGTCCAACGACTGTTCGTCGAGCGGCTGGCGATGGTCGGGCGCTTCGCGCAGCGCGCTGCGCCACACCTCGCCGGGCGGCGGCACAGTCAAGATCCGTTCGGCGTCGTCGACGAACACGTCGACAACATGCGGATCGAACTGGCCGCCTCGGCGGCTGCGCGCCATCGCGACAGCACCCTCGATGCCGTAGGTGCGGTGGTGCACCTCAGCCATGTCCGCGACTTGGGCTACACGCATCGGCAACGGGATGTCGTCGCCGCGGGCGCCCGCGGGCAGGCCGCCGCCGTCGTACCGCTCGAACGTGAAGGCAAGCGCCGCTTGCACATCGGCGCCGACGCCGATCCGCTCAGCGAGCAGACCGGCAGACAGACAATGAGAGTGGATGAGCTGTGCGAGCTGGCCGCGCGCGTTGACGAACAATGCCGCCATCACGTTGAGGCGCCGCAGCAGCGGCTCGCCGCGAGCGACGTTGCGCAGCAAGAAGTTCAGATAGGGCAGGCCCGACCAATCGACCAAGTACGCGTCGTGGCGCACGGCGATGTCGTCGCCGAACCAGCGGGCGTACTCGTGCGAATCGGCGTGACATCCGATCCACATGATCAGCGTCGCGTAGTAGACCGTGTCGCGGGCGTAGCGATCCAGTTGCAACCGGTCGGCGATCCTCGTCGCGATCAGCGCGGACCGCAACATGTGCTCTGCCGGCTGGCCCAGCCCGAGATCGATCGCCACCGACAATGCGGCCAGCAGATCCGCCCGAGTGGGCAGCTTCGCGTCAGGCGCGGGTGAGGCCATTCGCCGATTGTCCGTCGAAGTGAGCGTGGCCGACCACGCATATCCCCTTTTGCGGCAACCGGAAGTCGCCCAGCCGCGCCTGCCGGTCCAGCGCTTCGACGCTGCCAAGGTCGGTGCCGCGGAGCACGGCATATGACCGGATGACCGACCACAGCTGCGTCGGCGCGACCATGTAACGCTGCCCGTTGGGCACGGTCCCGGACAGCCGCGTTTCCCCGATGCCCAGCGCCGGGCCGGCCGCGCGGCTCATCGCCGCGAGAAACATCCGGTTCGTCCACGCCCGCTCGGGCAGTCGCCGTCCTATCCGGCTCATCAACCCCGTGGCCGCAGTCGCGGCCGTGTCGACCTGCCACTCCAACAGGCCGGGTATCCGCACGAGCAGCGACCACGGCGAGAGCCAGTCGAGATCGATGTCGCACTGGACAGCGTCATTGGGGGTGGCTGAGCCGAAATACCTTGAGCAGCTTTGTGTTCCGGGGGTGGTGGCGTAGAACGTCCACGTCCCGTCGGGGTCGCGGTGCCACACCGAGCGGTAACCGGGACCGAATGTGGCAGCTGGGAAGTCACGCAACGCGAGGTAGTGCCCGCTGGCGAACGGCAGGCCCATCACGCCGAAGCCGACGACGCGTTCGTCGTCTCCGGACGGCAGCGTGGGGTGTTCGTGGACCGCCAGAGCGGCCTCGCGGGGTGAGGGTGAGGTGGTCATGCACCGATGTTCGCCGGACAGCGCGTGTAGGCGCGTGAGGCATCTGCCCCAAGTTACGGCGAGGGCGGCGGCGGAACGTCCGACGGTGGCGGTGCGGGTGGCTCGGGTGCGGAGTGCAATCCGGGCACATGCGAAAGGATCCGGGTCAGCAGCGGCGGCTTACTGCTCGACGGCGGCGGAACCGGAGGCGGAGCGTCAGGCGGCGGTGGTGGCACGTCTGCCGGTGACGGCGGGGCATCCGGCGCCGGACCCGGGTTGTCGGGGGGCGCCTGGGGCTCAGCCACCTCTTCAGGTGCGCTGACGTGCGCCTCGACCGTCGGGGGCGCCGCGGGAGGTGCGACGGACGTGGCCGGAGCCTCGGGTGGCGGAGAGGCGATCACCATCTGCGGGGGTGTGATGGGAGGCGGGGCAGGCTTGGCCACGACGGGCGGTGGCGCCGGAGCCGCCGGATGCTGGGTTGCCGGAGTGGCCCGCGAGCCGCTGGTCGACGTCAGCTTCATCCCGGCCACCAGCGAGATCGACACGACGAACGTCACCACGCCGACAACCAACATGGCCAGTGCCGCCGCGTAGGGCAGCGGCCAGGACCGCCTCGTCGGCCGTCGGTCGGTATACCGCGACGGAGAGCCGAGCGTCAGGTCGGGAATCTGCGCCGAGGCCAGCGCCGCCCCGCGCGCGAGGGCCAGTTCGGCCTCTGCCGGCGCGACGACCGGAATACCGAGCGCGCGCTCAAGGCGATCCACCAGCGCGTCGATCCCCGCGTCCGGTCCGACGACAATCAGGCACTCGGGATCCCAGTCATTCACGTCGAACGCGTCGGCGAGCCAGCCGATCAGGCCGCTGCCGATGTCGTAGGCGTGGTGGGCGATCGTCTGCACAGTCCCGTCGTGCGTGTCGACCATTGACACCACGACGGTTTCGGGTTCCAGCAGGCAGACCGCGGTCTGCTCGTAGCCGACGGCGCGGCCGATCCCCCGCGCCAGCGCTTCCCCGGCCTCCGGCGAGCGGATGGCGACGACGTTGTCGAACCCGGCGTCGGTCAGCGACTTCAGAAATAGCGATGCCTCCGACTCGGAGTCATCGCTCCACGTCACTCCGATGGCGCGCGGCCAGCGTTTTTCGGCGATCGCACGAGTGCGCGACATCGCGCCGGCCACGTATTCAGATGCGCTGATCGCGGTCGCGCCGCGGCGGGTAGGGACGTCGAAGGCGTCCTGGTCCATGATTTCGCCGTCAGCCTCGTGGCCTTCGACGAGAACCAGGCCGACCGCGGTCGGCGTCATCGACAAACCGAGTACCGTGTCCAGTTCTGCACCCAAGAGGTTGATGGTCCGATTACCTCGCGTGAGCCTACCCGCCGCCAGCGGCGGCGCCACTGGGGGCCAAAATCAGGGGTATTGGTCTGACCACTTGACGTCTGGCCGTATTGTCGGCAAGCTGTGCGCATGGCGCTGCAACCGGTGAGCCGACGCTCGGTCCCCGAAGACGTTTTCGAGCAGATCGTCGCCGAAGTGCTCAGTGGCGAGATGCAACCGGGTGAGGCGTTGCCCAGCGAGCGCAGGCTGGCCGAGGTACTCGGCGTTTCCCGCCCTGCAGTGCGCGAGGCCCTCAAGCGGTTGTCGGCGGCGGGGATTGTCGAAGTGCGCCAAGGAGATTCGACGACGGTGCGCGACTTCCGCAGGCACGCCGGTCTTGACCTGCTGCCCCGTTTGCTCCTTCCCGGCGGTGAGCTCGACGTGACGGTCGCTCGCAGCATCCTCGAGGCTCGCCTGCACAACGGTCCGAAGGTCGCCGAATTGGCCGCGCAGCGCCGCCGCCCCGAACTGGCTGAGCTGCTGGATGATTCGGTACGCGCACTGGAAGCCGAGGACGACCCGATTGAGCGTCAGCGACGCGCCCTGACGTTCTGGGATCACGTCGTCGACGGTGCCGACTCGGTCGTATTCCGGTTGATGCACAACACTCTTCGCGCCGCTTATGAGCCAGCGCTGCCTGCTCTGGCGACGGTCATGGCGGCGGAAGTCGGCCGTCCGGCCGTATACCGCCGACTCGCCGATGCGATCGTCGCAGGCGAGCCCGCCAAGGCGCAGCGGGCGGCACGCGAACTCCTGGAACCGGCGACCACCGGACTGATCGAGGCGCTGCGCGCGCTGGAAGACGAAAAGCGATGAGCCGCACGCTTTTTACACTGTCGGACGCCTGGCGTGAGTTCTGGAAGCACCCGTCGCCGTGGATGATCGCGGCCACGTTGGTCACCGCGCTCAGCATCCGGGTCGCTCTCGGCGACTGGCAGTACACCGACGCCGTCACGGTCGCGGCCATGGTGGCGGCATTTCCGTTCTTCGAGTGGATCATCCACGTCGTGATCCTGCATTGGCGTCCGCGGCGCATCGGGGCGCTGGCTGTCGATCCTCTGCTGGCGCGCAAGCATCGTGAGCATCACCTCGACCCGCGCGACGTGCCGGTGATCTTCATCCCGTGGCAGTCGCTGCTGTGGGTGTTGCCAGCCGCGATCGCCGTTGCGCTGCTGGCGTTTCCGCGGGTGCCGATGGGCCTGACGTACGTGACATTTCTCACTGTTCTCGGTCTGGGCTACGAATGGACGCATTACCTCATCCACAGCGACTACAAGCCGAAAACTCGTGCCTATCGGGCTGTTTGGCGCCACCACCGGCTGCACCACTTCAAGAACGAGCACTACTGGTTCACCGTAACGACGGCGGGCACGGCCGATCGGGTGTTGCGCACGTCGCCGGACCCGGCCGCGGTCGACACCTCACCGACCGCGAAGAACCTTCACGCCGCTAGCTCTGGACGATGATCGGGTCTCCGACGCTCACCGTGTTGAAATACCACTCCGCGTTCTCGGGGCTGAGGTTGATGCAGCCGTGGCTGACGTTCGAGTTGCCCTGCGACGCCACCGACCATGGGGCCGAGTGCACGTAGACACCTCCCCACGTCACCCGTACCGCCCACCGACCCGTAATCAGGTAGCCCTCAGGCGAACTGAGCGGTATGCCGATCGTGCGGGAGTCAAAGGTCACGGTGCGCTGCTTCTCCAAGGCGGTGAAATTCCCCACCGGTGTTGGCCGGCTGGGCTTGCCCATCGACGCCGGCATCACGCGAGCGACTTGATCGTCGATGCTCACCGTGAAGGTGTGCTGCGAGATGCTGGCCACGCCGAGGACCGTTGACCCGGTTTCGAAGCGCGTCGTGTAACCGTTCGCCTTGACTTCGATCTCGCTGTGCGCGGGCCAAAACCCGTTCGGGAGCCATTGCACCGCATTGTCATTCAGCCAGTTGAACCGCCCCGTGGTGTTCGTCGGCGTAGAGACCTGAATCAATTTTTCGGCCGCGGCGCGGTTTGTGATCGGCTTGGCGAACCGCACCGTCACCGGCATCGCCACGCCGACGACCTGGCCTTGCGACGGCTCGATACCGGCGACGGGAATTGTCGCGGCGGACGTGACGACGGCCGCCAGCCCCGCGCCGGCGGGGGCCGCCAACCACAGCACGGCGGTGACTGTCAGGACGAGTCCGTACCGGATCGCTCTTGGCATGCCAGCCACTGTAATGGTCAGGCGCGGTCCGACGAGGTAAGCGCAGGTCGTGTTCGGTCAGACCCGATGCTGGATTAGGCTGAGATGCCTTCCGGGAGAGGACATGCGTTTCAACCCACCGCCTTACTGGCCACTGCCGCCCGGCTGGACTCCCCCTGCCGGCTGGTACCCCGATCCGCGGTGGCCGCCGGCGCCGCCGGGGTGGGAGTTCTGGGTCGAGGATGCGATTCCGTACCCGGAGAGCCATACGGCACGCAATGTGGTGATCGGCGTCGTGGTGGGAATCGTCGCGACCCTCGCGGTGGTGTTGCCGATTGTCTTCCTGCAACATTCACGGTCAACGAGTTCGCGCTCGCACCCGAACTCGGCCGCAGGGTCGGATGAGGATCAGATCAGAGCGGTCATCTCCAACATGCAGGTGGCATGGAACAGCTCGGATTACGACCGCGTGCTCGGCAACTTCTGCACGGAGGACGAGGCGAAGCGCTCAGAGGAGAGTTTCAGGGAAGTCAGAGACGAGAGCGGCCAGGTCGAATTCACGATCGAATCGATCACCGTGACCGGGGATACCGCCAAAGTCGAGGCGAGTGAGGCCTTTTCGAACCACTCGAGCCCAGATGTCGCGACGCTCACCTTCATCCGCGAAGACGGCAGATGGGTTTTCTGCCCATCGTCGTGACAGCGAAGCACGTCGCCGCGCTGAGAGTTTCCGTACTGTAATCGCTTTGGTATCTTCGCGTTTCAATCTCCCCGCGCGCACACTGAAATGATTGCGCGCGTGACCCAACTGACACGGCGAGCAGTCCTTCAGGCCGGTGGCCTGGCGGCAGGCGCGTACACGTTGGCAAACCTGTTGCAACCCGCGGTTTCTGGGGCTGAGCCCGCTGCCGCGTCGACGGCCGCACCGACTTATGTCACCGGCTCGTTCGTCTCCGCGGCCCGCGGCGGCGTCGTCACGAACTGGGCGATCGCCCGCCCGCCGGGCCAAAACCAGCCGCTTCGCCCGGTGATCGCACTGCACGGCCACGACGCCGACGCCAAGTTCGTGATGGACTTGGGCGTTCCCGACGTTCTGGCGCGCGTGGTCAATGGCGGTCGGCCGCCTTTCGCAGTCGTAAGTGTCGACGGTGGCAACGGCTACTGGCACCACCGCGCGTCCGGCGACGACTCGGGCGCGATGGTGCTCGACGAGTTGCTGCCGATGCTGTCCAGCCACGGGCTCGACACCTCCAAAGTCGCGTTCATGGGATGGTCGATGGGCGGGTACGGCGCGTTGCTGCTCGGTGCGCGGCTAGGTCCGGCACGCACGGCGGGCATCTGCGCGGTCAGCCCGGCCCTGTGGACGTCGTATCTTGCGACAGACGACGGCGCGTTCGACAATTCCTATGACTGGGCCAACAACACGGTCTTCGGCCGGCCCGAGTTCGCCTCCATCCCGATCCGGGTGGACTGCGGCACAGGCGATCGGTTCTACGCGGCGACCAAACAGTTCGTCGCGCAACTCGGCAAGCCGGTCGCGGGTGGCTTCTCTCCGGGCGGGCACGACGTCGCGTACTGGCGCGGGCAATTGCCCGACGAATTGAGCTGGTTGGCGTCGTAGCCCGACGACTCGCAGGCCATGCGTTCTGCTTAGATCACGGCATGGAAGGTTCCGTGACAGTGCACATGGCCGCGCCGGCGATGAAGATCTGGGAGCTGGTCTCCGATGTCCGCAATACCGGGCGGTTTTCGCCCGAAGTGTTCGAATCGGAGTGGCTCGACGGCGCGACCGGCCCCGCCCTCGGCGCCCGGTTCCGCGGACACGTCAAGCGCAACGAGATCGGGCCGGTCTACTGGACGACGTGCCGGGTCACGCATTGCGAGCCCGGCCACGAGTTCGCGTTCGACGTCTTGATCGGTGACAAGCCGGCGAACCACTGGCACTACAAGTTCGTCGAGAGTGGCGACGGCACGGACGTGACGGAATCGTTCCGCCTGCTGCCGACGCCCGTTCTCGCCGTCTACGCCGCGACAATCGGCCGGTTGCGCCGGCGCCGCAATATCCGCGACATGCGCAAGACTTTGGAGCGGATCAGGGACGTCGTCGAGAAGGCTTGAGCGCTATGCCGGCGATCAACCGGTCGCTCACGGCATCCATCTCCGCCCGGGCCGCAACAGGGTCGGCTGCGCGCGCGATGTAGAGCGCGGCCTCGTCGAGCGCGGCCAGCAATACGTGGGCTGTGGGTCGGACGGGCTGTTCGGGAATCACCCCGTCGGCGACCCCCTGCCCGAGCATCGCCTCGATGACGCCGAGGCCGTATTTGATCCCGACCGCGCGCCACTGCTCCCACCCGAGAACGGCAGGCGCGTCGATCAACACGATCTGCGCCACGTCGGGAGTCGAACAGAGGTCGAGGAAGAGGCCCGCGCCGGCGCGCATCGCCTCGAGCTGGTCGCCGGGCCCGGCGGCGACGATGCGCTCTGCCACCGTGGTGACGATCTCCTGTTCCATCTCCTCGTACACCGCGGCGAACAGGGCGGCCTTGTCGTCGAACTGGTGATACAGCGCGCCGCGGGTCACCCCGGCCGCCGCCACGATCTCCTGCGTCGAGACCGCATGAAAACCGTTGTCGGCGAACAGTTTCCGGGCAGCACCGAGGAGGGCCGCGCGGGTGGCCGCCGTTCGCTCGGCCTGGGTCCGACGGATCGGCTTTCTACTCTCGCTCTTGACTTTCATACAGCCTGCACGTAACTTTCATACCAGCAGTATCTAACTTGAGGTTCTTAGGAGGATAACCGACATGCCGCAGCTGACGCTGGATCAGACGACGATCGAGTACCGCGTGTTGGGTCCGGAAGAGTCCGAGCACCCGCCGGTGTTGTTCGTACACGGGATCCTGGTCAATCACCAGCTGTGGCTGCAGGTCGCAGAAGCGTTGGCAGACAACGGATTCCGGTGCATTCTACCGGATTGGCCGCTTGGTTCGCACACCATTCCGGTGGGTGACGGCGCCGACCTGTCGCCGCGCGGGGTCGCCACGTTGATCCGCGACGTGATCGTCGCGCTGAACCTGTCGGACGTCACGTTGGTGGGCAGCGACACCGGCGGCGGGTTGTGCCAGTTGGTCATCGACGCCTACCCCGAACACGTCGGGCGCGTCGTCTTGACGAACTGCGACGCGTTCGAGAAGTTCCCGCCGTTCCCGTTCGACGTGGCGTTTGCGTTGCTGCGCGGCCCGATCTCGATCAAGGCGTTGATGGCGATGATGCGGGTGAAGGCGCTGCGGCACTCGCCGCTCGGGTTCGGGCTGTTGCTCAACCACCCGGATCCGGCGCTGACGGAGTCATGGGTGCGGCCGTGCCTCGACGATACGCGCATCTGCCGCGACCTGGCGAAGCTGCTGCGCAACGTCGCCGCCACCGACCTGACCGAAGTGGCCGAGCGCCTTCCGCAGTTCGCCAAGCCGGTGACGCTGGTGTGGGGTCAGGTCGACCGTTGCTTCACGCCGTCGCTTGGCCGCCGGCTCGCCGCGCAGTTCCCGAACGCCACGCTCGTCGAAGTGCCGAACGCCAAAACATTTGTCGCGCTGGATGATCCGGCCGCAGTGGTGGAAGCAATCGAGAAGATCGGAGCGCGCCCGGCGATCCCCGGGTCGTGATGCTCTAGCGGGGAGCCTTCTCGCAGGTGAACTGGCAGACGTCGGTGTAGCCGTCGCGGAACAGCTCTGCGCACCCGGTGAGGTAGTGCATGTACCGGTCGTAGACCTCTTGCGACTGGATCGCGATCGCTTCGTCCTTGTGGGCTTCCAGCGCCGCGGCCCAGCTCTCCAGCGTGCGCTGGTAATGGAATCGCAACGGCTGCTTGCGGGTGATCGTGAAGCCGGCATTGGCCGCGTGTTTCTCGACGTCTTCGGCCTTCGGTAGCCGCCCGCCGGGGAAGATCTCCTCCATGATGAATTTGAAGAACCGCAACAGCCGCATCGTGAGCGGCAAACCGCGTTCTTTGAACTCTTCGTCGCTCGGCTTGATGATCGTGTGAAGGAGCATCACTCCGTCGGGCGGCAAGACGTGGTAGGCCTTCTGGAAGAACGGGGCGTGCCGCTCGTAGCCGAAGTGCTCGAACGCGCCGATCGACACGATCCGGTCCACCGGCTCGTCGAACTGCTCCCAACCCTGCAGCCGCACCTCTTTCGAACGGGGGCTCGGTGAGTTGTCGAACAGCTTCTGCACATGCGCCTGCTGGTTGCGCGACAGCGTCAGGCCGATGACGTTGACGTCGTAACGCTCGATCGCGCGGTTCAGGGTGGCGCCCCAGCCGCAGCCCACGTCGAGAAGCGTCATTCCCGGCTGCAGGCCAAGCTTGCCCAGCGCCAGGTCGATCTTGGCGATCTGCGCCTCTTCCAGCGTCATGTCGTCGCGTTCGAAGTACGCGCAGCTGTAGGTCTGAGTGGGATCGAGGAACAGCCGATAGAAATCGTCGGACAGGTCGTAGTGGTGCTGGACGTCCTCGAAGTGCGGCTTCAAGGTCGGCACGTCAGATGGTGTTTCCGGCAAAATCGGTCCTTGGGGCTTGGTGGTCGCCCCCGATGGTACGAGATGCAGCCTGTGAGCAAACTTCCGCGTCGACGGCTAGTCGGAGTCCGCGACGTTTTCCCGGTCGTCGGTCTTCTCGAGCGTGCGGTGCTCGTCGTCGGAGTCGCTCTCCGCCTCGCCGAACTTGGGATTGCCCTCGTCGTCGACCCAGTCGTTGACAGCGGTTCCGGTCACCGTGTGGGCGGTCCCGGGAAGCACGGTCGTCGGCCGCTCTTCCTGATAGCCCTTGCGCATCTCCTCGGCCTCTTGCTTTTGCTCGTCGGTGGGCTCCGGCATCTCGCGGATCTGTCCCGATTCGTAGCGTTCGACGTCTTCCTGGTCGCTGGATTCTGTGCTCACGATCCGGTCCGTCCAATCTCGTTCGTGGGTTCAACGATGGGTGCTAGGAGGCTGCCCGCAAATCCGGCCCGTCAAACAGCACGACTGTTAAGACTGTTGGCTGTGGTGGTTGTGAAACGAGGCTTGTGTGTGGTGCTGATGACGACATCGATCGCGGGTGCGCCGCCGAGCGGGGCGACGCCATCTGGTCCGTTGACCGCCTTGGTCGACGCGGCAACAACGCGGCTGCTGACGGCGGACCCCGCCGCCGCGGTCAAGTGGAAATCAGGTGGAAGCATCGAAGACCCCGCGCGAGTGGAACAGGTGATGACGGCGGTGAGCGGCGACGCGGTCGCGCATCGGATCGACCCCGACTACGTCAAGCGCGTCTTCGCCGACCAGATCAACGCCACCGAGGCCGTCGAGTACAGCCGATTCGCGCAGTGGAAACTGGACCCGTCGCTCGCACCGGCGACTGCGCCGGACCTGTCGGCCTCCCGCGCGGCGATCGACGGTCTCAACCACACGATGGTCGACGAAATCGCCACCCAGTGGGCGGTGTTGCAGTCACCGCAGTGCGCGGCCGAGCGCGACGACACCGTCGAGGCCGTGGCGAGCGCGCGCCAACTCGACCCGCTCTATCGCCAAGCGCTCGGTGCGGCGACCCGCTCGTATTGTGCCGACGGCTAGCCGAATAGCGGGAGTGCGCGCTTGCGGGCCAGCGCGTCCATGCCGGCCTGAATGCTGTCCTGCACCTCATGGTACTTGCGCTCGACGTACTCGTCGTCGGCGGCGCGGTCGGGATCGTGGTCGAGCTCGACGGCCGGCATCAGCCGCGTGCGGATCTTTGCCGGAAGCGGAAACTGCGGCAGCGCGGCCGGCGCGATCCCCCACGGCAGTGACAGCGCGATCGGAAACACCTTGAGCCGCAACACTTTATCGAGGCGCAGGGTTTTGGACAGCTGGTCGCCGCGGATCAGCACCGGCATCGCGTCCGCGCCGCCGACGGTCGCGATCGGGACTATCGGCACTCCGGCGCGGATCGCCATCTTGACGAAACCGGTACGCCCGGCCAGGTTCGCCCGGTCGCGTTCGCTCCACGGCCGCAGCGAGTCGACCTCTCCGCCCGGCCACAGCGCGACGTCGCGCCCTTCGGCCAGGGCGGCGGCGATCGAGTCCGGCGCGGCGGGTACCACGCCCATCGCGCGGAAATACCGGCCGATGACCGGGATCGCCATCAGCGCGTCGTGCGCGGTGCCGTGCAGTTGGCGCTCCTGGCCGAAGCGGCGCCACCATTGGACGCCGACGGTCCAGGCATCCCACACGAACGGCGCGCCCGAGTGGATCCCGATCAGCAGCGCCGGCGGGTCTGGCAGGTTTTCCCAGCCGTCCATCTCCATCCGGAACCAGTAGTCGACCAGCGTGTTCCAGAAGAACTTCTGCCGCTGCATCGTCTGCTCGTCGGGTCCCGCAAGGTCCCACTCGCCGGCCCGCTTGGCAAACCAGCCGCTGATCCCGCCTTCTTGCTTGGCGCGGCGCTCGTCCATCTGCTCGCGGGCCTGCTCGGCGTGCTGCTGGGCCTGCTGTTTGAGGTCGGGTGGTCTGTGGTCGATTGTGGTCATCTCGACCGCGTACCCGCTGCGGCGCGTTCTTCAACGCCTGGTTGGTCAGCTGCCGACGGCGGCGCGGATTGTCTCGCGCAGTGATCCGAGAGTGGCCAGCACGGCCGTGGGCTCGTAGCCGCAGTGGGCCATGCAGTTCGCGCAGCGCGGATCCTTGCCGCGGCCGAACGCGTTCCAGTCGGTCTCGTCGACCAGCTGCTGGTAGGTGTCGACGTACCGGTCGTCGAGCAGGTAGCACGGTCGCTGCCAACCCTTGAGCGAATACGACGGGATCGCCCACGCGGTGCAGGCGAAGTCGACCTTGCCCTCCAAGAAGTCGAGGAACAGCGGCGAATGATTCAGCCGCCACTTTTTGCGCCGCCCGTCGGCGAACGCCTTGGAGAACAACTCGCGGGTCTGCTGGACGCCCAGCCAGTGGTGCTGATCGGGGGCGCGCTCGTAGGCGTAGCCCGGCGAGATCTGCATGTTGTCCACGCCGAGGTCGTCGTTGAGGTAGTCGAGCACCTCGATGACGTCTTGCGGTGTGTCGGTGTCGAAGAACGTGGTGTTGGTCAGCACACGGAAGCCGGCGGCTTGGGCTTGCTTGATCGCGGCCACCGCCTGGTCGAACACTCCCGCCTTGCACACCGAGGCGTCATGGCGTTCGCGCAGCCCGTCGATATGCACGATCCACGCGAAGTTGCGGTGCGGCGTGAACCGGTGCAGGTGCTTGGGCAGCAACACCGCGTTGGTGCACAGGAACACGATCTTGCGCCGATCCAGCAGGCGCCGCACGATCTCGTCGATTTCCTTGTGCATCAACGGTTCTCCACCGGCGATCGACACCATCGGAGCACCCGATTCCACCACGGCGGCGACAGCCTGCTCGACGGGCATGCGCTGCTTGAGCAACGACGCCGGGTGCGCGATCTTGCCGCACCCCGCGCACTTGAGGTTGCAGGCGAACAGCGGCTCGAGCTCGACCAGGATCGGAAACTTCTCGCGCCTCAACAGTTTCTGCTTGAGAAGGTGCGTGCCCAGGCGCACGGACTGGCGAAGCGGCATCGCCACGTCGGACCACCTCTTCCGGCTTCGGGGTTCGTTCGGTATCCCCACGTATTCCCGCGGATGCCGCGTCGTAGTCCGGTTCCTGTGATACGACAGCGAGATGGGTCGATGGTCACGTGACGAGATTGAGTCCGCGTTTCTTGCACACGAACAAGTTGTCGTCGAGATCGGCACGAGCTGGGACTGGTCCCGATTCGCCGACGAATTCACCGAAGATGCCCTCTACGTCGAGCACGCGTTGGGGACGTTTCGCGGCCGTGAGCAGATCCGCGAATGGATCACGACGACCATGAACACGTTCCCCGGCAACGAGATGCCGTGGTTCCCGACGTCGTGGCATGCGATCGACGACGAGAAGGGCTGGGTGTTCTGCGAGGTGCTGAACCGGATGAAGGACCCCGGCGACGGCAGTATCCACGAGCAGGCCAACATCACGGTGCTGAAGTACGCGGGCGACGGGCTGTGGAGCTACGAGGAGGACGCGTACAACCCGATGAACTTCATGGTGATGCTGCAGGGCTACATCACCCGCTGCGCGAGCCTCGGGACGGCCTCCGACGACGCGTTGACGTTCGCCAAGAACATGAATTGGAATTTGACGTAGCGAGTGGCGCATCTTGCTGTCGAATGTGAACCATTCGCCGGTCGTTTCGTGTCTGATATAGGCAGGTTCGACGTCAGGAGCGTGCGATGAACACTCGAACCCCGAAGCTGGCAGCGTTCGTAGCCTGTTCAGTCCTCATGCTCGCGACCGGATGCGGGCAGTCTTCCGTCAGCAATGAGCCGGTCACCACGACGTCGGCGGCACCGGCATCATCGAGCGGGCCGCCGGCGCCGCCCGCGCCAGCTGCGGCGACGATCACGATCGAGAACTACCAGTTCTCCGACGCGACGGTGGCGCCGGGCGGGCAGGTCACCGTCGAGAATCTGGATCGCGACGCGCACACCGTCACGTCGAACACCGCGGGAGCGTTCGACGTCACGGTGTCGGGTCAGTCCAAGGTGGTTTTCACCGCGCCAGCGAAACCCGGGCAGTACCCGTTCCACTGCACGTATCACGCGAGCATGCACGGCATGCTCACCGTGCAGTAGCGGTCAGCTCACATCTGGGCCAGGGTCGCGATCGGCGTCTCGTCGAGGTGGTCGGCCAGCTCTGCGGCGTCGGTGAACACCAGGCAGGCACCGCCGTCGGTCAGCTCTTCGCGCGACACTCCCCCGCTGAGCACACCGATGCAGGGCACGCCGGCGCGCGCGCAGGCTTTCG
>Ga0070741_10013733_pt1 | contig 14202 bp, 9 predicted proteins | sample Coa_R1_4_FD_66440 | JGI IMG/M metagenome (GOLD analysis project Ga0070741, IMG submission 66440) | Surface soil microbial communities from Centralia Pennsylvania, which are recovering from an underground coalmine fire - Coalmine... | ecosystem: Environmental > Terrestrial > Soil > Unclassified ... | reverse complement strand
GCTGAGGGATTCTTGATGTGAGTTCAAACTCAGTACCGCGATTGAAGCCGAAGTGGCCAAACGCCGGAACGCCATGGCCATCTGGCAGGATCTGGTGGACAGCCACGGTTTCAGCGACAAATACGCCAGCGTAAAACGCTTCGTGCGGAAGCAGCGCGGATCTGCGGCGCCCGAAGCGCGGGTCGTCATTGAGACCGCTCCGGGCGAGGAGGCTCAGGTCGATTACGGCGCCGGACCAATGGTACGCGATCCGAAAACGGGCAGATACCGGCGCACGCGATTGTTCGTTCTGACGCTCGGATACAGCCGGAAGGCCGTTCGCCTTCTGGTGTTCCGTTCCAGTGTGCGTGTCTGGGCCGAACTGCACGAGCAAGCATTCCGTCGATTGGGCGGAGCCACTCGCGTTGTGGTGCTCGATAATCTCCGCGAGGGCGTGCTCACGCCCGACATTTACGATCCCACGCTCAATCCGCTGTACCGTGACGTGCTGCAACATTACGGTGTCACCGCTCTGCCGTGCCGCGTGCGAGACCCGGATCGCAAAGGCAAAGTCGAATCCGGCGTCGGTCATGCGAAGAAGACACCTCTCAGAGGTCAGCGTTTCGAGAGCCTCGAAGAAGCGCAGACTTATCTGGATCGATGGGAGGCACGCTGGGCCGACACACGCATCCACGGAACCACCAAGCGCCAGGTCGCGGCTATGTTCGCTGAAGAGCGGCCCGCCCTACTTCCGTTGCCCATGGAACCTTTCCGCTATTACCAATACGGTGAGAGCGCCGTACATCTGGATGGCTGCGTGGAAGTGGAAGCCGCCTACTACGGGGCGCCGCCCGGCTGGATCGGCCGCCGCGTTCAGGTGCAATGGAACGCCACGCATGTCCGTCTGCTGAACGCCGTCACCGGCCAACTTTTGCGTGAACATCTCCGGCAAGAGCGCGGCCGGCATCGGATTCACGATGAGGATCGTTCGCCGCGGACGCCGCTATCAACGCTGCAGCTTCTGAACCGCGCCGAGAAGGCGGGGAAACACATCGGCACGTTGTGCCGTCAGTTGCATGGAAAGTACGGCCAGACCGGAGTGCGACGAGTCCTCGGGGTGTTGTCGTTGGCAAAGAAGTTTGGCATCGCCTCGACAGATGATGCATGCTCCATGGCGCTCGAAACCGGCACGTGCGAATACCACTTCGTTCGCCGCTATCTAGAACGCAACCCACAACTACCGTTGAGCCTGCGCCAGGTTGATCCGCTCATCCGCCAACTCAGCCTGTACCGCGATCTCATCGAAAGCCGCACCCGTCAGGAGGAATCATCATGAATGTCATCGAACTCGAACGCGCACTTCGCCAGCTCCGGTTGGGCGGCATGGCCGCGGTGCTTGAAACTCGGCTGCGCCAGGCGCAAGCCGAACCCATGGCGCCAATCGATCTGATCTCTTGCCTGGTGTCTGACGAACTCACACGCCGCGCCGATCGGCTGCTGGAGCGCCGGCGGAAACAGGCCGGCTTCCGCGATCCGGATCGCACGCTGGATAATTTTGACTTTAACTTTAATCCGAAGATCAATCGCAGCTTGGTCTTCGACCTCGCTACCGGCACTTTCATCAACAAGCGCGAAGATGCACTGTTCCTCGGCCCCGGCGGAACCGGCAAGAGTCATCTGGCGCAGGCCATTGCGCAGGCGGTAATCTTGCAGGGCTACCGCGTTCTGTATCGGGAGACCCACGTGTTGCTCGACGAACTCGCCGATGCCGTGGCCGACGGAATTCGCAAGGAGTACATCGAAATGATATCGACGGTTCCGCTGCTCATCCTCGACGACTTCGGTATGCGCAAACTGCCGCACACCGCGGCCGAGGATCTACTGGAGATCGTCATGCGCCGCTACGAACGTTGCAGCACGCTGCTCACCTCCAATCGACCCGTTGAGGACTGGGGCAAGCTGCTCGGCGATGTTGCCGCCGTGAGCGCTATGCTCGACCGGCTACTGCATCACGGTCACGTGCTCAAGTGCGGCCCGCGAAGCTGGCGTACGAAAGCGGCGGCCGGAAGTTCGCAATAGCTACCGCCCCCTAGCTCACTTCTTCGCATCGTTCGAGGAACCATTCATACAGGAACTACCCATGCCAGAGTCTTGTTGGATGTGGGGGTGATAACTTTGGGCAATCTTTGCGATTAACTCGGCGTCTTCGGGCCTGTTCGAATGTACGAAAAAATTTGCGCATCCGCTGTCGGGAAAGGTAACTGCAACCCTAGATGTGCTACTACTACTCGGCGCTGGCCGGGTTGCGGTCCAGACACGGGTTCCTAGCACGAAGCGTTCCTGGAAAGAGGATCCATCTCTCGCATTCGCGTAGGCTCCAGCAAAAGCGCCAATGTCGTATCGAATAGCCAGTTTCCCATCTGGCGAGCTGAAGTGCCCTTCAAGCGTATCCAGTCCTTCACCGCCGTGATGCGTGAAACCAGACGGCACTTTCACCTCTCCACCCCGCCAAGCGAACGTTCTCGTTCCTGCGTCCCAGGTCAGAGTTTGGGGATGGGAAATACCCGGACTGCATGAAGTCCCAACCAAGAACCAGGTGATCAGCAGAAACCGTCGCATCCTCATCAAAGGCTCACAGCTATGTTGACACCTTGGATTCGAAAATGTTCCGAGCGGGTACAACCCCGAATAGTGGGATCATCGGGAACGCACTTAATGCCGAAGTGCATTGTCTTTACTTGGGGACTCTGTCCCCAAACCCCTGGGATTTATCGCTTTCGCGCCAGAATGGCAGCTCGGCTTGCGAGGCGGCTGTTCGCCGCCCCAAGCCCATTCCGGCCGCTGAGTCGGCGCTCCGGTCGCATCCCTGCGTTGCCGTGTCCTCCGCCCAGGTAAGCCCAGTATAAAGCTGCCCCGCAACGTTTTTCAGAAAAATGATTGCTGACGCCGCCGCTGTCAGTGTATAAATACTCTTGTCTGGTCCCGCCCGTTGGCCGCTTTTGAAGTGTCCATCATTGGCCGGTTTTCACATGTCCACCGAGGGCTTGCGGAGAGGATCAAGGGTTTGCGGCGCCGGACCGGCTCGGAAGACTCGCGGCTTTGAACTGCTCGTCAGTCAAGTTCCATCCGCCGCCGAGCGATTTGTAGAGCTGAACGATCACCAGCCGCCGATTGAGTTCCGTCTGGGCCAGTGCCTGCTGCGCTGGGAAGAGCAGTTGCTGCGCTTCAAGGATTTCGAAATAACTGGAAAATCCTTGATCGTAGCGCATCGAAGCTAAGCGAAACGCCTGCACGTAGGACGCCACGGCATTCGACTGCTCTGCACGAATGATGTCGTATTTTTCTCGTGATATCAGTGCATTCGAAACATCCGCAAAAGCGTTCAGAACCGTCTGCTGATACTGGAGCTTGGCCTGTTCCCACGCTGCCACGAGTTGGCGCTTCTGCGCCTTCAGCCTGCCGCCCTGGAAAATAGGGCCTGTAACGTTCAGAGCGCTGCTCCATGCGTTCGTTCTGCCTGAAGTTATCTCTTCGAGTGGCGTGCTCAATTTTCCGAAGAACGTGGTGAGGCCTATTTGGGGAAAGTATGCCGCGGCGGCGACACCAATCTGCGCATTCGCGGCGCGGATATTTTGCTCCGCTGATAGAACGTCCGGTCTCCGTTCCAATAGCGCGGACGGCAAGCCGGTAGGCACTTGAGGTGGAACACTATCTTCCAGCAGGGCTCTCTTGACTTCGATCGGGCCGGGGTTGTTTCCGAGCAGGATATCAATTTGATTCTCGGTGAGCGCGATCTCCCGTTCCAGTTCCGCGATTTGAGCGAGTGCCACTGCCTCATTAGCGCTGGCGCGAGAAACGGGCAGTTCTGAGGAAACCCCGCCCTGCATCCGCTGGGTGAAGAGTGTCCGCATTTCGCCGAATGACTGCGCCGATTGGCGGGAGATTTCGAGTTGACGTCGCAGCCCGAGCAATTGAAAGTACGCGCTGGACACATCGCTGACAACCGAAAGCATGACGCCGCGGCGAACGTTTGTGGCGGCAAGGTAATCCGCTTTTGCAGCCTCATTCAGGCGACGGATACGGCCCCAGAGGTCGGCTTCCCAACTCGCGCTGGCGACGCCCAACAGGAATCCCTGCACTCCCGAAAACCCCGCATCAGGACTTTGAAGAAATTGGTTTTTTCCCCCGCTGATGTGTGTGGTGTAGTTGACGGCCGGGAAGTATTGCGCTCGCGCCTGAGCTGCTACCTCGCGAGCCTGTTCCACGCGCGTCGCTGCAATGCCAATGTCGTAATTGTTGGCAAGGGCGTTCTTCACGAGTTGTTTCAAGTGGTCGTCATTAAAAAGGTCCCACCATGGAAGGTCCGCTAAGGACGCCTCCTCTGAGTTGGCGGGCCCGCCTCGGAACTCGGACGGAGTGTTCACGGCCGGCCGCTTGTAGTTTGGGCCCACTAGGCAGCTCGAAAGCGGCAATACCACGAAGAGCAGAATAAGAGCTCCCGTTTGAGGACCGAAGCATAGGCGCCGCGCCCGGTTCCAAACGTAGTTTACTCTGCTCATCGCGCGCTGCTCGGTACCAGCGGAGCGTTCGGTTGAAGCGGTTGGCCAGCCTCGGGCGGTCCAGGCGGCGTCAGCCGTTCGGCCACTGACTTCGCGCGAGCCGGACCGCTCAACTTCTCGACGATGCAAAACAGGGCGGGAACGACAAAAATAGCAATCGCACTCGATGCCAACATTCCGCCGATTACGGCAGTGCCCATCACACGCCGCGATATAGCGCCCGCGCCCGAAGCCATCCATAGCGGCACGCAGCCGAGGATGAAAGCAAAAGAGGTCATCAAAATCGGCCGCAGACGTACTTTTGCGCCTTCGAGCGCCGCTTCCACCAGCGGTTTTCCAGACTCATAATTCAGTTTGGCGAACTCAACAATCAGGATGGCGTTCTTAGCGGCAAGTCCGATCAGCATAACCAAACCGATCTGAGCGTAGACATTCATCTCAAAGGAGAGGCTGCTGAAACGCCGGAGGTACAGAGTGGCCAGCGCGCCAAACACAGCGATAGGCGTGCTCAACAGAACGCTGAATGGTAGCGACCAGCTCTCATAGAGCGCCGCAAGAATGAGGAAGACAAACAAAACTGAGATTCCGAAAATCACTCCGGTTGGCACGCCTTTCCTCGCCAGGTTTTCCTGGTAGGACATTCCTAAGTAGTCGAAGCCCATTTCGGGCGGCATGGTTTGAGCGAATACTTCTTCCAGGGCCTTCATCGCATCGTTAGAGCTGTAGCCCGACGCCGCGCTCCCATTAATCTGGACAGCGCGATAGAGGTTATATCGCATGGTGAATTCGGGACCAGTTGTATTTTCAATTGTGGTGAGGGCGGACAGCGGCACCATGTCTCCGCGGTCGTTGCGCACTTGGAACTGGCCCACATTTTCCGCTTTCGTACGATAGTCGCCCTCAGCCTGAACGAATACCTGCCACTGGCGGCCGAAGCGGTTGAAGTAGTTGATTAAGGCGCCGCCCATGAAGGCTTGCAGCGTTTGATAGACCTGCTTTAGTTCCACGCCTTGCTTGACGGTTTTGTCGCGGTCGACGCGAGCGAAGAGCTGAGGTACATCCGGAAGAGCCAGCGTGAACATGCCGGAAAGTTCAGGACGCTTCGCCGCGGCCCCCAGGAATTTCTGCATGTTCGAAGTCAGGAATTTCACATCTTGTCCAGAGCGATCCTCTAGGATGAAGGTGAAGCCGCCTGCCGCTCCTACGCCAGGAATCGCAGGCGGAGAGAAGCCAAACGCGATGCCCTCCGGGAGCCGCGACAACTGCGAATTGATTCGCGCGCGAATGGCGGCGTATTGTTCATCGCGCGACTTTCGTTCTTCCCAAGCCTTCAGCGTCACCCAGAAGAATGCACTGTAGGTGTTCTGTACAAGGCTCAACATGTTGAATCCCACCACCGTGGTCACGTGCTCTACGCCCGGCGTATTCTGGAGGATTTGCTCAACCCGCTTCGCCGCCACGTCCGTCCGCTGCAGAGAAGCGGCATTCGGAAGCTGCATAGCTGCGAAGACGTAGCCCTGATCCTCATCTGGGAGGAAGCTGGTCGGGAGTTTGGTTCCAAACCAGCCTGCCAGCACAGTCAAACCAAGCAGCAGGACCGCACTGAACGCGAATTTATGGATCAGCAAGCCGCAGCCTCTCACGTAACCCTCGGTGGCGTGATTAAACACTCGGTTGAACCAGGCGAAGAATCGGCCCAGAGGCCCTCGCGCCGGTTTTCTGGGGCGCAGCAACAGAGCTGCGAGCGCCGGGCTGAGACTCAATGCGTTAAAAGCTGATATGAGTACGGAGACCGCGATCGTCACCGCGAACTGCTGATAAAGGCGTCCAGTAATTCCTGGAACGAATGCGGTGGGAATAAAAACCGCGGAGAGGACGATCGCGATGCCGATTACTGGTCCGGAGACTTCTTCCATGGCCTTGAACGCTGCTTCTTTAGGCGAAAGACCATGTTCGATATGGTGCTCAACGGCTTCAACGACGACGATTGCGTCATCCACCACAAGACCGATCGCCAGCACCATGCCAAACAGCGACAGTGTGTTAATCGAAAAGCCAAAAATTGGAAATACGAGAAATGTGGCGACCAGTGAAACCGGGACCGCAAGGAGCGGAATCAGTGTCGCCCGCCACCCCTGCAGAAACAGGTACACAACCACGATGACCAGGACAATCGCTTCGAACAACGTATGAACGATTTCGCGCATTCCCTCGGTGACGGGAATGGTCGTGTCCAGCGCTACCGTGTAATCCAGTCCGGGCGGAAAGCGCTTCTTCTGTTCTTCCATCAACTTTCTTGCCCCAGCGGCAGCTTTGACAGCATTGGAGCCTGGAAGCTGATATATGGCCACCACGGCCGACGGCTTGCCATCCAGACGGCCGCGCAGGTTGTAGACTTGTGCTCCCAGTTCCGCGCGAGCTACGTCCTTTAACCGGACGACTGATCCATCCGGATTGGCCCGAATCACAATGGAGTTGAATTCTTCCGCGGTGGCAAGACGCCCCTGCGCGCGCACGGCATATGTCAGCTCTTGGCCGGCGGGAACGGGTTCGCCGCCAATTTGGCCGGCGGGATTCACGTTATTTTGCGCTTGAACGGCTCTAATAATGTCTGGGACAGTAATTTGCAGCTTGGAAAGCTTGTCAGGTCGGACCCACAGGCGCATCGAATATTGGCCGGCCCCGAACACCTGCACGCTCGCGATACCAGGGACGCGCGTGAACTGGTCATTTAGGTTGATGTAGGCATAGTTGGCGAGGAACTCCGCCGGGTACCGTCCGTCGGGACTATAGAGATCGAAGAGCATCAACGGAGCGAGCGTCGATTTCTGTACTGTCACGCCATAATTGACCACGTCAGCTGGAAGTTGCGATGCGGCTTGGTTCTGCCTCATCTGTGACAGAATTTGATCGGTATTCGGGTCAGTCTTTACATCGAAGTTGACAGTCAGTGTTAAAGTGCTGTTGTTGGCATTGATGGAATACATGTAGTTCATGTTGTCGACGCCGCTCATTTGTTGTTCGATTGGCGCCGCCACTGACTGCTCCACGGTCAAAGCATCCGCCCCGGGGTAGGTCGCCTTCACTTGTATTTCGGGCGGAGTGATATTGGGAAACTGCGCGGTCGGCAGAGTCAGCATCACGAACGTGCCGGTCAGCACCATCAGGATCGAAATCACGATCGCTACGATGGGGCGGTTAATAAAGAATTTGACCATTTGTTTGATTCAGGCGAATCCAGCAAGTCAGTAGGTGGTTTTGTTCGCGGTCTCAGCTTTTGTGACTTCGTTCGGATAAGCCTTCGCATTCACCTGTATTCCCTCTCTAACCTTCTGCGTTCCCTCTGCTACCACCTGGTCGCCCGCTTTAAGACCGTCTTCTATAATCCATAACGAGCCCACCTTCTCGCCCACCTTGACTTGTTTGATCGCCACTCTATTGTCATCGCCAACAACCGCAACAATGTTTCGTCCTTGAAGGTCCGTTACAGCGCGTTGAGGAACCGTCAAGGCGTCGGTCTGATTTCTCACGATAGTCCTGATGTTTCCGTAACCGCCTGGTCGTAACACTTGGCCTGGATTCGAGAACGCCACTTGAACGTCAATCGTGCCCGTTCTATCGTCTATCTGGCGATCAACATATTCAAGGCGCCCTTTGTAGGGATACACTGACCCATCTGCCAGAATCAGATCGAAACTGAGTGCACGCAATGCCGCATCCAGGGCAGTGCTGGAACCAATACGCGATGCCGCCGTCAAGTATTCCTGCTCGCTTGCGGAGAATTGGGCCAGGATGGGATCCACCGTCGAAACAGTCGCCAAAGGCGTTGTGCTTTGCGGGCCAACCAGATCGCCCACTTGCGCATTCGCAATCCCCGCGACGCCGCGTATCAGCGAAGTCACTCTCGTAAAGCCTAGATTTAGTTCCGCCGTTTCCATGGCAGCTTGCGCGCCAGCAACAGACGCCGAGCGCGCGCTGATATTAGCGATAGCGGTCTCAACCGCGGCTTTCGTGGCTTCCACTTGCGCCTTTGCGGCAAGATTTGCCTGCACCGCGTTGTCGAGCTCCTCCTGGCTGATGGCCTTGGCCTTCGCCAGCGGCGTGTAACGTTTCACATCGATTTCGGTCTTGCCGAACTCGGCTTCGGCGCGTTTTTGATTTGCTTTCGCTTCTTCCAGCGCTGCTTTGGCTTGGTTCAGCGCGCTTTTGGCCTGCTCGACGTTTGCTTGGGCTTGATCCACTGTCGCCTGGAAAGGCCGTGGATCAATCTCGAAAAGCAATGCGCCTTTAGAGACGAATGCACCGTTGGTGTAAGTCTGTTTCAGGAGATATCCGGATACCTGAGCGCGAACGTCGGCATTTACTTTTCCCTTTAGAACAGCTACCCATTCTTTCGTGATGGGCACGCTCCGCGGGACGACGCGAATGACTTCCACTTCTAGAGGTGCCTGACCAGCCGATTCGACTTTTTTCTCTGTGCACCCGGTGAGCATGTGAATGCAAACCAGGAGAGCAGATCCCGTAACGATTGCACTTCTACTCGTGGACTTGTCTCGTGACAGGCAAATCACTGCCTTATTACGTACGCTCATAGTCATTCCGTACCTGTTATGTATTGCAGGTGAAATGATGTGCTCGTTGGCAGTAGAGATTTATACTATTCGCGCTCAATGCGATTGATCCAAGTGTTCCAGAGGCAGCCGGGCCACCAATACGGGATCCCTGAAGTTGTTGCCTGGATCGCTGCTGTTACCGATGAACCACACATTTCCGTTTCCCTTATCGAGGACCAACACGCCATGCTGTCCTTGATACAGATACTTAGGTGAAATGACGTCCACGTAGTTGAAATGGGCTGTGTCCGCGCCAATCCAGGACAGGCAACAAGGACGGCGGCAAAAAAACAGCGGCCGGATACGGTCCCTGCCGCCAAACGTCACGCTGAAAGCTGGATGCGACCGGTTCTTGCTTTGACTCAAGTAAACGCGGCTCGTGTGCCCTAATACGTCCACGCTATCGACGTGCTGGTGCCGAAGTCATTCTTTGGTGCGCGTACGGGCGGATGACTATCGAAATTCTCGTATATGCCGAACACTAGATTGAAGTTTCTGAAGAGTTCCCGCTTTACGCTAGACTGCGCGCTTATTCGCTCGCGCCCAGGAGTCGTTAGGCTGGGAAACAGGCCGAATTGCGAAGTGAACTGGAACTTTGTGAAGATGTATTTCGAATATTCCATCAGCAACTGCCCGTCCGCGCCACGTCCAGATTTTCCTCCCGACTCTGGAGAGTAGTTCTCGTTGTTCAACAGCGCTCCTGCAACGAGCTGCAGAGTGGAGGTTGACGTTCGGATCAGATCCCATCCAACACCTCCTCCTACTGTTGTCCTTGCTGTCAGATCTTGCTGCTGGCTATTAAGGAAGCTTGAGGTGCCCGCAACAAACCAACGCTCACCACGATAGCGAAAGTAGTAAAGGTCCGCTGTATTGCGACCGGAGTTGCTTGCCCCGCTCTGTCGATTCAACACAGAACTACCTTCCAGTTTGACCGCCCATCGCTCGGCACGATAGCCGACATCTCCGGAAAGGGACGACTGTGTGGCATTTGTGCCGCTCGTAAAGGAGAACCCATAGCCTACGGAACCTGTCAATTGATGCCAGAAGGTATCCTCTACTGGGTTCAATGTCACCACCTCGGAGTTGTGTGCTCGCCTGACCGCCTCCTGGGAGCGGATGGCGAAACCCTTGGTATCGGGCTCGGTCTCCAAATCCCGGCTGATAACTCCCACATCGCGTGTACCGTTTGACAGTGTGACGTTGAACTCGTCCTGAGTCTGGAGACGCTCCACGCGTCTCCAGTCGAGTTGGATTGTATCCGCCATGTATGCTGCTTTGAAGTATAGGAAGCCATTTTCCAGTCTCTTAATTTCGCCGGTTAGCCTGTCACCGTTCTTCATGATCACGACGTCGTTCGTACTTTTCGCTAATGCCGGTGGCGGAAGGGCAAGAGCGGCCGTTAACACCACTACAGCCGCACGTTCCAATAACTTCATGTGTCAGTCCGCGCAGTGGAGAGGACGATAAAATCGCGGCGCCGATTGCTAATCGGTTCCCAGTAAACTCCAGCCCCTTAGAGGGCTGATTCGCCCGAAGGCCTCGCCGATGGTCAAAATTTTCATTTGCCCGGCGCCCGATTAAGTTGGTAGATCCAGTGAAGAATTCGGGGTTGTAATCTCACCATCTTTGGGAGGGGACAGGTTCCACCCAATGGCTCAGCTGTTAGCTTGCGCCGATAACGCGCCCCAAAGGGCCTGGATAAGGGTCTCAAATTTGAACGGCTTCCGGATGAAGCCCTTGACTTGTGGAGCTCTGGCTTCGTCAACTCTTGCTTGGCTGTACGCACTGGTCAAGATCACTCCAATATGTGGCCCAAGCTTCGCTGCTTCTGCGATCACTTCCGCGCTAGAAGCTCCAGGAATGGTTTCGTCCAGCAACACAAACCGAATTTGTGCGGCATGATTGCCGAGAAGAGCGATCGCACTACGCCCGTCAGGCGCCTCCAACACCTCCATGCCTCTCATCCGCAGTCCTTTCGCCAGACCTTGTCGCAAGGGTGTTTCGTCCTCCACAATCAGCACGGTGCACTTTGGAATTTGCTTCGACCCGTACGCTTCGAATGCATGTCCAGCGGTATCCCGAGTTTCAGTTTCTGCGGCTGGAAGTAATATTTGGAAGGTTGTTCCTTTCGTTGGATCGCTCAAGACCTTTATCGACCCGCCCAGACTGCCAACGATGCCTTGCACAATCGCCAGACCCAGGCCGTGCCCGGCCGACTTCGTCGTAAAAAACGGGTCAAAGATCTTGCTCTGCTGGTCCTGTGGTATGCCACAACCAGTATCGGAAACCTCCAATTGCACCCAATCTCCCTCAATGCAGCTCTCTGCTGCGAGTGCCCAGCTAGTGGGCGCAAATTTCTCGTACTTCGTCGCTACACGGATCACTCCAGCGCGGTCCCCTATCGCGTCGGCGGCATTGGTGACGAGATTCATCACCACCTGCCGAAGTCGCGCTGGGTTGGCCCTAACCTTTGGGAGACCTATGCCCAAGTCTGTGCTCAAGACCGCATGTTTCGAGACGGAAAACTTAAGGAGCGCCAGAATCTCATCGACAAGATTCGAGACGTCAACCAGTTCCACAATGCCCGTTTCCTTGCCCGCATAAATCATCAATTCGCGGACGATCTCAGCTCCGTGGATTGCGAGGTCGCGAATCGACTTTAGTTCTGATGCCGGGTTCGATCCAGCGATCACCTCCTCTAAGCCCAGCTCCGCTTGAGCCATCACGCCGGCCATGACGTTGTTGAAATCGTGAGCAATCCCGCTCGCGAGGATTCCGATACTTTCCAGCTTCTGTCTGGCGAAGTCCTCCTGTTGTGCGCGTCTGATCTCCGTTACGTCCTGAGAGGCGCCAATCACGCGTTCGATCCCGCCTTCCTCGTCGAGCAGTACCTCGAAAACGAACGAGATTACGCGCAGCTCGCCGTTTGGCAAAACGATCTGGAACTCGCCGGAGGTGCGGCTCTTCTCGGCGAGAGATCTTTCCACCATTTGCTCCAATCGCATTCTGTCTTGTGGCGCGACACTTTCGAAAAACCCTTGGTAACTAGGCTTGAAATCATGCGACCGGCCGAAGATGCGAAACATTTCTTCCGACCATGACACTTCATTGGTTCGTGCATTCCATTCCCAGTTTCCAACCTGCGCCAGCCTTCCCGCATTCTTCAGGCGCTGTTCACTAGCCCGCAGACGTTCTCTCGCCTCAACCTGCTCCGTTACATCCTGAATTGCGCCGATCACCCGAACGGGGACGCCTTGGTCATCTCGGACTCCTTTGAGAATAGAACGGACAAAACGTATCTCACCGTCCGGCCGGATTATTCGGTACTCGGTTTCGATGGGGTCAGTACGGGCACGGAGACGACTGTCTATCTCAAACACCTTTTCTCGATCTTTCGGATGAACAAGGTCGGCGAAAGCATGAAGGCCGGTTGAAGAGTGTTCCTGCACGCCGAGCACCTGGCGAACTTCCTTCGACCAGTAGCTCACGTTGCTCCTTAAGTCGCGGTCCCAACTCCCGATCTTCGCGAGACGATGGGCATCCGTTAAACGGGCCTCGCTAATGCGTAGCTGTTCTTCGATCAATTTCTGATCATGAATATCAATGCAGGAGCCGATGAATCCCGCAAATTCGCCCGCTTCGTAGAGCGGCGCGCCGCGATCGAGAATCCAGCGATATGCCCCGTCGCTCCTCCGCAACCGGTACTCCATTTGAAATGGCTGTCTCCCGTCAAAGGCTGAATGGTAAACAGCCAAACAATGCTCGAGATCCTCGGGATATACGGAATCAGCCCATCCGTCCCCGATTTCTTGCTCCAGCTTCCTTCCCGTGAACTCCAGCCACGGCTTATTGAAGAAGGTGCAGAGCTTATCCCGTCCGGATATCCAGATCAGCACCGGTGCAGCGTCTGCCAACTTGCGGAACCGCTCCTCACTTTCGCGCAGTTTTTCCTCTGACCGCGAGAGTTCAATCGAATCAGCCGCTAGCCTGGCTAAAACGTCCAAACTGCGCAGTTCTCTCTCAGTCATCTCGTGACTCTGGCGCCAATAAGTGGAGAGCACGCCCAGTACCGTGCCCGATCGCGAAGTGAGCGGCGTGGTTTGTCCCGCGCGGATTGCTGCATTCAGATATATATCCAGATCTTCGCTTCCGGCCATGAAGGGGCAGGTCCGGACATCCGGAACCGTGACTCTCTTGCCGGTACGTAAAGCCTCGCCGCAGGTGCTCCGTGTGGAAACGGTTACGCACTGCCAGCGATGCGAGGCTTCCGCGCTAAATCCCCGTTGAGCCAGGAGTCGAAGCGTCCCACTGCCGCCGTGTTCCGGATAAAACATCTGTAGGCTTGCGAAGTCTGCGTGCACCGATGCTAAGAGCCGTATCCAGAACATGTTCATAAAAGGCTTCGTTCCCCTCAGTGCTGAACAACAGCGTGGCGATGTGTTGGAGGTCTTGCACCCCTTGAGGCTCTTGCCGAAGCTTTTGGTCGCGCCCATGGAGATGCCCATCAGCGCCTTGCAACTCTGGGGATCCGGCTTGCATCTTGGAGGTCGCTTCGAATTTCATAGGCGAAAATTGTACCGCGTTCAAACACAACCGCGTTTCAATGTACGGATGAAGCGAACCGTCTCAATTCGATTGACCACGCCCATTTCTACTGAAACAATAGATCCGATCCATTCACCGTATCATCCACCGATCGCAAAGCAGCGCGGAAGCGCTCACAAACAAGTTGTTCGCCTTTGAGGAGTTTCTGTAATGAAAAGCATGATGCGATTTGCCCTGTTCTCCGGCCTTATCCTGCTCCCGGCGATTGCAGCCAGTTGGTCCGGGAAATTGGTTAACTCGGAGTGTTATTCCAGTCATCTTAATTCAAACCCAACGGAATCTCACCCCGGGAGTTACGATATGAATCTAACAATCCGGCTGTGCCGGCCGGAAACAAAAACGACGACGTTCGGAATCGTACAACCCGATGGACAGGTGCTCGCCTTGCACGCTTCCGGAAACGAGAAAGTCATAGACCTGCTCCGTAAGGCGGGCAAGAAACGTGC
>Ga0070741_10013732_pt1 | contig 14203 bp, 15 predicted proteins | sample Coa_R1_4_FD_66440 | JGI IMG/M metagenome (GOLD analysis project Ga0070741, IMG submission 66440) | Surface soil microbial communities from Centralia Pennsylvania, which are recovering from an underground coalmine fire - Coalmine... | ecosystem: Environmental > Terrestrial > Soil > Unclassified ... | reverse complement strand
CTTTGATACCAAGTTTCACAAGAGCTGGTGAGGACCGTGTCGTACCGAGCAGGATATCCCGCGCTTCGCCTTCAAAGAGTGCTTCTGCTAGATTCTTGAGACGAAATTTTCGTCGGAGAACGACTTGAACAGGGCGGCCCTAAATTCAAATTGGAGTTTCTGCAGATCACCTCGCGCTAAAACGCTGTTGCTTCTTCTCGCAGCATTCACGACTGCCTGCGGCGGAGGTGGATCGGGCTCCAACAACCCTCCGCCAGGTTCCAATATTACGGTTGCAGTTTCTCCCGTTTCCGCCACGGTCGCACCAGGCGCTTCGGTGCAATTCACCGCAACCGTTAGCGGAACAACCAATACAGCGGTTAGCTGGACCGCAAATAACGTGGAGGGCGGCAACGGTACCGTTGGCAACATCAGTGCCTCGGGCGTCTATACAGCACCGACGATCACACCTAGTCCTTCTGCGGTAAACATCAAGGCCATTTCCGTCGCTGATACAACGAAGTCGGGCAGCGCAACCGTGAATGTGCTGGCCCATCACATCAATCAGGACTTTCAGAATCCTCCCGTGAAGCTGGGCACCAGCGGTGGCAACAACACAGACAAAACAACGACGACGGACAAGACCACCGGAAAGACCGAGGTATTCTGCTGCTCCGGAACCCTTGGTTCGCTAGTCTCGCGTGGCGGGAACTTCTACATCCTCAGCAATAACCACGTACTTGATAAATCAGATCAGGGCTCCTCCGGCGATCCAATCTCCCAGCCAGGACTAGCAGACACCAACTGCGGAACTAAGACGTTTACCATCGTCGGCAATCTCGCACAGGCCGCTCCGCTAAAGACAAGCAACGTTGATGCCGCCCTTGCGCAAGTTGTCATCGGTGAGGTGGACCAGTCGGGCGCGATCCTCGACCTTTTTGGGGCGGGTCAACCCGCTCCTCCGTCCGCGACCATTACTACTCCTGCCATCAACCAAGGAGTAGCAAAAAGCGGTGATGCTACCGGCGTGACTTGCTCCAGCGTCAATGCAATCGACTTGAGTGTCGGCGTCGACTACACGACGCAATGCCAGGGCGGCACCACTTTCCATGTTGTTTTTAACCACCAAATTCAGATTCAGGGTGGCACGTTCAGCAATAACGGAGATTCAGGATCGCTCGTTGTTACTTCCGACACCGCTCGTCCCGTCGGACTGCTGTACGCCGGAAGCAGCACGGGGACAGTTGCGAATCCCATCAGCGACGTACTCAATGCGCTCAAAGACTCCGGAGGCAACGCTCCGCAAATTGTCGGGGGTCCGGATCACGCCGTCGCCTGCCCTGCCGCTCCGCAGTCTGAAACGACTGCAACTTCGAAAGCCTGTGTGCGACTGCGACCCTCGAGTTCCGAATTGGCATTAGCATCGGAGGTGAAAGAGCGCCACGCGATCGAACTCATGCAGGATCCGGCAGTGACTGGCGTTGACATCGGCCAAAGCGATGACGATCCAAATCACGCTGCCATTCTCGTGTATCTCAAGAGTCAGCCGCGGATTCCGATTCCAGTTGAAATCGACGGCGTGCGGACGAAAGTCATCCATGGACCCGATGTTCGACCGGAACAGTCTGCCGCTGTGCAGAACTTCAGCTTACTGCCCAGAGTTTCCGATGCAGAGGTTCTGCGCGCGAAAACCGTTAAGGAGCAGCACGCAGCAATAATGATGTCCAACCCTGCGATCCTGGGCGTAGGCGTCGGTGCGAGCCATGACGATCCGGAAGCGGCAGCGGTTGTGGTCTTCATCGAAACGGGCAAACAGGTAAGCGTTCCTGCCGAAATCGAGGGGGTGCGCACCCGTGTAATTGAAACGGATCGCTTCCGAACTTTCAATTGGGGCAAGCGAACCGTGAATTCCTGTTCGCGGAGATAAACGCTGCGCGTGTTTATGTCACAAGCTGAAATTGCCGGTGGGAAAGTCAGCCCGAAAGGTCAGGTCCCTCGAATGGGATATCGGCTTCGCGACTTTATGCTCCTGAGCACTGCAGGAGCGGAGGTTCGACTTTCCGATTATCGCGGTCGTTCAAACCTGATCCTGATCTTTGGCACTCCTGCGGCGCAGCATTCCGCTCTGATTAGCGACGTGGCTGGCCGCTATCAACGAATTCGCGAAGAACAAGCCGAAGTTTTCTTGATCGTTCCAGCGGTAATCGAGCAATCGGAGCGACCAGTTCAGCTTCCCTTCCCTATTCTCGTGGACCTCGGTCGACAGCTTTACACTGAATACGGGCTCCCGCCAAACAGCGGTCCCATTTCCGGAATCTTCATCGCGGATCGCTTCGGGGAGCTCGCTGCATCTTACGTCGGATCAGAAACCGCAAATGCCACGTCGGCTTCGATTCTGAAATGGCTGGAGTTCATCAACAGCCAGTGCCCGGAATGCGAGCCTCCGGAGTGGCCGCTGGAAGATAGCTGAGATTCCTATTTTTTCTTTACGTCTCGCGCGCGCGGCGAATACTTGTTCAACAAGCCAATCATGTGGGCGGCTCCCTCGGGCATAGCTACCCTCGGGTTTATAAGAATATCGGCGGCTTTAATTTGGCGACCGTATAGGTCCTTGTTCACCTCGCCATCCTGGTACAAGCGAGCGCCATCCAGGGCGATGTCTGTGAACGCTCCACGCGAGCGCGCGTAGGCGTAGATCTCGGAATGCAGCGGAATGCTTGTCCCGGATGAGGCAGTGCCGGCTACGGGTCCGGCGGACACGGGAGTATCGCCGCCCAGAGAGAACTCATCAGCTAACAGCTTCTCAGTTCCACGCTGATGGACAAACAAAAGGACGACATCGACGGACTCCGAACCAATGTGGAAGCCCGCGTTTCCGCCTGCGATTTTGAAGGAGGAGACAGGTCCCCACGAGCCTTTCATATTGCGGCGGCAGGTCACAAAGCCGTATCCGAAACGGCCGCCAAAGCCGAAGGCGCCTTTCTTCAAAGATGGAACCACGGCAACGCAACGCGCATGGTCGAGCATGCCTTTGGGGATTCCCTTATCTGAAGCATCGATCATTTCATGCAGCACCTGGCCGGAGCGCTCGAAGCGATCCATCTCTTTGGACGAGACACCGCCGAAGGCAGGCGCAATCCAGAAGGCGAGCAAAGCAACAGCGGCAATGCTGATGGAACGAGGCTTCATCCGTAGCTCCACAGTGGGCGCAGGTATCGATTAGTAAACAGCTTCCCCTGAAGAGCCGAGACGGGCAAGGGTACCGAAGGGCACAGACTAGCAGAACCGGCGGCGGTACCGGGTCCCCAGCAAGCGCCGCAGTTGCGGTTGCTGGGGTGGTGGTAGGCGCTGGGTCGGAGGTGGCGAATAGCCACCTCCGAGCGCAGCCATGATGATGAGGATTGAGGATTGTCGAGATCGCAGCCGCAAACACGCGGCTGCCCCACCGGCTACCGCGGCGGTTCTGTTACAGCAACTTAATGCTTTTGACCTTCAGCGTGTCACCGTTAACGTCACCGGTCACATCCACGCGCAGATGGTCGTTCTTGCTCGACGACTTCAGCTGCTCAACAACTTCCTTGTTCCCAGCCGAGTCGAGCTTCAGGACTTTCTGGTCCGGCGTAACGATGGCGAAGCCGCCGCTCTGGCATTGCAGCGCGCAGCCCTTGGTGTGCGAGTCCGGATTCGACGCCAGTTTCTTGGCGCACATCGAGTCGAGAATTGGGGCATCTTTGAATGTCTGCTCCGCACAGAAGGCCGGAAGCGTAAACATCGCCAGTACTGCCAGGAATGCTAGTTTTCGCATTTGGGGTTTCTCCGTTCCACTTTGGGATATTTCAAAAGTCTTCATGCCGTAGCCGCATAGCGGTCATTGGCGTTGTCTGATTTTAGAGCATCCTCTCGCGCCGCCGTAATCTGAGCCAGCGCGAACGCGGAAATGGCAAGCTCTACGTCACGCACGGCAAGATCATAGAACATGCCGGTCGTCAGCAGATTCGCCACGATTCCAATCAGCCACAGACTTACGACATAACTGCCGATCTTCGTCCAGCGGCTCAGCACTACGAGGCCGGCGATGATCTCCACCACGCCGACAATGTGCATGAACGTCGCGGGGCTGAGAGGCACGACCTTGGTCGCCAGCGGGCTTAAATACATCTCCCAGTTGACGATCACGTTAAAGAACTTATCCAGTCCTGCGATGATCGGGCCGACTCCAAAGCCGATTCGAAGCACCCACCACGCGAGATTGATCCGAGCATCAAACTTTTGCATTTGATCCTCCCTGTCCTGTGCAATGGAGCGGCAAAGCTGGCTTTGGTTACAACCGATTGCGGGAAACCTTTGGTAACGTGGAAAAACAGCGTAACCTTTTTGAGGGAAGCCACTCTATCCCATAGACCGCCATGTCAACCAGCATCCTCCCACAGATCGGTTCCGACGCCCTGACGGACGAACAGGTAATCGAACGCGTCCTTTCAGGCGAGACCGCGCTCTACGAGCTGATCATGCGTCGCTACAACCAGCGTCTTTATCGCACGGTGCGTGCCATTCTGCGGAATGACGATGAAGTAGAAGACGTGATGCAGGACGCGTATGTCCGCGCCTATCGCCACCTCGGCGACTTTGCCGGACGGGCGCAGTTCTCCACCTGGCTCACGCGCATTGCGGTTCACGAAGCATTCGCGCGCCTCAGGCAGGGCAAGCGGACGCAGCAATTTGACGATGAGTCCACCGGGGGAGGAGCCGACATGATTCCCGCAACCACAATCGATCCCGAACACCACAGCTCGAACGCTGAATTGGGAGTCTTGCTCGAAGAAGCCATTCTCAGCCTGCCGGAGAACCTCCGCACTGTACTTATGCTGCGGGATGTCGAAGAACTCAGCACCATCGAAACCGCCGAAGCCCTGAGCATCTCCGAAGAAAATGTGAAAACGCGGCTGCATCGTGGGCGGGCATTGGTGCGCAAGAAGCTCTACGCACGCGTTGGCTCGAACGCTCCCTCGACCTTCTCGTTTATGGGCGTACGCTGCGACCGCGTAGTCCGCCGAGTATTTGAGACGCTCGAAGAGTCCGGGCTCTCGCAGAAGCTGCTGCACTGAATACACCAGACGTGGACCGACGGCCGCCCCCGGCCGGGGTTTGTTGGTCGAAACCCAAAACCCGCGCGGGGGCGCGCGTCGGTCCTGCAACCTTCTCACAACTTCGGACACTGAGCATGAATCTTTCTCTGTGAGAGAGATTCATGAAGAGCAGCTTTCCTATAAAAAGTGTTCGCGTTTCCGTATTCACCGTTCCCACCGACCTGCCCGAAGCCGACGGCACATTCTCATGGAACAAAACGACAATGGTGCTGGTCGAGATCACGGCAGGCAATCAAACCGGCCTGGGGTACACCTACGGAGACGAAGCCGTCGCATCCCTGATCCACAAACCATTTTCCAAATTGCTCGAAGGCAAAGACGCCTTCTCCATCGGCGAAAACTGGAGCGCCATGCTCTGGAAGATTCGTAATCTCGGCCGCCCGGGAGTCGCATCGATGGCCATCTCCGCAGTTGATTCCGCGCTCTGGGATCTGAAAGCGAAACTGCTCGGACTTCCTCTGGTCGTGCTTCTGGGCAAGTGTCGCGATCGCGTTCCCATTTACGGAAGCGGTGGATTCACCTCCTACAGCAACGCCCAATTGCAGCGCCAGCTAGGAGGCTGGGCAGCGCAGGGCATTCGCATGGTGAAGATGAAAGTAGGCACGCATCCTGAGCAGGACCTCGATCGCGTGCATGCCGCGCGCGAGGCAATTGGCCCTGACGTTCAACTGTTCGTCGACGCGAACGGCGCCTACTCCCGCAAGCAAGCTCTGGAGATGGCAGAGCGCTTTGCCGAATACGACGTGCGTTGGTTCGAAGAACCGGTTTCCTCAGACGACCTCGAAGGTCTGCGACTGATTCGCGACCGCGCTCCTGCCCGCATGGAAATAGCCGCCGGGGAATACGGGTACGATCAGTACTACTTCCGCCACATGCTCGAATCGCAGGCAGTTGACGTCCTGCAGGCCGACGCCACGCGTTGCGAAGGCATCAGCGGATTCTTGCGGGCAAGCACGCTGGCTCAGAGCTTTCATATTCCCTTTTCGGCACACACGTCGCCCTCGATCCATTGCCATCCATCCTGTGCGCTGACGGAGTTCCGCCATATCGAGTACTTCCATGATCACGCGCGTATCGAGCAGATGTTCTTCGAGGGCGCTGCGAAGCCGGTGAACGGATCCCTTGTTCCCGATTTGACGCGTCCCGGAATGGGGCTGGAGTTGAAGAGAAAGGATGCGCAGAAGTTCGCGGCTTAGTTGGTTAAGACTGTCTACCCCAAAACCACTGTCATCCCTCGCGCAGCCACAATGTAGAGTGAAACTTAATGATTTTGATTTTGCCAACTGCTCGCTTCGCTGCGGCGCGAGGGATGACAGTTCTTAATGGAACAGCGGCGTCAATGCAAAGTTGAATGCAGGCTCCAACCTGCTGACTGACGTTCAAGGTGCAATCACGGTGTCGCGTTCTTATGAATCTCCACCGTGGACCACGTCTTGTCAGCCGCATGGCATATCGTCTCCAGCTTGCAATCCACGCATTTCGGTTTGCGCGCAATGCACAGCGCGCGTCCATGCCAGATCACGCGATGGGAGAAATCTATCCACTGATCGCGCGGGATCACGCGCATGAGATCTTGCTCGATCTTGGCGGGCTCGTTGTTCGCCGTGAGCTCGAGCCGGCGGGAGATGCGATGAACGTGTGTGTCGACCACTACGCCCTCGCCTTTGCCAAACCAGGAACCGAGAACGACATTCGCTGTTTTGCGGGCGGCGCCGGGAACCGTGAGCAGCTTGTCCATTTCGTCGGGCACCTTGCCCCCGAATTCGTTCACGATCTTCTGCGCGGCGCCGACGATCGACTTCGATTTATTACGAAAGAATCCTGTCGAACGAATCTCCGGCTCAAGTTGCTCGGGCTTCAACGCCGCAAAGTCCTTCGGCGTCGGATATTTCTTGAACAGGCCAGGGGTGACCATGTTCACGCGTACGTCGGTACACTGCGCAGAAAGAATGGTCGCCACCAGAAGCTCCCAAGCATTGGAATGATGCAGCGCGCACTTGGCATTCGGATACATCTCAGCCAGGCGATCCAGAATTTGCTTCACTCGCTCAACAGAGGTGCCGTCGAACTTGGTTTTCTTCGTCTTTGGTTGAGCCTTATGCGGAGCCTTCAACGCGGTGGCTGATTTTGGCGACATGCGGAACCGATTCTATCCGATGGATGTGTCAGCCTTCGCGGGCGAAATCGATGTACCCACGGCGGACGTCGGTATTTACGAGCTTCACGCGCAATCTATCGCCGACGTCGACTCCGTTGTGGCCTCCGACCAGCATGCCTTCGACGCGCGGCTTCATAATGCGCACGAACGTTCCGTGTTCGTTCGCGCCAGTGACGATCGCGTCGAATGTCTGTCCGATACTGTGCTTCAGAGCGACAGCGGCGATGCGCTTCTGCATATCGCGCTGCACTTTGCGTGCAGCATCCTGACGCTCGGTGCAGTTGGCGGCAATGGAGGTGAGCTGATCGTCGGAATATGGCGACGGCGCGCCGGCCAGAATGGACTTGATAATGCGCTGCGTGATCACATCCGGGAAGCGGCGATTTGGCGCCGTGGAATGCGTGTAGTCCTGCACAGCCAGCCCGAAGTGCCCCTGCCCAACCTCGTCCGGCCGTTCGAGCACATACTCACCGGGTCCCATCAGCTTCACGACCGTCAGTGATATGTCGGCAAAGCGGTCGGGATCTTCGGCCTTGCGCTTCATGAGGAAATCGTTCAGGGCCTTTGCGTCGGGCTGCGCGGGCAGGTTGCCTCCGTGCTGCGCAGCTAGCGCGACGATTCGATCCCAGCGCTCAGGTGTCTTTACGATCCGACGAATCGATGAGACCTTCTTGGCCTCAAACATGCGCGCGACCGATTCGTTCGCGGCGATCATCAGCTCTTCAATCAATTCACTGGCGCGGTTCTTCTCGCGATCGGCGATGCCCATAATTTGATCGCCGGACATAATCGGCTGAAGTTCGATGCTCTCGATGTTCAACGCGCCGTGAAGATGCCGCTGCTGCTTCAGCTTCTCCGCAGCTTCCGACTGCAATTTGATTTGAGACTGAAGTTCTGGTGAGGATGTCACTTTGGAACTGCCGTTCCCGGTGCCCTCGAGCCACTTGCCGACCGCGCTATACATGAGCTGAGCCTTGTTGCGCACCACAGCCCGATACAGATCGTAGCTTTCGATGTTTCCGTCAGCGCTGACGACAAATTCCGTGACTACGGAAAGCTTATCCGCTCCTTCGAGCAGCGAACTGAGGCCGGTCGAAAGCTGCTCCGGCAGCATGGGGAAGACACGCACGCCGGTGTACACGGTGGTGGTCTCGCGCGCGGCATGGGCATCGATCGCCGAATTCCGCGCGGCGAATACGTCCACATCGGCGATTCCCACCAGCAATCGTGTGCGGCCGTTGCCTAAATCTTCTGCGTATTCGATTTGGTCCAGGTCTTTGGAGTCGTCGTTGTCGATCGACGACCACAGCAACGAACGCAGGTCGCGAACTTTTCCGTCAGGCGTCAACGCCGGAGGATGCGCCTCGATCTGAGCAACCTGCTGCTGCACGGCCGGAGGAAATTGAGGATCGAAGCCGCGAGCACGAACCACTTGCTCGGCTAAGGCACGGAGATCAACTTCGGAAGAAGAATGGTCCATGGGCCATCGCATTGTAAATGGCGAGGTAATTACAATCGTGAGGATGAGCGCGAACAGTTACCACAACGCAGATTCTCTGATCTCGACCGATGAGCTGGCGCGGATCCTGGGATCAAAGAACGTGAAGATCGTCGAAGCCGGGTTCGACATGCCCGGGTCCAAGCCGCCATTCGCTCGAGAAAAGTATGTTCAGGCTCATGTTCCGGGAGCTGTCTTCTTCGACATCGACGAGGTTGCAGACAAGAAGAGCTCCCTGCCCCACATGATTCCTTCTGCCGAAGAGTTTGCCGATGCAGTCGGCAAGCTGGGAATCGGAAACGAAGATCGCGTGATCGTCTACGACCGCGAGGGATTGAGACTGTCTCCCCGTGCCTGGTGGATGTTCCGCACATTCGGACACGACAACGTTGCGGTTCTCAATGGCGGTTTGCCCAAATGGCAAGCCGAAGGACGTCCGCTCGAAAGCGGAGCTCCGAGGGTGGTGCCAAAGTCGTTTACGGCGAAGCTGAATCCCAAAATGGTCCGCAGTAAAGGAGACGTTTTCAAGATTATCGAACAGCGTCGAGAGCAGCTCATCGATGCCCGGTCGAAAGGACGCTTTGACGGCACTGCGGTTGAAATCTGGCCGGGGCGGAGGTCCGGACACATCCCCGGCAGTCTAAATCTGCCATCTGAGCAGCTTGCAGATCCAGCAACACACGCCCTACTGCCGGAATCCGAAATCAAGGCCCGCTTCCAGAATGCCGGTCTCGATCTGAGCAAGCCTGTCGTTACAAGCTGCGGCTCAGGAGTGACGGCGTGCGTGCTGGCTTTCGGCCTGCACCTGCTCGGAAAATCGGACGTGGCCGTCTATGACGGCTCTTGGGCAGAGTGGGGACTCCCGGGCGATACACCCGTGGAGACTTCCTAAGACAAATCATCGGAACACCCGGGCAGGGCGCCCGGCTCCACGTCGTTTCACGCTACGATAGAAGCATGGATCTCACCGTCTATACCGCGTTCTGGTGCCGCGATTGTCGCGAGGCCAAGAACTTCCTCAAAAAGCACAACATTCCTTTCCGCGAGATCGATATCGAGAGCAATCCTGAGGCTGCGGACGAGGTCGTCAGGAACACTGGCAAGCGCGCAATTCCGCAATTCGTGATCGACGGCAAGTGGGTCCAGCCGTATCGTCCTGGTCAGGGCTTCCTCTATAGAGAGATGAGCGAACTGCTCGGAGTTTCGGAATAGAACTTCCAAATTGGGACTCGCGCCAATAATCTCGCTTATGCCTCCCAGCAAAGAAATGTCGGCGCACATTCGAGACAATATCGCGGAGATCCGGCAGCGAATATCGCAAGCCGCACAACGCAGCGGACGGAAATCCAGCGACATAAGCCTGATGGCGGTGACGAAAACCCAACCCGCTGACAAAATCATCGCTGCCTACGAAGCGGGAATTCGCTTATTCGGCGAGAATCGCGTGCAGGAGTTTGCTGGGAAGCGCGAATCACTCTCTGCGTTGAAGGACGCCGTGTTCACGCTGATCGGGCAACTGCAATCAAACAAAGTAAACAAGGCGATCGAGCTGTTCTCTGCCATTCACTCAGTTGACTCGCTTCGCCTCGCTGAACGCATTAACATAGCCGTTGAGCGCGCCGGAACGGAGCCTCTGCCAGTCGCCATTGAAATCAATATAGGCGATCCAGCGAAGGCCGGTATCTCGCCGAACTCTCCCGAATTGGAACAGCTCCTGGATGCCGCTCCACATCTGCCGCACCTCCGCATAAAAGGCCTGATGGCAATTCCGCCGTTCACTCCGGACCCGGAGGGAGCGCGACCGTACTTTCGACGCCTACGTGAGCTACGGGACAGCATCGCTGCCCGTCGGCTGCCGGAGATTGGTATGGAGCTGCTGTCAATGGGAATGTCCCACGATTTCGAGGTGGCCATCGAAGAAGCATCCACCTGCGTGCGCGTGGGCACGGCGATCTTCGGCGAGCGACAAAAATGATTTCCGTTCAGCAGCAAGGCGACTCAGCTACGTTTTCCGTAAAAGTCCATCCAAGGGCCCGCCGTCAGGGCATCGCAGGCGTACTCGGTAATACTGTGAAACTGGAGATCACAGCACCACCCGTCGAGGGCAAAGCTAACGAAGCCTGCATTCAATTCTTTGCCGATCTTTTGAAAGTGCCGCAATCGTCCGTTACTATAGCCGCCGGCAATAGCAGCAGAAATAAAGTGATTCGCGTGACGGGGATCAGCGCTGCACTAGTGGAACAAACGTTAACGGCAGCAGTGAACAAATAACCGAACGCCACGGACAAACCGAGCTGTGCGGAGGCGATAACTTGTCTTTTTCTGAGCGCGTGCAACAAGTCCGCACAGGATTTGAACGCCCATTTTGGGTCGCGAATATCACCGAGTTATTCGAGCGGCTCTCTTATTACGCCGCATTCGCGTCGCTCGCCCGCTACCTGCACGAAGCGCTCAGATTCCCTGTGGAACAAGCCAGCAGCCTTACAGGATTGTTCGGCGGCCTGGTTTGGTTTCTCGCAGCATTTGGCGGGGCGGTTGCAGATCGCTTGGGATTCCGCCGGGCTCTCTCCGTCGCCTACCTGATCCTGAGCTGCTCGTATTTTTTGCTCGGCTCGATTGCAGCCCCGTGGCTCGGACCCGTACGCGATCACGTTCCTTTGGTCGCGCTAGTCACATTCATCCTGATACTTCCGGCTTTGGGCGTCGCGCTGGTGAAACCTTCTGTAGTGGGAACAACGGCTCGCGCGTCCAACGAGAACGTGCGTTCGATCGGATATGCAATCTATTACACGCTGGTGAACATCGGCGGGGCTGCCGGACCGTACGTTGCCTCGTGGGTACATCAGCGAATGAACGTGGAGAACGTATTTCGCGTTGCAGCTCTCAGCGTCTTCCTGATGTTTTTTGCCGTTCTGCTGTTCTTCCGCGAGCCGCGCAAGGCTGGTGAAGTGCAAACCACAAGCCTGGGGCAAGTTGTGCGCAACTTTGGAACGGTGCTCATGAATCCGCGGTTCATGCTGTTCCTGCTGATCTTTACCGGCTACTGGATTTTTTACTGGCAGGAGTTCATCATTCTGCCGATCTACGTTCACGATTACATCAACCCGAATACCGATACGGAACTCATGCTGGTCACCGGACCTGTGATCGTGATCGCGTTTACCGTGCTGGTAAATGTGGTCACGCAGAAGATCCCTGCTTTTAGCGCGATCATTTTGGGAACGGTGATCTCGGGTGGAGCATGGATCGTGCTGGTCGTGTCGCGCTCCGTGTTTGCGGCTTATCTCACCCTGGTGCTGGTTGCGATCGGCGAAATCACGCAGTCACCGCGATACTACGAATACATTTCGCGCCTGGCGCCGTCCGGACAGCAAGGCACCTATATGGGATTTGCGTTCCTGCCAATCGGAATTGGTTCGCTCATCGCCGGCGTTTTCGGCGGCAGGCTGATTCATCACTACGGTGAAGTGGTGCATCGGCCGCAGCAGATGTGGTGGCCCGTCGCTGGAGTCGGCCTTGCAACTGCTCTGCTGCTTTGGATCTATGACCGCGTCTTCGCTCCAGCGGCGGCTTCCACTACAGACTGATCATTGTGATGCCGCGTGATGCCGCGACAAAAAGATGCAGGAGTGCTTCGATGAATCAACGTCCTCCCCTCCCTCCATTTACGCTCGAAACGGCAAAGCAGAAAGTTCGCGCTGCCGAGGATGCGTGGAACACTCGCGATCCTGAACGTGTTGCATCCGCCTACACAGAGGACAGCCGCTGGCGCAATCGCGCTGAGTTCTTTCGCGGACGCACCGCCATTGTCGAATTCCTGAAACGGAAATGGGCGAAAGAGCTCGACTATCGGCTGATCAAGGAACTTTGGGCCTTTCACGAGAACCGCATCGCCGTACGCTTCCAATACGAATGGCACGATGATTCGGGAAGCTGGTTTCGTGCGCACGGCAACGAACAGTGGGAGTTCGACGAGAACGGACTCATGCGTCGTCGCGAGGCCAGCATCAATGACGTTCCCATCCGAGCTGAGGAGCGAAAGTTCTTGTGGCAGCCGCTAGGACCGCGTCCTACGAACCATCCTGGATTGAGCGAACTCGGATTGTGATCTGACACTTTTTGTCATCTTTTGATGGGTTCGGCGCGAGTTGCCCGCCGATTCTCAGCATCTCTGCGTCCGCAAGGCAACGGCAGCATGCAATTTTTGTATCCCACGAGTAGCCAGAACGAAATCATCTCTTCTTTGATTTGGACGCTCTGTGGGACGAATGCTCGCATTAGCGCAGTTTCTGTTTCTTATTATGGGGACTGCCTTTTCCCAAAACGGCCCAGGGCCTCTTGCTTCTCCTCCAGTTCAGGATTCGATGCACCAGGCCATCGCCTCCTTGAGCTTTCAAGGGGTGAATCCATTCGCCAAGCCGTGGCTGATGGACTTCGATTTCATCTCCAATCAGCAGTTAGCACAAACTGCGACGCAGGCGGACTCCAGACCGGCGCCTCCCCCGCAAACCAAGTACAAGCTCGAACCTGATCCGTTCAATTCAGACCTGCACCAGAATTCGATAAACGATGATGCTCCGGCCAGCGTCTCTTCGGCGTCTACGACTCCCGACACTGCCGAACGTATTGCCGCCCAGGGAACGGAGCACGAGAAACCGCCGGAGCACAAAGCAAAGAAGCAGGACGCGAAGTACGACGTCACCCGGATCGGCAATCGCGGCATCGGCTCGAACCTGAACTTTTTCTCCATCGATCGCGAGGAGGCTCTCGGGCGCGAGATGTCGCAAGAGGTAGAACAGCAGGCAAAGCTGATTAAGGATCCGGTGATTACCGAGTATGTAAATCGCATCGGACAAACACTGGTGCGACATTCGGATGCGAAGGTTCCGTTCGTAATCAAAGTCATCGATGACGAACAGGTCAACGCCTTCGCCCTTCCGGGTGGCTTCTTCTATGTGAACAGCGGCGTACTGCTGGCAGCCGACAACGAAGCCGAACTCGCGGGCGTAATGGCGCACGAGATCGCGCATGTGGCAGCGCGTCACGCCACGCGCAACGCCACCAAACAGGAGATTTGGAATTTTGCGTCGCTGCCTCTGATATTCGTTGGAGGCCCGGTGACCATGGCGATTCGCCAGGTTGCCGGCTTTGCCGTGCCGATGTCGTTCCTTAAGTTCAGCCGCGACGCCGAGCGCGAAGCCGACTTTCTCGGTGTGCAGTACGAGTACGCTGCCGGCTACGATCCGACAGCGTTCGTCGATTTCTTCGAGAAGATCGATGCGCGCGAAAAGCAGAAACATGGCTTCATTGCCCGGGCGTTTTCCACGCACCCGATGAACGACGACCGCATTCGCCGCGCCGAAGCCGAGCTCGAGACACTTCCGCCAAAGGATGACTACATCCTCACCACCAGCGAGTTCG
>Ga0070741_10013731_pt1 | contig 14203 bp, 12 predicted proteins | sample Coa_R1_4_FD_66440 | JGI IMG/M metagenome (GOLD analysis project Ga0070741, IMG submission 66440) | Surface soil microbial communities from Centralia Pennsylvania, which are recovering from an underground coalmine fire - Coalmine... | ecosystem: Environmental > Terrestrial > Soil > Unclassified ... | reverse complement strand
ACTGGACGGAGTTTGCTCAGCAAGTTGCTGCCATTTGTGCGCAACTTACTGGGAAAGAAGATTCCAGCCGCACTGCACTTGCTCAAGCCGAATTTGAATAACTGAACAAGCACTGACCAATCCGGCTGTGCCAATGGTTTCAAAGAGCAAACGGGCAGGGAGTCTGGGAAGCTGGCGTATAGTGGGCGGAACGGGCTGCCCGGTTATTTCTAAGGCGCATGTTTCTGGGAAAATAACTATTGCCCCAATACCTTTTACTGGCGGAAGTTGCGGCTGAGGCCCCAACCATAGCTTGACAAACACACATTCACAAACCACGAGCGCTGGATCGCAAGTGACCGTATCATCTGTTACTAGCAAAGCACGGACGGCCAGCGTCGTCGCGATTATTACTGTCGGCGTCGCCGTTGCGGGTTATTTGCGGGAAGCGATTCTAGCTGCTCACTTCGGCGCTACCGCAACCATGGACGCCTACTTTGCTTCGATCTTCATTCCCAACATCCTGTATTTGGTGCTGATTGCGGGCACCCTGTCACCAGTATTTATTCCGATTCTGCTGCAGGAGAACCCTGAGGAAAATCCGGAAAAAGCATCTATTACTTTCAGCGTCATTACCAATCTTGCTCTGCTCGCGTTCGTTTTGATTGTGGCGTGTGGGGTATTGGGAGCGCGACTGTGGTTCCCGATACTCTTTCCCGGCTTCAGTCAGCCAACCACAATCCTGTCTGTACGGCTAATCTATATTGTTTTCCCCGCGCTTCCGTTCCTGGCCGTGGCCGGCATTCTGACAGCCCTACTCAACGGTTTTCACCGATTCAGGCTAGCGGCTTTCGCTCCTGCTCTCTCCAGCCTCTCCGTGATTGGAGCAGCGCTTTTTTTTCACGGAGACCGCGCCATCTATGCTGTGGGAGTCGCAACAGCACTTGGCTTTTTATTGCAAAGCCTGGTACTACTGCCGGCGTCTCTGGCGCTTGGGATTCGATATCGCCCGATTCTGGCCTTTCGTCATCCTGCGGTCCGAAAACTATTGAAGCTCGGAATCCCTCTGCTTCTTTACCTTATGGTGGCGAATGCTTCTGCTGTACTGGAACGGAGCCTGGCTTCACGAATCTCAGCCGGCGCTATATCGACCCTGACTTACGCGTTCCGGCTGTTTACCGTGCCGGCGAATTTTCTTGCAGCGCCACTGGCCATCGTGGCCTATCCCGGTTTTGCACGCGAAGCCGCACGCGATCAGCGTGGGGAACTCGCAGGCCAGACTTCGCGGCTTTTTCGGTTGGTGGTATTTCTGTTTTTGCCGGTCACTATATGGACGATTCTTAACGCCAACATCGTTACCCGCGTTCTCTACGAGCATGGAAAATTTTCAGAAGCTTCTTCCTGGATTACCGCGCATCTCTTGGCCATTTACAGCATTGGAATTGTGCCCAACGCAATTGCCATTGTGCTCTTGCGCTGTTTTTATGCCATTGAGGACACAATAACCCCGCTGTTAACGGAATTGATGGTTCTGACATGTTTTGTGATTACCGCACCTTACTTCACGCAACGGTTTGGCATTGAGGGTTTGGTGGCTACACGAACTGTTACATTTTTTCTGGTCATGGTTACTCTCCTGGTGGTGTTGTGTAGACGTTATGCCTTGCTCAGGTTTGATTTTGATATTCTTCGTTTTTTTCTGCGGGTTCTGGCGGCGACCTTTGTAATGGCGCTCCTATGCTGGGCAGCTTTGCATCTGCTCCAATCGGCATTCAACGCAGGTCATATAGTGGTGCGGCTGGCAGTGGTGGTGGTTGTAATGGTGCTCGGTGGAGGCTCTTTCCTGACGGTGGCGCATTTCATTGGCTTGTCAGAAGCAAAGCAGATTATGAATGCCGGACGCAGCTGGTTTGCTCGATCGCCAATGTAAATGTGCGTCTCACATGGTTGTAAAATCTTTCTAAAAACTTAAGCGGTAAACGCAAGCAGTGCTGATGTGATAGTGTTAAGCTGTTTACCGCTGAATGAAACCCGGCTCTTCAGTAGCGCCCATTCCCAACCCGACGCCTCTCTTGTTCTTTATTACAGCAATAGCCCTTTTAGTTTGGCCTGATGCCGCAGGAATTACGGCGCTTACTGTGGCTGGTGGCATTGTGGTTCCCGTTGCATTGGTGGCAATGGCGAAAAGCCCGCAGGTCGCCATTGGGGCTTTGGTAGCAGCGGCCGCCATGCCTCGCCTGGCCATCGACATCATGGGGCTTAAGGCGCGCCCGGAGCACCTTATCACCGGGCTGTTGATCTGCGTTGTTCCATTCATCTGGAAAAAAAGAGCGCAGCCGGTGGAATGGATTGGGCCTGATTATTGGCTGATTGCATATATCGCACTTATTTTCTTCAGTTCGGCCTTCATGTCTGTTGAGCCGGGGCAAACAACCAAGTGGGCCATTCAGCAAACCTTTGCCATTCTGCCCTACTTTTTCCTTCGTATCTTCATTGTTGATCGCCGGGACTTTCGCTGGGCCTTCAATGCCTTGCTGGCAGTAGGAGCGGTAACGCTAGGCTATGCGATTCTCTGTTTCTATTCTCATATTTTCCTGGGCAGCACTTTTGGAGTTGAAGTGGAACAGTACGGAGAAATAGCGGCGATCTATGGGCTCCAGTTTGAAGCCAACATTCTGGGCGGCTATAGCGCTGCGCTCGCAGCCATGATGCTCACCATGTATCTCTGGCAGCGCGAACAAAAATTTCTGATCGGCTGCACATTTTTTGGATTGGTTGCCGTGACGATCAGCCTCTCACGTGCTGCTCTCATCGCGGCTGTAGTGGTGATGAGTATAGTTGGATTGCTCGCTTTTATGCGCAGGCTTATTGATCGCAAAGTGGTCTTCAACTTCGCTGCTGCAAGCTTAGGTGCCGCCTTATTGGTAGCGCCTTTTGTGGTGCAACACTATATCAAACGGTTCAGCACGGTGGAAATCGCAGATCCTACAGCTGATCCAAATACACTAACGCGCGCGGTACAGACCGTCGCAGCACTCGATGAAATCGCCAAGCATCCAATTTTTGGCGGCGGTACCGCCAGTTTCCAATTGGCTTTTGATTGGCAGAAGTTAGGCGTGGGCTGGGAAGACCAGGGCTGGATCGGCAACACGGAATTGCGTGTGTTGCACGATACAGGAATTGTTGGTTTGATTACATTTGCCATCTTTGTAGTATCTCTGGTATGGTTCGCCCGGAAGGCGCTAAAGCGTGAGTCCAGTCCTAAATTGATTGCGCTTTTAGCTGGAGGCCTGGTGTATTGCATTACCTTCCAGGCTACAGAAGGGACTCTGCTGGCGTTTCCCTGGGTTCACCTGGGCTTGATAGGATGTGCAGTATCCATTATGAGCCGGGAGAAACATGGAAATGAAAAACTTGTTGCTGCCTGATCTGCCCAATATGATCGATTTTTTTGCAACGCCGCCTGTGAGGCGGAACGTTTCCCTTACCTGCGGAAAATTCCTGGAATACCAGGATTGACATGATAAAACCGGCAGCGCATCCAATTTATGACCGCAAACTTCGGCTGGCAATTTTTGGCGGCCGGGGCATTCCTTCCACTTACAGTGGCACTGAGACTTTTTTCATTGAACTGGCGCCCCGTCTGGTAGAACGCGGTCATGAAGTGATTGTTTACTGCCGCAAAGCATTGTTTAAAGAGCAGCCGCCAACATATCGCGGCGTACGCCTGATTTATTTGCCCAACATTGAAACCAAGAACCTGGGAACGTTTACCCATACGCTGGCCTGTATGATTGACGTGCTGCGCCGCGACGTGGATGCTATGCTGGTAACCAACGTAGCCAACGCATTCCATTGCGTGATTCCACGGATATTCCGGCAGAACTGCGCGTTGAATGTGGATGGGATTGAATGGAAGCGAGGCAAATGGGGCAAACTGGGCAAAGATTATTTCTATTGGAATGCCCGCCTATGCGGGAAAATCCTTCCTCGCGGCATTATCACTGACGCGTATGCCATGCGCGCCCTGTACCTGGAAGAATTTAAAACGCCTTCCGCCTGCATTGCCTATGGAGCCAATATCGAGCGTTCAGAAAATCCGGACATTGTGCGTCAATATGGATTGGAGCCAGGGAATTATTATCTGATCGCCAGCCGACTGGTGCCGGAGAATAATGCCGCGCTGATCGTGGAGGGGTTTAAAAAAGCGCCAACTAAACGTTTGCTGGCTATTGCCGGTGACGCCAACTACAACAGCACATTCATCAATGATCTTAAGGCCAATGCGGGCGATCAAGTCCGATTTCTGGGGCATGTGAACAGTATTGAGCATGTCAAAGAGCTGCACTGCAATTCTTATGCGTATATTCACGGCCACATGATGGGAGGCACGAATCCTGCGTTGCTGAAAGCCCTTGGCTTTGGCAACTGCATTCTGGCGCACGATAATCCATTCAGCGCCGAGGTGCTGGGCGAATATGGGTTGCTTTTTCGTGATGCTGATGATCTTGCCCAGAAAATTCAGCTCATCGAAAGTAATCCGGAACTGGCGGAAAACCTCCGTCGCCGCGCCCCGGAGCGCATCCGTACGGTCTATAGCTGGGACAAAATTACCGACCAGTACGAAGAGCTTTTTTATCAGCTGAAAGCTGGCGAGAATCCTACACTGGTGCATTCCAGCGTGCTCGGAATTGCGGAGAGGGAATCGACCGTACCTTGCTGACATGATGCAAGCCGGTGCAATTACGGCATGAAAAAGATCAAGCTAGCATGGGACCACTGCTTTGCCCGCCGCAATCCAACAGGCACGGGCGTCTATGCGGCGAGCCTGCTCAAACAACTCTCACATGACCCGGCCCTCGACCTGACGGTATTCCATGGTTGGCCAAAGGGCAGTGGAGGCCGTTTGCGCAGGGCCTTAAAAATTGCCGGCAACATGGCATGGACACATTTCGATCTGCCACTTCGCCTGTGGAAACAGGATTTTGACGTGCTGCATTCCCCTGCGTTCATAGCACCGGTAGAGGCGCCTTGCCCCGTTGTCATTACCGTGCATGACATCACCTACTTGCTTTACCCTTCGCACTTCGCACCCTGGTGGGTGCGTTACATGAAATCCGTAATGCCGGCTGCAATCAACTCTGCTGCTGCGGTTATCTGCGGCTCAGAACACTCCAAACGCGATCTGGTTTCCGCTTATAAGCTTTCGTCCTCAAAGGTGCATGTTGTTCCCTATGGAGTAGACCATCAAAGTTTTTGCCCGGAAGCAGCACTAGACTCACAATGGGCGCGTGAAATTGGCATACGTGACGGATATGTTCTCCACGTAGGAGGATTTTATGAAAGAAAAAACATACCAACTCTCTTAGCCGCCGTCGCTCGCTTGCGGACCTTGGGGAAATGGGGAGACAGGCAGCTTGTGTTGGCGGGTGCGGAAGCCCCGGGAATCATCGGCGGAAATGAGATCCGTGCGGCGATTGCGGATCTTGATCTCTCCACAAATACAGTGCTGCCGGGCCGGGTTCCAGACCAACATCTTCCTGGCTTATATGCACGGGCATCCTTGTTGGTTATGCCTTCGCTTTATGAAGGTTTTGGCCTTCCGGTTCTGGAAAGCATGGCAGCAGGAACGCCTGTGGTGGCAAGCAACACCTCAAGCCTGCCGGAAGTTGCTGGCGATGCTGCGATTTTGGTTTCTCCCAAGGATACGGTGGCTTTGGCCGATGCTATAGGCCAGGTGTTAGAAAATCCTGGCCTTGGTGCAGAGCTTCGCTCCAGAGGATTGAAGCGGGCGCGCCAATTTGATTGGCAGTCAACTGCTGCGAAAACAGTAGAGCTTTATTGTGCGTTGGTGAATTGAAACTGGTTCTGAGTTGCCAAGTAAATTCATGTGGGTGGTTGCGCAGGGTTAAAACGGTCGACTGATTACTAACGGGCTTTCTGGCGTTCTTGATTTCATGGTTCCTGCTGTTGAGAATTATAGTATTAAGAAAACCGGCAGACTCATGTATTAGCTATCACAGTCACTGAGCAGGATGAAAAACACCAATTCTACCGTGATATTTACCGATCCTGCAGCTACGCCGGGCGACGAAACTCTCTCCTCAGCATCGCTTACAAGCGGACGATTGCTGGCCAAGAATGCAGTCTGGAACCTTGTTGGGGCTTGTGCTCCGCTTCTGGTGGCTGTGATTTGCTTTCCGCTGTTAAAAGCGAAACTCGGCACTGATCGTTTGGGAATCATTGCTCTAGCCTGGGGTATTGTTGGATATTTTGGATTTTTCGATCTTGGGCTATCTCGGGCGTTAACAAAATTAGTGGCGGAAAAATTAGGTGAAAAGCGTTCTGAAGAGATTCCCGCCGTTGTATGGACCTCTCTTTACTTAATGGCAGGGATCGGAATAGCGGCCTCAATAACCTCTGTGTTCCTCATTCCCTGGATGATGCAGAAACTTTTGAAAATCCCGGCAAACCTGGAGCGCGAAACCATCCTGGCGTTCTATTGGATAAGTCTTTCCATCCCCGTGGTCATTCTCACAGCGGGGTTACGCGGGGTGTTGGAGGCCCTACAACAGTTTCGTTTGGCGACCCTGATTCGGATTCCGATGGGTATCTTCACTTACCTCGGCCCAATTCTGATACTGCCGTTTTCTCACAGCCTGATTCCAATCATGGCCACCCTGGCGCTGGGGAGAATTGTGGCTGGAATAGCGCATCTATGGGCTTGTTTTCATGTTCTGCCACCTTTGCGGAGTAATCGCTCATTTCATCCATCCTTTGTTGCCCCTTTGTTTCGCTTTGGCAGTTGGATGACCGTCAGCAACGTAATTGGTCCAATCTTGGTGTCCTTTGATCGCTTTCTGATTGGCGCAATCATCTCCGTTGCTGCGGTGGCATTCTATGCGGTACCTAATGAAGTGGTCACTAGGCTTTCGTTAATTCCCAGCGCCCTGGTTGGGGTGCTGTTTCCAGCTTTCTCCACCGCTGTAGTGTCGGACCGTGCTCGGCTTGCTTTTCTGTTCGAGAGCGGAATGAAATATATCTTCCTCGCACTCTTTCCCGTCACTCTGCTCCTGGTTGCGGTTGCACAGGAAGCACTTCGGTTTTGGTTGGGCATTGAATTTGCTCACCAAAGCACGTCAGTAGTGCAGATCCTTGCCATAGCAATTTTTATTAACGGCCTGGGCCAGATTCCCTTTGCTCATGTCCAGGGTGCAGGGCGGCCCGATATTACGGCGAAGCTCCACCTTCTAGAATTGCCTATCTATATTGCAGGGCTGGTCTTGCTATCGAGGAATATGGGAATCCGCGGCGTTGCTTTAGCGTGGCTGCTGCGAGTCACCATGGATACTTCACTTCTGGCAGTATTTTCGTGGCGGTTATTGCCGGAGAACCGGTTTGTTGCGACTAAATTGCCGCTGCTCGCGGTTGGAGGAGTTGGTATGTTTGTGATCGCAATGCTCTTGGACGGACTTTCAGCCAAGCTGCTCTTTTCCATTGGCGGCGGCTTGGTGGTTACGGCCGGGATGTGGCGATGGATGCTGACATCACGAGAAAAACTCGCACTATGGTCAGGGCTGAGAGGGAAACATGCCTTCACCGCTTGACCCTCAAAATCCAGATTACGCGCATCAGATGCCGCGAGTATGCATTATTGTTCTGACATGGAAGAACTACGATCTCACCCGCGACTGCCTATGTTCCCTGCGTAAGATCAATTATCCCAATACCGAAATTGTACTTGTCGATAATGGCTCCGGAGACGGTTCAGCGGAAAGGCTGGCATCTGAGTTTCCTGAAGTGCGGCTGATTACAAACGAAAAGAACCTCGGATTTCCCGCAGGGAATAATGTGGCGATTCGCGATGCGATGGCCCGCAATCCCGATTATTTTCTGCTTCTCAACAATGACACTCTGGTGGCGCCGGACTTTCTTTCCAAACTTGTAGAGGTAGCAGAAAGCGACGAGGAAATTGGTGTGGTTAATCCCAAAATCCTCTATTTTGAGCCTAACGATCGCATATGGTTCGCCGGCGGCTTTTACAAGCCCTGGTGGAGCACAGGCAGAGTCCGCGGTCAAAATCGCCGTGACATTGGGAAATACAATGAAACCAGGGAAATTTCATTTATTACGGGCTGCGCCTGCCTGATCAAAGCAGAGGTCGTCCGTCAGATCGGATTACTCGATGAAGTCTTTTTTCTTGGATTCGAAGACCTTGATTGGACAGTGCGCGCCATGCGAGCCGGGTTCCGGGCGTTCTATGTGGGGTCTTCAGTGATCTGGCATAAAGCTTCCTATGATACGAAGAAGAACCTGGGTAAGCCCACGATGGACTTTTACCGCACTCGCAATAGTCTTTTGATTGCCCGGAAGCACGTTCCGTTTCGTTACTGGCCAGGGTTTCTTTTCTCGCTAAGCAAATATGTGGCCTACCGCTCCGCGGGCTATCTTCTGCGGGCTGAACCAAAGAGAATTAGAGAGCTTTATCGCGGTCTCTGGAATGGCTGCATCACTAAAATTTGATGTCTCATCCATCCGTGCAGAACTGAGGAGAGTGGCATTGTTGCATCGATTTAGACAATTTCCAATTCGAAAAGAACAGGAGTGTATCGAATTTTGAGGCTTTCTGTCGCCATGTGCACATGCAATGGCGAGGCATATATTAGGGAGCAACTCAGCAGTTTTCTGGCGCAGACACGTCTGCCAGATGAGCTTGTTGTGTGCGACGATGCGTCCACCGATGCAACGGTCTCCATTCTGCAATCATTCAAGGAAACCGCGCCTTTTCCTGTTCAGATTTTTGTCAATGAGAGCAATCTGCGAGTGTGCAAAAATTTTGAAAAGGCCATTTTTAATTGTACGGGCGACATTATTGCCCTTTCCGATCAAGACGATATTTGGCTGCCCGAGAAACTTGCGACGCTGTTAGATGCTTTTGAAAAAAATCCACAATGCGGGTACATATTTTCTAATGCCGATTTGATCGATGAACGCGGAAAATATATCGGGAGAGATCTTTGGCAATCGATTGGATTTGACAAGAGAAAGCAAGAGCGATATTCCACTGGTGATCAATTAGCGGTCATGTTGCATTGGTTCACCCTTCCGTACGGAATGACAATGGCTTTTCGAGCGAGCCTGAAGCCAAAGTTAGGCGCATTTGAATGCAGATTTCCTCTTGCGGCTTTGCACGATACATGGATCTCTTTGTTCTTAACCGCCATAGGCGCTTATGGTGTTGCCTTGCCGTCTTCATTGGTTAAATACCGGCAACATCCTGCTCAACTTGCTAGTGGTGGTAGGCCGCTGGGGTTTATGGAGCTAGTGATGATCAGGCGCTCTGATATGGCCGGTCCCTACAATCATTTTGCTGAATTTCTGGAGTCTCTTACGCAGAGACTACTTGAACTAGACCCGAGCAGCGAGATTGGATTACGCGCGAGGAAATTATTTACTGAAAAAGCAGTCCACGTGAGATCTCGTATACGCGCAAATTCCTGCCATGGCTTCAAGAGATTTAAAATTATATTCTTTGAAGCTCTTTCCGGAAGGTACCGAACATATTCGAGGTCCTTTAAAAGCATACTGAAGGATTTAATTTCCAAATGAATCTTTAGTTATCACATTTGTTATATATATAAAACTCCAATGCCCGCCCAGTTCTGGTTGTGAGATTCAACTATCTCTTCGTGAGAATATATTGTCTTCAGTTCCTGCCATAGCCGGCTAACATCACAATGGTCACTGGGGTGCTGGACAATGTCATGCAAAGCAATGATTCCTCCGCGGCGAACCAGTTTGGAATAATCCTCGAAGTCTTTTTTCACTCCTTCGTAGGTATGGTCGCCATCGATAAACAGTAAATCAAGTTTCTCCTCGCCGAGAATTTTGCGCACGGCATTTGCCATTTCCGCTGAATGTGAATCGCCGCGCAGCAGATGCAGCTTTTGTTTTGCGTAAGGGAATGCTTTAAAGATTGGAATATGGAACCATTTGTACCCGCCGCCAAATTCCCCATTTGGCAGATCAAGACTGATGATGTTTCCATCTGGCGAGGCCAGGCGTGAAAGGATACACAATGTGCCACCACGGCATGTGCCAATTTCCAAAAGATTTTTAGGCTTCAGATCGGCCACAATTTCGGCAAGCCGATGAATCTCTGAACGGACCTGTAGTGGCCGAAGGATTGGGTTTGTTAGCGAAAAATCTACAATGCTTTGTGTCGTCCAACTCTTCATATCTTTGAGAGTTGAAATCAGTGGAAATATTTTGAAGATATTAAGAGTGCTTCCTGTTTTCATCGATTCGCCGGACGATAATTAGAAGAATAATAAAAATCAATAGGTACGGTCAACTGGCTGCGAAGCCATCTACTAATTAGAATAGAAAGCCAAAATATAATATTAAAAAGCTCGTACGTTATCGGTGCCTGTTCAAAACGGCTTGCATAAAAATGATGCCCAACAATTTTAAAAGAGTTTAAGGCATGCCCGAAGCGGGTTCGTCCCAAGTGTTGGAGGTTCTATCAAGCATTTTGTAATGCCTTTTCAGACGTTCTCAAAATATGTGTTGCGCCTGAAATATCATAAGCAGGCGTTCTCAAGGATTTTTGATTGGGATTGGGAGAGAATAAATTACAACAGAATCGCACTTGTAAATTTATTGATATCCCAAAAGAGGGAGCCTAGTTATCTTGAGATTGGTTGTCAATCCAATATTTTGTTTAATTCTGTTGTATGCAAACAAAAAACCGGCGTTGATCCAGTTGCAGGCGGCACAGTTCGCGCAACCTCAGATGAGTTCTTTGAAAAGAATACGCAGCTTTTCGATGTTGTTTTTATTGACGGCTTGCACGAATATGAGCAGGTGCGAAGGGATGTAGCGAATTCAATCCGGTTTCTCAAGCCTGAGGGATATATCGCCCTGCATGACATGCTTCCTGCCTCATGGCTCGAACACCATATTCCGCGTATTAACAACGTGTGGACAGGCGATGTGTGGAAGGTGGCTTTTGAACTGACGCAATCCAGAGGGGTTGATTTCAAGATTGTGAAGATTGACCATGGCGTTGGCGTTTTCCGCTTGACTGAAACAAAGCCGGACGTGGCGAACCTGGTAAACGAACTCAAGAACAAAGAGTTTGATTATCTCTATAACAATATTGGCAAGCTGCCGTTGATTGAATGGCAGGATTTTGTACAATGGCTCGGTTGATTGCCTGAATATATATACTTGGTAGCGCGATCATGAAATCACTTCTGGTTACCGGCGGAGCAGGTTTTATTGGCTCGAATTTTGTATTGCACTGGATCCGGCACGTGTCGCCGCATCTGATTAATATCGACAAACTGACATATGCCGGCAATCTCCGCAACCTGATTTCGATTCACAGCACACCCGGGTATCGGTTCATTCAGGGAGATATCTGTGATCGCCCTCTGGTTCGCAGTATATTGCAGGAGCATCGTCCGAATGCTATTGTGCATTTTGCGGCAGAGAGCCACGTCGATCGTTCTATTCTTGGGCCAGAAGAATTTGTTCATACCAACATTTATGGAACATTGTGTCTACTGGAAGAATCACGTCAGTATTACAACGAGCTGGATGTAGAAAGTAAAAAGTCATTTCGGTTCCTGCACGTTTCTACTGATGAGGTTTATGGTTCGCTCAAACCGGAAGACGCGGCTTTTAGTGAAAACACGCTTTATGCACCCAACAGTCCATATGCGGCTTCAAAGGCCGGCTCAGATCACCTTGTGCGGGCTTATCATCACACTTACGGGCTTCCAACTTTGATCACCAATTGCTCGAACAATTATGGGCCGTATCAATTTCCGGAGAAGCTGATTCCGCTAATGATTTTGAATGCGCTGAAGGGTGAAAAGCTGCCGGTCTACGGCGACGGTTTGAATATCCGTGACTGGCTCTACGTGGAAGATCATTGTGAAGCCATACGGGTTGTATTGGATAAAGGACGTCCAGGCGAAAAATACAACATAGGTGGCGTAAATGAGAAGACAAATCTTGAAGTTGTGCAAACTGTTTGCGCTCTGTTGAACGAACTACGTCCAAATTCCTCCAGCTATGATTCACTGATCAGCTATGTGAAAGACCGGCCTGGACACGATCGTCGCTACGCGATAGACAATCGCAAAATACAATTTGAGTTGGGTTGGCGACCCAAAGAGACTTTTGAAACTGGCCTGCGTAAAACCGTGCTCTGGTACCTAGAAAACACAAAGTGGGTGGAAGAGGTAACGAGCGGGGCGTACAAGAATTGGATTGCGGCCAACTATGGCCGTCGTGAGGTTCCTTGCGAGGCATAATTTTGGCCGGCGGGTCGGGCACCCGTCTTTATCCCGTAACGCATGTAATTTCCAAACAGCTTTTGCCGGTATATGACAAACCGCTGATTTATTACCCGCTTACCACGCTCATGCTTGCTGGTATTCGGGAGATCCTCGTGATTTCCACTCCGCAAGACACGCCACGCTTCGAGCAGGTCCTGGGCAGCGGCGCACAATGGGGAATCAATCTCTCTTATGCTGTGCAACCTCACCCTGGAGGCGTGGCGCAGGCATTTCATGTAGGGAAAAGCTTCGTAGCAGGTAATTCCTGTGCGCTGGTGCTGGGCGATAACATTTTCTACGGGCATGATTTCTCTCTGCTAATGCAGCAGGCGGCGGTTAGCAAGGATGGAGCTACAGTATTTGCTTATCCGGTTCAGGATGCTGAACGTTATGGTGTTATAGAGTTCGACGAGCGGGGGCAAGCCATTTCCATCGAGGAAAAACCTAAGCAGCCGAAGTCCCGCTATGCAGTAACAGGTTTGTACTTTTATGATGAGCAGGTGGTGGAATTTGCCCACTCCATCAAGCCATCGGCGCGGGGAGAATTGGAAATAACTGACGTGAACCGCTGCTATCTTTCACGTGGTAAGTTGCACGCCATAGTACTTGGGCGTGGAATCGCGTGGCTTGATACTGGCACCCATGATTCCCTGATTGAGGCAGCCCTGTTTGTGCAGACGATACAGAAGCGGCAAGGCTTGAAAATCGCATGTCCAGAAGAGGTCAGCTATCGGTTGAGCTATATCAGTGCAGAGGATCTGCAGCGCCTGGCAGAGCCAATGAAAACAAACGAATACGGTCAATATCTGCTGCAAGTTCTGGAGAAAAAAATCTTCTGATTCATGGGACTACGAATTCTGCTGACAGGGAAAAACGGACAGGTAGGTTTTGAGCTTCAGCAGGCGCTTGCTCCTCTTGGAGAAGTAATTGCCTTCGACCGCCAGCAGCTTGATCTTGGCGATCTTCCACAGCTTCGCGCTTGCATTTACGAGCTACGGCCACAATTGATCGTTAATGCTGCTGCGTATACGGCGGTGGATCGTGCCGAGTCTGAGCCGGATATAGCCATGCAGATCAATGCCGCTGCTCCAGCAGTAATGGCCGAAGCCGCTAAACAGGTTGGAGCGTTGCTCGTTCATTATTCAACAGATTATGTTTTCGATGGAACCAACCGGGTGCCCTACACGGAAAACGACTCTACAAATCCCTTAAATGTATATGGCCAGACCAAACTAGCAGGAGAGCACGCAATAGCCTCCTCAGGCGCAAGTCATCTGATCTTTCGCACTTCGTGGGTCTATGGAACGCGAGGCAGAAATTTCCTGCTCACCATACTTCGGCTGGCACGGGAACGGCGTGAACTGACGATCGTAAACGATCAGATTGGCGGGCCAACCTGGAGCCGCGACATTGCCAAGGCCACAACCCGCATTATCAGCCAAATGAGTGTGAGCAAGAATTTGGCTGCGACCGCTAAAAACTTTTCAGGTACTTACAACCTCAGCGCAGCGGGAGAGACGAGCTGGTTTGAGTTCGCCGAATTCGCTTTGGTTTCTGCAAAGCTCCATGATTCCTTAATCCTAAAGCCTATTCCTACAACTGAATACAAAAGCCCTGCATGCAGGCCCTTGTATTCAGTTTTGAATTCGTCGCATCTTAAACGTACGTTCGGGGTTGCCATGCCGTCGTGGCAACAGTCGGTTCTGACAGTCTGCCGGGAAATTTCATCGTCCGGCTCGGCAACTGAATTATAGTAGAGCGTGTTTCAAAAATACCTCCTGAGTGTAATCCACAGGCAGGCAATATAGAAAAACGCTCGATAGGTGGAGAGTAAGAGCTCATGACGCACCAGCAATCGACGAAACTGGCCCAGC
>Ga0070741_10013730_pt1 | contig 14203 bp, 14 predicted proteins | sample Coa_R1_4_FD_66440 | JGI IMG/M metagenome (GOLD analysis project Ga0070741, IMG submission 66440) | Surface soil microbial communities from Centralia Pennsylvania, which are recovering from an underground coalmine fire - Coalmine... | ecosystem: Environmental > Terrestrial > Soil > Unclassified ... | reverse complement strand
TCCTGATGATGTGGGTGCGCTGGACGCTGCCGCGCCTGCGTATTGACCAGATGATGGGATTCTGCTGGAAGCTGCTCGTGCCGCTCGCGCTGCTGCTGTTCTGCGCGACCGCCGTGCGGCTGGTGATGTGAAATGCAGGCCCTCACCCCCGTCCCCTCTCCCACGCTGCGGGAGAGGGGTGACTATAGCACAGGTTTGCGCGTTCCCCTTACTCGTCTCTGAGTCAAAAGGAACGGAAAAGCCTGCAATACGGATTCTCCCCCTTCTCCCAGGATTGGGAGAAGGGGTCGGGGGAGGGGGCCACAAGGAGGCAGTCCCAGGTGAGTCAGACAACACGCCCAAAACAGAACGCGCTTCAGGATTTCGCCCTCGGCTTCCTGAGTTTTTTACAGGGGATGCGGGTGACGCTGATCAATCTCGTGTCGCGGCCCAAGATCACCCTGCAGTATCCCTACGAGCGCCCGAAGGTCTCGCCGCGCTATCGGGGACTGTTCTACCTGCCGTATGACGAGGAGGCGCACCGGCTCAAATGCACCGGCTGCACGCTCTGCGAGCAGGCGTGTCCGACCAAAGTGATCTCGATGACAAAACTCGGCGCGGGTAAGCACGGCGGCGTCCGTGAGTTCGACATGGATCTGGGGCGGTGTATGTTCTGCAACCTGTGCATCGAGGCGTGTCCGTTCGAGGCCATCTATATGGGATCGGCCTACGAACTGGCCTCCACCGACCGGAACGCCAGCGTGTTCCACATTGCAGACCTTGCGGTGGGCGGCACAGCGGCGGTCGAGGAGAATATCAAGACGATCACCGAGGCGCTGGCGGCGGAGGCAGCAGAGAAGGCGGCGAAAGCCAAACCGGGCGACGGCCATGCGGCCCATGCGAAACCGGCGGCAGCGGAACCGGCGCTGGCGGAGGCGAAGGAGGGCGCGGCATGAGCAGTCTGGCGGCGCAGGTCGCTTTCTACAGCCTGGCGGCGCTGACCCTGATCCCGGCCCTTATGGTCGTGCGCGCCCGCAGCGTCGTTCATGCTGGTTTCTGGCTGCTGCCCTGCTTCGTCGGCGTGGCCGGGTTCTATGCCGCGCTGGAAGCGCACTTCTTCTTTGTCGTGCAGTTGCTCATCTACGCCGGGGCGATCCTGGTGCTGATCCTGTTCGCTCTGATGCTGACGCGCGATGTGATGAACCCGCACGTGCCGCAGAGCAACCGGATGGGACTGCTGGCCGGGCTGATATGCAGCCTGCTCGGACTGGCCGCCGCCTGGCTGCTGGCAAGCCAGAGTTGGCCGCTTACCGCCGAACGCCCTGCCGGCATGACCGCGCAGACGCGCGCGTTAGGAGATGCGCTCATCGGCCTCTACGCCGTGCCGTTCGAGGTCGCTTCTCTGCTGCTGCTGGCCGCGCTGATCGGGGCGATTGTGCTGGCGAAGGCGGAGCGGGAACCGGAGCCGGAGACGCCTCCGCTGGCCGAGGCGGTCGTGACGGTGCGCGAACCGGTAGGAGTGGAGTAGTCGTGGCGGTTGGTAAGCCGGTGAGAGGAGCAGAACGGTCGCGATGGAATGAATTCCTTCGCTGTGTGGCCTTCGGCCCAGTGTCCTGCGGACACGGTGCAGACTGAGAGTTTCTGCCGTATCCGCACGGGTGGACACTATGGTAGGAGCGGAACATGGGCTTGACGCATTACCTTGTCGTGAGCGCGCTGCTGTTCGCCATCGGGACGTATGGCGTGCTGACCCGCCGCAACGCCATCGCCGTGCTGATGGGCGTGGAACTGATGCTGAACGCGGCGAACCTGAACTTCCTGGCGTTCTGGCGGTTCCTGCATCCGGCCTCGATGGAGCCGCAGGTCTTCGTGCTGGTCGGCCTGACGGTCGCGGCGGCGGATGCCGCTATCGGGCTGGCCGTCGTGCTGAACATCTACCGGCAGTTCGGCGTCATCGAGGTCGAGCAGATAGACACGCTGAAAGGATAGGGCCGTTCTGATTATGGATAGCCTGCCCCTCTGGCTTCTGCCGCTGGCTCCCGCCTTCGCCGCCCTCCTTGCAGGCGTGCTGGCGCTGACACGCCGCGCGGAAAAGGCGGCTCCCTTCCTGACGATCGCTGCCACCGCCCTCAGCGAGTGCATCGCTCTCGGCCATCTGCCGGGCGGCGCGTCCGCAAGCCATGTCGAGGCGAACTGGCTTACCGTTCCGCCCCGGTTCCAGATCGCGCTCGGCGTGCATCTCGATTCGCTGGCCTGGACGATGGCGGTCGTCGTCTGCGTGGTCAGTCTTCTCGTGCAGGTCTACTCCATCGGCTACATGCAGGGCGAGAACGGCTACGCGCGCTACTTCGCCTATCTCGGTCTCTTCACCGCCTCCATGCTCGGCCTCGTCGTCGCGGACAACCTGTTCCAGCTCTATGTCTGCTGGGAACTGGTCGGCATCTGCTCCTATCTGCTCATCGGGTTCTGGTGGACCAGGCCGGTGGCGGCGAACGCGGCGAAAAAGGCGTTCGTGGTGACGCGCTTCGGTGACGTGGGGTTCCTGCTCGGCGTGCTGCTGCTCGTCTCGGCGGCTGGCTCGTTCGGATTCGATGCGGCGGCGCAGGCGGTCGGGCAGGCGCAGGCAGGCGCGCTCACGCCGCCGCTCGTCTCCGCGCAGACCTTCCTCTGGCTCGCGCCGCTGCTGCTGTTTTGCGGGGCCATCGGCAAGTCGGCGCAGTTCCCGCTGCACGTCTGGCTGCCGGACGCGATGGAAGGCCCGACGCCGGTTTCCGCTCTGATCCATGCGGCGACGATGGTGGCGGCGGGCGTCTACATGGTGGCGCGGCTCTTCCCGGTCTTTGCGGCCTCTCCCGTCGCGATGAACACGGTGCTGCTCATCGGCACGATCACGGCGTTCCTCGCGGCGACCATCGCGCTCGTCCAGTACGACATCAAGAAGGTGATGGCCTACTCCACCGTCAGCCAGCTAGGGTACATGATGCTCGGGCTGGGCGCGGGCGGGCAGACGGCAGGCATGTTCCATCTGGTCACGCACGCGATGTTCAAGGCGCTGCTGTTCCTGACCGCCGGTTCCGTCATCCATGCCCTGCACCATGCCGAGGAACCCAACGACCTGCGCCGGATGGGTGGGCTGAGGCGGCGAATGCGGATTACGGCCTCTACCTGCCTGATCGGCGTGCTGGCGCTGGCGGGCTTTCCGGGCCTCTCCGGGTTCTGGAGCAAAGACGCGATTCTCGGCGCGGCGCTGGAGAGCGGCAGCCCGCTGGGCAAGATCGCGCTGGCGGTCGGCATTCTGGTCGCGGCGCTGACCGCCTTCTACGCGATGCGAATGTGGATGCTGGCCTTCGCGGGCGAACCGCGCTCGGAGACCGCCGCGCACGCCCACGAGTCGCCGCTGGAGATGACCGCGCCTCTCGTTCTTCTCGCAATCCCGTCCGTGCTGCTGGGAGGGTATCTGCACACAGGCCATCGGTTCGCCGCTTTTCTGACGGGCGGGCAGGCGCAGGCGGAGCCGATGCACGGCTGGCTGGTCGGCGTGACGAGCCTGGCGGCGCTGGGCGGGCTGGCGCTGGCGTGGCGTCTCTATGGCACGGCGAAGGCTGTGGAGGATCCGGTAAAGCGCGTGCCGGGCTATACTCTGTTTGCCAATCTCTGGTACATAGACGCTTTCTGGAACGCGGTCGGGGCGCGCGGCGCGCTGGCAGTCGGACGGGCCGTCGCCTGGTTCGACCGCAATATCGTAGATGGGGCGGTGAACGGCGTCGGCGCGCTCTGCCAGGTGAGCGGGCGGGAACTGCGCCGCGCCGCCAACGGGCAGGCGCAGAGCTATGCCGCCGCCTTCGTCGCGGCGATCGTCCTCGCGATCCTGCTGTTCGCCCTGTATCAGACTCGCGCGACGCTGCCCGGCAGCGCCGCCACTCCACACACCACGCTGAAAACGGCGAAGATCGCCGGGTATTGAATACCCGACACGAAGAAAGGAACTAAGAACAATGTCGGATTTTCCACGCACGATGGTCGGGGGCGTCTCCATGCCCCGCCTGATCTGCGGCACGAACTGGCTGCTCGGTTATTCGCACACCAGCGCCGCCAAAGATCGCTTCATCAAGGAGTACCACGACACGCCGCAGAAGATGGCGACTGTGATCGAAGTCTTCGCCCGCGCGGGCATCAACGCCGTCATGGGGCCGCTGAACAACCATCTGGCGCAGGCCATTCGGGAGGTGGAGCAGCGGGTCGGCGTGCCGATGATCTGGGTCTCCACGCCCTCCTACGCAGAACATGGCAACCCGGACACCTGGAAGCAGAGCGTGGAGCAGGCCCGCACGATGGGCGCGACCTTCTGCTTCCCGCACATGTGCGTGACCGATCCGCGCATTGACCGCATCAACAACCGCCTCGACCCGCAACTGATAGACCATCTGCGCGTCGTGCGCGAGTTCGGCATGATACCGGGCCTCAGCAGCCACATGCCGGAAGCCGTCACCTGCTCGGATGCGTGCGGGGCGGACGTGGAGAGCTATATCCAGATCTACAACGCGGCAGGCTTCCTCTGCCAGATCGAGACCGACTGGGTGCAGCGCGTCATTCAGAACGCCCGCAAGCCCGTCATGACCATCAAGCCGCTGGCGGCGGGCCGTCTGCTGCCTCCGACCGGACTCACCTTTGTCTGGAACACGCTGCGCGACTGTGACATGGTGACCATCGGCACGCTGACCCCCTACGAGGCGGAAGAGGTCATCGAGATCAGCCTCGCCTGCCTGGAGAACCGCAAATCGGAAGTGTCGCTCCAGTACACGCGCAGCAAGTCCGCGCTCGTAGCTGCCGGTGGGAGCTAAAAATCGAGCCGGGCATTGAAATACCCGTCTGGCAAGCCTGCGGCTGACCGTCCTGGCGGACGGACTTCTGTTGGCGGCTTTTCCCTTTGTATCGCACTGGACTGCATACGAAGGGAGAGATTTCCTCAACCGGGGCGTCCGCAGGACGCTTGGCGCGCAGCGCCTCCCAGACGGGTATTTCAATGCCCGGTTAAATGAATTTGGAAGGACGGATGACAGACTACCTGCTTACGTTCATCATACTCTCTCCTCTCGTCGCGGCGACGATACTGCTGATTTTGCCTGCCTCGCAGGGATTGGCGATCCGGCTGGTCGCGCTGGCGGGCGCAGGGCTGACGCTGCCGCCCGCCGTCTGGCTCTGCCTGGCCTACGACCGGGCGCGCGGCGGCTTCCAGTTCGCGCAGGAGATCGCCTGGGTTCCGAGCCTGGGCATCCGCTACCACGTCGCTGCCGACGGCATCAGCCTCGTGCTGATCCTGCTGACCGCCATCATCATCACGGGCGGCGTCTTTGCATCGTGGACACGGCCTGACCGCACGAAGGAGTTCCTGGCGCTGCTCCTGCTGCTGGTGACCGGCGTCTTCGGCGTCTTTGCGGCGCGCGACCTGTTCTTCCTGTTCCTCTTCTATGAGATCGCCGTCCTGCCGATGTATCTGCTCATCGGCGTGTGGGGAACCAGCACGAAGGAGCGGACGAAAGAGTACTCCGCGATGAAGCTGACGCTGATGCTGCTCGGCGGCAGCGCCTTCATCCTGGTCGCCATCCTCGCGCTCTATTTCCAGACCGCGCCGCACTCCTTCGACCTGGACGACCTGGCGAAAGGGACATATGGCGCGGCGTTCCAGAAGTGGGTGTTTCTCGCCATCTACGTCGGGTTCGGCATCCTGGCGGGCATCTGGCCGCTGCACACCTGGTCGCCGGACGGCCACGCCTCCGCTCCGACCGCCGTCTCTATGCTGCACGCGGGCGTGCTGATGAAGCTGGGGGCGTATGGCGTGCTGCGCATCGGCGTGGGGCTGCTGCCGCAGGGCGCGGAGACCTGGTCATTCCTGATGGCCGTCATTGCGACGGTCAACATCCTCTACGGCGCGTTCTCGGCGATGGGGCAGACCGACCTGAAGTACATCATCGCCTACTCCAGCGTGTCGCACATGGGCGTGGTGATGCTGGGCCTGGCCGCGCTGAACCCCATCGGCATCACCGGCTCCGTGATGCAGATGTTCTCGCACGGCATTATGACGGGCCTCTTCTTTGCGGTCGTCGGCCTGGTCTATGAGAAGGCGCACACGCGCATCATCGCGCAGATGGGCGGTTTCGCGAAGCGGATGCCCGGCGTGGCGATCTGCATGACCATCGGCGGGCTGGCCTCCTTTGGGCTGCCCGCCACGAGCGGCTTTATCGCGGAGTTCCTCTGCTTCTACGGGGCCTGGCTCCGATACCCGGTTCTGGCGCTGCTGTCTGTCATCGGCATCGTGCTGACGGCTATCTACGTGCTGCGGATGCTGCAAAAAATCTTCCTCGGCCCGTTCTCGGAGGAGACGTATCCGCATCTGTCCGACGCCCGCACGACCGAGTGGGTCGCCATCAGCGCGCTGGCCGTGCTGCTGCTGCTTGTGGGCATCTATCCGCGCCCGCTCACCGACCTCATCCCGACGGGCTTCAGGGCGCTGACGGGAATGCAGCAGGCTTTTAACCCCTCCCCAACCCTCCCCTTCGTAAGGGGAGGGAGCATTCGGGCGGAAGTCCTCCCCTCTGCAGGAAGGGGAAGCATCAATATGGTCTCTTTTCCTTTCACGAAGAGACCGATAGAGAAGGTTTCATCCGATGACCCAGATATTCAATCGGCACGATGAAATCGAGAAACGCCGCAGACTTCGCAATGAAATGCCAAAAGCAGAAATGCTGCTCTGGCAGCGTATCAAAGGCAAGCAAGTAAGCGGGTATAAGTTCCGCCGACAATACAGCGTCGGCATCTATGTTTTGGATTTTTACTGTCCAACGTTGAGATTGGCGATAGAGATAGACGGTAGCAGTCATGATGGAGACGATGCACAGGAATATGACACGGCTCGACAACAGTATATTGAGGCTTTAGGCATCCAGTTTCTACGCTTCACCAACTCTGACATCTACAATAACCTTGAAGGCGTCATCACAAAAATTACCAATCATGTGGAAAGACAGATTCCATAGCGGTCTTCTTCGTAAGAGCCATTGTCTTCCTGAGTCGTATCCGCAGAACATGACTACGGAGGCGAAAGCCCTCCAAACGGCTCCCCCTCCTTACGAAGGAGAGAGCTACCAAACGGCTCCCCCTCCTTACGAAGGAGAGAGCTACCAAACGGCTCCCCCTCCTTACGAAGGAGGGGGTTGGGGGGAGGTCGGTTGACGCCATGATCAGTAACTATCAGCCCCTCTATCCCTACCTGCTGCTCACCCTCCTCGCGCTCGGTATCGCGCTGCTGGACACGTTCCCGTCCGTGCGGCGCGGCGGCTGGCTCGGCTGGCTGACGGCGCTCGGCGCGCTGGTCGCGCTGGCGCTCGATGCGATGGGGCCGGAAAGCGCGCCCTGGCAGGGCCTCGTCCGGTTCGACAGCTATGCGCGGGCCTTCAACGCGGTCTTCCTGCTCACGCTGGCGATTGTGGCGGTCGGATCGGTGGCGGAAGAGCGGAAGATGGCGTTCGCCGGAGAGTACTATGCCCTGATGATCCTCAGCGCCGTCGGCTTGATGCTGATGGGTTCGGCAGGCGGGCTGCTGGCGCTCTATCTCGGCCTGGAGCTTTCGACCCTCTGCCTGTTCGCGCTGGTCGGCTTCGCCAAGCGGGAGCGGAGGTCGGGAGAGGCCGCGCTGAAGATGCTGATCCTCGGCTCGGTCGCCTCCGCCGTCCTCCTCTACGGCATCAGCATCCTCTACGGCGTCCTCGGAAGCACGCAGTTCGACGCGATGACGGCGGCCCTGACCGCGCAGCAGGGGAATGCGAACCTGGCATTGTGGCTGGGGGTGGCGTTCGTCCTCGCAGGTCTGGGGTTCAAGATCGCCGCCGTGCCGTTCCATCTGTGGGCGCCCGATGTCTACGAGGGCGCTCCCGCGACGGTTACGGCCTTTCTCTCGACGGCCTCCAAAGCGGGCGGATTCGCGGCGCTGCTGCGCTTCCTGCTCCTGGGGTTGGGAACCGATGCCGCGACCTGGCAGCCGCTCGTCATGCTCCTGGCCGCGCTCTCGATGGTGGTCGGCAACCTCGTCGCGCTGGCGCAGACCAACTTCAAGCGGCTGCTGGCCTACTCCGGCATCGCGCAGGCGGGCTATATTCTGGTGGCCGTCGCGGGCGCGCCCGGAACCGACGGTCGCATGAGCGTCGGCTCCGCGCTGATGTACCTGTTCCTCTACGCCTTCACCAACGTCGGCGGCTTTCTGATTGCGCAGGCGGTGGCCGATGCGACCGGCTCCGATTCGATTACGGCGCTGCGCGGGCTGCATCGCCGATCTCCCATGCTCTCCTTCGCCGCGCTGGTCGTCCTCTTCTCGCTCGGCGGCATCCCGCCGCTGGCAGGCTTCGTCGGCAAACTCTACCTGTTCGCGGCGGGCTGGCAGGGCGGGCAGCAGGCGCTGGTGCTGATCGGCGCGCTGACCAGCGTGATCGCGCTCTACTACTACCTGATGGTCACCCGCCAGGTCTATATTCAAGACCCGCAGGACGAGCGCACGCTGCCGATGGCGCGCTCCCTCGGCCTGGCGATCGCCGTCTGTGTCGTCGGCACGCTGGTGATCGGCCTCTATCCCCGGCCCTGGGTCGAGATGGGCGAAAAGGCGGCGCTAGCTCTCTCGCAGGACACCGCTAACAAACTCGTCCGTGCGAATGACAGCCCGCCTGCCGCGTCAGGTTCCGCTCTCGGTCACAGGCCACTCCCATAGGAACCAGCGGCATGTGCGATTTTCTGCGAAGGTTCTTGACTCCCTGCGCTCTTCTCTGGTATCATGCAATTAACAGTAAATTCCCTGTGAGGCACAAAGCTATGATTGACTTACGTGACATCCATTCTTTAAGCGACTTTCAGCGCCATACTAAAGACTTCTTGATACAGATCAAGCGGAACAAAAACCCGCTTGTACTGACAGTCAACGGAAAAGCCGAGGTTGTCGTGCAGGATGCGCAAAGCTATCAGCAGATGCTGGAGCGTCTGGAACGCGCCGAAACCCTGGTCGCCGTGCGGGAAGGCAGGGAGGAGTTTGAGCGCGGAGAAGGCAGAGACGCACGCGAGGCGTTCGAGGAGCTAAGGCAGAAGCATGGCATACCGCGTTAGTATCTCTCCTGCAGCGCTCCGGGATGCCGAGGCCGGGTATCTGTGGCTGAAGGAACAGGTCTCTGAGAGGCAGGCGACCAAGTGGTATAACGGCCTGGTCGAAGCGGTTTACTCCCTGGATACCCTGCCCCTGCGCTGTCCTCTGGCCGCAGAGAGCGCGGAGTTAGGCATGGCGTTGCGTCAACTGCTCTATGGAAAGCGCAGCGCGACCTACCGCATCCTCTTTGCCCTAATGCGTGAAGGGGATGAAGAGGTGGTAAGACGCCGCCTCCTCGCCGAAGGCATGGAAGCCACCCTGGCGGATAAGCCGATGGGGCCGACCCAGCCCAAGAAACTCACTGGCGACATCGGAGCCAAAATCACGCTCTTGGCTTGTTCTGACCCGCCCGAAGGCTTTGCCCGTTGGACGCTGCGACTGCTGGCGGAACGCACGGTAGAATTGGGGTATCTGGACAGCATCAGCCACGCCGCCATCGGGGAGACGCTCAAAAAAACGAACTCAAGCCCTGGCGCGTCAAGACCTGGTGTATCGGCAAGCTCTCCGCCACGTCTGTGTGGCAGTGCCTTTCTCGACGCATAGCCAACATCTGGACCCTACAGAAGGAAGTCTCGGCGTGGGAGCAAGCGCGCAATACGCGCCCACATACTGTAGCCGGAACAGATGCCTAGCCTTCCCTCTGCAAGACCGATTCACCCTTCGGCAGGTCGAAGCAGGCCAGCGTGTTGCCATTCTGCCTGCACCAGGTTCCAGAGACGAGCTCGAGCGGCGTCTTCACCTCGCGCAGCCGCTGTGTCTGTCCGTGCGCCGTCAGGGTCAGAGAAGCGGCCTCTCCCGGCGTTTCCAGGGTAAAGTCCGGCGCGGCGTAGGGCGCGTTGAGCCGAATAGCGCCGTCCTTCCGCTCGATGCGCGTCAGTTCCTTCGCCGCCCAGTAGCGCGCGATCTCGCTCAGCTTCATCCAGAGCAGGTTGTCGTAACGGGCGTGGACGCGGCGCACGGCCTCCTGGAAGATGCGGAAGCCGATCTTCTCGCCGTTGTAGTAGATGCCCGGCCAGTGACAGACCAGGATGGCCGGTTCCTCCCGCGCAATGACCTCTGGGAGGCGCCCGCCCTGCAAGTCCTCCGTGATGAGCAGATCCACCGAACCGGGCGTCAGGCCGTCCCAGCCGCCGAACCAGTCGCCCGTGCAGCCGATGATGGAGACGACGCAGCGCGGGTCGTTCCCGTCGAGGCCGGAGGCGTACTCGACGCGCGGCGCGACGCTGCGGTCGTCCGTGAAGAGATGCCGGAAATAGTGGGGTATCTCGGCCTTGTAGATGGAGCGGCAGGCTTCTAGCGTGGCCTGCGACAGTTCGGGCAGCACCTGATGCGCGAATCCACCCGGCGTGGTGATGCCTTCGCAGGGCAGCCCGACGTTGTGCAGGAGGCGCAGGGCGTAGCTCATATAGTCGGCCAGTTCGTCGGTCGAGCGGCCCGCCGTCCAGTCCCAGTTCTCCATGAAGCGGGGGGTGCGTTCGGGATAAGGGCGGCCTGTCTTCGTATCTATGACCCAGGTGTGCGAGATCATCTCCGGGTGAATGTCCCAATCCGGGGTCATCAGCGTGCGGACGAGTTCCAGGCTGTCTTCCAGCTCTTTGCGAGTCCAGCCGGGCATCTCGCGGTCTATCCAGCCGACGCAGGCCGGGTAGGGGACGATGCTGTACTTGCCTTTGACGCTGTGTTCGTGACACCACTCGCCGAACTCGCGCACGAACGAGTCGGGAATCTCACGGGGCAGGCTGCGCCAGTCCTGCTTGTAGCGGTCGGGAAAGGCTTCGGAGAAGGCCGGGATGCCGAAGTAGGCCAGGTTCACCAGACAGGTCGAATCGTCAATGATGAAGCTGAGGGGGACACGGTTGCGCGGGTTTCGCACGCGCACGGCGGCATCCTGCGGCGGGCGTTCTCCCGGCAGTGCATCTCTGTTTTTGGCTTCTTCGCTGCGACTCATGGTTCTGGTTCCTTTCGCTCGTTGGTTGGAATATTTTGTGGACAGTCGGAGGCTATTCACACAGGGGGGCGTCCCAGCAGGTGCGGCACAGCCTGCCGATAAGCTGCACTGCCGCCGCGTGACCGGTGATTCAGGTCTTGTGTCAGGGTTTGCAAGCGGGCGTCCTGCATCCTCGCTCCTCCAGAGGCAGAGGGCTGCCCCTGACGCGCTTCTCACCGTGAGGCCGCCCGCCACTCCACCACCGCGCCGATAGGCCGATCTTCCTTATCCCAGGGCGGAACCATGCGGTACGCTCCGCTGAAGGTCAGCAGCAGGGAGCGCGGCGTTTTCCGGCCCGCGTCGTAGAACGCGATGCCCTCTGCGGTCGCCCATCCATAGCTGGGCTTGCCGTCGTAAATATGCTTCATCGCCCACCGGCCCGTCAGCCGAACCTGCGCCTGCCCTGCCGTCACGGATTCGACGACGGCCTTCAGTTCCGCCATGGTCGCCTCTTCGGGGCGCGGCATGGTACTCTGGTCGCTGCTTGGAGAGAGGACGCGCGCCAGCTTGCGGGCGGTGGCTGCCGGGAGCGTCCATTCCGCTCCCACCGCAACGCGCGGCGGCGCGAAGGCCGTCCACTCGCCTGCCGTCAGGGACAGCGTGTCTATCACCGGCGGGCCGTCGGGTTTCAGGCCGCCCTCCCACATCCAGAGGCTCTTGCTGTTGGTCGCCGCAGGCGCCAGACGCGGCCCGCCGCCATGCACATACCGACTGTAGAGAGCCAGAGTGACGCTGCCGTTCGGCTGCACACCGACGCCGCGATACGGTAGCTGATGGATCGCCTGCTGCGGTCGTGGCGTCACCGGGCCGAAAGTCTTCAGACCACTGGCAAGCGTGTCCCGCACCTCCTGCGTCCAGGTCTCCGCGCTCTTGAAGTTCTGATGCGCCGCAAGTACCCTGCCGTCCGGCGAAATGATCCAGAGTCCCTGATACTGGTCTTTCTGGCGCTGCGCGGAGCGGAAGAGATCGCCGCCCGCATCCTTCGCCTCACGTATCTTGTAGAGATTGACCGCGACCGGCACGAAGTTCGTCGAAATCTGACGGATGACTGTCTCATCGGACAGAGGCCCCGCACGGAGGCCCGCCGCGTACCCTCAACACCGCTCCAGCGGATCGTCGCCCGTGACCCAGAGCAGGATCGGACGCCGTTCGGCCTGCGCGACGCGCTGCCCCTGCGCCAGGTCGGTCAGCCAGGGGATACGCTGCCATTTGAGTTCTTCCGTGGCGGGCTTGATGATCTCCGCGCGCCGCGTCAATTCGGCAAGTGTCGGAGGCGTCTGGGCCTGCGCCGAGCCGCCGAGACCGATGACGGAAGCCATGCCAGCAAGCAAAAGAAGTCGTCTCATGGGTGGATGGTTCTCTCCTAAAGCAGTGCAGTAACGTTCCCTGCCGGACGCGCGATTCCTCCTCGACATCGCGCGCAAAGTCGGCAGGAAACCAGGCGGGCGGACGCGAAATCAGGCACGGGCCGTTCACAGGGGCCGGTTTCGGCGTCAACCCGCGCCGTCTGTGCGTGAGCCGGAACCTGCCGTAGCCCACCATCGCAAAGCGAAATCCCCATTCTCTTCAAGAGAACGCTCTGGAACCTGATACCTGATTACGAGGAGGCGAAACAAACTATGAAGATCGGCATTTTTACCGCGTTGTTCCATGACCGGCCCATCGAGGAGGCGCTCGATATTATCGCCGGGGCGGGCATTCAGGCTATCGAACTCGGCGGCGGCGCGTATCCGGGCAGCCGCCATCTGGACGACGTTGGCGGCGTGCAGAAACTCATCGAGGACGAAGGAGCGCGCAAGAAGCTGCGGCAACTGGCCGAGAGCCGGAACCTGGAGATCACGGCCATCTCGGTGCATGGCAACCCGCTGCATCCGAAGAAGGAGATCGCGAAGGAGCATCATGAGGCGTTCCGCAACGCCGTGCTGCTGGCCGAGAAACTGGGCCTCGGCGTCGTCAACGGGTTCAGCGGGTGTCCATCCGGGCCGGGCGGCGTCAATCCGAACTGGGTCACTTGCCCCTGGCCGGACGAGTATCGCGACATCCTGGACTATCAGTGGAACCAGGTCGCCATTCCTTACTGGAAGGAGCAGAACGCCTTTCTGAAGCAGCACAACGTCAAGTTCGCTATCGAGGCGCACCCCGGCTTTATCGTCTACAACCCGGAGACGGTCATCAAGCTGCGCGAGGCGGCGGGCGAGAACATCGGCGCGAACTTCGATCCTTCGCACTTCTGGTGGCAGGGCATTGACCCGCTCGCCGCCGTGCGCTATCTTGGCCCGAAGGGCGCCATCTTCCATGTCCACGCCAAAGACACGCGCATTGACCCGATCAACAGCGGCATCAACGGCAACCTGGATGTCAAGTCTTATGGCGCGATCAGCGAGCGAAGCTGGGTGTTCCGCTCGGTCGGCTACGGACATGGGCAGGCGTGGTGGAACGATTTCGTGACGACGCTGCGCATGGTCGGCTACGACTGGGTGCTTTCCATCGAGCATGAGGACGGCATGATGAGTACGAAGGAGGGCCTGACCAAAGCCTTACAGACGCTTCAGATCGCCGTCGTCCAAGAAAAGCCCGGCGCGATGTTCTGGGCGCGCGAGTAGTTTTTTTCGATTCTTGTCATCTCTCGATAGAACCGGGCATTGAAATACCCGTCTGGGAAGCCTGCGGCTAACCGTCCTGGCAGACGGACTTCTGTTGGCGGCTTGTCCCTTTGTATCGCACTGGACTGCATACGAAGGGAGAGATTTCCTCAACCGGGGCGTCCGCAGGACGCTTGGCGCGCAGCGCCTCCCAGACGGGTATTTTCAATGCCCGGCTTTTGGACGGCGACCTATGTGTTGATGGGGCTGCGGTATCCGCCTGGACTGGCGGGGCGACTGCTGCAAGGAGGCCAAGAGATGCAGTCATAGCCCGCTCCGCATTATTCCGCAACAGGCAGGTTGAGGGCGCGGAGCCACTCCTGCAACCTGGAGAGGCGCGTCGTCGGCTCTGCTGGAAGTTGCAGAGGGCGACCGCGCGCATCCACGATGACGCCGACCACGCCGCCCTGCACC
>Ga0070741_10013729_pt1 | contig 14204 bp, 11 predicted proteins | sample Coa_R1_4_FD_66440 | JGI IMG/M metagenome (GOLD analysis project Ga0070741, IMG submission 66440) | Surface soil microbial communities from Centralia Pennsylvania, which are recovering from an underground coalmine fire - Coalmine... | ecosystem: Environmental > Terrestrial > Soil > Unclassified ... | reverse complement strand
CGCGATCCGCGGCGCCTTTTCTTTTGATTAAAGCCGATACCGTGCTCCCAGGGTCTGTGAATGTGACGCACGGCTAAGTTTGCCGGGGCATCGGCAAAGCTTGCCGCGTGGATTGGGTACCCCGAGCTGACAATCACCTTCAATCCGGGACACCGCGATAATAGATCCTCGGCCAGCGTTCGGCCGTCTCGCCCTGGCATGACCATGTCGGTGATCACCAGCTCGATCAGACGCGAGTACCGCTCAAACATCTCCGCCGCTTCCGCTGCATTGCGTGCCGCGATTACGCGGTAACCCGCCGATTCCAGCACTTCGCAGGTGACGTCGCGGACGAAGTCTTCATCCTCCACCAGCAAAATGGTTCCCCGTCGCTCCACATGGCCCGGAGTAGGTGATTCTCGATTGATTTCGGCGGACTCTGCAATTCCCATGGATCACCTCCGACCAGCAATCAGCAATGCAAGTCCGCGGCCATGACAATGGTTGGGGAAGTAGCTGAAAACACTCTGCTGAACGAACGACAAGTTGGGATCGAGTACGCCGATCAGGACCTGAATGGGACGCCAATACCGATCTGGTCAATGCTTGCGGCTGAGCACGGTAGCGTTGGGATCGAGTACGACCTTTCGTGTGCCTGCGGGGGCCTGCAGGCGAAACGTGCTTTCCGTACCTTCGACGAACACTCGGCCCAGCAAAACCGTTTTGGCGGGGCCGAACGATGCGTAAATCGGAACCGATGTGACCAACTCGGGTGCGGCGGAGTTCTGGCGAATGGTTCCACTCACAATCGTGGAACCTGCCTTATCGGTGTACTTCATCCCAGAAAGCTGGAAGCTCGGGATTGCCGTGCCGTTCACCCAGCCCTCGTAGAACCAGTCGAGAGATTTCTTGCCTTCGTACCACAGCGGTTGCGGCAGTTCGTCTTCGAAAGCATGCAGCACATCTAGGGTGGTGATGGGTTTCCCTTCGTACTTCTGCCGCAGGTTGCGCAATCCGCGAATGAACGGTTCGTCTTGGTTGCTGGCAGCGGATTTTGCCGGTGGCTCGGCATCACGCATCATGGATCGGAGCATGTGGAAGAGCCAGGTGCCGCGGCCGTAGCTTATGGCATCGTAGCCCTGCGGAAAGTGCGACGAGGAAAGCCGGTTGCCGAGTGTCACCGGACCGGCATTCATCAGAGGCTCGCCCTCTTTGTTTTTTTCAAGCAGTTCATCGCGATAAGCGCTCATGACTGCATGAAACTGCGCCGGGTCTTTTTTCTCCAGCAGCATCATTGAGCTGTAATTGGCAAGCCCTTCGATAAGCCACTGATCGCGATAGCCACTCCAGACGACCAGGTCTCCCCACCATTGGTGAGCGGTTTCATGGGCGACTACGGAATCGCTGAGAATAGCGTTGGTGTCGCTGACGTGCAGTTGTGTGCGTTCTGCCGGGGTGAGAAACGACCAACTGGAAAGGAAAATCAGCCCCGGCCAGCCTTGGCTTAACGGTCCGGGCATTTGCGTCAGTGCCAAGGCACTAAACGGATAAGGACCGAAACTGCGGGAGAAGAAGTTAATCGCTTCCGCAGATTTGTCGGCTACTGGCTGTGCATTGCGTGCTGGGGACGGTGGCGGAGGGCTTATTGCAACCATCTGCTGACGCGCGCCAGGCGGCGCTCCTGGAGAGGGCGGTATCTCGGCGACAACCGCCTGGGGAGGCGCTTTCGGAAATGCACGTTCCACGTTCGCGGTTGCGTAGGTGTCCACCTTCACGTTCCCGGCATGCGCCATCGCGCGCTCATATTTCCCCAAATTAAATCCGGCGATGGGAATTGGACGTTCAGAGACCCAATGCGAAAGCTGTTGTCCTTCGGCCAAATTCGCCTGCTCCCCCGCGCTATCGACTCGCTTGCCGGTTGCCAGTAGTGTCCACCCGATCGGATAGCGGAATTGCAAATCAAAATTCGACATCTCCAGGCCGCGGTTGGGGTACCACATTCCGCGAGCCCCAACGTAGAGCAGACCGGGACCAGCAGTGGCTAATACGTCTCCACCGTAAACGAAGCGTAGCTGCAGCTTCTGACCAGCGCGGAGTGGCTCGGGGAAAATTACCGCCACCAGATCGTTGCCTCGTCGTGAGAGCTGACTCCCCTCGACGGCAGGATTGTGCACGAACTCGACCGGGCGGCCATCCTCTTCAACTTTTTTGATCTCAAGCACTCTCGACAACTGGAACACCAGGGCGCGCTCGCCACCACTGCGGACGTCGACTTGAACCTCGGCCTCGGCGTTCAGATGGGATGGCGGTTGTACCTCCGCACGGATTCTGTAATCAGTTAGGCGAACAAAGCCCGCGCTGTTCTCCTCGCCGGTAATGCTGGTGAGCGCCTTCTCGTCAGGGCCGCGTTGCCGACGGGGAGCAAAGGCCGTCCACACGTCGTAATAACTGTTCCCCTCTACAGTCCTCAGTTGTCCCGCCCAGACCTGCTCGGCTCCGGTGGAGTCGAAATACACATCGAACGTGCCCAGCTTCCTTCCCTGCAATCTCGCGTGAAGCATGCGATCGTCGGGCGACGCCGATCGGCCTCGACCGGAAGAATCAGGCAAGAACTGGCTAAAGGTCAACAGCAGCCGGAACGAATCGGCCTCAGCCAGGTTGCGAGCTGTCGTGTCCCACTGGCTGACAAATTCTTTGGCGTTTTCAGCTTCCCTCAAGAATGGTTGTAATTCCGAGAAGGTATTGTCGTTAAAGCGGAGATAAGCAGAACCAAATCGCTCCTCAAGAATGGCGGCGCCGGTAAAAAGCGCCATCGAGGAACGCTCCACGCGGTCCGGCGGCATCAACAATACTTCTCCATCGCCTTCATAAAACGCGCCGGTAATGTGGCCCAGTACGTCTCGGGTGAAGGCGATGGTGCCGTCATCCAGACTGATGTGAACCGATGCACGATTAAATGAGGCGCCGCGCACGCGATAAACCCGCGCGGGATCGAGGCCTACGCGGCCCAGATCGAGATAGAGGGATTCGGCTGAAACCTGCGGTGCGGCGGGGGTGGTGGTACCCGGCGTCACGTCGCATCGTGACGGCACACTGCACGCCGTCACCGCCCACACCAGCCAAGCGCCAATGCTCGCGATCCTCAGTACTTCGGTCACCTACGACGGCCTACCTTCTGTTGCTAGAATGCGCCTAAATGCGGGCTTCTGTCATCTGCGTATTGGCGCTTGTGGCGCCGGTTTTCGTCTCTGCTGACGTTATCCATCTTAAAAATGGACGCACCATTTGGGCCGATCACGTTCGCGAAAATGGCGCCAAAGTAGAGTATGACCGCGGCGAGGACACGTATGCGATACCCAAAGCATCGGTTGAGCACATCGAGAACGGTGGTGTTCCGCCGCAATACGCTTCTGGAGGATCGTCCAAGGAAGTTCCCGAACCGCCTTCGTTTGCCCCCGCAGAGAATCTGAAGAATGAAGATGCGCTGACCAGCAAAGTCATTCAGGACGGCAAGATCGATCCAGACGCGCTCAAGTCCAGCGAAGCGCAAGGCGGCGCGACTGCATCAACCGCTTATTACGTCGCGGGAAAATTTGAATACGAGCGGGCGAACTTTACCAAGTCCAGAAGTTATCTCGAAACCGCATTACGTTTCGATTCGCAAAACGCCACAGTTCTGAACTATCTCGCTGCACTGCTAGTGCGAACCGGTAATGCCGCCGAAGCCCTGCCGTATGCCGAGCGCGCTGTGCGGATCGCACCCGATTCCGCCGATACACTGGCGGTGCTTGGTTATGCGCAATATGCGTCGGACCGAATTCCCGATGCGATTCGTTCATGGAAGAAATCGCTGAAGATCCGTCCCGACACAACGGTTCAGCATTTATTAGACAAGGCGGAGCGCGACGCCAGCGCCGAAGCCGATTTCTCGCAGAACGAGAGCAGCCATTTCAACTTGAAATACGAGGGCAAGCAGACGCCCGACGCGTTTCGCCGTGGCTTAGTCGCCACCCTCGAATCGCAATACGACGACCTGGTCCGCGAACTTGGAGTGGCGCCGCGCGGCACCATCGCAGTCATTCTTTATACCGATCAGGCCTTTTTCGACGTCACTCAGGCGCCGTCATGGAGTGGAGCGGTAAACGACGGCAAGTTGCGCATTCCGGTAGATGGGGTCAGCACAGTCACCCCGGAGCTTGCCCGCGTGTTGAAACATGAACTCGCGCACTCCTTTATTAATCAGGTTGCCGCCGGCCGATGTCCGCACTGGCTGAACGAGGGAGTTGCGCAGGCACTGGAGCCAAAACCGCTGTCGGATGGCCGCAGGCTCGCCCAGCTTTATAAGGAGCAGCGCGAAATTCCGCTCAATGCTTTGGAAGGCAGCTTCATGAGGTTTTCGAACGTTGAGGCCTATGTGGCTTACCTCGAGTCACTGGCTGCGGTGCAATACATCACCGATACGTACGGCATGAGCGATGTGCGTCGCATTCTCGAACGAATTGGCGAGGGCAGTTCTGCGGAAGCGGCCTTGCGCGCCACCATACATTCCGATTACGGCCAACTGGAAGAGGAAGTCGGAAAGTATTTAGCGTCGAAATACGGCAGTTAGAGTTCCCTGCTGGAGCCCCTCATTATTGTGTGTTATCGTTCGCCTGGTTAAACCATGCGGTTCTCGTCCAAGAACGCAAGTCCTGTTCCGCGCGAACCTATCCACAGCCAAGTTCCACAACTGCAGGACGCCGAAATCGCCGCCATCTATTACGGCCAGCGGCTCGCGGGAGATTTCTACGACTTCGTTCGCGCAGGCCAGACCCGCCTTCTGTTCGGTCTACTCGATGTCGCCGGCCAGCATGATGACAATCGTGCTGTAATCACCGCAGCACAACAAACATTTCGCTCGCTTGCAGAAAAGTTGTTTGAGCCAGAAGACATCAATGAAACAAATGCCATGATCGAACTCAGCGTTCAGCTCAACCGGACAATTATGCGAGCCGAGGGGGGCGTTCGGGCGTGTCCGGCTTTCGCAGGCTGTTACAACGAAGCACTGGGGACCGTGTGTTACTTCAACGCCGGGCATACCCCCGGAATGGTTCGGGACAGCACCGGGGTGGTTGAACTGCCAGCCACCGGTTTGCCCTTGGGATTGTTTTCTCACATGACCTGCGACGCTCCCATGGTTGCACTTGAACCCGGTGCCACCCTGCTGCTGGTGTCCCGTGGAGTGGTCGAATCAAAGTACAAGGGTGAAGAGTTCGGGCTGGCGCGTGTAAAGAAGCTGTTTCAGACGACCGATTCAGAAGCGGCGAAGGACATTTGTGTAGATGTTGTACAAAGCGTGCAGCAGTTCATGCACACGCCTCCGACTCATGACGATGTCACTGCGCTGGCCTTGGGCCGGGCAGCCAGGGCGGCGGCCGCACGAACTTAGCGCTTCTTCTGCGTCGCGCCTTTCCGCACCGGCGCGAGTTCATCAGCGGTAGTGAAGATCGGCTCGATGTCGGTCGGGATCCCCTGCAAACCATCCAATGTCTTCTGCAATGCAGGACGGATCACGCCCAGTTCGTCCAGCATCTTTTTGGCGCCGGCGTAGTTGGCGTCCGCTTCAAGGGTGAGGAGTTCGTGGTCGAGATCAGCCACCGCCTGCTTCACCTTCGACATGTCCACGGCATAGGTTCCGTCGGCATTCTGGACAAAGGCGCCTTTGTCCATCAGGAAATTGAATTGCACGGCCATGCCCTTGCCGTGAGCATCGTTCAGCCCGAAGCGAAGGGTGCGAAAAGCTGAGGCCAGAAATGTCGTGTACAGCTGGCGTTCCGCAGCCGGACCTGTGGGAAGTACACTCGTAAGTTGCATCTGCTGCGCGTGGTCCATCATGTACTGCAAGGCGAACAGTCCAGTCACATCGGCTTTCGCTTCTTCAATCGCGCTGTAGAGTTCCTTGAGCTCCAGCCGCGGATTGGTTTCGCGCCCATTGATTGTGACCTGATGTGGACCGAGCCCATGCATCAGTTCATGCGCCACGATGTGGGTGAAGAACGGCTCGAATTTGACATCGGCCAGAGCGGATTTCGCAAGCATGCGCTGCGCAATCGGCATGAGCACGCTCTTGAATTTCGCCTCTTGTACATTCTTCAGCATGACGCGCTTGCTGCCCTTCTGAGCGACAACCCTGTCGTCATTGGGCAAGTTGTAAGCGGCAGTTTGCACCCCGTGCGCACCGTCACCGGCACTTAGAATCTCGTCCACTACGCGCATGGGCGCCGCCGTACCCAGCTTCGGATTGCGATACTTGGGATCAATGGGCAGATTGTTTTCGATCTCCTGCAAATGAGGCGTCAGCGCGGCCAGCTTCGCGCTCTCCTTTTCGTCGCGCAGGTTGACGTACGCCTCGAACGCCGCCTTATAGCCGAATAACTCGTCGTTGTAGGTTTCGTAGGGACCGATGGTGATGTCTAGCGGCGCGTCGAGGTCCATCCACGCCAGATCGCTTTCGTAGTAATCATTGGAGAGAAATGCGTCCGCACGAAGCGTGAGGAACTTTTTAAGCGACGCGTTCTCGGTCAGGCCGGCGGCCTCGCGCAGCAGGGCAGCAGCACGGTTGAGGTCCTCGCTGTATTCCTGATTGTATGGAATTGCGGCAAGCTGCTTCCCCGCATCTGCGCCTTGCTTCCGCCGGATGACGGTAAAGAATCCAACCGCTTGCTCTTTTTCTTTCGGCGGCAGCGAAGCCACCCAGCGCTCGAATTCTTCTTTAGTCATGTCCTCGGGATAGAAATTTGCGCCTAGTGGTTTGCGCGGCGGCACACCGGGGATAAACGCCTTGTAATCGTCGATGTCGCTCCACGGCCCTTTATTGATCCAGAAATAATGCAGGCGGGCTTTCCCCAGGGGAGTCGTGTCTTTTTGAAGTTCCTGGTAAAGCGCAATGTCGCCAGCCCAGTACTGCTTCATGAAGATGTCATCGAGAATGCGTGTCGCCTGGATCAGCTTCACCAGAGCCTGCTGATCGGTTTTTGCGAGCTGCGAGGTGTCCACTCGCATCGGCGTGGGCGCGAAGCGCGCAATCATTTTCTGAAGCTGCGCCAGATCGGGCGCCGAGGTGCTGTTTTGCTGGGCCATTGCAGGTAAGCTCATAATTGCAAGTACGAGTGTAAGGAGATAGACGGAGATTCTCATTGGCGTTAGCTCTGCGGAGAGGAGCTATCCATCATAGCAGCAGCCACGATGCCGCTCCTCGTCTGCGCGGTTGTCATGCTGGGCAAAGCGAGGGCTTATGCACCCTGCCCTGGAGGATTGCAAGTTCCGGAGGTAAAATCTAATCAATAAGGTCGTCATACCAGAGCCCTGCGACCCAGGTGGCGGTAAGGGCCTGTAGAATTCCTATGCGAAAACTATTGCTGATTTCATTTGTGACTGCGTCTTTCGCGCTGCCAGCCTGCGCCGACACCATCGTTGAACAGATCATCGCCCGGGTAAACAACTCCATTATCACCAGCACCGAGTTCCAGCGCAGCAAAGAACAAACCAAACAAGACTTGCAACAGCAGGAACCCGCCAACGCGGACAAGCTCTGGCCCGAGAGAGAAAAGAACGTTCTTCGCGATTTGATCGATCAGCAACTGTTGCTGGAGCGCGGCAAGGACCTGGGCATTACTGCCGACACAGAGGTGATCAAGCGTCTCGACGAAATGCGCAAGCAGATGAACCTCGACAGCATGGAAGCGCTGGAAAAGGCCGCCGAAAACCAGGGCGTTTCGTTTGAAGATTTCAAGCAGAACATGCGCAACCAGATCATCACGCAGCAGGTGATCGGCAAAGAAGTCGGCGGCAGGATGAACATCACCAAGGAAGAAGAACAGAAGTTCTACGAGGAGCACAAAGACGAACTGCAGCAGCCCGAGCAGATCCGTCTGAGCGAAATTCTGGTTTCGACCGAAAAGCAGGGCCAGTCGAGTGACGACCCGCAGGTGCTGGCCGCGGCAGAAGCGAAAGCCAAAGACCTGCAGGCGCAAATTCAGAAGGGCGCTAAGTTCGAAGATATCGCCAAAAAGAGTTCCGACGGCCCGACTGCCGCTCAGGGCGGGGATTTAGGACTGTTCAAGCGCGGAACACTGGCCAAGGAACTCGAAGACAAGACCTTCGCCATGAAGCCGGGCGAGGTGTCCGACGTGATCCGCACCAAGCAGGGCTATGTAATCCTCAAGGTCACCGAACATCAGGCTGCCGGGATTCCGGCCTTCAAGGATGTTGAGGGCCGTGTCCAGGACGCAATCTACATGCAGAAGCTGCAGCCCGCCCTACGCGCCTATCTCACCAAACTGCGGGAGGACGCGTTCATCGAAATCAAGCCGGGTTACATAGATACCGGCGCCAGTCCGAACGAAACCAAACCCGTCGAAACCGCCACCAAAGATGCCAACGCAAGGCCCCTCAAAAAGAAGAAAAGGTTCGGCGTGTTTTAGGTTAAGCTGAGCAGGATCTCGCAAGCCCGCTCCGGGCAAAAGCATGCCTGGCGCGCGAGGGCGAGCGGCGGCTCAGGAACACACTACATGAAGGAATTCTTCCTCTGCGATTGCGTTCAGCACGAAAATAAGGTCGTTACTTCCAGCTTCGTGGTGGTCTCGAAGCAAGTCAAACCTAAGAAGACCGGGGAACCGTATCTGGCGCTCACCCTGGGCGATCGCAGCGGCCTGATTGAAGCCAAGATGTGGGACAACGTCGAAGATGCGATCGACGCCTTCGAGCAGGACGACTTCATCAAGGTTAAGGGTCTAATCAACAAGTACAAGAACCGCTTCCAACTCACCATTCACAAAATAAGGCGGCTGGGCGATACCGAAGTAGACTTCGCGGATTACCTTCCCAAGACGACCAAAGATATCGGTGAGCTGTGGCAAACGCTGTGCGCATTCGTTGAGACATTCCAGGATCCAAACCTGAAAGCACTGGTTCTGGCCTTCATGAGTGATCCTGAAATTGCGGAGAAATATCGCATTGCGCCTGCGGCCAAGAGCCTTCATCACGCCTACATTGGCGGACTGCTGGATCACGTTGTGTCGCTGTTCAAGTCGTGCGACCTGATCTGTCGCAATTACCCTCAGATCAACCGGGACCTTCTGCTCACCGGGGCTTTCTTGCACGACATCGGTAAGCTGTACGAACTCAGTTACTCTCGTTCGTTCTCTTACACCACGCGTGGGCAGCTGCTGGGGCACATGATTATTGAACTGGAAATGCTTCAGGCGAAGCTGGCACACATCCCCGACTTCCCCGATGAGATGAAGACCCTTATTGAGCACCTCATCATCAGCCATCACGGCGAGTACGAATTCGGCTCGCCCAAGCTGCCAATGTTTCCTGAGGCCCTGATGCTCCACTACCTGGACGATCTCGATTCAAAGATGGAGAGCATGCGGGCGCATTTTGAGCGCGAAGCGGAGTTGGAAAATCCGTGGACAGGCTACAACTCGTCTCTGGGACGGCCATTGCTGAATACCAGCAAGTTTGTGTCAAAGCGACCTGTGGAAGAACCCCCTGCGGCCGCAGAGGACACCGAAGCTGTGGGCGCCACCCCGACCCTTCCCGGATTGGGCGCGGAAGAGCAGATAATCGACAAGCCGCTTGCCGCGGCGGCACATCCTGATAAGCTGTGATTCAAACTGGAGGATCTATGAATCCGAAGTCCCTACGGCTCACCCTGATCAGTTTATTGTGCATTGCCCTGTTTGCCTGCAATAAACCTCCCGCCCAGAATCCCGAGGGCGCGACTTCGAGCACGACTCCTGCAGCGTCATCCGAACCAAACACAACTCAGCCTAGTGGAACTCAGCCGGCTGAAAGAGCTCGAGCGCCGCGGCCAGAGAAGCCAGCTGCGGTTGCTGTAGTTATCCCCGCAGGAACGGTATTGACCGTACGTTTAGGAGAATCCGTCGGCTCCAAAATCAGCCAGCCCGGCCAGGCATTCAGCGCCACGGTAGCCAATCCGGTTGCGGTCGGCGGAAGGACAGTCATTCCCACCGGAGCGAATGCGACCGGAACCGTGGTTGATGCGAAGCCGCTGGGCCGCTTCAAAGGCGGCGCTGTATTGGCTCTAAAGCTCACGTCGGTTACGGTCAACGGTGCTGAGCACCAGATTCAAACGTCTTCAGTAGCCGAAACTGCAAAGGGCAAAGGCAAGCGTAGTGCGACCATGATTGGCGGCGGCGCTGGCTTGGGCGCTCTGATCGGTGGACTTGCAGGCGGCGGAAAAGGCGCGGCTATCGGCGCGGTTGCGGGAGCAGGTGCCGGAACCGCTGGAACCGCGTTCACCGGCAACAAAGATATCGTGCTGCCTGCCGAGACAGCGCTGAGCTTCAAACTGGAACAACCCGTCGACGTGAAGTAGTTCTCGTCGCTTCCCCGCCTATACAGCTGCAAGGGGGGGGTGGTCGTGTGTCCCGCGGAAGCCATGCTCGATTTCAAACAATTTCAGGTACTAACGTTCGACTGCTACGGAACTCTGATTGATTGGGAATCGGGCATCTTTTACGCTCTGCGGCCAATCCTCTCTGCTCACCGCAAGGATATTGAGGATGCGGCTGTGCTGGAACTGTTCGGCGAGTTGGAAGCCGCTGCCGAACAGGGGGAGTACCAGAACTATAAGAGCGTATTGCAGTCCGTAGTACGCGGTTTCGGCGAGCGCCTGGGCTTCACCCCAACCAGCGAAGAAATCCAATCGCTTCCGGCTTCGTTACCCAATTGGCGTCCTTTCCCAGATACCGTTCCGGCACTGCGCGCCTTACACAGCCGCTTCAGGCTGGCGGTGATTTCTAATACCGATGACGATCTGTTCGCCGCCTCGGCTCGTCACTTGCAGGTTCCGTTTGATTTTGTGATCACAGCAGAGCAGGCGCGCTGCTACAAACCCGACCTGAAAATCTTTCGCATGGCACTGGAGAGGATTGCCTTCGCTCACGATCGCGTGCTGCACGTGGGCCAAAGTATCTATCACGATGTTGTTCCAGCCAAATCGCTTGCGGTTGCAACTGTATGGGTTAACCGTCCATCACCGCGGCGGGGTTCGGGAGCAACTAAACCCGCGGTCGGAACGCCGGATTTGCAGGTTTCCAGTCTGAAGGAGCTCGCGGACCTAGTAGACGCGTAGCAACCTACTCTGTAGGGAACTACGGATGAGCGCACTAGGCGCCGGCCGGCATTTTGACAATCTTCTTCTGGATCGCGTAGGTAACCAGCTGAGCCTTGTTGTGAATGTTCAACTTCCGCATCAGGTTGAACTTGTGCGCTTCAACCGTCTTGACACTCAGCCCCAGCAGGTTAGCGATGTCTTTTACGGAATTCCCTTCCGCGATCATCTTTACCACCTCTCGCTCGCGCGGCGTAAGCGTTGAACTCCGGGCGACACCTTGCGAACCATGAGACCGGGAGCGGAAATCATCTACCAGCTTCTCGACGACCTGCGGACTGAGATACTTTCGACCTTGATACACTTCGCGGACAGCACTGATCAGTCTCGGAGGAGGCGCGTCCTTCAACACATAGCCGGAGGCGCCGACATCGAGACACTGCAGCAAGTACTCTTCGTCCTCGTACATGGTAAGGAAGATAAGCCGCGTGCCGGGATAGTTACGTTCGATGACGCGCGCGGCTTCAAAGCTCGACATTCCTGGCATCCCGATGTCCATCAAGACCACATCGGGCCTGAGTTCACGGACTTTTTCGAGAGCCTCGACCGCATCGCGGGCTTCGCCCGTGACTTGGACGTCCGGCTCGCTGTCGAGCAAGCGGCGTATACCGTCGCGAAATAATGTATGGTCGTCAACTACTAGGCACTTGATCGCCATTCGTGCAGTGATGAATCCCCTTTACCGGACCGCGAAAAAGACCTGGCAGTCCTAGTATCGTCCTTCTTTCGGCGCTTCTTTTCACCTAACACCTTGCGCGTGGACCCAATGTTCAATTGCTCAGAATCGCTCAATTGTTTTGTCGCTATACTTGCAGTGGCTGCCGGCACAATCACTTTGACTCGCGTACCGCGTCCTTTCCTGGACTGAATACGCACCGACCCAGCCAATGCCGCAATCCTCTCTCGCATGCCGACAAGCCCGAAACTGCGGCCCGAACTGGATGATCCATTTCGGCCGAAGCCTATGCCGTCGTCTTCTACTCGCACGCGAATAGAGCCATGTTCCACGTCGAGTTCGACCCAGAACTGCTCCGCTTTCGCGTGCTTGGCGATGTTGTTGAGCGCCTCCTGCACTGCCCGGTAGATCGCGATTTCGATTTCGTGATCCAGGCCTTCCAGAGCGTCAGGCAATTGCAGGTGCGCCTTCATGCCAGTCGTCTTGCTAAGCTCGCGCGCTTCCTTTCGGATGGCGGCGAGCAGGCCGAGTTCGTCCAGCACGCGAGGAGACAGCCGTCCGATCAGCCGCCGAAGATCGCCGATGGTACGGTCAAGCATGTCCATCGCTTCCTGGATCTTGCGGTTCAGCGCCGGCTCCGCCCCTGCAGCAAGCATTCCAAGCTGCAGTCGTAAGACCATGAGGCCCTGACCGGCTTCGTCATGCAACTCGCGACTGATGCGCTTCCGTTCCTCTTCCTGCGCCCTGAGCAGGTGCCGTGACAGGTCCGACATCGGCACAGGCGCGGGTTCGAAAACCGATTTGCGGTTCCGCTTTCGGGAACTCGATCGCACACTCGCACCTCAGGGCCAGATTGCTAGCGGAAGTGGACGTCAACGCCTAGGCAGGCGCAGAGTTGACTCTGCGGTCTGGGAACTTCCCGTATTCTATCAACTTGTCAGCGACGGCGGCCACTTTAAATACAGAAAACGCTGTAATAGATGCGAAATCCAGAGAACAGGTTTGTAGCTGGTTTCGGATACAATCCCAGACGATGCTCCGCTACTACACCGCTGGGGAGTCGCACGGCGAAGCGTTGGTCGCATTTCTGTCCGGCATGCCTGCGGGACTGGAGGTCGACCAGGCATTTCTGGATCGTGAGTTGTGGCGCCGCCAGCAGGGGTATGGGCGCGGCGGACGCATGAAAATCGAGCAGGACCGGGCCCACATTCTCTCGGGAGTGCGACAAGGCCGGACCATCGGCTCGCCTATCGCTATCTTGTTGGAAAATCGAGACTGGAAGAACTGGCAGGAGGCGCTGCCGGTTGCGACTGGAGATCCCACCAAACATAAGCGCGTGGCGTCACCCCGGCCGGGCCATGCGGATCTGGCAGGTGCGCTCAAGTACAACTTTCCCGAAGCACGCTACGTTCTGGAACGCGCGTCAGCGCGAGAGTCGGCAGCACGGGTCGGCTTGGGAGGTCTGGCTAAACTGTTCCTGAGACAACTCGGGATTGAGGTTCTCAGCCATGTGGTCGCAGTGGGCAGCGCATCCATGCCTGAAGGCGCAGTTTCCTGGGATGACATTGCCCGCCTGAGCGGCCGGGACGATGTGCTCCTCAACTGCGCCAATGGGGAGATCGAGCAGCAAATGAAGCAGCAGGTCGATGAGGCGCTCAAGACCGGAGACTCGGTTGGTGGAGTGTTTGAAGTTGTGGCCCACCATGTTCCCCCAGGTCTCGGAACTTACGCGCAATGGGATGAGCGCCTGGATGCGATGCTCGCAGGCGCTGTGATGTCGTTGCAGGCAGTCAAAGGCGTAGAAATTGGTTCGGGCGTTTCGGCCGCGCATTCGCGCGGTTCAGCGGTTCATGATGAAATAGCTTATGAGGGCAAAGAATTCTCCGGTTTCAGCCGCGCGAGGAACAATGCCGGCGGCATTGAAGGTGGAGTTTCAAATGGCGAGGATATTCGCGTGCGCGGGTATCTGAAGCCGATCTCGACGCTGCGACGGCCGCTTGGCTCGGTGGATTTCGCTACTCGCGCGCCGGTCAAGGCTGCTTACGAGCGTTCAGACGTGTGCGTGGTTCCGGCGGCCGGAGTTGCCGCCGAGTCGATGGTCGCGCTCACATTAGCGCGTTGCGCCCTCGAGAAGTTCGGCGGAGACTCCATGCCCGAAGTCTTGCGAAATTTTAATGGCTACTTGGAACAGTTGAAAATGTACTGATTAGCATTACTTCGAAGCCCGGAGCTCGTTAATTAATAAATGATCTATCCCATCGTGAAGTATGGCAATCCTGTGCTGGAAAAACCGGCTGAACCAGTTACCGTGTTTGACGGAGAGCTCGAGAAACTGGTGGAAGACATGTTCGAATCCATGTATGCCGC
>Ga0070741_10013728_pt1 | contig 14204 bp, 7 predicted proteins | sample Coa_R1_4_FD_66440 | JGI IMG/M metagenome (GOLD analysis project Ga0070741, IMG submission 66440) | Surface soil microbial communities from Centralia Pennsylvania, which are recovering from an underground coalmine fire - Coalmine... | ecosystem: Environmental > Terrestrial > Soil > Unclassified ... | reverse complement strand
CATGCCGCTCGAATTCCCACCCACGGAGATTCCCGGCGGGAAACTGTGGGCAGGGCTTGGCGTGCCCGACGTGCGCGGGACCTGGGGAACGTTCTTTTACTTCGGCACGGACCTCACCCAGTGGGACATCGGAGATACCGAATTCGGCGGAAAGCTGGTGCGCCTGGAGCTCAAGGACAACGAGGTTACAAGCTCGGTGGAAGGGCCGGTCGATCCCACCGCCGACACGTATAAGCGAGTCTCCGTTCCCATTCAGTTTGTGGTCAGTCCGGAGGGAAACGCCGTCACTATCAAGCTGGCAGGCCGCCAAGAGACCATCGCGGAAAGGCAGTGGAGCGATTGGTTCCATGTGAAGTTTCGCATCACGCCGTTCCTCTCCATTCATGCCACCTGCCGCTTTTACTTGCTCCAATCCTCACCGGATCTGCGGGTCTACATGTCGCCGCTTAACCTGGACCCGGAATCGCCTCCGCTGCCCATCTCCTCTCCAGCGAACTACACGAGCGAGCTTGTAAAGAAGCACGGCCTTTTTAAGACCCTGGGCTGGTGGCACGACACCTGGGCGCTGAATGAGGAGAAAATCGACGAGGGAGTGTTTCTCGAAGACACCTTTCGCACCATGAAGCAGCAGGAGGAGATTACTCTCGATGAACTGAAGAACGATCCGCCGAGCCTGCTCGTGTCGGTGTTCACGGCAACCGACAGTGTCTCCCACATGTTCTTCCGCCTGCTCGACCCTGAGCATCCGCGCTACGATGCGGAGCTCGCCCGACTGTACGGCGACGCGATTCTGCGCAGCTACGAGCACATGGACGAAATCGTAGGGAAGGTGCTTGAGGCGATGAAACCGGGAGGAACCCTGCTGATCGCCTCGGATCATGGCTTTCACACCTGGCGGAAGGGGTTCAATACCAACACCTGGCTGGTCGAAAACGGTTACATGACGCTGAAGAATCCCAGCGCGGAAGAGAAAACCTATAATTTGGACAATCTCTTCGGCCAGGGCAGCTTCTTCCCGAACGTCGATTGGAGCAGAACCAAGGCTTATGCGTTAGGGCTGGGGCAGATCTACTTGAACCTTAAAGGGCGCGAGAAGTCCGGTACTCTCGATAAAGGGCCCGGCACCGATCGCTTGCTGCAAGAGATGCGCGAGAAACTCATGGCCTTCGAGGACCCTGATACGGGCAAGCCGGTCGTGCAAGGCGTCTACCTTGGGCGAGAGATCTTTCACGGCTCACGCATGCCGGAGGCTCCGGACTTGCAGGTGGACTTTCGCGATGGCTACCGAACATCATGGCAGACTTCACTGGGCGCCATTCCGGCTGGCATCGTGGTGGCCAACATGAAAAAGTGGAGCGGCGACCACTGCGCTTCCGACCCCAGCGATACGGCGGGCATCTTCCTTTCCAACCGGCCGCTTGAATCCTCCGACCCGACGATCCTCGACATTGCCCCAACGGTCTTGAGGACCTTGGATATTCCATTCCCTGGCCAACTCGATGGCAAGGCGCTCACCTTTGCCAAGGACGACCGGGCGAATACCTCCCGCTGAATCTCCCTTCCTGGACCATCAGGATATGAAAAACTGTCGAATACAAGTTTCTGTATACGACAAATAATATGCCGCAGCATCAGGACGCCCTGGGTTGGTTGCCTTCTTTACTTCTCAACAAAATACAAAGATAGTGCAAAAGAGATGAATGGCAAATTAAGTGCTTGACAACGAGACCGTAGTCGGCTAGTTTTCGCTTTTCATAAGCCTGAATCTCTCGCCATTCTAAGCTGACGACCTCGGAATCGAAAACTGTTGACGGCTGCTGGCTGCCCCGGGCGGTCCGTCATTTCTAATGTTAAGAAATGCGCTGTCCGCAATCATCCGCGAGCCACAGGCAGCCACTTTTTCATAGGAAGACACACTCGGTAATGTAACCACGCGTAAAGGGAGAGCAACCCATGAGCTGGCGACGAACCTCCATGAAGGTTTTGTTTTTGGGCATGGGATTTCTGCTGGTGTCGTGCGGGATAGTATTCGCGCAGGGGACTTCGGGAACCATCACCGGCTTGGTAACGGACCAGACGGGCGCAGTTATCCCCAATGCTACCGTTACAATCCTCAACCAGAAGACAGGGGTCGATTACCACCTGACGACGAACTCTGCGGGTGTCTATTACATCACCTCAGTGATCCCCGGCACCTACACGGTTACCGTGGCTGCAAAGGGATTTCGAAAGTTCGTCAATGCGAACCTCGAGTTGACCACGGACCAGACATTGCGTGTGGACGTGAAGCTTGAGGTGGGCGCTGAGACCCAGATCGTCACGGTCGAAGCGGCCGCCCCGCTCGTGGACACCGAGCAAGGGAGTCTTTCCGCCCTGGTCAGCGGGAGCCAGGTGCAGAACATGCCTCTCAATGGACGAAACATTTATGAGTTGATGCAACTCATCCCCGGCGCGGTGAATTCCGTGACGGTTGACTTGGAGGCCACGAATGGGGGCAGCCAGACGAACGTCAACGGGGCACGCGCTAATTTCAATGGCTTCCTTCTGGACGGCGTCGCTAACAAGGGCCTGAGCGGCGGCTCCAATGCGCAGCCTCCTCCGGACTTCGTGCAGGAGTTCCGGATCATGACCAATAATTTCTCTGCGCAGTACGGCAATAGTGCCGGCTCGATCACCGACGTCAGCATCAAGTCCGGCACCAACGCCATTCATGGGAGCGCCTGGGAATACTTCCGCAATGACAAGCTGAATGCGCGGAACTTCTTTGCCGACAATCGACCCGAGTGGCGGCAGAACCAGTTCGGCGCTTCCATAGGCGGTCCGATCAAGAAGGACCGGATGTTCTTCTTCGGGGGTTATGAAGGCGAGCGCTTCCGCACCGGCGCTGTCCAGCAATACACCGTGGAAACCCCGCTGTTCCGGCAGGCCGTGCAAAGCACTCTTCCGAATTCTGTGGCCTCCCTTCTTTACAAGAATTTCCCAGCCCCAACACCCACCAGCGGATTTTCGACGGTTGACGATATTGTCAACGGAACGGCCGTGAACGACATTGGCGCGAACGTGGGCGGTGATTATTTTGGCGACGGATCGACCAACACCCTCATAAGCGACGCTTACATGGTTTACACCGATCCCTGCTTCCTCAACCAGTTCATGGGAATCGGCAACCAGGCATATCCCGGCGGGCCTGCCTGGAGTAACGCTCAGACGGTCGCGAACCGTTTTGCGAGCTTGATGGGGGTAACAGCGCAAGAAAACGCTCAGATCCAGTCGAACATTGCCTCCGCCTGCCCGGGAATGGGTTTGGTGGCGCCGGGTGTGCAGACCGGCAGTATCGCCCGCTCGGCTTTTATGACCGGCCTTGCCAGTGCCGCCGTTCCGACGCGAACGCAGGGTGTGTTTTACAATGGCGATCAATATACGGGACGCATCGACTACCAGGGAGATAAATTGCGGGTTTTCGGTCGCTTCATCGAATTCCTGAAGAAAGATCCCAATAACACGACGGCCACTTCGCAGGTGCGAGGGTTCTATGTCCCTCAGACTTCTTCCTTCCCGAGCGCGGCCGCCAGCATCGTTTACAGTTTTTCGCCGACCCTTGTCAACGAATTCCGGGCCGGCTACACGCGCAACCAGTTGAGTCTAATCCCGAGTCCTTCTCAGTTCGGGGTTCCCACTATCGGGTTTGACACGGGCGATGCGCAGTTTGGCGCCTACAATGGCTATCCCCAGTTCTTTATTGAGAATGTGTACAACTACTCCGACATGCTGGCCATTGTGAAAGGCAAGCACTCCATCAAGGTGGGTGGTGAGGTCAAGCGGAACCTCGAAAACAGCGAGTTCAACGTGGGCCGCGCCAGCTACTATTTCTTTGACCAGTTGTGGTTCGCGGCCGACACACCTTATGACCAGAACAACGGTGTGAACCCGGAGCTGGTTTCGGGTAAGCCGGCCCACCTGGATACGAACATCCGCGCCTGGCGCAATTATGAACTGGGGTTCTATGTCCAGGATGATTGGAAGGTGAAGAAAAACCTTACTTTCAACCTGGGTCTGCGCTGGGATTATTTCAGCCCGCATACTGAGAAATACGGAAAGGTCACCAATTTCAACTTTGCGCCGGGCTCAAACGCTGTCCAACGACTCGCTGACATCAACTGCCAGGTTGACCTGAATGGGACTTGTGCTCTTCCGGTTGGAGACACGCAGACTCCCAATGGCGGCTTTGTGGTTGCGAAGCAGTTGTTCAAGCCGGACCGGAACAATTTCTCTCCCCGCGTCGGCTTTGCCTGGGACCCGAAGGGCGATGGCAAGATGTCGATCCGGGGCGGGTTCGCCGTGTTCTATGAGAGCACGCTGTACAATCCGCTCTCCAACTCTCGCTGGAATTTACCTTTCTATTCCTTCAACGAAGCCAGCCCCTATTTGGGTGTGGCGGCACTGCCGGTCTACGGGCCGACCAATGCTGACGGTACGCCCAACACGTCAGAGGCACCCACGTATAGCGGTCCGCCGAATAACCTTGGACAAGGTCCGGCCGGCGCCGGGTTCCAGGGCAACATTATGGGTTGGGATCCTGCCAACCCGAACTTGGCGGCCTTGACCGGCATACCGGACCCATCCATGCGAACGCCTTACATGGAGAACGCTTTCTTCGGTATCCAGCGGGAAATCAGCCCGTCCACAGTCTTGGAGGTTAACTGGGTTGGCACCTTCGGGCATAAACTCTTCTGGGCGGAAAACCCGAACCGTGTCGTGGGAGGCAAGTTGCGGGATCCCAGCACGATCACGAACCCATGCACGGGTGTCTCGCCAACCGCTCCTACGGGCGTCATCAACCCTTGCTTTGGCCGTTTACGGACCTGGAAAAACAGCGTAAATTCGTCGTACAACGCCCTTCAAGCCTCGCTGACTCGGAAGATGAGCAAAGGGATCGCTTTCACGACGAACTACACCTGGAGTCACTCTCTTGATTACCGTTCATCCTGGCAGGCCCTGTCGAGCGGGGGCAGCGCGACAGAAGCCAACCCGTTCGGCAGCGCAGGGTATGCGATGGATCCTGCCCGGCTCTACCTCGAGCGAGGAAACTCCATATTTGACGTTAAGCACCGCTTTGTGACATCTCTCCAGTGGGAGTTGCCGTGGCTGAAGGCGCAACATGGTGCGGTGGGAAAAGCCTTCGGAGGCTGGCAAGCCAACACCATCGTCAGCATTCAATCAGGCTTCCCGTTCACGGTTGGAGCTCGCCGTGATTACAACGGCGACGGCATCAGCAATGACCGCCCCAACACTCCGTCGTGGGGCAATTTCCGGAGTTTCAGTAACACGGACTTTCTGCAAGGCTCGGGACCAGCGGGGGCCCTAAGCCTGATGAACAGCCTGCAAGGAGATTTCCCCACTCCGGCGCCGGGCACCGACGGCAACCTGGGGCGCAATACCTTCCGCGGACCCGGCCTTGCTACGGTTGACTTTTCACTCTTTAAGACGATTCCCTTTAACGAGAGAATAGGATTGCAGTTCCGCGCCGAATTCTTCAACCTGTTCAACCGGGTTAACCTCTACCCGCCTGAGGCCAACCTTACGGCGTCGGCATTTGGCCTCGCGCAACAAGCCTTGGACCCGCGCGTGATTCAATTTGGCTTGAAGCTGAATTTCTAACGGCAATGCAGGCTTAGAAAGCGAGAGGGGGACGAGCGATCGTTCCCCTTGGTCTTTTCCCGGAGGATGGTGGTAAGATCCTCCACCCCCCTGAGCCATCGCGTCATCCCAAAGATGCTGCCATGCTCAACTCCGCGGGGCGGGGCGTGCCGAGGATACCGTTCAAAAGGGTCCGAGGAAAACGGGATTGTGGCAGGTCGTCCTATTCAAAACTGCTGCGATATTGGCTGCAAAGGCTTGCGCTCTGCCGACACAGGATCTGAAACTCGCGCTTGGCGTCGTCGTTGTTGCCAAGTCTCCCGTAGACAAAAGCCAGATTCAGACGAGCTGCCGCGTAATCGGGTTTCATGGCGAGCGACTTCCGGTAAGCTTTGACGGCATTCGTCATTTGGTTCGTATTCGCGTAAGCGCTGCCGAGGTAGTTCTCCAGGACGGGATTATCAGGACCCAACTTTGCGGCCTGCGAAAGCGGACCTAAGGCCTCCCGATACCGGCGCACCTCAACCAGAACGATTCCCAGCTCCTGCTGGGATGGCGCATAGTTGGGCTTCTCCTCGGTGGCCTTCTGGAAGTAGCGCATGGCCTCCGCGTTGTTGCCCTGCTCCCGAGCCACAAGCCCGAGTCCATGGTAAGCCAGGAAGTTGTGTGGGTTCTGGTGGGTGGCCAGCTCCAGCCACGGTTGCGCCTGACTTCCTTTACCCTGCGCGATGTAGGCTCGCGCCAGACCCATGATTCCCTGCTCGAATCCGGGATTCAATTTCAAACAAGCCCGGAACTGTCGCTCCGCTTCCGGCCATTGGTGTGTGCGCGCCGCGTTCTCCGCCTGCATGAAGGAAATCAGGTACAGCGCTGGCTCTTCAGCCGAGATAGACTTCAGCACCGCATTTGACTCCTCGATCCGCCCCGCTGAAGCGAGGTCCGTCGCTCGCAGGACAGATCTGAAAATCTTCAAACGGTCCTTAGGGTCGGGGTGGTTCCCGATGCCCGCTGGTGCCTCCGGAGCGGAAAGCGCGACGTAGCCGAGAGAGCGGAGCTTCTCAACGGTTTCCGGCGAGAGAGGTGGCCCCGCCGGAGATTTGACCGGACGTGCGGGCGTATAGCGGCGCTCGATGTCCGCAAGCTGCGCGCGCAACGCCGTCGCTTCGGCGGAGCGCTGCTTCACGAGATTCGTCTTCTCGGCCGGGTCGGCTTTCAGATCGTAGAGTTCCGGTTTCGGCGCCTCAATGTAATGGTAACGGGGCGTGGAGAGCGAGCGGAGCGGGCTCCAGCCGAAAGAATTCCGCGGATAGTACGTCTCGGCGTAGACCGCCCGATCTCCAAGAGAGGGCTTGCCCAGAATGAGGGAGGCCAGGCTCGCACCCTGAAACTGGCGGCGAAGGATCGGGTCCCGAATATGAAGCAGGTCGAGCAGCGTGGGCGCAAGATCGATGGTACCCACCGGAGCGCCGACGGTTTGCGGCGGAGCCATGCCCAGCGGGAGTTTGAAAATCAAAGGCACGTGCAGCGTGGAGTTATAGACGAAGAATCCGTGTTCGTCCTCACCGTGCTCACCCAGCGACTCGCCGTGGTCACTCACCAGAACGATGAGCATCCGATCGTACAGCTTCGCCCGGCGAAGGTATTGGAAGAGCCGGGCAAGCTGGGCGTCCACATAAGCGACCTCGCCATCGTACAAATGGCCTGCATACTGGCTGTGAAACGGCTCAGGAGGATTGTAGGCGCTGTGAGGATCGTACAAATGCAGCCAGATAAAGAAGGGCTGCTCGGAGGCGCCGCCGGACGAGCGGGGCCCGAGCCACGCGAGCAGGCGATCAATGGTCTCATCCGCGCGCCGTTCAATGTTGCCCGGATTTCGTGTCTCAAATTGGCGTGGGTCGAAGGAGTCGTCGTAGGTCTCGAAGCCGCGGCCCAGTCCCCAGCTTGAATCGAGAACAAATGCGCTGACAAAAGCCGCTGTCGCATAGCCACCGCGCTCAAAGGCCTCGGCAAGAAGGCCCACGCTCGCCGGCAGGCCCGCGCTGGTGAAGTCGCGCACCCCGTTGTACATCGGATAGGTGCCGGTCAGAATTACGGCGTGCGAAGGGAGAGTAATCGGCACCTGTGAGTAGGCATTCTCAAAACGCACTCCTTCGCGGGCCAGGCCGTCCATGGCCGGGGTGGAAACGACGCGGGAGCCGTAGCATCCCAGCCGATCTGCCCGCAGAGTGTCCACCGTAATCATCAGAACGGGGGTGAGACTTGTCGGCGGCGAGGGAGCTTGCTTGCCAGCGAGCGCGGAGTGGCTGTGGATGGCCCACAGGACCGCGACAATAAGGATGGGTTGCCGGAAGTTCTGAATCACGTTGCAATGCTTTAGCGTGAGATCTCTCTCCGCAAATCCTTGGCCAGCTTTTCGATTCGTTTCAATTTCTGCACCAGATCTTTCGGCAGGACGTTCTGCGACAGTTGCTCGACCCCGGGTGGAATCTGCTGAGCCAGCGCCAGGAGTTCCTGCGCATCGCGCCGCGCCTGGGCGGGGTCGAAGCTTCTTGCCTTGGGCCTTGGCCGGTCTTGAGCGGTCATCTCGGGGGAAAGCGGCGGACGTTCGGGGTGCACCTGCACGGGTTCGGGAAACGTGTGGCCAGGAGGAGGACCGCCTGGCAATTGGCTGGCACGAAGACCCAGGCCCGCCTCAGGTTCTGTCCCTTCGGCGCCCTGAGCCTGCGGCAAGGTGAACAGGAGCGCCCCCAGAATCACCGAGAGAAGTGCAAAAGTTCTTTTCATCGCCATCCTCGCTCCAGTGACGACTGGTCAATTCCGATTCGACCATGATCCCGCGCAGACAACGCGGAGGGATTCACTCCGGCCCGGGCCCCGCCGAACGGGCTCGCTCAAATTCACGCTCCGCCTCAGCGTGGCGGCCCTTGGCTTCGTAAGCGCGCCCCAGGTTCTGATGCGCTTTTCTCATCCCGGGCGCAATAGCCACCGCCTGCTCGAGTTCGCGCACCGCGTCATCCACACGATTCAGGTAGAGATAGAGTTCACCGAGCGCCTCATGGGCCCGGGCGTAATCAGGATTGATTTCGACAGCGCGATTCAACACTTGCACGGCTTTCTGCACGTCCTGCTGCCTTGCGTACAACGCACCCAGGTTGAAGGCTGCGGTGAAATTCGTCGGGTCCAGTTCCAGAGTGCGTTCGAAAGCGGCTGCGGCCTCACTCAACTCGCCCGTCTCGAGCCTGGCCAGGCCCAGGTAGTACGTGGCCAGAGAGAATTTCGGATCGAGCTTAAGCGCGGACTCAAAACGCTCGATGGCGTGGCGATAGTCCTTCAGGCGGTAGTAGTTGAGTGCGGTGAGATAGTGAATGGTGAGAGACGCCGGTTCGGCCTTCTCCGCTTCACGCAGCCGAGCGAGCGATTCCGCGTACCGGCCGTGCTGCCCGTCTGACATTGCCTGCGAAACGAGTTCGTACACTTGGATCCGGTCCTTCGGATCGGATAGTTTCTTGCCGTTCGCGTCGGCAAAAGTCCCCGCGGAGACCGCGACGTACCCGAGGGAACGCAGGCGTTCGAGCAGCGCCGGGTCCGTAAGCTCCTTCCCGCCGCCTGCGCCGGTAGATACGGGCGTAAAGCGCCGAATCAGCGTGAAGAGCCGTTCGCGCATCTCGTGGGCTTGTGCCTGGCGTTTGCTGAAAAGGTTCTGGGTCTCGTGAGGATCAGCGCGCGTGTTGTAAAGCTCGGGCCGGGGGGCGTCGATGTACTTGAGGCCACCCGATTCCAGCCCCCGTAACTGGCTCCAACGAAAATGCAGCAACGGCAGGTAGGTTTCGGCGTAGAGATGCGACGGCCCTGCCGCTGACCGGCCGAGCACCTGGGCCAGCAGGCTGCGTCCCTGAACACTTGGGGGAACCGGGAGGCGCAGGGCTTGAAGGATGGTCGGCATTACGTCCACCAGTGAGACTTCCCCATCCACCGCTCGCCCCGTCCCGCCGGGCATGCGAAGGATCAGCGGCACGTGAAGTGTCGAGTTGTAGATGAAGAAGCCGTGAGTCTTTTCGCCGTGTTCACCCAGCCCTTCGCCATGATCGCCGGCGATGACGAGCAGTGCGTCGTCGAGCATCCTCAACTGGCTGAGGAAAGCTTTCAACCTTCCTACTTGCGCATCATCGAAAGCGATTTCACCGTCATAAGGATGACTGCGATATTTCGCCGCGTAAGGCTCCGGAGGTGTATAGGGATAATGAGGATCGTAGAGATGAACCCAGAGAAAGAACGGCTGGCGGGGATTCGTCTTGAGCCATTCGAGGGCCTCATTCATCACCAGGTCGCCACGCCGTTCCATCTGGTCCAGATTCGTTTCGTCAAGTCGGCTGAAATCGAAATGGTCGAAGTAGATATCAAAGCCCTGGTTCAGGCCAAAGCGCGAATCGAGGACGGCGGAGCCGATGAAGGCGGCGGTGGAGTATCCATTATCGTGCAGCACTCGGGCCAGCGTCCACGCGCTGGAGGGCAGCTTGTTCCCGCTGAAGTCGTGCATCCCGGTCGCCATGGGGTAGGTTCCCGTAAAGAGCGCGCTGTGCGCAGGCAGAGTAATGGGGACGGGCGTGAAGGCGTTGGTGAACCGTGCGGCCGTTCGCGCCAGATCGTCGATGTTGGGCGTCTCGACTTGCGCGTAACCATAGCAACCTACGTGGTCGGCGCGAAGTGTATCGATCGTAATGATGATGACGTTGGGCTTCGTTTCCGCGCCGTCGGCCGGCGGAGATGGAATCAAGAGAGATGCAAGGCAGATAAGCCCTGCCTGGAGCAGCAAGCGAGCGGCGGGAAACCGAAGTTCCACCTGATACCCTTGTTCCCCGCAGTCCATCAGTCGAATCTTTCTGAACTGAGCGCCGAGGAGTCGTAACCCATCGACCTGAGCAGCCGCCGCACTTCCTCAACCATCTTCCCGGCTCCGCAAATGTAAGCGTGAAAACCTTGGCGGTCGGTGAGATACTTCGCAATCGGTCCCTGCACATGGCCCGTCTCGCCTGTCCAGCCAGCCCGGGGACGGCTGACGACCGGCACGAAGTGGAAGTTCGGGTCGTCCTGGCTAAACTTTTCGAACTCCTCACGGTAAAGGATATCCGCCTGCGTGCGCACGCCAAAGATCAGCCAGACTTCTGCGCTCAAAGGTCTGGTGTGAAGTTCCTGGAGCATGGCGCGGATCGGGGCGATCCCGGTGCCTGTTGCGATAAAGGCCGAAACGGGGTCAACCGGCTGTCGAAGGTGGAAATGGCCGGACGGCCCGGTAAACTGGATCCTGTCGCCGGCCTTGAGGTTGAAGAGCCAGGGGGTAATGATTCCACCTGGTATCAAGTTCAGGCACAGCTCAAAAGAGTTGTCAGGGCGCGGCGCCGAGGCTACGGAATATGAACGGGCGCAATCCTCGCCGTCAATCTCCACATCGATGGTGATGTACTGGCCCGGAACAAATTCGAAGCGTTCTCCGCCATCAACCTCAAACTCGAAATGCTTTGTCCGGGCATTGGTACTCCAAGCCTTGCGGAGAATGGCTTCGTATTGGTTGACCTTCACACCCCTGCCTTCGGCCTACATGCTCCCAGCGACGGAGCCTCGACAGCGCCTCGTCGCTTACCCCTGCCGTTGAGTCATCAGGCTTCCAAAGAAAGCATTGATCCTCGCTTTGATTGTACAGCGGAACTGCTTAAGTGGGCAATTGCATCCGTATGCCGGGCAGGAACCTCCAAAGCAAATTTCGCGGTTATTGATCGGGCGTCGGTGTATTCTTTGATCACCCTGCCAATCGGCACACCTCGACTCTCCATCCGAGCTCTGCCTCTTTTGAGTGGCTGCCGGCCGGAATCCCGTTCCTGCTTGGTATTTTGTGGGCCACAGCAGGCTGAGATAAGTTACCTCGCGACCGGGGATTGGGTTCCTCCGTAAAAATACCCGGCACGAGTGCGCACTTTCACTCTTGGCCGCTCGACTCGCACCTCGATGCGATGAAACCCAGGCTCGCTGAGATTGTCCGGCACGTAGGCGAGTTCGTACTGGCTGTGGATCTCATTCGCGATCCTGCTCAGTTGATCCTGAATGGCCTTCTTTGTCCAGTGAGAGTAAAAGACTCCGCCGGTGTAACCCGCATAGAATTCCAGCAGGCTCGAGGCAACTGTGGAGCGGATGACCTCCCCCGTGGCGACCATGATCGGCACGACCGGTATGGGCGTATCGTAAATGTTCGACGACGTGGTGGGAGTGGCTGGAGTGTTGGGTGGCAGCGGTAACGCCACGTTGTTGTCAAGCGGGTTCTGGTCGGGGGGGTTGGGCTTCTTGAGAAACAAGGCCTCGGCAGGATTAAACCTCAGACCATAGATCGTAATCTCATCATTGGTCGCCTGCCGGATGACTTCTTCTTTATGTGTTTCGCTGCCGCTGTCGGAGCCGTCCGAAAACGCCACAACGATGCGCCGTTCTCCTTTCGGGCGCTTCTCGAGCAGCGTGCAGGCGCGTTCGAGTGCGTCGTTCAGCCTCGCCTTGGTTCCATGGACCTTGAGGGCCCCCAGGGTCGCCTCCAGCCGCCCGCTGTCCTCTGAGAAATCCTGATCCACTCGCACCAGATCATCAAATGTAATGACTGCGGCCTTGCCTCGGGGGCCCAGCATTAAATCTGAGAACACCGGACCCAGCGGCCGCACCTGGTCCAGGAGTGCAGAAACCGCGTCGTTCGTCTGCACCAGGATGACCAGAGCTATGGTATCTGTCTCCTGAACAAAGCGGGTGATGCGTTGGGGCTTCCCATTGTCGAAGATGCTGAAGTCCTTTTCATCGAGGTCGTAAACAAAATCACCGGAAGGGTCAACCACCGTTACAGGAGCAGTCACGAGCGTCGACTCGACTTTGATTTTGGCGGTCGTTGGCGCAGGGGAAGGGGTTGTGGCGGACTCTTTCTTTGGTCCCGTGAAAACCGGCGCCGTCCCGGCCACGCCCTCCTGAGCCGTCGCCAGCGAAGGGATGGCCAGCCAGCACGTCAGCGAGACCGCGAGAAGCAGGGTCCTCAGGGCCGAAACGTGATCCATCCCCGCTATTCTTATCCGGCGATTCGAAATGCCGAGCCGGAATTGAGCATCCCGCCTCGTCAGACCGGTCTTTTGTTCGCCTGAATAGGGCGGCATCGCCGCTCCTCCCAAGTGCGATTCACTCAGATCGATACCACCCTCTTTAAGATGAGCGGCGTGAAACCGGCGTTGCAAAGCGAGCATCGCGCTTACCGCCACTTAACGACCAAGACAGGATTTGGGTTGGACTGCAAGTCCTCATAAATTCAGCAACTTCCAGGCAGGTTTCACCTGGACGATCGCTGTCTTAATGCCTCGTAAAGCACCACCGCAGCCGCCACCGAAACATTCAATGACTCAACCGGTCCGTGAAGAGGAATGCTTGCAAGGTCGTCGCACGCCGCCCGAACCAGCCGGTGCAGCCCGTGCCCCTCGCCCCCCAGAACCAGAGCGCAGCCGCGCGTGTAGTCAAGATCAAGATAAGTCCTTCCGGCTTTCGCTTCGAATCCGTAAACCCAGATTGCACGTTCTTTAATCTCAAGGAGCGTGCGGACCAGGTTTGTGACGCGGGCGATGCGCGCGTGTTCAAGCGCCCCCGCTGCGGCGTGAGCCACTGCCGGGGAGAGACCTGCTGCGCGGCGCTCCGGGATGATAACACCGCTTGAGCCTGCCCCCACCGAAGTACGGATAATAGCTCCCAGATTGGCGGGGTCTTCGACGCCATCCAGAACCACGAGAAGCGGCGAAGCTGTGGAGCGAAGAATCGTCTCGAGATCGTCATAGGCGCGGGCTGCGCAGAAGGCGACTACATTCTGATGCTGTGGAGTGCCCGCCGCCCGGTCAAGGGCCGAGCGAGGGGCAAAACGCAGTGCGATTCCCCTCTTGCGGCAGACTTCGATGATTTCCTGTACGCGCGGATTGTGCTGCCCCTCGGCCACCAGAAGGTGCTCGATAGGGCGAGAGCGGACGGCCTCTCTGACGGCGTTAATTCCGTAAACCGCATCCACCTTCGCCACGGGCGCTTGCTGGTAAGCTGTATGTCCAGGTGGCTTTTGACCACGTATCCTTCTTGACCGGTCCCCCCGCGGAATTCTTCGATGGTTCACTTGTCCTTTTTCTTTCTCTACACCCTCTTCGGGTCCTGGCCTTCTGGAGCTGAAGCTTGTATTTTCGCAGCCTCGGCGAACTCTCTGAGCCGCTCAACCACGCTCTTCACGTGCCGGGTGAGGGGCAGCTTCGAGCCCTCTTCGAAGATCGGAATCAGCTTTTCAAGCTCCGGTCCTGAGACCGCTCCCGTCAGCGCCACGCGAATGGGGTGGAAAAGGTCCTTACCTTTCCTGCCGGTTTGCTTCTGCACAAGTCTGGTGATCTCGCGGAAACGCGGGTAGCTCACCTCGCCCTCACTGAGGGCCTTCGAAATGAAGGCCGTGAGTACCTCGCGCGCGCCGGCTTCTTCTATTACGTGCCGAGTTTCTTCCCCCACGAGGATTGCGCTGGCGTCATATTCAA
>Ga0070741_10013727_pt1 | contig 14204 bp, 13 predicted proteins | sample Coa_R1_4_FD_66440 | JGI IMG/M metagenome (GOLD analysis project Ga0070741, IMG submission 66440) | Surface soil microbial communities from Centralia Pennsylvania, which are recovering from an underground coalmine fire - Coalmine... | ecosystem: Environmental > Terrestrial > Soil > Unclassified ... | reverse complement strand
CGCGCAATCAACGTCGCCAAGCGGATGCAGTCGCTGCAGGTCGGTCAGCCGGAGCGGCTGGAGTTGCTCGCCGTCGCTCCTGGACACGTCGGCCTCGAACGACAGGTGCAGCGAGAGTTCGCGAGTCTGCGAATCAGCGGCGAGTGGTACCGCTACGAACAGCCGCTTGTGGGCTTCGTCGAGCGTGTCCGCGGCGGCGAGCATCCGGTCGCGATTCTGGCGGCCTCCGACAACCGTGTCCATCACGGTCGGCCGAGTACAGTGCCGTTTTCCTTAGCAAAATCGTGAGATAGGTGGCGGAGAGAGAGGGATTCGAACCCTCGGTAGAGTTTCCCCTACACACGCTTTCCAAGCGTGCTCCTTAAACCACTCGGACATCTCTCCGTTTAGAATCAACGATTTGCGAGCGGTCGGACAGAGATTATCGCACACGCCGCCCGATTTCCGCTGCCCTTCCTCAATCGGGTTTCGTTTATTGCGATGCGCATGCTCGGTCCCCAGCGGCGATCCGCAGGCTCGCAATCTTCTCGAGGTGATCAATCGCATCCAGAAAGCAGAGGGACTCCACTTCGAGGTGTTGCTCCGCGCCGCCAACTAGCGACCTTTGCGTCGTCTTCGATGGTGTCAGTGCAGCCGTGGACTCGCCGGTGCTCGACGCACGAGCCCAATCCTGGCTTGATGACTGCACGTGCATTCCGTGTGGACGACACTCGAGCGCGTCGGACGTTGAAGTTCTCGGGGCTACTCCGACGCCGTAGCAGCCGGCGATCCGGGGCTGGGTGAATTTCGGCATGTCGTCCGGAATATTCCCCGAACAGGCATCAGCTGAGATCGGTAAAGACACGACATCATGGTTGCCCTGGTTCTGATCGCGGCGCTGACGTTGTTGGTCCTGGCGTTACTGCCCGGCGTAGGACTGCCGGCGCGCTGGCTGACGATGCACGCGGTGCCGGGAGAGCACGGTCTGAAGAGGCCCTCATGACAGGACTCATTCGGCACATCATGTTCGTGGGTGTCGTGACTGGCTCGCTGGCTTGCGCCCGCAGCCCGGCGCCTGCACTTACCCCACTCGAACAGCTGGGCAAGTCGATGTTCTTCGATCAACGACTCTCGCTCGGCGGCAACCAGTCGTGCGCCTCGTGTCACGCTCCCCAGGTTGGGTGGACAGGAGATCTGCCTCCCGTCAATGGCGGGCCGGCGGTCTATGAGGGCTCCGTCAAGGGCTTGTACGGCAACCGCAAACCTCCGACCGTGGCGTACGCCACGGCACCGGTGCTTCACGCCATGATGAAGGACGGCGAGACGTTGTTCATTGGCGGAAATTTCTGGGACGGCCGCGCGACGGGCGAAAGACTCGGAGACCCGATCGCGGAACAGGCTCAGGGACCGTTCGTAAACCCGGTGGAGCAGGCGCTACCTGACACCGGCTGCGTAGTCCGACGCGTCTGCAGCGCCACGTACATCGTCGGGCTCGAGTCACAATTCCCTGGCAGCTGCAGCATCGCGTGGCCGTCGGACGTAGATGCCGCGTGCGCCTTGCCTACAGGTACTCTGCGGATGGCGCCGCAGGACCGCGCAAAATGCGATCAGGCCTACGATCACATCGCCACTGCGCTCGCGACATACGAGCGCTCGCGGGAGGTCAATCCGTTGTCGTCGAAGTTCGATCGGTATCTGGCCGGCAAGGCTACGCTGACGACCGACGAGAAGACGGGGTTGGACCTGTTCGTTGGCCGAGGCAAGTGCGCCAACTGCCACCCCGTCGCCAGGAGGCCTGACGGGCAGCCGCCGCTGTTCACGGACTTCACGTTCGACAACCTCGGGGTGCCTCGGAACCCTGACAACCCCTGGTATCACGCCGGCGCGCTCAACCCCGCCGGTGCCGCGTGGGTCGACAACGGCCTTGGCGCGTTCCTGGCCACGCGGCCGGCATGGCGCGAGCTGGCAGAGGCGAACCTGGGCAAGCACAAGGTCCCCACATTGCGCAATGTGGACCTCCGCCCGACCCCAACCTTCGTCAAGGCGTACATGCACAACGGCTACTTCAAGACGCTGAGCGGCCTGGTGCACTTCTACAACACGCGCGATGCGAAGCCCGTGTGCGGAGAGTCGCTCAGGGAACGCGATGCGCTCGCCCGCAACTGCTGGCCCGCTCCGGAGGTCACGGCAAACGTCAACAAGGACGAGCTCGGCAACCTCGGCCTGAGTCGAGCTGAGGAGAACGCGATCGTCACCTTCCTGAGAACGCTGTCAGACGGCTACGCACCGGCCACCGGACAACGGTAAGGCGCAAAACTTGGGCAGCAGAGAGTCGTACGGGAATCGCACCTGGCAGCGTCAGAGGCGGAGCCCGTGACCGCTCAGGCCGTCGCCGGGAGCAGAGCGCTTAACTCTCGCCAGGTCACAAGGTGCACGCCACACTCTATGAGGAGCCGCTTCGTTTCCGGGCTCGTGACGAAGTCCATGTCGGCCTGCCGCCATCTCGACCCATACGGCTCGTGCCCGGCCGTCAGGGCCCGCAGCTCCGGATCGTCGTATCCCAGGTGCACGATCATCTGCGTAATGGTGCCGGGCTCGAGCTTCCGAATCACCCCTTGATACAGCGACGACAATGCTTCAGGTGCAAGGGGAGGCAACGCGACGAGGTAGTGATCGACAAGAACCTCGTCGGGGCGAACCTGCTGCTCAAGCCGAGGCGCGACACCCAGTGCTGCGGCATCGGCGCGCAAGATATCCAGCCAGATCGCGGGCGGGACGTGATTCTCACGCGCTACCCGAAGAAACGCGGCGAAGACCTCCGAGGACGTCATGACGGCGAGCATGTGCCAATCGACGTGTGTAGGCCGCAGTCCCATGTCCTGTGCTCGCGCGAGCTGTGCGCGCAACTCGGTTTCCGCCTCGGGGGCAGCCGCTTGCGCCTGCACCTCAAGAGTCGTTCTCGGGAGGAATCCCTCCGCGTCGTACAGAGTCGGCGCCTCTGCGGGCGCGACGATACCCCTCCAGCGAAGAGGCGGCCATTCCGAGGTGAGGGCGAAATGAACTCCGACGTCGGCCTCCGAGTGGTCTTTGACCCATCCCACGATCTCTGGCGTCCATGGCGCGGGCACAATGATGCTTGCCGAGCTGATCGCACCCATCTCGAATGCTGCGATCGCTGCCGCGTTGACCGAATGGGCGAGGCCGAGATCGTCTGCATGGAGGATCAGCAGCTTCGTTCCGGTCGGATACCCAAGACGCTCGACCTTGGAGCCTGTCTGATGTGTCGGGTCCATAGACGCCACCGTTGAAACTGCAATGTGTCCGCCACGGCCGTTGGCGAGGAATACAACATAGGGTGATGGCGTCGTCGACCTACCGGCCTTGTCGCAGCTGCAGCCGGTTGCCGTCAGGATCGACGAATACCGCTATCTGGCCCCAGGGGTAGTCGAGGACGCCCGTCTCGAACTTCACGCCGCGCGACTTGAGTTCCTCGAATGCCTTCCGGCAATCCGGCGTCTCGATTGTGCAGGTTGCGGGCAGGCGGCCGCCTACGGACTGTCCTTCGCCAGGTCTACCTGGCCAGAGCACAAGTTGGAAGTCCTGTCCTTTGATGCCGACGGTGACGAATCGCGGTCCGCTGGGCGCCGGGTTATCGACGCGTTTTTCGAAATCAAGAATCTTCGTGTAGAAGTCGAGCGCCGCGTCTTGATCGCTCACGAACTGCGTCGCGTAGGCTACTTTCGTCAGTTGCATGATTCCCTCCACGGTTAATCGAGTGTTCACGTTCTCTTTGCTTCTAACCGTCAAGACGAATCACGAATGAGCCTGTGACATCGGGTCGCAGGCACCGTGGAAATTTCGAGAGCGCCTCGTCCGCGTCGGGACGCCAGTCGCTCGAATGCTCGGGCTGCCGAACAGCGCTGTCACAGCCGGCCCGTGTCACCCGTCTAAAAGAATGGGACCAGCGGAGGACGGCCTGAGCCATGGCAGCGACTGAGTGGGACGGAGCCGCGTTCGATACGTATCGACCCCTCTTGTTTTCGATTGCATACAGGATGCTCGGCAGTGCGAGTGAAGCCGAAGACATCGTTCAGGACACGTGGCTCCGGGCTCGCCAGGATGTGCATGCCGACGTCCGCTCACCTCGCGCGTATCTGACGACGATCGTCACTCGGCTGTGCATCGACCACTTGCGGAGCGCCGAGCGCACGCGCGTGGACTACCCAGGCCCTTGGCTGCCCGAGCCGCTGGCTGAACCGAATCAGGAATCCGTCGAGCTGGCGTCGTCGCTGACGACCGCATTCTTACTGGTGCTGCAGCACCTGGCGCCGACCGAGCGCGGGGTGTTCCTGCTGCGAGAAGTATTCGAGCTCGACTTCGACGAAATTGCGAAGACCGTCGGCAAGAGCGAGGCGAACACGCGGCAGATTCTCACACGCGCGCGCGGTCGCCTTCGTGATCCGCGTCCACGCTTTCAGGTCTCGCGTGACGAGTCCGAGAAGGTCGTGCGTCGCTTCCGCCACGCCTACGCCACCGGCAACGTCGACGAATTGATGGCGGTGCTTCACACCGACGCAACGCTCGTGGTCGACGGCGGCGGAAAGGCGCCTGCGGCCATGAGTCCGGTACTCGGCGCCGACCGGATCGCGACGTTCGTCGTGGATCTGCTCAACAAGACGCAGTGGTCAGAGCGCGACTTTCAGCTCGTCACGGTCAACGCCGCGCCGGGTCTCCTGATGCGCCATCCGATTTTCGGCGACACGACATATTCATTCGACATCGCCGACGGCCGCATTCGCGCGATCTATGCCGTACGAAATCCGGAAAAACTGCGCGACTTTCTCGAGCACGCGCGAGACCACTGAGGAGACATCGGCCCTCTCCGCTGAAGACCGGCCACACAACGAAGATACTCAGCGATCTCTGACGGTGCAAAGGTCCGGCACGCGGGAGGATCACTAAAGGCAACTTGGCCTTCGTCCGCTCGTCACGGCCGCCGCGGCGCGCCCGTCTGCGGCGTCGCCACCAGACGTTCGACGTCGAATCCGTTGTCGCGCGCGGCGGCGCGCGCCTTCGCCATCGACTCGGCATCCAGGTCGGGAGCCCGGGCGAGAATCCAGAGATACTCGCGGTCGGGATCGCCGACGACCGCCCACGAATAGTCCGGCGCCAGCCCGATGATCCAATAGTCTCCCCAGACGACCGGAAGAAACGACAGCCACGCCGGCGCAAAGCGCACCTTCAACTTCGCGAAGGTGCGATCGTCGACGATGCGGGCGACGCCTCGGGCTTCGGTGTCACCGTCGGCGGTTCGACAACGGTTCACCACGTCGATCCGCCCGTCAGAACGGCGAGCGTAACTGGCGCGCACGTCGCCGACGCATGGCCGCTGGAACCGGTTCGGGAAGCGAGCGATCTCGAACCAGTCGCCGGCATAGCGATTCAGATCGACCAACGGAACCGTGCGAACCGACGTGCGCGTCTCGGCGCGCGCGCTGGGCGCCGGCCACATCGCGATCGCGCCAATCGCAAGCGCCGCGGCAAGTGTCATCACGCCCTCATGATATGGCCGCGGCGCATCGCGTTCGTGTTCAACGTCGCCAGTGCCGCGCTTCGGCGGCCATCCGGCGCGGAGCGTATACTGGACGTGTCAGCCCGCTTTCCTGAGCCTTGCGGCCATTCCGGCCACCAGCCCTCACCAAAGCCCGTCCACGGAGTAGTCAGTGAAAGATCAGCAGGCGTCGGCATCCGTCACGCCAGTACAGCCGAAATGTCCGAGCTGCGGATCCACGGCAACGGTCACCGCCGCGGCGACGCCCTCGGACGAGAGCTATTGGCGGTGCACCGATTGCGGCGACATCTGGAACATCTCGCGCACGCAGCCGGCTCGCCATCACCCGTCTGGCTGGCGGTGACGTCCGCCTATCGAATCGTTCGGATCGAGATCGCCTGCAGCACCGCGCGGAGCAGCAGGTCCGGACACGGCTTCTTGAGAACCGCGTCGACGCCGCGCATCGCCGTGGCGCGCGCATACGCCGCTTCGTCGCCGGTGAGCACGATCAGCGGCAGGGACGCGGTCTCGCGGTTCGCCAGCAGCCGCTCGCACACGCCGAAGCCATCCAGCCCAGGCATTACCGCGTCGACCACCACCGCATCCGGCCGCTGACGGCACGCGAGCGCGAAGCCGTCTTCGCCGCGGCTCGCCGTCAGCATGTCGGCGTCGTGCTGCAGCAGGAACGTGTACAAATACAGTTGCGTCAGGTTGTCGTCGATGAGGAGGAGGCGGGGCCGCAACCGAGGGGCAACCAGGGGACCCGAGGTTTTCACGGCCATCTTGTCGGTGCGTGCCGGGTCGGGCGTTAGGCTCGAACGCGCCGGGCGTTGGACAGCTCATCCGTCGTGGGCGCGCATGTCAGCGCGCGATGCTCGTGGGCGCGCCGCTTCGGCGCGTGCGGATCACGTGCGCGAGCCGCTCGGGCTGCACCGGCTTGACCAGGTGCACGTCGAACCCCACCTCGCGCGCGCGCGCCGAATCCTCCGGCCGGCCGTAGCCGGTGATGGCGACGAGGAACGTGTCGCGGCACTCCTCGGTCTCGCGCAACGTGCGCGCGAGCTGATAGCCGTCCAGCCCCGGCAGGCCGATGTCGATCAACGCAATCGGCGGGCGGTGCTGACGCGCGAGCTCGAGCCCTTCGAACCCGTCCGCCGCCGCATGCACGTGATACCCGAGCTCCTCCAGCCACGCGCGCAGCATCTCGCGCGCATCGCGGTTGTCCTCGACCAGCAGCACGGTCGCCGACTCCGCATCGACGCGCGGCCCGCGAGATCCGGCGGCGACGCCGCCGCCGCGAGCGGTACCGCCACGAGCGGCAGCTCGACGATGAACTCGGATCCGCGCCCCGGGCCGTCGCTGAGCGCGCGGACCGATCCGCCATGCAGTTCGACGAGCCGGCGTGCGATCGTCAAGCCGATGCCAAGGCCGCCGAGCGATCGCGCCAGCGACTGATCCACCTGAAAGAACAGATCGAACACGGCACCGAGCTTCTCCGGCGGGATGCCGATGCCGGTGTCCTTCACCGAGATCGCGGCGCGGCCCGGCTCGCCGCGCCGCACGGCGACCGTGATCGCCGCGCCGGGTTCCGAGTACTTGCTCGCGTTCATCAGCAGGTTGACGAACACCTGTTCGAGCCGCAGCGCGTCGGCGTTGACCGGCAGCGGCTCGTCGGGCAGCACCAGATCGAGCTGCTGCTGGCGCGCTTCGATCGTCGGCCGCGAGTTGTCGACGGCGGACCGCAGCACCTCGACGAGATCGACGTGCTCCGGCTGCAGCCGCATCTTGCCGCGCGTCACGCGCGAGACCTCGAGCAAATCGTCGACGAGCCGCGCCAGATGACGCGTCTGCCGCCGGACCGTATTCCGCAGCCGCTGGTTGCGCGGGTCCTGCGCGCCGACGCGATCCATCAGGCTGTTGGCGGCGGCAATCGCGTTCAGCGGATTGCGCAGTTCGTGCGCGAGCATGCCGAGGAACTCGTCCTTCCGTCGATCGAGCTCCGCCAGCTGCGCGGCGCGCGTCCGATGATCCTCCTCGAGCTGCCGATGCTCCGTGATGTCGCTGACGATGAACACGAGCCGTTCGACGGCGCGGTCGTCGTCGAGAATCGGATCGGCGACGAGGCGCAGCAGCTGCTTGCCGATCGACAGCTCCGACACCGTGCGCATTTGGTTCTGGACCGCGCGGACGATGACGTCGGTCGTCGTGGCGCCGTCGTTCGGCATCAGCCGCACCGCGGGACCGCCGACGAGCGCCGTGAACGGCTTGCCGGCGATGCGGCGCATCGCCTCGTTGCAGCGGATGACGGTGCCGTCGGCTTTGAGGATGGCGACGCCGTCGGCGATCGCGTCGAACGTGCGCCGCCAGTCTTCGCTCGCGATCTTCAGGTCCTGCTCCACCTGCTGCGTGCGCAGCAGCGAGCGGACGGTCGCGACGAGCTCCGGCGGCTCGATCGGCTGCGCGAGGTACGCGTCGGCGCCGCTGTCGAGCCCTTCGACGCGCCGTTCGGCGGAGATGAACGTCGCCGACGTCTGCAGAATCGGAATCTTGCGCAGCTCCGGATCCGCTTTCAGCCGCCGGCAGACGTCGAGGCCGCTGATGTCGGGCAGCTTCACGTCGAGGACGACGATCTGCGGCCGGCGGCGCGCGAGCATCAGCGCCTCGCGTCCGTTCGCGGCCTCGGCCACGACGAAGCCGGCCTGCTCGAGGATCCGCGTCACCATGTACCGATTCGCCTCGTCGTCGTTGACGTTGAGGATGAACGGGCGCGGCTCAGACACGCGGCGTGCTGTCCTCCTCGACGACGAAGCCGGTTTTCGCGAGGACCTCGCGGATGCGGCCGAGCGCCACTTCGCGGTTCAGATTCTGCTTCGGCAGAATCGTGGCCGCCTCGACGGCGAGCCGCTGACGCTCGTCGTCGGCGAGGTTGCGCGACGTGTGGATGATCACCGGGATGGTGCGCGTGGAGGCATCGAGCTTCAGCTCGTCGAGGACTTCGAACGCGTTCATGCCGGGAAGGACGAAGTCGAGGAAGATCACTTGCGGCTGGCGCTCGCGCGCGAGACGGACGCCGTCGGCGCCCGTCGCCGCCTCGATCACCTCGTAGTGCGTCTCCGCCAGCATCTTCGCCACCATGTAGCGCGCCACCTCGTCGTCGTCGATGACGAGGACGGAGTGGATCGGGCCGCGCCGCCGCGCGAGCGCCGCCAGCTTGCGCGTGAGCCACTGCTGATCGAGCGGCTTGATCACGAACTCGTCGGCGCCGAGCGCGCGCGCCTTCTGCTCGCGGTTGGTGACGGTGACGACCATGATCGGAATGTCACGCGTCTCCGCCGCCGCTTTCAGCTCCGCCAGCAGCGACCACGACGCCTCGCCCTCGAGCATGATGTCGAGGACGATGGCGGCCGGCCGCACGCGGAGCAGGGCGGCGCGCGCCTCGTCGATCGTGCGGGCCGGGATGATCTGGAATCCGGAGTTGCGCAGGTACTTCTCGTAGAGGAACAACGTCTGTCGATCGTCCTCGACGACGAGGATGGGCGGCTTGCCGGGATCGAGCGTGGCGCTGCGCTCGGCGAGGTGCACCATCTCCTCGACCTCCGGATGCACGCGCGGCACGACGAGCGTGAACGTCGACCCCACGCCCGGCGCGCTCGTCACGGTCAGCGTGCCGCCGAGGATCTCGGCGATGCGCCGCGACAGCGACAGCCCGAGCCCCGTGCCCTTCACCTTCCGCTGCAGCGGGTTGTCGATCTGCGTGAACTCCTCGAAGACGCGCTCCTGGTCCTCGATCGGGATGCCGATGCCGGTGTCGGTCACGCTGAAGGTGACCGATCCGTTCGGGCCGCTCGACGCCGACACGGTGACCGATCCGTGCTCGGTGAACTTCAGCGCGTTCGAGATCAGGTTCTTCAGGATCTGCGACACCTTGCCTTCGTCCGTGTTCAGCTCGCCGACGTCGGCGCTGTCGAGGAATGTCAGCGTCACGTGATCGGTGAACTGCAGCGGCTTGAACATCCCCCGCAGCGCGGCAAACAGCGCCGGCACGGTGAAACGCTCGGGGCGCAGTCCGACCTTCCCCGCTTCGATCTTCGAGAGGTCGAGCAGATCGTTGACGAGCTCGACGAGGCTCTCGCTGCTGCGCAGGATGAAGCCAACCTGCTTCTGCTGCTCGGCGGTCAGCGGACCGTCGGTGCCGTTCAGCAGCAGCTTCGAGAGCCCGATGATCGCGTTGAGCGGCGTGCGGAACTCGTGGCTGACGTTGGCGACGACGCGCGACTTGACCTCGGTGATGCGGCGCAGCGAATCGGACTGCTCCTGCACTTCGCTGTGCAGCGCCATCACGCCGCGCGCCGAGTCGTCCAGCTCCTGATTGAGGCGCAGCAGTTCTTCGCCGCGATACAGCAGCTCGCGCTGCTGCCGCTCGTTCTCGCGCGAGAGCGAGGTGACCTCGCGCTGCGCGCGATCCGCGCGATCGATCGCGCTGGCGTGCGCCTCGCCGACGAGACTGCCGACGAGGACGACGCCGTCGAGCGTCGGCTGCGCCGAGAAGACGAGACGCCGCGGCTCGGCGTTGACGAGGAGCATCGCGTCCCAGTCGTCGACGCGCGTGTGTTGACCGGAGGTGACAAGGTCCAGAAGGCGCGCCTCGGCGCCGGGCGCCGCGTAGGTGGTCACGCGCGCGCCGACCGAGGCGCCGAGCAGCGCTTCAGCGGCCTGATCGGCCCAGATGACGCAGCCGTCGTGGTCGCACGCGAGCACCAACTCGCGGCGCAGCGCCGTGACCGCACGTGTGTCGGGGACGAGATTCACCGAGACGGCCGGTCATGCAAACCGATTGCCTGGGTTTCACGCCGATTTCCGTCGCGATTTTTTACAGAGTCGTTGCACGTCTGTACGCAAACTTCTGAACGCCGCCAACATTTCCTGATAGGAAAAATTCGCGTTGCGGCCGCTCGGGTTCGGCAGCACGAATACTCGCGCTCCCTCGAACATTTCGCGCTGCGCCCCGAGCGCGATCGGTTCGCCCGGACGTTTGTTGAAGAGCGATCGAAACAACGTCACGCCGACGAACGCGACGACGAGCGGCTGCCAGCGCCGCACCTTGCGCCGCAGCGTCACGGCGCCGGCGGCGTACTCGTCGGGCCGGAGCGTGTCGATCCCCGGCGTCGCGCGCGGCACGAGGTTGGTGATGCCGAATCCCCACTCGGGCAGACGCCGATCGTCCTCGGTGCCGATCGGCTCGGGCACCAGGCGCGCGTCGTAGAGCAGCTTCCAGAAGCGGTTCGAGTAGCCGGCGAAATGATGTCCGAGCTGCGCGGACCGGATGCCCGGATTGATGCCGACGAAGAGCACGCAGACGGGCGGCCGGACCGAATCACGTAAAATGCGGCGCATGAACTGGCTGTTCAAGGAAGAACCGACGCACTACAGCTACGACGACTTCGCCGCCGACGGCAAGACGGTCTGGTCGGGCGTCAAGAACCCGGTCGCGCAGAAGCATCTGCATGCGGTGAAGAAAGGCGATCGCATCTTCTACTATCACACCGGTGACGAGAAAGCGGTCGTCGGCATCGCACGCGCGCTCGGCAACGCGTACGACGATCCGAAAGACGGGTCCGGCAAGTCGGCCGTCGTCGACATCGCGCCGGTGAAGAAGCTGAAGCGGCCGGTGACGCTGAAGGAGATCAAGGCGGATCCGGCGTTCAAGGAGTTCCCGCTCGTGCGCATCTCTCGGCTGTCGGTGATGCCGGTCACCGACGCCGAGTGGATGCGCATCGAGAAACTGTCTACTTCGACTCCTTGAAGCCGGCGGGCACCGCGACGTCGGTCGCGCCGACGTCGGTCGTGACCTTCAGCACTTCGTTGGTCATCGTCATGAACGTCGCGCGCTGCTTGTTCGCGTCGTCGCCGCCGTTCATCTTCTTGGCCGCCATGCGCGAGGCGAAGCGTCCGGCGAGGCCGCCGATGCCGCCCTGCGCGCTCTTCTTGTCGTCGTCGCTCTTCTGCTGCGCTTCCTGCGCCATCTCCTCGTCCGATTTCACGGCGTCCACGGTCGTCGTCGTCTGGATCGGCGTACCGTCGAGTTTGGCGCCTTCGGTGTTCATCCGGCCGATCGCCGGCTTCAGCATCGGATAGAGTGCGAGCGCCGACGCCATCTGCTCGGGGGACGCGCCGACGATCATCGGGCCGTAGAGCTTCTCGAAATAGCGGCGGTCGAAGTCGGCGATGTCCTTCATCGCGGCAATCTTCGGCGCCATCCACATGTCGGAGACGAGGACGAGGCCGCCGCCCTGCTCGAGCGTCTTCCCTTTTTCGCGCACGGTGATGGTCATGACGACTTCGTGCGTGTCGAAGCCGTTGATCGCCTTCTTCTGCCCGGTGTTCTTCACGTCGAAGTCGATCTCCATCTGCTTCTCGTCCTTCGGCGGCTGCGAGGGCTTGGCGTCGGCGGGCTGCTCTTTCTTCGCATCCTCCTGCGCTTTCTTCTGCGCCTCCTCCATGCGGCGGCGCAGCTCGGCGAAGGTCGTCACCTTCACCGTCTTCTTCCTCATGTCGAGGTCGTAGATTTTCTCTTCGGACAGGTCGATGATCTGGCCGGTCGCGTCGTTGAGCGACGCCTTGCGATCGCCTTTCACCGCGACGCTCGAGGTGATCCCTTCGCGCGCCGCCTTGCCGCCGAAGAGATTCACCATCCGGCCGAGCATGCCGGCGAACTCCACGTGCGACTTCTCGTCGGCGCGCACGTCGGCGCGCACGGCGACGGTCGTCAGGACGATCACGGCGGTCATCAGGGCTGCAGCGGTTCGCATACGGTTCTCCTTGAGGGCACCAATTGTACGCGCGAGAGAAGGACCGCGACGAGGATCAGCATCGGCCCCCAGCCGAGCGACAGATTCGTAAAGCCGATGAGCTCGAAGAGGTAGCCGCCGACGGCGGGACCGCCGAGCAGCCCGGCGCCCCACGCGAGGTTGTACAACCCGTACGCGACGCCGAACGATTCCACGCCGGCATTCGACGTCGCCTCGCCCATGAACGCGAGCGACGGCGTGATCGCCATCGACGCGCACGCGGCGTGGACGACGAAGAGGGCGACGGCCGAACGAAAATTCCACGCGCGGCCGAGGAGCGGCAGCATGCAGCCGGCGAGCGCGAGGCCGATCGTCGTCAAGCGCCGGGCGCCCCAGCGGTCGGCCGCGCGGCCGTAGAACGGGTGCACGACCGTCGTCGCGATCGCGCCGATGCCGTACACGAGTCCGATGCGCGCGGGGTTGACGCCGAGCTCGTTCAGCCGCAGCGAGAGGACGGGTTCGAGCATCGAGAGCGTCGACGCGATCGCGAGCACGGCGACCGCGCAGACCGCGACGGCCGGCACGCGGAGGACGAGGCTGATCGGGACCGGTTCGTGATCGGTCGGCGGCGACGGCACGTCGAGCCACACGAACGCGAGCGCGGCGATCGACGCCATCACCGCGACGCCGACAAACGGCAGGCGGATGCCGCCCAGCTCGTACAGCCAGCCGCCGATCGTGGGGCCGATCATGAACGCGAAGCTCGTCCCCATCATCACGATGCCGGTGACGCGGCCGCGGGCCGACGCGGGATAGAGATCCGCGATCAGCGCGAAGCCGACGACCCACGTGACCGCGTCGGCGGCGCCCTGCGCGAGACGCGCCGCGAAGAGCCACGGCAGCGTGTCGGCGAAGGCGAACAGCAGCGACGCGCCGACGAGCAGCAGCAGGCCGCCGACGAGCGGCGTCTTGCGGCCGACGCGGTCCGACAGCGCGCCGCTCGGCATCGAGACGGTCAACAGCGTCACGCCGAACGAGGCGAACAGGAACCCGATCATCGTCGGCGACGCGCCGAGCTTTCGGCTGAGATCCGGCAGCACCGGCACCGCAATCGAGTAGGCGACGATGTCGGTGAAGGTGGCGAGGGTGACGAAGGCGACGGCGAGCGCGCGGGACGATCGCATCTTCACCACGACGCACACGCAACCGCGACGCGCACGGAGAGGGCTTTCGTGTCGTCGCTCGCTAGCGTTTCTTCAGGTAGAGGCAGCCGAGCGGCGGCACCGTGAGCCGCAGCGACTGATCGAAGCCGTGCGCGGCAATCGGCTCGGTCTGACGCCCGCCGTCGTTTCCGACGTTGCTCCCGCCGAAGATCCCCGCATCGCTGTTGAGGATCTCCGCGTACCACCCGGGCTCGGGGACGCCGATCCGGTACTCGCCGCGCGGCACCGGCGTGAAGTTGAACACCATCACGACGAAGTCGCGAGGGTCCCTGGCGTAGCGGATCGTCGAGATGATGCTGTTCTCGTTGTCGTTGCAATCGATCCACCGGAAGCCGGCCGGATCGAAATCGAGCTCGTGCAGCGCCGGCTCGGTGTTCGCGAACCAGTTCAGCGCCTGCACGTACTGCCGCAGCGCCGCGTGCGCGGGATCGTCGAGCAGATGCCAGTCGAGACTGCGGTCGTGGCTCCACTCGCGCCACTGGCCGAACTCGTTCCCCATGAAGAGCAGCTTCTTGCCCGGATGCCCGTACATGTAGCCGTAGAGCGTGCGCACCGTCGCGTACTTCTGCCACGCGTCGCCCGGCATCTTGTCGAGCAGCGATCGCTTGCCGTGGACGACCTCGTCGTGCGAGAACGGCAGGATGAAGTTCTCGGTGTAGGCGT
>Ga0070741_10013726_pt1 | contig 14205 bp, 11 predicted proteins | sample Coa_R1_4_FD_66440 | JGI IMG/M metagenome (GOLD analysis project Ga0070741, IMG submission 66440) | Surface soil microbial communities from Centralia Pennsylvania, which are recovering from an underground coalmine fire - Coalmine... | ecosystem: Environmental > Terrestrial > Soil > Unclassified ... | reverse complement strand
TTACTGTCCGGCCACCTGCAGTTCGCGGATCGTGAGCAGCGTGGCCCTGGTCGGGAAGGAGTTCTCGACCCTCACCCGCAGCAGCGCCTGGTAATACCCCGCCCGGCTGCCCGGCCCCTTGAGCCCCCCCAGCCGCTGGTTGAGTTCGTGCAGGCTGGCGTCGGTCGTCACGTACTCGGCCGCCGCCTGCGTCCCCTCGCTGTAGAGCCCCGCCAGCACCATCATCGTGTTCTCGCCTGAGACGCCCGGCGTGACCGAGACCAGCGCGTAATCCTCAATGAGCATCCCCGTCCGCTGGTCGAAGGCCGCCCGGTATTCCCGCTCCTCGCCCGCCCGCGGGTCGAGGTTTTCAATCGTCCCGTGATCGCTGTAGACGAAGTTCTCCCTGATCGAGAGCGGCTTCGACCACTGGTTGGAATAGACGCTGCCGAGCAGGATGACGTCGTACTGCTTGAGGTCATCGGAGCTGATGTTGCGGCTCTGTTTGAGGAGGGTCTGCTCGCCGGCGGCCTGGAGCAGCCCGGCGAGGCGGTAGATGCCGATCGCCTCGCCGATCCCCGTGTACATATTGAAAGCAGGAATCAGTTGCACCGGCCGATCAGGCTTAACAGGCAGCCTGTTCCCGGCGGCGCTGGTCAACTCGCGCGCCTGTTCCGGCGTCAGTCTGATCCCCCTTCTGGTCACTACTTCAGGGTCAGCTTCGTTGGCCGAGCGATGAACGGTCGGGTTGCTCAGGATGAGCAGCGTCGGGGCATTGTTACGGACGAAGGGCTCCCAGACCGCGCCGTAGCCGGCCTGATCCTTCACTTGATTGTGGGCCGCCTGCTCGACCTCACGCTGGAGCCGGCGATTGATTACTACCAGAATCACCACGGCCATAACCAGCAGGGTTGCCATGCCACCCACCAGCCACAGCCACTTCCCCGCGACGCCACTCTGTCTGCTGTCCGCGCCGCCGACAGCTCCCTCGAACGATAGTCCTTCACCCTTTTCCTCCGTCACCCCGGCTCCGGCATCCTCAGGCTGCCTGCAAGCGGGCTGTCTGAGGAAGACGGGCTCATAACTGCCGACCGGCACCACCAGCCGCAGCGCGTCGCCAGCACCCTCGCCCTGATAGTAGAGTTCCAGTTTCTTGCGCACGTCGTGCGCTCCCACCCGCACGATCGGGTCGGCCGCCGGGTTGTAGCTGTTGTCGCGCCCGAAGACCTCGCGCCCGAGCAGGTACTCGTTGAGTTCCCCGGCCCGCCCCGCCAGATAGAACTCGCAGATCAGGCGGATGAACTTCTGCTTCTTCGGCGCGTGGACGAAGTGCCGGCTCTCAAGCACCCGCGCGAGGACCTCGCTGACCTCCGCGGGCGATGCCTCCGAAGCGGGCTGCTGTTGATCTATCCGAGCTGCCACGGGCTCTCCCTTACTCCTACTCTCTGAATCTCTCGGCGCTTGAGATCAGTAGTGGTAACCAATGAGTGAACTGCTGCGACCCGCGCCTCAGGGGTTGAAAGGCAAGTCACTGATTATGATGAACGTTAGGAATCGGACTTAACGGTTAGATAGCCGTAAACAGATTGACTATTGAACGACAGTCACAGTAAGTTGCGCACTGTCGTCTGACGGCGTGATTATAGCCGAAAGACTTTCACCCACCAAACTTTGCTGGGAATCTGAGTTGGAATGATCGGAACCGACAGGGCAGCTCACAGGCCTGCCCTGATGGTGTTCCGATTGTTCCCTCTCGCAAAGTTGTCCAAATTTTTCAGCAGATCAGAAATTCAGTCTTGATCAAAACTTGGCAATCAGGTCAAAGCAGCATCCGCCGAGGCGCCCGTTTCGGCCTGAAAGAAATCCGGTGGTTCAAAACCCATTCCGGACGAGATTCTGTTCAGGAAAACTCCCGGAGGTGATTTCCATGCCACCTCTATCGGTCATCTGTTTCACAACAGTCATCATTTTCGTCAGCAAAATCAGCCGGCAATGGCTCTGACTGGTATTGATGTCCGTCCGGGTCAGGCGCCAGTCCTGACTGCGGGAGCGAGCCGGCACTGCCCCGTCATAATTCCGGCCTTATGCCTCTGACCTGAAGGGGTCTGCACAGGGCGTCTGAACCTTTGATTCGGTTACGCCTCGGGCAGGAATGTTTTCTCTGTAGGACGTTCCCGGGTCCTGGATTTCCCGGGTATATCCACGAAAGGAGCAGTTCATATGTTACAGACCGTTGCATTGAAAAGTTCTGATGCTACCGGATTTTGTGGTTAGCCTGAGACGGTAAAAAATACTGGGATGGTAGCGCTCAAATGTTCCACACTGTCGGGTGATGAGACCAACAGTACCGGAACAACGCCAACCATCCCGTGGGCATAAGCATATCTGTTTGCCCTTTGAGAGTGAAGCTCACTACCAGGCTTGTCTCGCAGACCTGACGAAGTATCGCGCGCATCTGACAACCATGCAGCAGCAACACCGGGAAATCTTCCCCCAGGCGATGGCCGCCGGCTTCAGCTTTCACGACCGCTACCGCTCACGCAAGCTGGAGGGGCTCGAACTGCGGCGGATCAAACTGAGCGAGACCGGCGCGGTCTTCACCCTCCGCCCTTCGTTCGTCATGCCCTGGCTGATCGGACGCAGCGAGGAGGTTGAAAAAGCCCTCTATCTGCGTCAGTGGGACGTGCCCTTTGACGCTCTCGCCTATGTCTTCGGGCGCGATGCGATGTGCTGGTATCGCGCCTGGCTGGCCTTCGGCCGACCACACCTGGTCGGCACCACCGTCAAAGCGGCGGAGCGGATGCCCGCGCATCTGGTCGCCGATGAGAAGATCACCTGGCTTGACGGCGCGGAGGTGAGCGTGTCGACCACGGTCGGCCGAAACTGCGTCCTCGGCATCGGCCTCGCGCGCGATGAAGACGGCGCCGCGCTCAGAGCGGCTTAGGGCGAGTTCGCCGAGGAAGCCGCCGAGATTTCCCCGAACTACGCGCCGCAGTCGGTCTGTACCGACGGCCGGGCGGCGACGCGTGAAGCCTGGCGAGCGCTCTTCCCCGCCATCACCCTCGTACTCTGTTTCCTCCACGCGGTGTTCAAGATCCCACGGCGCTGTCGCGGGGCGGGGCGGCACGCGGTGCTTGACCGGGCCTGGGAGGTCTATCGCGCCCGAACGAAGTGTTCTTTCGCGCAGCGCGTCCGCCGCTTGCGTGAGTGGTCGGGGGAGCATCTGAGCGGCCCCGCAGCAGAGAGGGTCGCGAAGTTGTGTGCGCGGTCGGCAGATTTTCTCCCGGCCTATGACTGCCCCGGAGCGGCGCGGACCTCGAACGCGGTGGATCGCCTGCTCAATGTCGTGGATCGGCATTTGTATGCGATGCGGTACTGTCATGGGACGCAAGGGAGTGCGCGGCTGGCGGTGCGTGCGATGGCGGTGCACTGGAACTTTCACCCGTACGGCCATCGCCTGCGCCACAACTAACCAGACCGGGCCTCGCCTTTCGCCGATCTCAATGGCTTTCAGTATCACAGCAACTGGCTGCATAACTTCATGATCGCTTCCTCAATGGGGGGCTTGCGACTATGACCACAAAATCCGGTAGCATCAGACTTTTCAATGCAACGCTCTATAAAAACGCGCTCTACCACAACAATCACGACGGCACTTTCACGGACGTGACAGACAAGGCTGGCGTCGCCGCCGCGGATTACGACGGGGATGGCCGGGCGGACCTCTACGTCACGAGCTATGGGCGCAACATTCTTTACCGCAACAACGGCAACGGGACTTTCACCGACGTGTCGGAAAAGGCCGGCGTGGCCGCGCGCGGCTGGTTCACCTGCGCCGTCTGGTTCGACTACGACAACGACGGCAGGCCGGACCTGTTCGTCTCCAGCTTCGTCGAATACGATAAGTCGCAGATTACGCTCTGCACCGATGAGAAGCGAAGCCAGCGTTATTACTGCGTGCCGCGCCTCTTCAAGCCGACCCCGAGCCGCCTCTTTCACAACAACGGCAACGGCACGTTTACCGACGTGAGTAAGGAGTCCGGAATCGCCGCTCACCCCGGCAGGTCATTCGGCGCGGTGGCGACGGATGTGAACAACGACGGGCGGATGGATCTCTTCGTGGCCAACGACACGATGCCCAACTTTCTCTTCATCAGCAAAGGCGGCGGGAAGTTTGAAGAGATCGGTCTGGCCTCCGGCGTCGGATACAGCGACGCGGGGAAACCGCGCTCGGGGATGGGGGTGGATGCGACGGATTACGATGGGGACGGCTGGCAGGACCTCTTCGTCGCCAACATTGATCAGGAATTCTTCAGCCTCTACCGCAACGGGAAGGATCTGACTTTCACCGATGAGCCGGGAGAGCCAGGCCCCGCCACGCAGCTGTTGAGCGGCTGGGGGCTCAGGTTTTTCGATTACGACAACGACGGCGACCGGATTTGTTTCTCGCGAGCGGCCACCCTGACGACCTGATCGAGATGCGCGTCTCGCGTGTCAAGTATAAAGAGCCGCTGCTCGTATTTGAGAACACCGGGCGCGGCTTCAGAAATGTGAGCGCACAATCGGGTGCCGTTTTCGCCAGGGATTTCTCTGCCCGCGGAATGGCCGTTGGCGATTTTGACAACGACGGTGACCTGGACGTACTGGTCTCGAATAACGGCGAAGCGCCGCTGCTGCTGCGCAACGAGGGTGGCAATCGGAAGAACTGGCTGGGGCTGAATCTGGTCGCCACGAAGAGCAACCCCGGCGCGGTCGGCGCGATCATCATGTGGACTGCGGGAGGGGTGAAACGCAGTCGCCTGAAGACGAGCGGCGGCAGCTACCTCGCCTCGCACGACCCGCGCGAAATCCTGGGCATCGGCGGGGCCGCGAAGATTGACGGCGTCGAAATCCGATGGCCGAGCGGCAAAGTTGACAAGCTCGCGAACCTGCCGGTTAATGCTTACGTCAAGGTCATCGAAGGTGAGGGCGTCGCAAAGAGTGCGGCGGCGAAGTAACCATCTGCCGAAGAGGTGACGGAACAAACCAGGAATCCAACCTGCGGACAATCTGCCCCGGAGGAATTACCATGAAAAAGCTGGTGTGCGTGTTATCACTGATCACAACCCTTTATGTCGGAGCCAACATGACTTTTGCACAGGACGACTCGATGCCGGTGAAACCGCCGGTCGCGAAGAAGGAACCAAAGACCACGACCATTCACGGCGAGACGCTGGTTGACGATTACTTCTGGCTGCGCGACAGGAATATCAACGAGCCGCAGAAGATGAACCCTGAAATCATCAGGCATCTGGAGGCGGAAAACGCCTGGACGGCGGCGGTCATGAAGCCGACTGAAGCCTTTCAGGCGTCGCTCTACGAGGAAATGCTCGCGCGGATCAAGGAGACGGACGTGAACGTGCCGTATCGCGAGGGCAATTACTTCTACTACACGCGCACCGAGCAGGGAAAGCAGTACCCGATTGTCTGTCGCAAAAAAGGCAGCACCGAGGCCGGAGAAGAAATCATGCTGGACGTGAATGAGCTGGCAAAGGGCAAGGCATTCATGTCGCTCGGCAGCACCGCCGTCAGCAACGACGGGAACCTGCTGGCATGGACGAGCGATGACCTTGGCTTCAGGCAGTACAAACTGAACGTCAAGGACCTGCGCACCGGGCTGCCGCTGCCCGACACCGCCGAGCGCATCACCTCCCTCGCCTGGGCGAATGACAACAGAACGATCTTCTTCACGACCGAGGATCCGGTCACGAAACGCTCCGACAAGTTCTTCCGTCACAGACTCGGTGAGAAGCAGAGCGAGTTGCTGTATGAGGAGAAAGATGAACTCTATCGCATCTTCTGCCAGCGCTCGCGCAGCCACGGCTACATCTTCCTGACCTCGGCCAGTTCGACCACGAGCGAAGTGCGGTATGTTTCTGCCGACCGCCCCAACGAAGCGCCGAAGGTCGTCGCGCCGCGCCGTGACGGCCACGAATATTACCTCGAACATCACGGCGACCTTTTCTACATTCGCACCAACGACAGGGGCAAGAACTTCCGGCTCGTGACGGCCCCGGTCAAAGATCCGCAGCAGAGCGGCTGGAAGGAACTGATCGCGCACCGCGACAAGGTAATGCTCGAAGACGTTGACTGCTTCGCCAGTTATTACGTCGCTTCGGAGCGCGAGAACGGAGTCCCGCAGCTGCTCGTGACTGAAATCAAAAGCGGTCAGTCGCATCACATCGAAATGCCGGAGCCGGTTTACGTCGCGGGGGTCAACGTCAACCGCGAGTTCAACACCACCACGCTGCGCTTCAGTTACGAATCGCTGGTCACGCCGAATTCGGTCTTCGACTACGACATGAAGACGCGCCAGCGCAGGCTCATGAAGCAGCAGGAGGTGCTGGGCGGTTACGACCCGAAGCAGTACCAGTCCGAGCGCATCTACGCGACGGCATCGGACGGCACGAAGATTCCGATCTCGGTCGTCTACAAAAAAGGCACGAGCCGCGACGGCCAGCACCCGCTGCTGCTCGAAGGTTACGGGTCTTACGGCATCTCGAACGACGTGGATTTCAGTTCCGCCCGCATCAGCCTGCTTGATCGCGGCCTGATCTTCGCCGTCGCGCACATCCGCGGCGGGGGCGAACTCGGCAAGGAGTGGCACGATCAGGGCAAGATGATGAAGAAGAAAAACACCTTCACCGACTTCATCACCTGCGCCGAATACCTGATCAGCGAAAAGTACACGTCAAAGGACCGGCTGGCGATCACGGGCGGCAGCGCCGGGGGATTGCTGATGGGTGCGGTCACCAACATGCGGCCCGACCTTTTCAAGGTCGTGATGTCCTACGTCCCGTTCGTGGACGTCATGAACACCATGCTCGACGCCACGCTCCCGCTGACGGTGGGCGAGTATCTCGAGTGGGGCAACCCGAACGAGCAGGAGGCATACCGTTACATGAAGTCCTGGTCGCCTTACGACAACATCGAAGCGAAGGCCTACCCGACGATGCTCGTCAGGACTTCGCTCAATGACAGTCAGGTGATGTACTGGGAGCCGGCAAAGTATGTCGCCAAACTGCGGGCGATGAAGACTGACAACAACCCGCTGCTGTTCAAGATCAGGCTGGTACCGGGCGGGCACGGCGGGGCCTCGGGCAGGTATGACAGGCTGAAGGATACGGCTTTTGATTACGCATTCCTGCTCAGCCAGTTCGGGATTACGAAGTGAAGGACTGAGGGCGTGAATGACCTGCGGGGGCCGCGTTCCCTGCCGGCTTGAAAAACGCAGGATGAGGGCGGAAGACGTGTCAGTAGCCCGACCGTGAGGGGGGTACTGACACATCTCATTGAGGCTGCTACTGGCTTGCGTGCTTTAATTCAGAGAATCTCTCTCGCATCTCCCACGCGGCGCGTCACGCGCTGGCGGTCGAGGTATTCGAGCAGCGGGATGGCGTACTTGCGCGAGACTCCGGTCAGATCCTTGAATGACGCCACGTCCATCTTCGGGCCGTGTTCGGCCTTGAAATTCTGTAGCGTCGCTCGCAACCCTTCGAGCGCGCCGCGGTGAAAGAGCAGATCGGCGACGCGCACCAGTTCGCCGCTGTTGATCAGCATCTGCGCGAAGCGCTGGGCGCGCGGCAGGTCAACGCCGAATTTCGGCCCGGCCTGTGCGATTGCGTCTTCGAGTGGCACTGGCTGCAACGCGGCCTGGGCGTACACTTCCGCCAGATGATCCTTGAGCGCCTTTTCTTCGGCAGACAATTCGACCTTATGGCTGGACAGGCGCAGCAGATCCTTGTCGGCGACGACTTCGCCGAGCGCGGCGAGGTGTGCGATCACCGCCTTGAAAATCTCCGCGGGCAGCCGGGCGAAGATGCGCTCGCGTAACTCTTCGCGCCCGAGGCCCGCTTCGAGCGGTGATTTTTTGTGAAATTCCTTGAGCCGCTCGCGCACGCGCTTTGCCAGCTCAGCGAACGGCCCTCCGGCGATGAGCAGCAGCGGATTATTCGACGCCACCGCGACACGACGACTCTTTGCGAGCGCGGCGGCAGCCTGGCTGATTGTTTCATCATTCGCGCCGCTGCGCGCGGCGATTTCAGCCTGATTCATCCCGCGCTCGCCGGCCATCCCGATGAACAGGGCGATGCGTTCGGTTTCATTTTTCTCCCCGTCAGCGGCGGCGAGCTTTTCGAGTTGTGCGACGACCTGCGCGCTCTCGCGCAAACGGTGTTTCAGCGGCAGGGCGTCAACTACCGTCCCGCCGCCGATGGTGACGGCCGGCGAATAGCTGCGAATGATGTAATGGTCTCCGGGCAGCGCCAGCACCGGGGATTCCAGCCGCAGTTGCGCGAAGCCGGCGCCGCCCGGCGCAATTTCCGGCTGCCCGAGCAGCACCACGCGCGCCAGAATTTCGGCAGTCCCGAGGTGCAGCCGCACACGTGAGCGCGTGCGCAAGGGCCGGGGGGCATTTCGCAGCAAATGCAGCTTCACATCGAGCATCTGCGTCGCGTGCAGGCGCCCGGCTGGCGCGAGCGCCTGGCCGCGTGAGGCCTCGGCGATGTCAATGCCCTGCAAGTTGACGGCGGTGCGCTCGCCGGCTCGGGCTTCCTGCGTGGCGTGGCCGTGAACCTGCAGGCCGCGGGCTCTGGCGCGGCGGTGATCAGAAGGCAGCAGTTCCAGTTCATCGCCGGCTCTGATGCGCCCCGCGATCAGAGTGCCGGTCACGACCGTGCCGAACCCCCTGATCGTGAACACGCGGTCAATCGGCAGCCGCGCGACGGCATTCGCGTCGCGTTCGGCGGCTTTTTTCGCCAGGGTGGCGAGCGTCTTTTTCAGTTCTTCAATCCCCGCGCCCGTGCGTGAGCTGACGCGCAGCACGGGCGCGCCTTCCAGAAATGATCCGGCGACGAAATCCGCGACTTCGGCTTCGACCAGTTCGAGCAGTTCCGCGTCGGCGAGGTCGGCTTTGGTGATTACGACGAGGCCGGATTTGATTTCGAGCAGGCGGCAGATGTCGAAATGCTCGCGCGTCTGCGGCATGACGCTCTCGTCGGCGGCCACAACCAGCATGACCAGATCGAGGCCGTGCGCCCCGGCGAGCATGTTTTTGACGAAGCGCTCGTGGCCCGGCACGTCCACGAAGCCGAAATGCACGTCGCCGACCGTCAGGTCGGCGAATCCGATGTCAATCGTGATGCCGCGCTCCTTCTCTTCCTTGAGCCGGTCGGCGTCCACGCCCGTCAGCGCTTTGACGAGCGCAGTCTTCCCGTGATCAATGTGGCCGGCAGTGCCGACGATGATTCGCTTCATAATCTGTGATCAGCAGCTCTGGATTCGCAACTTTTTTTCGATTGTGACAGCTTTTCACCTGGGTGACAACGGGGCCGTTTGACGGGAAATATGTCGCGTTGACAATCCCCGAAGCATCATCTACGCTCACGGCGAAATGCTCATAAATCACGCGCGGCACTGATCGGGGGACTTCAACCAGCCGGTGAAGCTGTCACGTCCTGCGCCCATGGCCGGGACATTCGGGAAGGAGAAGGAATTCATGCCAAGATTTTGTACGAACTGCGGGAACCAGTTGACCGAGGCGGTGAAATTCTGCAACAAGTGCGGCACGCCGATCGGCGGGATTCATTCCCACCCGCCGGCCCCGCCGACTCAGGTGACGCCGATGGCCGCGCCGCCGACTCAGGTCGTCCGGCCTGACGCGCCGGCGACGCAGGTTTACCGGCCCGAAACGCCCGCGGGTGAGGAGAACTGGCAGGGCGCCGGACACGCGGCGCCCGCGACACAGATTTATCCGCCGTCCTCGCCTCCGACGCAGCCGCAGCACGCGGCCCCGACGACCCCGCAGTACGAAGGGAACTATCAGGCCCCGCCCCCACAAACGCCGCCGGCGTATGCGCAGCCGCCATATCAGCAGCCATCCTATCAGGCCCCCGCCGCGGGTTCAGGGCTGCAACCGAACGTTGCCGGGCTGCTTTGCTATATTACATTCATCCCGGCGCTCGTCTTCCTCCTGCTCGAGCCGTACAACCGAAACCGCTTCGTCAGATTCCATGCCTTCCAGTGCCTCTTCCTGACCCTCGTGCTTTTCCTGTTCAATATTGCCCTTGCCATTGCCCTCGCCATCGCGGGGGTGATTCTGCCCTGGCAACTGATCTCCCTGGTGTGGGCCGTGGTCCGGCTTGGCAGCCTTGCACTGGTGATTCTTCTGATGGTCAAAGCTTACAATAACGAAACGTACAAGCTCCCCGTGATAGGCGATATGGCCGAGCAGCAGGCCCAAAGGTAACGATGAAGTCTGAAGGATGAATGAGGTCGGTCATTGCCCGCTCATCATTCATCCTTCAAACTTTCCTCTTTCAATGATCACCACCCTCGTTCTCAACCGCGACTCAAGGACGTTCACCAGCGTCAGCGATCCGCACGAAATTCACAGCCTGTGTGACGTCACGCGGAACGTCCTCTGGGTGGACGTGCCCGACCCGACGGGCCGGGATTTTGACGAACTGGTCGAGCAGTTCGGCTTCCACCCGCTCGCGATTGAAGACTGCAAGAGCGGGCATCAGCGCCCCAAAGTTGATGAGTACCAGGGTTATTACTTCATCGTGCTGTATGAAGCGCAGCTGGTCGAGGAGCAGCGGCTGGAACTGCACGAGCTGAATATCTTTCTCGGCAAAAACTACCTGGTCACGGTTCACACTCAGCCGATTCGCGCCATTGAAACCGCCAACCGGCTCTGGCGCGGGTGGACGGATCTGGCGGAACGCGGCACGGGACTGGTGGCTTACCTGCTGATTGACGCGATCGTTGACGAGTACCTGCCGCTGCTCGACACGATGTCGGATCAGATGGAGGTGCTGGAGGATCAGATTTTCGAGGACTTCCGGTCGGAGGCGATTGAAGAAATCTTTCGTGTCAAGAAGCAGCTGCTCTTCCTGCGCCGCGCCGTGACGCCGCTCAGGGACGTCTTCAACACGCTGCTCAGGCGCGAGCAGCCGATCTTCTCGCGCGAGACGCTCGTCTACTTTCAGGACGTCTTCGATCACCTGATCCGCGTGGCCGAGACGATTGACACGCTGCGCGACCTGCTCAGCTCCACGATGGACGCTTACCTGTCGGTCTCCGGCAACCGCATGAACCTGATTATGAAGCGCCTGACTTCGATCTCGACGATCCTGATGTCCGTCACGCTGGTTGCGGGGATTTACGGGATGAACTTCGAACACATGCCGGAACTGAAATGGAAGTTCGGTTACGTCGGCGCGCTCTGCTCGATGCTCGTCATCGGGCTGGCAATTTATTATTACTTCCGTAAAATCAAATGGCTATGATGAACCCTCTGGATCGGATCAGAAGGAGGCGCAGGCGCGAGGCCGTCACCGGCGGAACCACCCGGCTGACAGGTAGCCTGAAACTGCCCGAAGGGCTGCAGGCGGCGAATGGGGCGACGGCCGACACTCGCCCCGGCGACGACGGAATTATTCGCCTCAAAAACACCCGACTTCACGTATCATCCGACCTGCTCGAATCAGGCAGGGACGCCTCAAGCCAGGGGACAGATAAAGTGGTGATAGTCATAGTCGTCTGCTCCCTGATCTTCATCGGCATCATCGCCTGGTTTGTCGCTCACGAATAATATCTTCCAGCACCGACGGCCCATCCCCTTTCTCGGACTAATGTCTGCTTTCCTGCTCTTACCCTACATTAAATACCTTCGGAGTCTCTGGTTATTGGAATTATATTCACTATAACCAGAGCCCTGCTGGTACTCAGCATTTAATGGAGACAGAGATCAGATGTCCAAAGTAAGACGAGCAGCCATCAAATCAAATCAGGAACAGTCTGCCCGGAAGCAATCACCCGGGCAGGACAAAGGGCAGAAAGGGAGTGAGCGTGAAAAGGCACCCGGGGGCAGGCCGTGGGGATTGCTCGCCGTCTCCGCAGGCGCCTTCCTGCTCGCCGTGGCGGTTTACGCCCTGCGACTGGATCGGGTGGTCGGCTCCACCTACGTGGATGACGCCTACTACGTCATGCTCGCGAAAGCGCTCGCGACAGGGCAGGGCTATATGCTGCTCAACACCCCGTCGCCGGGGATCGTCCCGATTTACCCGCCCGTCTTCCCGGCGCTGCTCTCAGTGGCGTTCCGTATCTCGCCGCAGTTCCCGAACAATCTCTGGCTGCTCAAGTCGGTTTCAATTGTCGCGATGCTGGGGGCCGGCTTTCTGACCTGGGTTTACTTTCGGCGTGAGCGCGGGACGACGGCCGTGCTGGCGTTAGGTGTGGCTGTCGCGACGGTTCTTAACCCGGGCATCGTCGGTCTGGTGACCACGAGCGTAATGTCTGAGCCGGTCTTCCTGTTTTTTCTGATGCTGACGCTCTTCCTGATCGAACGGGGAGTCCGGCTGAGCAAAGGGAAGGAGTCCTCAGAGGAGCCTTTGAGGCTCCTCTGAGGAGCCTCAAAGGCTCCTCTGAGGACCGGGTCAGCGATGACTTACCTTCTGCTCGGGGCAGCATTCGCTTCTGTCGCTTTTCTGACGCGCTCAATTGGCATCACGCTGCTGGCGGCGGGTATGTTATATCTGATCAAGGAGCGTCTGCTGCGCGCCGCATTGATCTTCGCGGCAGTGGCTGCTCTTTGCTCCGGCCCGTGGATGCTGTACTCAAGGACGCACGCCCCGACGCCTGAACAGCGGCAGGAGCAGCAGGGTTACATCGTCAGCAATTATGCCGACCAGTTCTGGCAGCGCATGGCGGGTGACTCCAGGGCCGGTCAGATCAGGCTCAGCGAGTTGCCGCAGCGAGTCTGGAAGAACACCGCACAGATCGCCTCGGATAACGTCGGCATGCTGATGGCCTGGCCGCTGGCAATGGTGATCGGGCCGGGCGGCCTCGCGGTACTCTCGGTCCTGCTGAGTCTGGTGATCCTGCTCGGCTACGTCTCGGCGGTGCGCGAGCGGATCACCGCGGCAGAAATTCTGGTGCCGCTCTCGCTCCTGCTCACGGTCCTGTGGCCCTGGGACACGACGCGCTTCATCTTCCCTCTGACCCCGCTGCTGGTTTATTACCTGATCGTGGGCGTCGGTGCGATCATGCGCCGGCTGTTGCGCAACAGCTACACGCTGTCGAAGGAAGGGCCACTGGGAGCGATGAGCGTTGCCGCGTGGGTGATCGCAGCCCTCGCCATCATCGGCAACCTGCAATACATCAGCCTGATGGATCACCCGCGCTTCAAAATGGTCGGCGAGCAGGGCAGGCAGGCTGAGGTCGAGGCCATGCTGCAGTGGGTCAATGAAAAGCTGCCCAACGACGGCATTTGCGCGTCGCTCAACCCGGCGCTGGTCTACCTCTACACCGGTCGCAAGACGATCTCCGGGCAGGAGCTGATCAAAGACTGGGAGGCGTGGCAGCGGATGGATGTTCGTTATCTGGTGCTGACCTCGCCCTACGGCGTGCCGGAGCGGGATTCGGCGGGGAACAAGATCAACATCCTGTATCAGTCGAAGCGCGATCCGAGTGTCAGAGTGTTTGATCTGGGCAGTAAGGTGACACGCGCCAACTGGGACCCGTCAGCGACTCCAAGGTGACGCACCAGCCGGAAGGTTGAGAAAATCTGTGAGGGATCGAATGGGCAAAAAACTGTTGCCGGCATTATGCGCACTGATGTGCCTGCTTTCCTTCGGGCTGGCGGCGAATGCGCAGGAGCTTTACACGCAGTGTGAGGCGCTCAAAGCCGAGGGCGAGCCCGCCGCCGGCGTGAAGAAGGATCTGGAGGCGCTGAAGGACAAGGACGCGAAGGCGCGCGAGCAGGCGGCGCGCTCACTCGCCACGTCGTGCGACAAACGCGCCACCGGGCCGCTGGTCAGCCGGCTCGGCGATCCCGATCCCCGGGTGCGCGCCGCCGCCGTCGAGGCGCTCGGCAGACTCGGCGACCGTGAGGCGATTGACCCGATGATCGAAGCGTTCATCAAAGAAGAGGACTGGGCTGTCAAGTACGCCTATGCCCCGGCGCTCGCTTCGTTCCAGATTCATCGCGCCAGCTACGTCGTCCTCAACGGCATCGCCGGTACGATGGAGAAAATCAGAACCGAACAGGAGATGCGCGCCCGGTGTTATGCCGTCCTGATAGTTGACCAGCTGCGCGACGTCAATTTCTCACGCAAGGGCGTCAGCTATCTCTTCGGCTATCTTGATTACGAAGACCCCGCGCTGCGTAAGATTGCCGAGCAGACG
>Ga0070741_10013725_pt1 | contig 14207 bp, 8 predicted proteins | sample Coa_R1_4_FD_66440 | JGI IMG/M metagenome (GOLD analysis project Ga0070741, IMG submission 66440) | Surface soil microbial communities from Centralia Pennsylvania, which are recovering from an underground coalmine fire - Coalmine... | ecosystem: Environmental > Terrestrial > Soil > Unclassified ... | reverse complement strand
CCTCGCCGAAGCTCTGCGAGATAACGTCGCCGAGATTGTGGTCGACGGCGTAGCGGGTGACGCTGAGCAGGCTGGCGTCGGAGCTGTCCCTGGCGAGCACGAGGTCGATCGTGGCCCCCGGGGCGATCGCGTGGGCCCACTCGACGTCGAGCGAGATCTCGCCCGACCATCCGAGCTGTTCGTTGTTGGTTCCGTCGAATGGCGTGAGTCCGTCGGGGGCGATGACGTTCAGCGGCGCGCTCGGCAGGTGCCACGCGGCGTTGAAGTGCCCGAGATCGCCCACCAGGGTCGGGCTCTGGAACGCGTCGATGATCACGATCGTCTCGCCCGCGCCCGTGATGCCGGAGTCGAGGACGGGCTGAATGTCGTAGGCAGCGCGGATCTGGTCCGGTCCGTAGCAGAACGGTCCATGGCTGAGGTCGCGTGGCGCCAGCTGGCAGGGGACGCGCACCAGCCCCTGGGGCTGGAAGGCCGTGGCGAACTGGTACCGGGCACCCTGCATGGTCGCCGGCGCCATGGCATGGGTAACGACAGCCGCCGGGGTGGCTCCTGTCAGACCCGTGGCCGACAGACCGAGCAGCGCGGCGAGCGCACGGCCCGCGAAAGCACGCGCGACCTGGGCATTGCGCCCATTCACAGTTCCCATCCTTCCTCTCCTGCGCTGTCCGCCCCGTTTCGACGGGATCACCGACGCCTATGTGGCCATGGCGTCGCGACAGGCGGGCCTACTCTGGCAAAGCGCAGAATCCAAAGTCAACGAGTTATCCGTATTCGCCGTTAACTCAGGACACCTTGGCCCGCGCACTCGGGTCCTGGCCGCCTGCAGGCGTGACCGGGCGGCGGGTAACGTAGGACTCAAGCCCATGAAACAGAGGGAAGATGTCAAAGCCGGGTCGCTGAACGCCGTCGTGCCAGGAACCACGACGGCAGATGGGTTGACTCACATGGCTCCGTGGCGAACCTTGATCTCGGCCGTTCACCCCCACCCCTCGGTCAAGATCAACCACGGCGCAACCTTCCTCGTCACCGACCAGCGGGGCTCGATACCTCCCGGCTCGGCCGGCGACTATGGCCTGTACTCCGCCGACACCCGCTTCGTGTCCCGTCACGAGCTGAGCGTCAACGGCAAACGTCCGGACTCGGTGGCCTCGGTGCGAATCTCGTTCCGGCACGCGCGCTGGCACATGATCGCCGATAACATCAGTGGCCCGCAGGGCGACATGCGCGAGGCGCGGGTCGCCATCACGGTGGACAGGCTGGTCAGCCTGCACCAGATGCACGAGGATCTCGCGCTGCACACGTATGCGCGGGCGCCCGTGTCCGTGCTGGTCGAGATCGCGCTCGAATCCGACTTCGCGGACATCTTCGAGGTGCGCTATCGCTCCTGGCAGCGGCGCGCCGACCTCAACACGTGGTGGGTCGGCCCGAACTCGCTGGAGTGCCGGTACCAGAACAAGGACTTCGTACGTCGCTGCCTCGTGCGCGCTCTCACGCAAGGGGCCGGCATCACGTACGCGAACGGTTCGCTGCGCATTCCCGTGGACCTCGAGCCGGGCAAGGAATGGCGGCTGTGTCTCCAGTACGACATGCTCACCGGAGACGATCAGCTGCCTGATCTTGCGAGCACCTGCGCGTTCGACGCCGCGGCGGCCGACCCTCTCCAGCAGGCCCGCTCGTGGCAGATGTCCGTCTCGCACATAGAGCCCGCCGACGTCAGGCTCCAGTTCGCGTACGAGCGCGCGATCGAAGACTTCGCCGCGCTGCGCCTGCACGAGCAGGAGTCGAGCTTCGACCGATGGATGCCGGCAGCCGGGCTGCCGTGGTTCATGGCGCTGTTCGGGCGCGATTCGCTGATCGCGTCCATCCAGGCGATGGTCGCCCAGCCGGCCGTGGCCATGGGCACGCTCGAGAACCTCGCGCGCTGGCAGGCGGACTTCGACGACCCAGTCCGCGACGCCGAGCCGGGCAAGATTCCGCACGAGCTGCGTGTCGGAGAGTGGGCGCACTTCGGCGTCGTGCCCCACCGGCCTTACTACGGCACCGCCGACGCGACCCCGCTCTATCTGATGCTGCTGGGCGAGACGTATCGCTGGACCGGCGACCCGGAAGTCCTCGCCCCGTTCAGGCATGCCGCGGAGGGGTGCCTCGACTGGATCGACAATCACGGAGACCGCGACGGAGACGGCTTCCAGGAATATGCGCCAAGGACACCGCAGGGCTACCGCAACCAGGCGTGGCGGGACGCTCACGACGGCGTGCTCGACGAATCCGGCGCCTTCCCCGAGCTGCCCATCGCGACTTCTGAGATGCAGGCCTACGTCTACGGCGCCAAGCAGCGGATGGCGCCGCTGTTCGAGGCCTGGGGTGACTCCGACCGGGCCGCGCGGCTGCGGCGGGAAGCCACCGAGCTGCGTCGACGATTCATCGATTCCTTCTGGGACGACGCCGCGGGTGAGCTCGCGTTCCTGCTCGACGGCCACAAGCGCGCCGTCCGGACGGTCGTGTCGAACTCCGGCCACTGCCTGTGGATGGGCATCCTTGACCGGGAGCGCGGGCGCGCGGCCGGAAGACGCCTCATGCAGCCGGACATGTTCAGCGGTTGGGGGATCCGAGTCCTCTCCGACCACCATCCGTCCTACGACCCGCACTCCTATCAGCGCGGGTCGGTGTGGCCACACGACAGCGTGATCGCCGCCGCGGGGCTGCGCCGATACGGTCTGGTCGACGAGGCATGGACTGTGATGGACGGGATCCTCGGTGCGGTCATGTGCTTCGAGGACATCCAGATGCCGGAGCTGTTCGCGGGCCTGCCGAAGAACGAGTTCGCCGTCCCGGTGCCGTACCGGATGGCCAACGTGCCGCAGGCGTGGTCGGCGGGCTGCGTGCTGCAGATGGTCCGGGTCATGCTGGGGCTCGAGCCGGACCTGCCCGCCGGCAAGGTGTACCTCGACCCCGCGCTGCCACCGTGGTGCCCACGACTCGAGCTGCACAACCTCCGGCTCGGCGATCACAAGGTGCGGCTGCGCGTGGAGCGGCGGCCCGACGGATCGCACGACGTCGACGGCGACACGGGCGGCGCGGAGCTCGTGCGCGGCGCCCCGCCGTGGCTCGACGTCGATGCCTAACGGGTAGATCTCGCGCTGACAACGTTGCTGCACACCTTTTCGCGATCGCGTGTTCTATCGGTGTGGGGTCCCGCCGGATAGCGCTTGTCGTAAGCCCGTGGTTTCCCGTGCCGCCCAGCGGTTACGGCGGCATCGAGCTCATGGTCTACAACCTCGCCAGGGGCCTTCACGAACAGGGTCACCAGGTGACGGTCATCGGCCGCCAGGGCTCGCACGGACCGTTCGAATCGATCGCCCTCGCCCCGGAAAGCTGGGAGCACGAGCTCGGCACGCGCAACCACGAAGCGCGCCAGGACCTGTTCCTGTTCCGAGCCTATGACCTGGTGCGGCGTCGGGCCTTCGACGTGGTGCATGACCATTCAGGCCTGCCGGGCATCATGCTGGCCGCCGCCGGTCAGCGCCAATCGCCCGTTGTCGCGACGCTCCACGGAGCGCTGACGGAGGCGGAGGGGGATTTCCTCGGGGCCGTCGACCGCAGGGTGCACCTCGTCGCCATCAGCCGCGCGCAGCAGTCGCTGGTCGCGGGCGTCGAGTGGCGCGGCTGCGTGCACAACGCGGTGGATCCGAGCGTCTATCACGCGATCACGAAACACGAGGAGAAAGAGGACTACCTGGTCGTCCTGGCCCGCGTTTCGGAGACCAAGGGCCAGCACACGGCCATCGAGGTGGCCAAGAGGCTGAACATGCGCCTGGTCATGGCGGGCAAGATCGACGAAGACTCCAAGGAGTACTTCGAAGAGAAGATCAAGCCCGAGCTCAACGACCGGATCACGTGGTGCGAGAACGTCGAGGGCAAGCAGAAGGCCGAGCTGCTCGCCAGGGCCAGTGCGCTGCTGTTTCCGATCCAGTGGGAAGAGCCCTTCGGGCTTGCCATGGTCGAGGCCATGGTGAGCGGCACGCCGGTCATCGCGATGGCGCATGGCGCGGCCTCCGAGATCGTCGACAACGGAGTGACCGGGTACGTGGTGAAGGACGTGGACGGCATGGTCGAGGCCTACTCGAGGATCAAGGAGATCGACCTGGAAAAGTGCGTGGCCACGGCCGCCCAGCGTTTTGGGCCGAAGCAGATGGCGGACGGATACATCACGGTTTACGAGCGGGCGATCGAAGAGGCCTATTACTGCGATCCGGGCTAGGCGGTCACCTCGTGATCGCCGCGGGGCTTGACTCGAAGGTGGGCCGCGTACCCACCTCGTAAGGAGTCCACTGGTTGCGCGCGAGCAGCTCGATCGCCATCGCTTCAAGCTCCCGCACGCGCTGGTTGGCCCGTATGGCTTCGCGAATCGAGAGGATGCCGACCGCCGGATGCCGTTTCTCGATGACGTGGCGGAGCATGTTCAGGTGGGCGTTGTCCGGCACGCCCGGTTCCCGGATGCGGCGGACAGCCGCGCGCACGGTCGCCTGCGTGCCATCGATCGCCTCGCCGCGCCCGAAGTCGAACTTGTAGCTCGGGCTTCGCCCGGCGGAGGGCTTGTCGCCGCTGAGCTTGATCCACTTCGCGTTCTCCGCACCCTTCCCAACGTCGATGACGAGCCGAACGGCGCGGCCGAGGTGCTCGAAGTGGGCGTTCATCCGCGCGTAGCTCTCCCGCCGGCCGTCGAGCCCCGTGTGCCGCCCGACAAGCAGAGGCGCCGCATCGTCAAGCTTGATGCGGTCGATCGGCGTGAGCAGGGAGATGATCGCGAAGGCATGCGGGATGAGGTCCGCGATCACCCCGATGTCGGCGGCCGCTCCGGCAAGCGGTTGCTCCTCGAGGATCTCGATCCGGATCTCCTCGACGCTGTCGAGGAAGTTGCGCAGCGTTCGCTCCTCCGCGAGCAGCATCGCAAGCAGGCGAACCTCCAGCTTGAAGTAATAGTGGTCGGCCGCCACGATCTCGACCCCGCCGGGCGCGGTGTCGAGAAACTTGCGGTATTCGTCGGGCGGAGCGCCGAGCGGCTTCTCGATGAGGACGACGTCGCTGAGGTCGTAGTAGCGCTCCAGCGTCGGAAGGTGAGTCGCGGCGGGCGTCGCGATGTACGTGATCACGTATGAGCTCGATTCGAGCTCGCGCTCCAGCTGGTCGTGGGCGGGCAGGCCCTGCGCATCCCAGTAAAAGGAGTCGCCGTGACCTCGAACCTCCTCCTCTTTGGCGGCGAGCCGTTCCCGGGCGCCGGCCGCGTCGTGTTCGACCACGTGGGTTCGGAAGTTGAAGAACTGCTTCAGCGTCAGGAGGTGCTGGTATGCCTTCTGTCCCCACTGCCCGAAGCCGATCAGGACGAAGTCTTTCTGAAGGTGGCGCTCCTCTTCGGCCAGCGCGTGCAGCCGCGCGTTCTTGATCGCCACGGCAGCCTGCAGGGCCAGGGCTCCCGCCTGCTGAACCTCCTCGGGCGTGAACACTCGCTGTCGCTGAGTCTCGGCGAGGATGGCCGCCCCGATCGGCACGCCGTCGGCGACCAGGGGAAGGGCCATGAGCGAGCGGACGCCGAACGTGCGCGCGTAGCCGGGTTCGACGGCCGGTCCCGCGGCCGCGTCTTCGATCACGATCGGCTCACCGCCGTCCAGCACGTCGAAGAGGAACGAGCGCTCGGATCGCTCGCCACGCTGGCGGCGCCAGACGTCCTCGAGGTCGGAGGCCGCGGCGCCATACCAGCCCTCGCGGTCCTCCTCGTAGAGCGCGATCTGGCACAGCGACGCGCCGACGAGGCGCGCCAGGTTGTGCGCCACGAGCGTCAGCGTCTGGTCGAGATCGATCGAGCTCGCGATCGCCTTGCTGACGTCCGCCACGAGCTCGAGCTGCTCCGCATGGCGCTGCGCCTCCTCGTAGAGCCTGGCCATCTCCACGGCGACCGCCAGCTGGCCCGCCGCCGCACGCAGCGCCTCCACCTGGCCCCAGTCCGGCCGCCGGTGGTCGGAACGGTGATAGCCGACCTCCAGCACGCCGCCGGCCGTGCGCGAGGGGTCACTGCCGAAGGGGACGAAGATGCGGATCAGGTCCTTGTGGCGGCCGCGCTCGAAGACCTCGCCGGCCAGCGTGAAAGGTGCACCGTCGACGGAATGTGCCCGTTCGCGGTCGCCGACGAGGCAGGCCAGCACATGGCCGGCCGCCGTGCCGTTGGCGTACACGACCGGAACCTCGGTCCACGTCGAGGGCACCGGGATGCCGCCCGCCACGACGTCCGAGCGTTCGCCGCCCGGCATCGGACCGACGATGACCGGCTGCCACGAGCTGGCCACGTAAACGAGGACGTCCTCCGGGGCCAGCGCGCGGTCCTCCTCGAGCGCCCAGCGCGGCACGCGTGTCGGCGTGGAGCGCGAGCCCGTCGCGCGCATGCTCTCCGCGGCATCGATCGCGGCCGTTGCCGCGCCCGCCGCCATCTTGACGACGCTCGACCCGTCGTCTCGTTCGTCGAGCAGGTAGACAGTCGCGAAGTTGAAATCGAGGTCGGGAACGTCGGAATCGGTGAGATGGCCGACCACGACGTCGATGACCTCGTGCCTCGTGGCGCCGGGCCGCAGCATCGCGCTGACCATGTCGCCCAGGGCGCTGAGCAGGCGGTTCGAGCTCTCCAGGTTCGCGATGAGCCGCTGCGAGGCCAGCGCGCCGCCGATGAGTTGCGCTCCCGCCCTGAGCATTTCGTCGGTGGCCGGAGCGCGTCGCACGGTGGCGAGGGGATCGCGGCTGAGCACCACCAGGTAGCCGTGCGGGTCGGTCGGCTGGCCGAGGGCGTATGTGCCGATCGGATGGAGGTCGGCCTCGGCGGTCGCGGCGCCGATGACCTTCACGATGGCCGACTCCCAGGAGCTCGACGGCGTCTCCCGGCCGACCTTCATGGGCGCGCCCACGCGCAGGTGAGCCGTGACGAGCTCGAGCTCTGACCGCTCGCGCCCGAACTGGTAGATCGCCGCCCCATCGAGGTTGCTCGCCATCAAAAGGTCGGCCAGCGCGATCGACAGCAGGCGGCGCAGCTCCTTGGCGTCGGTCCGCGAGTCGCCCACCGGCGCCGTCAGGAGCGACGTGAGGCGGGCGAGTCCCTGGAGCGCTGCGCGCTCCGATCCTTCGAGGGCTGTCTGCACCGACATGGCGGCGCCGGCGACCCTCCGCTCGATCTCCTTCAGCCCCGCGTCGTCCGGGACGCGCTCGCCGGAGCGGTAGTTCAGGTAGATGATGCCGAGCAGCCTGTCGGCGGCGACCAGGGGCAGGCCGATGGTCGCCTGGACCTGGTAGCGGCGGACGAAGGTGCTGTCGATGTCGACCGGCGCGTTTCGCGCGACCAGCCGCTGGCGGGTCACGGTCAGCCATACGGTCGACCCGTACTGATGGACGCCGAGGTCGTCCGGCGCCTTGCCCTGGCGCGCGTCTTCCAGGTAGCGGGCGAGCTGCTCCCGCATGTCGGTCAGCGAGTCGAGGAGGCTCTCCTGCGGCTGACCGGTGGCGAATGGGGCGTAGTAGGTGTGCGTCCCCTCCTCGTAAAGGAAGATGGACACGATGTCCGCGCCGGATGCCTGCTGCAGGTCGGCAACAACACCGCGCAGCACGGCGGACAGGCCCGCGGACGTCTCCAGTGGCGCGCGCATCTGGTCCTGTGATGGTACGTCCTGAATACCCGCGGCCCAACTTCCGGCGCGACCGGTGGCTGAACCTCAACGGCGAGTGGCAGATCTCATTCGACGGCGAGCCGCGATTCTCGGGGCGAATCACGGTGCCTTTCTGCCCGCAGGCGTCACTGTCCGGCTGCGGTTCCGTCGAGGTGGGGGACGTGCTCTGGTACCGCCGTTTCTTCGACGCGCCCAGGGCCGGCCGCCTCCTGCTCCACTTCGGCGCGCTCGACTATCGAGCGACCGTCTTCGTCAACGGGAACGAGGTCGCGCGCCACGAGGGCGGCCACACGCCGTTCACCGCCGACGTGACGTCGATCTCGGGTCACGCGCGCAACGAGCTCGTGGTGCGCGCGGAGGACCCGGCGGCCGATCGCACCATCCCACGCGGCAAGCAGGCGTGGACCCCACGGCCCGACTCGCCGTTCTTCTACACGCCGACAAGCGGGATATGGCAGACGGTCTGGCTCGAGCCGCTGCCCGCCCGCCACGTGGACTCGCTGCGCCTGCGGCCGGACCTCGCGCGCGGCATCGTCGACGTGGAGGTCCTGGGGGACCTTGCCGGCGACCCGACTGTCGAGGTCCGCTACCGCGGCAGGCTCGTGGGCGCGCGAAAGGGTTCCGGCGAGGTCCGGCTGGCGGAAGTCCACCCGTGGAGCCCGGAGTCGCCTGCCCTATACGACGTTTCGGTCTCAGCGGAGAGTGACCGCGTATCCGGCTACTTCGGCCTGCGCACGATCGAGGCGGCGGACGGCAAGGTCTGGCTCAACGGCGAGATCTTCGTTCAGCGGCTGGTGCTCGACCAGGGCTACTTTCCGGGCGGTCTGCTCACCGCGCCCACGGATGGCGACCTGCGTCGCGACATCGAGCTGGCGAAGGCGATGGGCTTCAACGGCGCACGCAAGCACCAGAAGGTGGAGGATCCACGCTGGCTGTGGTGGGCCGACCGGCTCGGCTTTCTCGCCTGGGGTGAGATGCCGAACTTCCGCCGGCACTCGGAGCAGGCAGAGATGCGGCTGTCGCGGGAGTGGGAGGAGGCCGTGGTGCGCGATCGGGATCATCCCTGCGTGGTCGCGTGGGCGCCGATCAACGAAGGCGATGGGCTCGGCCCGGACCCCGCGGGCTTTCTCGAGAGCCTTCGCGCGCGCACCAAAAGTCTCGACACGACGCGGCCGGTGGTCTCGAACGACGGATGGGAGCACGCGACGACCGACCTGTGCACCCTGCACGACTACGCGCCCGCCGCAGAGCTTGCGTCACGCTACAGGACGCTCGAGCAGGCCCTGCAGGCGGGAGCTCGCACGAGGCCGGCGTACCTCCCGGGCTACTCCCATCGCGGCACCCCCGTGATCGTGAGCGAGTTCGGCGGCATCGCGATCGGCGGTCATCAAGGGTTCGGCTACAGCCGCGTCGCGAACGCCGAGGAACTGGCGGCCACTTACCGCCAGATGGTCGAGGCCCTCATGGATGCAGGTCCGGTCGAGGGTTTCTGCTACACGCAGCTGACCGACGTCGAGGACGAGCGCAACGGCCTTCTGACGTTCGACCGCCGGCCCAAGGTCGACCCCGCGGTCTTGCGTCCGATCACGCGGGCCGCAAAGCGCCGCTGAGCGACCTCGCCCTGGCGACGGCGCCCAGCCACGAGGCGCTGGGCCGCGGATGACGCGCGAAGCTCTGCCGGTCGACCTCCACCAGGCCGAAGGTCGGGCCGTAGCCGAACGCCCACTCGAAGTTGTCGAGGAGCGACCAGTAGAGGTAGCCGCGCACGTCGATGCCCTCGGCGATGCATTCGAGCACGCTGGTCAGCGCCGTCTCCATGTATGCGATGCGCCTGGCGTCGTCGGCGGTGGCGATGCCGTTCTCGGTGACGACCACCGGCACGCCCGGACAGGCGCGGTGCGCGCGACGGATCGCGCCTCCCAGCGCCTGCGGGTAGTACTCGTAGCCCATCTGGGTCGTCTCGGCCGTCTCGGACAGGTCGCGCAGGGTGTCGCTCCAGTCGTGGCCCGGGCTGCGAGCTCCCTCCGGGCCGTAACGGAACCTCGTGTATGTCTGGACACCGACGAACTCGTCGGTGCGCGCGAGCTCCAGGAACCAGTCGCTCACGCGAGCCTCGAGCTCCAGGGAGCTCTGCCCGGGCTCCGCGCCGTCCTCGTACTGGAGGTCGGGGATGGCGAGCGTCACACCTGCCGGGATGCCGGCGCGCGAACGGATGGCCGCCGCACCGCGACGGTGCGCCTCGAGCAGGTTGTCCACCGCGCGCTGGGCGCCCTCGCGATCGTCCGTGTGCCCCGGAGGGTTGATGCCGAGCAGCCAGCCGCTCGAGCCGAGTCCCTGCGGCTCGTTGATGGTGCAGGCAAGCCCGATGCGGTCGCCGAGAGCCTCGGCGACGCGGCCGCAGTAGCGTTCGAACAGCTCGGGAAACCGTTCGCCGGCCAGGCCGCCCTGCTCGTGCAGCCAGCGGGGGAGCGTGAAGTGATGGAACGTGACCAGCGGCACCACGCCGTGGCGGCGGCAGGCGTCGAGCGCGCGCCCGTAGTGAGCCAGAGCCGCGAGGGAGAACTCGCCTTCCGCGGGCTCGATGCGGGCCCATTCGATGCCGAAGCGAAAGGCGTTCATGCCGAATCCCGCGAGCATCGCGATGTCATCCGCGTAGCGGTGGTACAGGTCGCACGCATCACCCGAGGGCTCGCGGCACGGCGTCGCCGAGATGTGCTCCCACCACCACCAGTCGCTGTTGGTGTTGCCGCCCTCGGTCTGGTGCGCCGATACGGCGGCGCCGAAAAGGAAGCCGTCGGGGAAGCTCGTGGTCTGGCTCATCCGGCCGAGTGTTCCACATCCGGGGCCGCCCGCGCGCGGCCGCCCCAACTCCGGAGTTGACAGCTCGAATCGGCGGCAATAGGATTTCTAAACCGCTTTACTAAAGCGGTTTATCGCTCACTCGGAACCTTGGAGGCGCGGGGATGTCCAGGGTCACCATCTCGGACGTGGCAACCGCGGCCGGTGTTTCCAAAACCTCGGTCTCGTTTGCCTTCAACCAGCCCGAGCGTCTCGGCCAGGCCACTCTGGACCGTGTCCTCGGGGTCGCCCAGGATCTCGGCTATGCGCCCCTTCCGGCCGCCCGCGCCCTCTCCACGCGCCGGAGCGGAACCGTGGGCCTGCTCATCCCGCAGCGCCTGTCGACGCTCTTTGCCAACCCGTTCGCGAGCGAGCTCATCCAGGGTCTTGGCGAGCTGTGCGAGGAGCACGACCTGACCCTGCTCCTCGTCCCACCGCTCGACGGATCGCTGCAGGGCGCCATCCGCCGTGCGGCGGTCGATGGATTCATCAGCCTCGGGCTGAGCCCCGACGACCGCGAGCTCGACCTGCTCGAACGGCTCGGCATCCCGACCGTCCTGATCGATTCCGAGTCCTCGCCCGGGCACACGGTGGTCAACGTCGACGACGCCGGTGGCGCGGAGGCGGCGGCTCAGCACCTGCTCGACCTCGGCCATCGGCGGCTTGCCATCATGGTCCTTCCGCCGGCACGCTCGCGGATGAAGCACACGCCCACGGCGACCCGGCGCCTGGCCGGCTATGAGGCGGCGATCGCAAGGACGGAAGCCGAGCGTGCCCACACCGTGATGGCCGGGATCTCGGTTGCGGCGGGCGCGCGCGCCTTCGAGTCGCTGCCCCGCGGCGGCCGCCGGCCCACGGCCGTGCTGGCGATGAGCGACATGGCGGCGATCGGCGTCGTCGGCGCCGCCCGCGAAGCCGGGTTGAGGGTGCCGGAAGACCTCTCGGTCGTGGGGTTCGACGACCTGCCGCTTGCGGCGTGGACCAATCCGCCCTTGACGACCGTGCACCAGCCGATAGTCGAAAAGGGCAGGCTGGCGGTCGGCCTTTTGATCGAACGCCTCAACGGCCGTACGGTGTCGTCACCGCCTCCGTTGAGGACGCACCTCGTGCTGCGGAGCTCTACATCAAAGCCCATCGGTGGCAAGGAGGTGGTCGGCGCACAGGCCTAGCCATTCAAACTGGCGATTTGCCATTTAAGGAAAGGGAAATAGAATGAAGAGTCCGGGGCAGGGAATTCGTCAACTCGGAACTGATGGGGGAATTACATATGCGCTCTAAGTGGTACGTGCGCACCCTGGTTCTGCCGGTCATGGCTGTGCTCACCGCGGTGGCGTGTGGCACGAGCTCGACACAGAGCGCGGGTACCGTGCACGTCGTAGCGGTGTGGTCCGGGCAGGAGCAGGCCAACTTCATGGCGGTGCTCAAGCCCTTCGAGGACTCGACGGGGATCAAGGTCTCCTACGAGTCGACACGAGACGAGGACGCGATCCTCACCTCGCGAGTTGCGGCGGGCAACCCGCCCGACCTGGCGGCGGCGCCAAGTCCGCAGCTGCTGACTAACTTCGCGAAGCAGGGCAAGGTCATCGCGCTCAACGACGCGGTCGACATGAACGCCCTCCAGGCGAACACCGCGGCGAGCTGGATCAAGCTCGGCGAGCCGCTGAACGACGGAAAGCTGTACCAGATCTTCTCGTGGGCGGCCGTCAAGGGCCTCATCTGGTACAACCCGAAGAGCTTCCAGTCCAAGGGCTACAACGTCCCGAAGTCGTGGGACGACCTCATGAGCCTGCAGAGCCAGATCAAGGGCAGCGGCACCACGCCGTGGTGCCTCACGGTCGAAAGCGGTTCCGCGACGGGATGGATGGCCAGCGACTGGCTCAAGGAGATCGTGCTGAGCCAGGCCGGTCCTGACGTCTACGACCAGTGGGTCGCGGGCACCATCAAGTGGTCGTCCGACCCGATCAAGCAGGCCTTCCAGACGTTCGGCAAGATCCTTGGCCCGAACGACGGCAACGTATACGGCGGCAAGCAGTACATCGTCGCGACCAACTTCGGCGACGTCGGCACCCCGATGTTCCAGAGCCCGCCGAAGTGCTACATGCTCAACCAGGCGTCGTTCATCACCACGTTCTTCACCAGCGCCAACCCGAGCCTGCAGGCAGGCACGGACTTCAACTTCTTCCCGCTTCCCGACATCAGCTCGCAGTACGCCGGCGCCCACGTCGTCGCCGGTGACTCGTGGTCGATGTTCAAGGACACGCCGCAGGCACGCAAGCTGATCCAGTACCTGACCACCGCCGACGCCCAGGCGATCTGGGTCAAGGCCGGCGGCAAGCTCGCGGTCAACAAGCAGGTTCCCTCGTCCGACTACCCCGACGTCCTGTCGAAGGAGTCGGCGCAGATCGTCGTCAACACGCAGGTCGCGAAGTACGACGCGACCGACAACATGCCGGCCGACATGAAGGCCGCCGCGTGGGCGGACCTCGTGAAGTTCATCCAGGACCAGGGGCAGCTCAACTCGATACTGGCCCACCTGGATTCGGTCCAGGCATCCGCCTACAAGTCGTAATCGAATAGGAGAAGGACGGTGGACTTCAGCGTTCTGCTGCAGGACATTCCGACGCTTCTGCTCGTGATCCTGGGTGTGCCGGCGGTCCTCGTCGGCTACATCTTCGGCGCCGAGTTCCTGGTCCGCCGTCTGCCAGACAAGAACCGTCCGCAGGTCCGGCCCTGGATATGGGTCGGACCTGCCCTACTCCTGGTTGCCGGCTTCCTGTTCATCCCGGCGGTCGCCACGCTGATCCAGAGCTTCGAAGACAACCACGGCAACTTCGTCGGGCTCCAGAACTACGCCGACCAGCTCGGCGGCTTTCCGGGCGGCGGGGCGTGGATCGCGATCCGGAACAGCATCATCGTCTGGCTAGTGGTCTACATGATCCTGGTCCTTTCGTTCGGCCTGATCATGGCGGTGCTCTTTGACCGGGTCGGCTACGAGACGTTCGTCAAGTCGCTGATCTTCATGCCGATGGCCATCTCCTCGGTGGCCTCGGGAGTGATCTGGAAGTTCATGTACTGGTACCAGCCGGTGGGGGCGCCACAGACGGGGACGATGAACGCCGTCGTCACGTTCTTCCATCACGACCCCGTCGCGTGGTTGCAGGACGAGTGGCCAAACAGCCTTTCGATCCTCAACAACCTCGCTTTGATCACGGTCGCGACCTGGGGGATGACGGGCTTTTCGATGGTCATCCTGTCGGCCGCCCTCAAGGGCATCCCGGGCGAGCTGCTGGAAGCCGCCCGCGTCGACGGTGCCGGCGAGATCACGATCTTCCGGCGCGTGATCTTCCCGCTCATGATGCCGACGATCGTCGTCGTGGCGACGACCCTGGTGATCTTCGCGATCAAGGTTTTCGACGTGCCGTACGTGATGACGAACGGCCTCTACAACACCGACGTGCTCGCGCTTCGCATGTACAACCTCCTGTACCTCTCGCACAACAACGCCGCGGCGAGCGCGGTGGCGATCGTGCTGCTCATCGCCGTGGTGCCGGTCCTGATCTTCAACGTGAGACAGTTCCGGGCCGTGGAGGCGCGAAGATGAGCGTCGCGACAGCATCTCGACGAGAGTCGACCGCCGCCGCGTGGTCGATGGCGTGGGTCCTGCAG
>Ga0070741_10013724_pt1 | contig 14210 bp, 9 predicted proteins | sample Coa_R1_4_FD_66440 | JGI IMG/M metagenome (GOLD analysis project Ga0070741, IMG submission 66440) | Surface soil microbial communities from Centralia Pennsylvania, which are recovering from an underground coalmine fire - Coalmine... | ecosystem: Environmental > Terrestrial > Soil > Unclassified ... | reverse complement strand
ACTTCTAGCCTTGGCAGGCCTGGCAGCCCTGCTGGGCAGCGGGGCGGGCTTTCTCGCGCAAGAATGGCTTCTGCACACCATCAAGGACCTGCTCGCCGTGCAATTGCCGCCGCCGAGTCTCTTGCCCATCGGGATGGGCTTTCTGACCGCGGTGGCGGTCATGGTGGGCTTCGCATTGCCCCCCATGCTGCAGCTGGTGCGGGTTCCTGCGCTGCGGGTTCTGCGGCGCGATGTGGGACCGCCGCCCCCCTTGATGCTGCTGGCGTTCGGGCCGGCTGTCGTGATCGTGATCGGTCTCGTGTACTGGGTGGTGCGCGATTGGAAACTTTTCCTGGGATTCAGCGGCGGCCTCGCGGCGTTCCTGTTGACCCTCACGGTGGCCGGCGCCCTGCTCGTTCTCCTCGCGGGAAGACTGCGCAGCCGGGTGGGCGTTGCCTGGCGCTTCGGTGTCGCGAACCTCAGCCGGCGTCGCGTCGACAGTCTGGTCCAGATCGTGGCCTTCGGTACCGGCATGATGGTGCTGCTGCTGCTGAGCATCGTGCGAGATGACCTGGCAAGCGACTGGCGCCGCACGTTGCCGGCCAACCTGCCCAACTATTTCTTCGTCAACATTCCCCCGGGCGAGCGCGATTCGTTCGTGCGCTTCCTGCAGGAGCACGGTGCGAAGACCGCGCGCATGCTGCCGATGATTCGCGGGCGGCTGACCAGTATTCGCGGCCGCTCCGTGGATGAGCTGAAGTTCGGCGGGGAGGAAGGCGAGAATTTCGCGACGCGCGAGCAGAATCTGACCTGGGCCGCCGAGCCGGGTGCCGACAATCGTATCGTGGCCGGGGAGTGGTGGACGGCGGCCGATTTCGGCAAGCCGCTCGTGTCTCTGGCAACCGAGTTCCAGGATTCGCTCGGCATCCACGTGGGCGACCGTCTCACCTTCGACATCGGCGGCGAACCGTTCGATGTGCAGGTGGCGAGCATCCGCAAGGTGAAGTGGGACAGCTTCCAGCCCAACTTCTTCGTCGTCTTTGCCCCCGGGGTCCTCGATCGCGCCGCAGGCACCTACATCACGAGCGCCAATCTCAAGCCCGGTGATGCGCGCTCGCTGGCTCAGCTCGCGCGGCGTTTCCCCAGCGTCTCCATCTTCGACATCGACGATCTGCTGGCGGAAGTCCGCTCTGTGCTGGACAAGGCGGTGCTCGCGGTCCAGAGCGTCTTCATCTTCACGCTGTTCGCAGGCTTGACGGTGCTGCTGGCTGCAGTGCAGTCGAGCCGCGATGAGCGACGCTATGAAAGCGCCATGCTGCGTACGCTTGGGGCCAGCCGCAGGACGGTATTGCAGGGTGTGCTCGCGGAGTTCGCCACGCTCGGGCTCCTCTCAGGGGGGCTCGCGGCGGCGGGGGCCGCCATTGCGGCCTATTTCATCGAGTCGCGCGTACTGCAACTGCACTACAGCTTCGACTGGCGTGTTGGTCTCGTAGGGCTGTGCGGCGGAGCGCTGCTCGTGGCGGCCACGGGCTGGCTTGCTACGCGCTCGGTGGTTCGTCAGCCCCCGCTGAGGACATTGCGTGCGGACTGAGCCTACTTGTCGATCAGCTTGCGCGCCTGCTCTGCCCAGAAGAGCGCATCCACATAGGCCGCGCGGATGAGCGGCGCCGGCAGATCCTTGTAGGAAACCTGATCCCAGGCTGCACGCTCGTAGGCGCGTGTGCACTGCAAGGCCGCGCCGAGATCGCCCTCGCCCGTCACGAGGGCCCTGGTGATCGCCGGAGTCAGCGGCAACTCCTCGACGATCTTCTGGATCGGCAGGCCGACCATGGCGTTCAGCAGCGAGAACAGCCCGGTCATGAAGAACGGCCCGGCATCCTTGGCGCCGCCCAGCCGGCCGAGCTGCTCGCACATCCGCGCCCTTGTCATCGCGTTGACGAACAGGCTCGGAGGCCGGTCATCGAAGCCCTGCAGACACAGCAGTGTGCACAGCTGGCGCAGATGCTCGAGACCGAGGATGACGATGGCCTGGCGGATCGAGCCGACCTTGCGCGGCAGGTTGTAGTAGCTGGAGTTGATGCAGCGCAGGACGTGGTACGACATGGACACGTTCTGGCTGAGAAGCGCTTCGACCTCGTCGATCGAGTACTCCTCGTTCTGCAACGAGGCGACCAGGCGCAGCGTGCTCAGGCGGCTGGAGGGTACGCGCTTGGCCCGAAAGGTCTGCGGATGCTGTAGAAAATAACCCTGAAAGCCATCGAATCCCAGCGCGATGCACTGCTCGAACTGCTCCGGCGACTCGACGTTCTCGGCGATCAGTTTGAGGCCGCCTGCCTTCAGTGCTTGCACCCGGCGCGCAAGCTCGCCGGCGGGGGGGTGCGAAATCTCGAGTTTCACGATATCGGCGAACTCGAGCAGCCGCTCATCGCTCACTTCGGGCGAGTAGTCATCGAGAGCGATGCGATGGCCGCGGCCGCGCAATTTCAGGATGCCCTCGATCACCCCGGGCTCGGCGCGCACATCCTCCAGGACCTCGATGATGACCTGAGTCGGCGGCAGCGGCAGATCCGGCACGTCCACCAGCAGCTCGCGCGGGAAGTTGATATGCACCGGCAGACCGCCCGAGAGGCGGTCGAGACCGATCTCCAGGGCAGCGCTCGAGATGACTTCGAGGGTGGCCTGGCGTGCATCGCGGATCCGTGCGGCGGCAGCAGTGGGAGAAGGCCGATACAGCAGCTCGAATGCCACGACGGCCATCGACGCATCATAAATGGGTTGACGCGCAACGAAGACATCGACTTGCGGCGGCCCGGTCTTCGGAGCGCTGCTCACCATGGGACTTCAGCGCTGGATGCCAATGGTGATCCAGGCATCAGGCTCGGGATCACCGCGCCAGGAGAGCCCTTCGATCGTGAGCTGATAGTTTCCGGGGCCAAGCGCGGAGCTGTTCAGTGCGATCCGCAGATGACCGTTGGAGTCCTTGACCAGGTTGCGCAGGATGGCGACGCGGCCCTGGTCGATGCGATCGATCGTGATCTGAAAGGTCTTGTACGCGGAGCGCGACTCGTCGATCTTCAGATCGACGAGCTGCGCAGGGCCACCGCCGATGACGACGGCCGGTGTGTTCGAAGCCCCATCGTGGCTGGGCACCAGACGGATGGTGCGCGTGCTCGTTGCCGGATCGAGCGGCTGTTCGGCCACCTGCCTTTGCAACCTGACGATCTTCTGCGATTTGGTGGCGCTGCTGCTTCCGACCACGGCCAGCGCGACACTCAGGGCCAGGACGACTGCGGCGAGGCCGAGCACGAATTGCGGCTTGGTCCAGGCGCTCTTCGGAGCCTCCTGCCAGGGGTCCGGCTTGCCGCTCGCTTCGAGCAGCCGCAGGCCCGCGTTCACGCGCTCGGCGAGACCCAACTCGTCCAGCAGCTGCGGATTGTCGCGACAGAAGCGCTCGAAGTCCGTCGCCCCCTTCAGGGGAAGGCGTCCGGACAGATAGCGCTCGACGATCTGATTTCTGGCGATGAAGTCCCGATCCATCGCCCCCGTCGTAGCGGAGGATCCCGCAGAGCTGGCTAGACTCGCCGTCGTCACGCCACCGGCCATAGAGCTCGGCAGGGCCGGCGCAGGCATCGCCGCAGTCGCAGCCACAGGATGCGATAACACCGCGGCCTGCAGTGCGGGTGGCGTCGCGGAGGCCGAGGGGGCCGCCATCGCCGACACTCTCACCGGAATGACAGGAGGCGGGCGCGCAATCGGCATCGAAGGCGGTTCGGCGCGCGCGCCCGTAACGGGTCGCGCTGGGGCGGGGATGGGCCCCACGGGCATGCTCGTGGGGCGCGGGCTGAGTACAGGCGGCGCCACGGGAGGAATTGCGACCGGCGCGGCACCGAGCGCTGCGGGCGTCGGCGGGTTAGCCCCGGGCAGGGCGGCTGGCATGGCAGCGCTGGATGCCGCAGCGGGCACGTTAGGTGCAGTGGGCGCCGGCGCGAGCACCGGAGCCGTGACAACGGGCGCAGCGGAGATCGTCTGAGCCGGGGCAGGGGAAGCCGCGGCGAGCGCGGCAGCACCGTCTAGGAGGACGCCGTGCGCCAGCAGCTCTTCCGCCTCGAAGGTCTCCAGCGTGGGCGACGGATCCACGGCCCGCGTCGGCGCCGGGATCTCCAAGGCGACCTCGGCAGCGGGCTCGCGCATCTGGGGCGTTTCCACCCCGAGCGGCTCCTCGACGGGCAAATCGGTCAAGGCCTCAAAGTTGGGGCGCGACGCTGCTTCCATAGGTTTCGAGCCGGAGCGATTAAGATCAGTATCCTCGAGCTATCCTGCAATGGCGGCTCGATGGCACCTGCGCGATGGCTCACAGATCGGCGGACCGCCCCCCGGTTCGTGACGCACATCACATTTGCAGCCGTCCGGGAGTCCCTCCCCGGATCCTCAATTTAGTGACCGAGCGCCGAGTATTCTCTACCTTGACCCGTTGAGCCTTTGGCCACGTTAAGAGGTGTCATCCGTAGCACCCGAGGGCCACGAGTCATGAATCGCGTACCGCGCTCACTATCGCCAGTCCTCCTGTCAGTCACCGCGTCCGTGCTGTGCGCGGCGACCTCAAGTGCGGGCGCCACCCCGGATGATACCGCAATCACCATCTACAGCTCCGAGCAACCCGGTGCGATTGCGCCCGAGCTTTACCGCCCGGTACCCGGATCCTCCTCGGCCAGGATGAACGTCCCAGGTTACGCGCTCGTCCGGCAGGAGCGTGATGTCAAGATCGATAGCGGCCGCTCGACACTCAAGTTTGCCGATGTGGCCGCGTTGATCGATCCAACCACGGTCACGTTCACCTCGCTCTCAGAGCCTCGCACGCGGGTTCTCGAGCAGAGCTACCAGTTTGATCTGGTCAGCACGGACAAGCTGCTCTCGAAATACATCGATCGCCCGATCGTGGTCGAGCGCGAGGCCGGCGGACACGCAGAAACGATCAATGGCACGCTCCTGTCCTCGGTGGATGGACTCGTGCTGCGCACCAGTGACGGCGCGATCCAGGCGCTGCGCACCTACTCGTCGGTCCGCTTTCCCGAGTTGCCCGGCGGGCTCGACACTCGCCCGACACTCGTCTGGGACATCTCTTCGCCGCGCGCCGGTGATCAACGCAGCCGCGTGACCTACCAGACCGGTGGCGTCACCTGGTGGACGGACTACAACCTGATCTTTGCCGAAGCCCAGGACGCCAACACCGGCACCCTCGATCTGTCCGCCTGGGTCAGCATCATCAACCAGTCGGGCGCGACCTATCATGATGCCCGTCTGAAGCTGATCGCCGGGGACGTACATCGGGTAGCACCGGAGATGCGGGGGAGCGCCGCGCGGTATGCGATGCAAGCGGCGGTTGCCGATGCGGCTGCGGCTCCGCAGTTCACTGAGCAACCCTTTTTCGAATTTCACCTGTACGCGCTGCAGCGGCGGACGACCCTGCCAGACAATTCGACCAAGCAGATCGAGCTGTTCGATGAGGCGCGTCAGATCCCAGCCCGGAAGGTGCTGATGTATGCCGGGGCGGCGCCCTCGTATGCCTATGCGGGGCCGCTCACCGAGCGCAACTATGGCGTCCAGTCCAACAAGAAGGTGGACGTCTATCTCTCGTTCCGCAATGAGAAGGCCCGCGGTCTGGGCATTCCACTCCCCGCAGGTCGGATCCGGGTATCCAAGCTGGATCCGAGCGACGGCAGTCTCGAGTTCATCGGCGAGGATCGCATCGATCACACACCACGGGACGAGGAAGTGCGCGTGAAGCTTGGATCCGCCTTCGACGTCGTAGGAGAGCGCCGCCAGACCGACTTCGCGGTGGACACTCACGCCCGCTCGATGGAGGAGCAGATCGAGATCCGGCTGCGCAACCACAAGGAGCAGCCCGTGCAGGTGCTGGTAAAGGAGAATCTCTATCGCTGGACCAACTGGAAGATTTTGACCCATTCACAGGACTTCCGGAAGGAGGATGCGCACACCATCATCTTTCCGGTCGAGGTGCCGAAGGATGGCGAAACCGTGGTCAGCTATCGGGTGCGCTACACCTGGTGATCGGCAGGGGTCTGGGCCAGCTCAGCTTTGCGTGCCCGTCAGGAAGTACTCCACCTTGTCACGATAGGTCCGAGACAGCTTGAGCTCATGGCCACCTTCCAGTGTGAGGAAGTATTCTCCATTCATGTGCGCCCGCAGGCTCTTCACCAGACTCAGGTTCACGATGGTCGAGCGGTGCACGCGCTGAAAGAGTTTCGGGTCGAGCACTTCCTCCAGTTCCTTCATGGTTCCGCGCAGGATGTAGGTGTTACCTTCGGCGTGAATGCACATATAATCGCCGGCAGCATCGATCCACTGGATTGAATCGATGGCCACACGTACGGTTTCCCGGCCCTGGCGGATCGGCAGAATGCCGGGCCTGCGCGGCTCCGCGGCGCGCGGTCCACGCGCGAGCAGCTCCTCGAGCGCCAGCTCGCCCGAGCCGCTCATCTCGGCGATGATCTGCACCAGCCGGTCCCGCTGACTGGCTGCAGCCCGCGACTGCACCTGCACGCGGATACGCTCCAGGGCTGCAATGAAGCGGCCATCGTCGACCGGCTTGAGAAGGTAGTCGACCGCATGCGCCTCGAAGGCGCGGATCGCGTACTGGTCGTACGCTGTTATGAACACTACGACGGGCAGCGACTCCTGAGGAAGATGCGCCAGTACGTCGAATCCGGACATGCCGGGCATCTGGATGTCCAGAAACAGTACATCGGGCTTGTGCTGCGTCACGGCAGCGAGCGCTTCGCGGCCATTCGAGCACTGAGCCACGACCTGGAAGTCCGGCGTGGTCAGCAATCGTATCTCGATCCCGCGGCGTGACAGCGCTTCGTCGTCGACGATGATTGTCGAGATCGTCATGCGCCGGCGACCTGCGACACCGCCGATCTCGGCTGCGACTGAACAGGCGGCTCCATTGCCAGCTCCAACGGTAAGGCCATGTCGATGCGCAGTCCTGGATGACTGTTGAGGACGGCGAAGCGGTGATTCTCGCCGTACAGAACGGCCAGCCGTTCGCGCGTGTTGCGCAATCCTACCCCTCGTCGCTCGCTCGTGGGAGCGCCGTCGCGCAGACCCGGCCCATCGTCGATCACACTCACCTCGAGCATTGCTCCGCGAGCACGACCTTCGATGCGGATCGAGCCACCCTGCTCGCGCGAGGAGACGGCGTACTTGAGTGAGTTCTCGAGCAGCGGCTGCAGCAGCAGACTCGGCACCAGCGCATCGAGCGCCGGGCCGTCGACGGCGTACTCGAGCCGCAGCCGCTCGCCGAAGCGCAGCCGCTCGGTCCCCAGGTACAGATCCAGAGCCTCGATCTCCTGGCGCAAGGTGACTTTCTTGACGGGATCCTGGTCCAGGGTATAGCGCAGGAATTCTGACAAGCGTGTGACGGCGTTGTTTGCGGTGCGGTTCTGATTGTCGAGGATCAGCGTGCTGATGGCATTCAGTGTGTTGAAGAGGAAGTGCGGATTGAGCTGATAGCGCAGCATCTTCAGCTGCGCCTCCTGTGCCAGGGCAGCGGCTTTGAGCGTTGCGGCCTGCTGGCGCTGCTGCATCTCGTAATACTTGATGCCGAAGTACAGCGCACTCCAGCACAGCAGCAGATAGGTCGTGGACACGGCGCCACCGAACAGCTCGAACAGGGTCTTGAATTGCCAGTCAGGATCCACGAACTGCACGTAGGCGAGATTGATGACGGTGCGCAGCGCCAAAGCCGTGACGTAACAGGTGCCCAGCACGCCAAGGAACAGCACTCGCGGCGTGCGGCCCCAGAGCCGCCTGAAGACGAATCGCATGGGCATCGAGAGGATGAAACCGGCACCCGCGGCCACCAGGATCACCTGGCCGTAGCTCGCGGGCTTCTCATAGAGCAGCGCGCCGAAATACTGCGTCACCGCATAGGCTGCCCAGCCCGCGGCGTGGAGGCTCCAGAAAAGCACGTTCCGGTTCGATCGCAGTTTTTCGAGAGTCAGCATCCAGACGCCGCTGAAAGTCGGTCCTAGGCGAAGCTTAGGACATCTGCGAACAGGCGCGCGCCTGGCGAACGCGCGCGCCGCTCGCCTTGTCGCACTCCCGTTTCGAGCGCCCCTCGCAGCAGGTCCGCGTAGGCACCGCTGACCCTCAACAAGCCATTGATTCCATTACCCTTGATCCGTACCCGGAGTCCGGGCAGCCGGTCAGGTGTTCCTTGCAAGCTTTGCGTGGCATAGCCCTTGCGGCGCAAAGAGGATCGAGCCAAAGGGTATCGCAGGAGGTGCAAGCATGCGAAAGGTCGTTCTGGGGCTCAGCGCTGCGGCGCTGATCGCGGCCGCTGTGCTGGTAGCGGCTCAGGTATAGATCTGGACGCCGGCCACCGCCACGAATCCGGGCGGGCGGGGCTTTCAACCTGGGGAGGTTGATTGAGCTGCAGGGCCCGTCAGCGATTCCAGAGGCTGCACCGCGCCGAGCACAGCTCCCTGCGCGAAGTCGCATCCGATGGCGGTGAGCCATTGCAGCGAGGCCTGTGAATCGACGCGCTTGGCGGCGCAATGAATCCCGAGGACTTTCACCGCCTGTGCAATGGCCACGACCAGTGCCTGCGCGAGTTTGTCCTTGAGTGCGACCGAGGTGAGGCGCGGATCGATCTTCACCAGGCGCAGCGCTTTGGAGCGCAGCAGACTCACGGCTGAGGAGTCGAGCGAGAAGTCGTCGATCACAACGAAGCAGCCGATCCGGTCGCACAAGCTAATGAAGCGCTCGACCTGCGCCCGCTTCTGCAGGCAAAGCGGCTCGGCAATCTCGAAGCCGATGCTTTCCGCGGCGATGCCGTGGCGCTTGAGGTTGGAGGCGATGAACTGCGGAAAGCGCTCGTCCTCGAGCGTTGCAATCGAGAGATTCAGGGTGAAGCTGGCCTGCTCTGCATTCCAACTCGCCCGATTCGCGGCGAGCGACGCAAGCAGCCGCTGCAGCACAAAATTGTCCAACCCCGCCGGTACGCACTGCATGTCCCGATGTGTCGCGCGCGCGGTCACCTCATAGCGTCGCGTCCGGCCGCCCGGGCGTAGCTTGGTGAACGGCTGCACATCCAGTGACAAAGTAAGGCCCTCGGGCAGCTCGAGCGTCCGGGAGGTCGTCGTGGCTCCTGTCTGCAACGCCTTCGTCGAGGTGGTGCCTCCGGATGTCGGTGCCAGCTTGGGCAGACTCCCCGAGGTGCCCGCTTCGCTCGGCTTGGCCTCCCGCCTAGTGGGCGCGGTGGCTGGCGCCTTGGTGGGCGCAATGGGTGGCGGCGGAATCGGCAGCGCAGCTCGCACTTGAGTCGCTTCCGTGGCGTGGCCCGGTGCGGTGCTGCCTACCTGCGGTGCGGGCGCCAGGGCCTCCGGCGCCGAGATTTCCACGATTTTCAGAGCAAGGTTGGTTTGCGTACGTCCCGCGGGGCGCAGCAGCACGGCAATCTTCTGCAGCACCGTGCGCACCTGTGGAGTGATGATCCGCTCGATGACGCCTTCGCCGACTGATTTGATGTCCGCGAGGATCATGCAGAGGCCGACCAGTGCGCCCTGCGGGGCACGGACGGCGAGGAAGATTGCGATCCGGCCATCCTCGAGGCGATTTTCGTGGCAGCTCTGCGCGGTCTCCCGGCGTAACGTCTCGATGGCTTCGGTCACGAGCCCATGCTCGTCAGGCCCGAGTGCGCCCTCACTCAGCCACAGGACATTGGCGTGATCGTCGTAGAGGGAAACCGAGTGCAGACGCAGGGGCGGCAGCGCGGCACGCAGCTGCCAGCCAAGCGATTCCGCGGTTGGCGGCTCATTCGGCGTCGCCGCGGCTGCATGGACTATGGGTACAGCCTGCGTGTCGGAGGTTGGACGGACAGTGGGAGCATTCGACGGCAGCAAGGGCTTCCCCATCCAGATGTGCAGCGTGCGCAAGCAAGGAGGCCGGCGCTCGGAAACTAGGGTGGCAGGATGAAGCGAGCAGTGATGTGACTGCTTTCCCGTTTGTCGGCGGATGCAGACATTTTTCCGCGCGCGGCGCGCGCGGTTTGTCATATCGATTTGACGATGTGCCCGCTGACTGTCGAAACCTACATCGGTCCGAGAAAATCGCGCTTGCCGAGATTCACGCCGTTGTGACGCAGGATGTTATATGCAGTGGTCACGTGGAAGAACAAGTTGGGGATTGCCCAGCGCTGCACGAAGGCGAGCCCCTTGAACTCCAGCGTTCGCTCGCCGGCGGGCACGCGGATGTCACGCTCTGCCGCGCCTTCCAGAGCTCTCGCGGGAATGCTTTTCAGGTAATCGAGGGTTTTTGCGATGCGTGCGCGCAGCTCCTCGAACGTCTTCTCGTTGTCCTCGAAGCGTGGCGGTTCCTGCCCCGCGAGGCGGGCGGCCGAGCTCTTCGCCAGGTCGCAGGCGATCTGGATCTGCCTGGAGAGCGGCAACATGTCGGGGGCGAGCCGCGCGGACACGAGGACGGCAGGGTCGAATTTGCGCTCCGTGGCGTGCGCCGCGCCCTTCTCCAGCAGCCCCGAGAGGTTGGTCAGTGCGGACGTGAAGACCTCGATGGAAACGGCGTAGACGGACACGTTCATTTTTGCTCCTCGGCCCCGGGGGGTGTGGGCGCATTTTACATTGCCCGCGGCTTGGACCGGACGCTTCCTGGGTGAAACAATAGGCTCCGGTCGAAGCCGTCACCGAGATGCACCTTGAGCCTGATGTGGACCCCTGCGCAGCTAGCCGTACTGGCCAAGGTCGTGGACCTGAATGGCTTCTCGGCAGCCGCGCGTGCACTGGGAGTTCCCAAGGCGGCCGTCAGTCGCGCGATCGCCGATATCGAGAAGTCTCTCGGAGTGCGTCTTCTGGAGCGTACGACGCGCCGCGTCGGCCTCACGCATGCCGGCCGGCTTCTGTATCCGCATGCCCGGCGAGTTGCGGATGAATCGGATGCCGCGCGCCTCGCCATTGCGAGATTGAACGCACCCCCGAGCGGGCCGCTGCATGTGGTGGCCGATCCAACTTATGGGCGCGTGCTGCTTACGCCTCTGGTACCGAGGTTCCTCGAGAGCTTTCCGGATGTCCCCCTGGAAGTTTCCATGCAAGCACCGGCCGAGGCGCAGGAATGGGACGTGGCCATTCGCACGAAAGCAGCGGGCGAGAGCGAAACCATGAATTTCCGCCTCCTGGGAGCACCCCCGGCGCTGCTGTGCGCAACGCCCGGCTACCTCCAGCAACGCGGCGCTCCGGCGCGTCCCGAAGACCTGCGGCTGCATGATCTGTTGACGCCCGAGCCTGCGGATCTGCCCGAGTTTCGTTTGCGCCTGCAGAAGAACTCGCAGCGCGCAGAGGTCGCGCTGGCTCCCAAGCTTGCCATCAACGACCCAGCCGTTCTGCACGCCGCGACCGCAGCGGGCCTGGGCATCGGGCTGCTGCCGGAATTCCTGTGCCGGCAGGGTCTGGCGACCGGCCGGTTGCGGCCGGTGCTGGAAGGATGGACGGTGCCACCCGCTGCCGCGCTGTACGCGCTGTATCCCGTCGCGCTCGAGGCAGACCTGCGTGTGCAGCGCTTCGTGGATTTTCTCGCCGCGAACATCGTGCCGGCTCTGGCGGCGGCTCCTGGTGGGCCGTAAGGTGCGCGGGATGACATCGACTCCGCCGGGACTGCGCGGCTGCAAGGATCTCTGACATGTATCGTGCTCCGATCCGGGAACTGCGTTTCGTGCTCGAAGAGCTGCTCCAGGCCGGTGAGCTGGCTCGCTATGCGGCCTTTGCCGACTATTCCAACGAGCTCGGCGAGTCGATTCTCACCGAGGCGGCGCGCTTCGGCGAGAGTGTGCTCGATCCATTGAACCGGCCCGGCGATGAGCAGGGTGCGCGCTGGACGCCCGACGGGGTCGTGACCGCGAATGGATTTCGCGAGGCATACCGGCAGTTCGTCGAGGGCGGCTGGCCCCAGCTCGGCACGGAGCCCGAATATGGCGGGCAGGCGGTACCGCTCGTGCTCGTCACCGCCGTGCAGGAGATCTGGGCCTCGGCCAATCTTGCGTTCAAGCTTTGCCCGATGCTCACGCATGGCGCCGTGCACGCGCTGACGCTGTGTGGCTCGGAGGAACTGAAGCGCCGCTTCCTGCCACACATGGTGCGGGGGGAATGGACCGGCACGATGAACCTCACCGAGCCGCATGCCGGCTCGGACCTGGCGCAGATCCGCACCCGCGCGGTCCCCGAAGGCGATCACTACCGGCTCTTCGGGCAGAAAATCTTCATCACCTGGGGAGACCACGACTGCACGGACAACATCATCCACATGGTGTTGGGTCGTATCGAGGGGGCGCCGTCCGGCGTGCGGGGCATCTCTCTTTTCGTCGTACCCAAGCGGCTGCTGAAGGACGATGGCACGCCCGGCGAGCCCAATGAAGTTCGCTGCGTGTCGATCGAGCACAAGCTCGGCATCCATGCGAGCCCCACTTGTGTGCTCGCTTACGGCGATCGGGACGGCGCGATCGGCTACCTCATCGGGGAGCCCAACCGGGGTCTCGAATACATGTTTGTCATGATGAACGCCGCACGGCTGTCCGTCGGCCTTGAAGGCTATGCCGTGGGTGAGCGGGCGTATCAGCGGGCACTCGAGTGGGCGCGCACGCGCATCCAGGGCAAGCCGCCGGGCGCGGGGACTCACAGCCCGGCGACGATCGTCCACCACCCGGACGTCAAGCGCATGTTGCTCACGATGAAGGCCTCGACCGAAGCCGCGCGGGCGCTCGCGCTGCATACCGCCTTGCTGCTCGATCAGGCCAAACATCATCCGGATTCCGGGCAGCGAACCCGGGCTCAAACCCGAGCCGACCTGCTCATCCCGATCGTCAAGGGCTGGTGCACCGAGATGGGGAATCAGGTCGTGGCCACAGGCGTACAGGTGCACGGTGGCATGGGCTTCATCGAGGAAACCGGCGCCGCTCAGTATGTGCGTGACGCGCGCATCACGACGATTTACGAGGGCACGACCGGTATCCAGTCGAACGATCTCATCGGACGCAAGATCGGTCGCGATCGGGGCGCAGCCATGGCCGCGCTGCTGCAGGATATGGGGCGCGAGCTCGACGGCCTCGACAGCCGGGATTCCGCCGCGGCTGCGATGCGCAAGACGGCGCGCGAGGGGCTGGCGCTGCTCAAATCGGCGACCGACTCGCTGGTTCAGGCATTGCGCTCGCAGCCCGAGTCCGCGATGGCGGTTTCGGTCCCCTATCTGATGTTATGCGGCTATGTGATCGCCGGCTGGCTGATGGTCCGGTCATCGGCCGTGGCGGCCGCTGCCCTCGATGGCCCCGACCGGGCGTTCTACGAGGCAAAGATGCACACCGCGCGCTTCTATGCCGAGCACCTGAGCCCGAATGCCGTGGCGCTGGCACAGATCGTGAGCAACGGCGCGCGCAGTGTCGTGGAAACAGACGCGGCGCTGCTGTGAGCGGGACGGCGACGGAGCGGTGATGAACCGTCGCCAGGTGGTCTCAGGAGGAATCAACATGATGGCAGCGGCAACGGCCGGCCGTGCGTCGGCGACGGATTCCAGCCCGGCCCTGATCACGCGCCGGATTCCCTCGAGCGCGGAGGAGATTCCCCTCATCGGACTCGGCACCTCGGGTCCCTTCGAAGTCGGGACCTCGCCGGCCGAGCGCGGGCCGCTCAAGGACGTGCTGGCAGCATTCTTCGAAGCGGGCGGGCGCCTGATCGATACCTCGCCGATGTACTCGACAGCGGAGCAGGTGCTCGGCGACCTCCTGACACCTGCCATGCAGGAGAAGGTATTCCTCGCGACCAAGGTCTGGACGCGCGGGGCCGAGGCCGGCATCCAGCAGATGACCCATTCGGCCGGGGTGATGAAACATGCGCGACTGGATCTCATCCAGATCCATAACCTGCTGGATCCGGACACTCACCTGAAGACCCTTCGGCAGTGGAAAGAGGAGGGCCGCGTCCGCTACATCGGCGTCACGCATTACACCGTTTCGGCGCACGAGGATCTCGCCCGGGTCATCTCGCGCGAGAAACTCGACTTCGTGCAATTCAACTATTCACCGGCCACGCGCGATGCGGAGAAGCGACTTCTGCCGCTCGCCGCCGAGCGGGGTGTGGCGGTCCTGGTGAATCGTCCATTCGAGGACGGCGCCTTGTTCGATCGGGTACGGGGCAAGCCCTTGCCCGCCT